>ENA-UOWO01000821-UOWO01000821.1-activated-sludge-metagenome-genome-assembly--contig:-NODE-821-length-43512-cov-12.066917_pt1 | contig 43512 bp, 25 predicted proteins | sample MGYA00238148_ERZ761564 | MGnify/ENA primary metagenome ERZ761564 (study PRJEB28885, sample SAMN05720194) | activated sludge metagenome | isolation source: Anaerobic digester | place: USA... | reverse complement strand
ATGCTGAGGCTGGCGCTCGTATTCCTCAAGATAGGCGTCGCGGCCTACGGCGGCGGCTGGACCATCGTCGGCATAATCCGGACCGAGATCGTCGGGCGGGCCTGGATGAGCGCCGAGGAATTCGCGAAGCTCGTCGCGATGGCGCAGATCACCCCGGGGCCGGTGGCCCTCAACGCGGCGACCCTCGTCGGCTACAGGCTGCACGGGCTGCTCGGCGCCGCGGTCTCCACGCTGGCGGTCGTCGCGGCCCCGGTCGCCCTGTCCCTGCTCATCGGCGGCTTCTTCGCCAAGGCGACCAAGAGCGGCGCCAGGCTGACCGAGGCGCTCAAGACGGGTACCATAGGCCTGATCGCGATGACGGTCTGGGCCTTCGCGCCGGCGGCCGTCTCGTCAGGGCTGAACGTCGCCATAGCGCTGACGGCCTTCGCCGTCTCGGCCTTCACCAGGATCAACCCGCTGTGGATCATCCTCGGCTCGGGCGTCATCGGCGCCGCGACGCGGGCGTTTTTAGGATAATATGCGCTCGCTTTATACGATAGATAGCGTATACTTGACTCATTACGCGCGCTTCGACGCTTCGTGGAGACGAGTCGATGAATAACGAACGCATCATGATAGTCGAGGACGAGAAGATCATCGCGATAGACCTCCAGCGCAGGCTGGAGCGCTTCGGATACGACGTCGTCGGAATGGCCGGCGAAGGGACCGAAGCCGTCGCGATGGCGCTCGAGCTCACCCCCGACATCATTCTGATGGACATAATGCTGGCCGGCGACATGGACGGCGTCGAGGCCGCCAAGGCCGTCAAGGCGTCCAAGGATATCCCGATCATCTTCCTGACCGCCTACACCGACGAGAGGACGCTCGAGCGCGCCAAGGAAGTGGAGCCGTACGGCTATATCCTGAAGCCGTTCAAGGAGCGCGAGCTCTATACGACGATAGACATAGCCCTCTATAAGCACGAGATGGCCAGCAAGCTGACCCGCCAAGAGCGCTTGTTCAGCGCCATCCTGCAGTCCATCAACGACGGCATCGTCGCCCTGGACACCGACCTGAACGTCAGCTTCATGAACCAGGTGGCCGAGGACATCGTCGGGACGAGCGAGCGCGAGGCCAAGGGCAAGCACGTCGGCACCATCCTATCGATCCTCGACCCGGCGACGAAGAGCGACATGCTCACCGGCATGATCAACGTCGGCAAGCGCTCCACCTTCTTCACCGACGTGTCGCTCAGGAACCTGGCGGGCCAGACCGTGGTGCTCGACGGGGCGATCACGAAGATCCACGAGCAGGCCAACTCGACCGACGGCTACCTCATCACGATGCGCGACATCACCGAGCTCAGGCGCCTATCGGACTCGCTCAACTACCAGTCGAGCCACGACAGCCTGACCGGCCTCTCGAACCGCGAGGAATTCAGCTACAAGCTCAGCGAGATACTCAAGAACGTCAAGATGGTCGGCGGCTCGCACGCCCTGCTCGTGCTGGACATCGACCGCTTCAAGGCGGTCAACGACACCTGCGGCACCCTCGCCGGCGACGAGCTCCTCAGGCAGATAGCCAGCCACGTCCAGACCAATATCCAGCGCAACGACCTCTCGGCGCGCATAGGCGCCGACGAGTTCGCCATCATCCTGATGAACTGCGAGCTCGAGGACACGATCAACGTGGGCAACCGCCTCCAGGGCGCGGTACAGCGCCAGCGCTTCCAATGGCAGGCGACCACGTTTCCCATCACCCTGAGCATCGGCATCGTGCCGATCGACCGCGACGCCGGCGACATCCACGCGGTGCTCGCGGCCGCGGACGATTCCTGCCACATCTCCAAGGAGGAAGGCGGCAACAAGATAACGATCTTCAGCGCCCAGGACAGCAAGTTCAAGCGGCGGCGCGGCGACATGGAGTGGATCGGCAAGATCAACCGGGCCGTCGAGGAGAACCGCTTCCTGCTCTACTACCAGCCCATCGAGCCGCTCGGCGCGGGCGCCGAGCCGAAGATCGAGATACTACTGCGCCTGGTCAACGAGGACGGCAGCATCTCCGGGCCTACCGACTTCATCCCGGCGGCCGAGCGCTACAACCTGATGCCTCAGGTCGACCGCTGGGTGCTCGAGAACTCGATGCGGGCGTTCAGGCTATTGTCCGACCAGGGGTCGCCGCTGGCCGACCGGATCTTCTCGATCAACCTCTCGGGCCCGGCGCTGCTCGACGACGCGCTGATCGACACCATCCTGTACTATCTGAACAAGTACTCGCTCAAGGCCAGCGATTTCTGCTTCGAGATTACCGAGACCGCGGCGATCCAGAACCTGTCCTACGCGACGCGCTTCATGAACCGCCTCAAGGTCGAGGGCTTCACCTTCGCCCTCGACGACTTCGGCGCCGGTTTCTCGTCCTTCGGCTACCTACGTACGCTACCCGTCGACTACATCAAGATCGACGGCTCGTTCGTGCAGAACATCGACGAGAGCCCGGTCAGTTACACGATGGTCGAATCGATCAACTCGATCGGCCACGTGATGGGCCTCAAGACGATAGCCGAATTCGTCAAGGGCCCGGCGATCAAGGACAAGCTGGTGGAGCTGGGCGTCGACTACGGCCAGGGTTACCACTTCTCCAAGCCGCTGCCGCTGTTCGACTAGGTCAGCGGCCGGGCCCGGACCAGTCTCGACACACCGAGCCGACGTCCCGCTCGAAGCGCGGCAGATCGTCGAGGCTCTTGACCGGCGACAGCTCCTCGGGTTTGGCAATGGGAAGGAGGCGCGCGCGCCCCTCGGCCGCGAGTAGCGCGTCGACGTTGTCCAGGGCGAACTCGCCGCCCAGGTCGTCCGAGGCAGGAGCGTTGCCCGGTATCGCGTAGCCCCCGTCCGGGCTCCAGTAGCGTTCCCGTATCGACTCGATGGCCTCGCGTAGCGCCTCGGCGCGGTAGACGCGGAGGCCGACGTTGGTGTAGCCGGCGGCGCCGCTTTCGACCGCCCCGCCCGCTTTCGCGGCGCCCCCCCGCAGCTTGGCGTGCCCGAAGCTCGCCGGTAGGCCGCCGGGCCCTAGGCCTATCGGGTAGGCCGGCGAGTCGACGAGGGCCGCCGGCAGGAGGAGCCCCGGGGCCCGGTCGCCGAGTTCGCGCTCCAGCGCGGCCATCGCGGCGAGCGAGGCCAAGGCGGTCAACGGGCTCGAGGCGTCGCCGCCGAAGTTCACCGTCACGTAGTCGTAGCCGGACCATAGGCCGAGCGTCTGGAACGCGGCGTCGCCATGGCCGCGCGGCTTACCGCCGGGGGCGCCCTGGGTCGCGAAGCGATACGAGCCTGGCGCGAAGCCGAACGGCCCGAGGATGCGCTCCTCGATCTCGCGCTCCCAGCCCCGCACGACGATGACGTGGTGGCCGAGGTCGCGTACGGCCGCGAGCGCGTACGAGGCGATCGGCGCCGGGTCCGGCCCGAAGGGCATGGCGTTACGGACGGGATAGAGGCCGCGCGGCGCTCTGGGATCGGCGCCCATATCCCGGCCGGCCGCCCTGGCCGCCTCCAGCGAGGCTACCCAGCGCGAGCCCGAGCCGGCGAGCATGGTCAGGCAACAGGTCCGCCCAGCGAGCTCGAGCGCCAGCCCGTCCGAGTCCCGGACTCCTAGCGTCGACGCGGCCGCCTCAGGCAGGCCACGACGGGCCGAGAAGGCCCGCGACAGGCCGGTCGTCGTCAACTCGTCGAAGCTCATCCGCCCGCCCATCGCCTAAGCCTCGGGCAGGAAGGACGGCTTCGTCGGCATGACGCGGTACTTGCGCACGAAGCCGCTGGGGCGGTAGGTCATCTTGGCCTGCCTGAGCCCCTCGTCGCCGAGGTCCTGTTCGCGGTTGACCTGCCTGAAGTAGGGCGGCAGGGCCTGGGCGAAGGCCTGGTTGATGAACTGGTAGATGCCCTTATAGTCGCCGGTCGCCTTCTCGAAGTGCACGGCGAACATGCGGGCCTTGGCGATAGGCTCGCCGAGCGCGTAGCCGGCCGGCTTGCCGTCGACGTAGTAGACCGCGCCGCGCATGCCCAGGCGTTCGTACAGCTCGAGCGCTTCCCTGGCGGCCGCGTAGTCGCCGTCTATGCCTTTCTCGACCCGCCACGCGTCCAGGACGCGGATAGCGTCGGCGACGTTCGAGGCGTCGAGCTCCTTCTGCTCGTACGAGTACGAGTTCAGGAAGGCGTTCACCAGGTTGCGCTTCTTATGGTACGCCTTGCCCGACAGCTCGGCGAGATCCTTACGGTCGTACAGGTAGTCGAAGTTGTCGCGGTCCTCGTGGACCTCGTAGCCGGCGGCCTCGAGGCGGATGCGCTCGGCCTTGCACTGGCTCTCGGACATGTTCTTGAGGTAGCAGTGATCCTCGAACAGGCGCTCGAGCGTGGCGTTCGGCGGGATGCAGCACGGCGTGAAGAAGAAGCGCTCCCCGCGCTTCTCGCCGGAGATTACGTAGGTGGAGCCGCTGATATGCGACGCGGTGTACTTGTAGGTGTCCCGGAACAGGTAGAGGCCGGAGAAGGTGAACTCCGACACGCCGTCCGCTAGCAGGTTGAGGGCCGGGTAGAGGTCGTCGCGCATGTCGACGGTCACCGGGGCGAATTCAGGGTATTCTGGTATTGGCATGCCTACGACTATATGCAAAATTCCCGATAGAATCAAGGAAAGGCCCGGGCCGCGATGAACGCGCGTCCCGGGCCTTGATGAGGCGATCGCCCCGGCTAGGGTTTGAGGGAGTCGATCCGATGCTCGATCATCAGGTCGAGCTTGCGGTTCTCGAGCTGCAGGGCCTCGAGGCGCAGGCGCTCGCGCTCCAGCTCGAGCTCCTTCTCGCGGACAGCGCAACGGGCCAGGTCCACCCGATTGCGGCCGCGCTTGGCGAGCAGGATGAAGCCGAACACGATGCACGGCGCCACTATGAAGATGGACACGATGGCCAGGACTCCCTCGTACGGCATGCTCTATTCCTTGATCAGGATGAATTCGACGCGGCGGTTCTTCCACCGGTTCTCGGCGTCGGTGAACGGCACGACCGGCTCGGAGGAGCCCAGCCCCCGTACCGACAGGCGTTTCGGGTCGACGCCGTACTCGATGAGCTTCTGCATCACGAGCGCGGCCCGATTCTCCGACAGCGGCAGGAGCTCCCTGGTCTCCTCCCGGTCGATCGCCGGCTGGCCTGCCCCGGTCATCTTGGCGATCGAGTTGGCGTGGCCCTCCACCCGGATCTTGTAGTCCTTGAAGCGGTTGAGGATCTGGGCGATGCGCTTGAGCACCTCGGCGTTGCGGTCGAGGGTCTCCTGCGGCAGGTCCTTGAAGTCGGCGAAGTCCGGCCTGAACACGATCGACGGGACCTTGATCTTGAGCCGGTCGCCGTCGCGGATGACCAGGACGTCCACGGAGATGAGCCCCTCGGAGACCGTCTGATTGCCCAGCTCGTCGACGATGGTCAAGCGGTACGGGTAATCGGTCGCGGCCTCGACCAGCTCGCCCTTCTGCGAGCGGCCGTCCCAGGCCAGGCGCTCGGCCGGCTTGCCGCGGCCGCTCCACGAGAAGAAGACGCGCTCCGCCCGCTTGGCGCCGGCGCTCTCGCTCACGGCCACCTCGACGATGTCGAAGCGCCAGGAGTCGATCACGCTGGCGTCGGAGACGGCGAGCGATATCCTGAGCTCGTCGTCGACGCCATCGTTATCGGGGCTGAAATAACGGGGCGAGGTCGTCATGGCGACCTTCGGCCCCTCGGTATCGAGGGAGAATGTCGCGCTGGAGGCCTGCGCGCGGTCGCCCTTGAGGTAATCGACCGTGAAGACGGCGGTATAGGCGCCCTGCCTGAGCTGACCGTCGTCGGACTTGCCGTCCCAGGCCAGCTTGGCGGGAATGGTCGCGCCCTTGCCCGTGAACGAGCGGCGCGTGACGCCGTCATCGCCGACCATGGCCAGCTTCCAGGAATCGATGCCGTCGGTCAACTTCACGACCAGGCCGAAGGACATCTCGTCGAACATGCCGTCGCCGTTCGGGCTGAAGCCGGCTGCGCTGGCGGTGACGAAGGCCTGAGTCTGCCTGGTATCGACGACCATCCTCTGGATGGCTTTCTCGGTCTTGTTGCCGGCCGGGTCCTCGGATCGCACGACGTAGCGGTAGGCGCCGTCGGCGACCTTATTCCCCTCGGAATCGGCGCCGTCCCAGTCGAAGTCGACGGCGGCGTCCTTCCAGGTCCAGGCGCGCATGACGCGGCCGGCCGAGTCGAGGATGGCCCCTTCCCAGGTGTCACCGGGCGTCGACGTCTGGCGTATGGAGAGGACATCCTTGCGGCCGTCGCCATTCGGGCTGAACAGGGTCTCGGCGGCGGACAGCTCTATGGCGGGCGGCGTGACGTCGAGCGCCAGGTCGACCGAGCGGGCGCTCTCGACCTCGGCGGTGACGAAGCGCACCTCGAGGGCGGCCCGGTAGATACCGTCGGGGGCCTTCGAGCCGTCGTCCCGGCGGCCGTCCCAGCTCAGGCGCGCCGGCAGCGAGCCGGAGCCCGAGTAGCCGCGGACCTTGGCGTCGGCCGCGTCGACCACGGTCAGGGACCACGACTGCACGGCCGTGGCGGATTGGCTCTCCGGGACCATCGCCACCGTATCGGCGACGCCGTCGCCATTCGGACTGAACGCGCGACGGTCGAGCGATAGCCGTACGGCCTTGTTCTGCGTGTCGACGACGATAGCCGGACCGGTCGCGGAACCCGAGTTGCCGGCCTTGTCGGTGGCCGACAGACGGTACGCGTACGAGCCGTCGGGCACCACCTTGCCGGCGTCGTCGGAGCCGTCCCAGATGACGGTCGGATCGGGCTTGCCTATGAAGATCCACGTCTTGACCGGGGCGCCGGACGCGTCGAGTAGCTCGCCGGCCCAGCGTTCCTCGGTCGAGCCGGCCTGGCTCAGGGTCAGCGTCGCGTCGGCGTCGCCGAGCGGGTTGAACGCGGCGCGGCCCACCGAGACGGAGGCCGCCGGCGGCGTGACGTCTATGACGAAATTCGGAGAATGCGCCACGGGGCCGTGGCCGTTCACGTAGGAGACCGACAACCGGGTCCGGTAGGTCCCCTCGGGCAGGGCCGCCCCGGAGGCGTCCTTACCCGAGAAACGGTAGGCCGGCTCGATCGAATCGGCGCCGACGCCAGAGGCGGCCCAGCGCTCGACGCCCTTGTCGTCGAGGACGGCGAGGCGCCACGACGCGAGGCCGGCCTTGACCGGCACGTTCGGCGTCAGCGTCAGAGAGTCCTTGACGCCGTCGCCGTCGGGGCTGAAGGCGGCCAGGTCGATGGACACGCCGACCGGCGGCTGCTGGGTATTGACGATGATGTTGTCTATCCTGGCGGAGCCCTGGTTACCGGCCCGGTCGACGGCGGCGACACGGTAGGAGTACACGCCATCAGGCACCACCTTGCCGGAGTCGTTCTTGCCGTCCCAGCGCAGGGCCGACGGGGCGGCCGACGCGGTCGTCCAGGAGCGTACCGTCGCTCCGGCGGCGTCGGTGACGACGGCAACCCAGGAGTCCTCGACGGACCCTTCCTGCGCTATGGCGAACTCGTCCTTGCTGCCATCGCCGTCCGGGCTGAAAATCAAGGCGTCCCCGGCGGGACCCGAGGCCTTGACGCTCGGCGGGACAGTATCGATGACGACCGGCCAGCGCTCGGTGGAGGCCACGTTGCCGTTATCGTCGACCGCCTCGATGACGACGAAGTAGCGCCCATCCGGGGCCGCGGCGCCGGAGTCGGTTAGGCCGTTCCACTCGAGCTCGGCCGGGACGTCGACTCCCTTCTTCACGTAGAGCAGGCGTCCCAGGAGGCCCTTCAGGTCCTGGTTCTCGGGCCTGGACTCCTTATTGGCCATGGTCTTGACCACGGCGCCCGACTCGTCGAGTACCTTGAGCGAGAAGCTCTGGACGTAGCGCTGGTCGGTGATCGAGAGCGGCAGCGTCAGAAGGTCGCGAGCGCCGTCGCTGTTGGGGCTGATGTAGTAGGCGTCATGCTCGACCGCGGGATAGCTCACGGTGATCCTGGGCGGGACCCGATCGAGTACGCCGACCGGCACGTTCGCTCCGCCCGAGAAGGCCCATACGCCGCCGTACAGCTCGGCGGCCGAGAAGGATGGGCGAATCTCCGAACGGTCCAGGCCGGCCTTCGAGAGGAGCGAATCGTCGCTCTCGCGGTCGATGGCGAAGCTCGCGCCGAGGCCGAAGCTGGGTAGCAGGCCCTGGTCGACGCCGGCGATCGCCTCGCGCAGGTTGAAGTCCCAGCCGAGCCTGAGGAAGGCGCGGTCGCGCCAGCCGAGCCTCAGGCCCGTCGCGAAGACGGCGTTCTGGAAGGTGGGCAACCATAGGTCGGCGTTGGCCGACAGCTTGAGGCCGGCCTTGTCGGCCCGTATGAGGTCGGCGGAGGCGCCGACCTGCGGGGTGAACGGAGCGTCATAGGCCGAGGCGAGCCCGCCCGACAGCCCCACCGCGCCGGGAGCCTCGAACGCCTTGCCCATGTTGCGCAGCGAGGCGCCCCAGACGAGGTTCTTGAGCGCGCCGACGTCGCCGGCCAGGCCTATCACTCCGAGGTCGGCGGCGAGGCCCCAGCCGAAACCTCCGTTCGAGCCGAGCCGCGTATCGACGGCCAGTCCGAGCAGCAGGTCCGGGTACAGATCCTTGGCCAGCCCGACGCGGCCCGTGACCACGGTGCCGAGGGGCATCGAGCCGAAGGGCGACGACAGGAGACCGAGATAGCCGGTCCAGACGCCGTAGGCCCGAGGTACGGCTATGCCGAGGTTCAGGGCGCTGCCCCAACCGGTATCGTCGGCCAGGCCGACGAGGGCGCCGTAGCTCAGATCGAGGGTCAGGCGCTGTTGCGCGGCCGAAGCGGCCGGATTGGCCAGATCCGCCATCGGCGATTCGGTCGAGGCGGCCGAGTAGCCTCCTGCGAGGAGCGCGGGTGAGGCGAGCGAGGCGGCCGTCTCGGCGCCGCTAGGCGGGTCGTAGGCCGCCGCCAGCGACAGGGCCAACGACGCTATGGCGATCAAGGCCAGGGGCTTTGCTCGGAGGATCATACGGGCGCTCCTTCTCAAGACGGGGTACGGTTAACAGTATAATGCAATGCCGCGCGGAACGGTTACACTCATCACTGGTACATGATGACGAGGGGCATCGGGTCGAGGGCCAGCACCTCTTCCGGCTTCATCAGGGGCTTGTCCCAGCCGGCGCCCACGACCTTCGACTCGAAGAACAGCTTGAAGCCCTTGACCGGCATGTTGGACAGGCGCGCGTTGCTCGCGTAGGTCAGGCGCTTCAGGGCCGGGGAGCCGAAGCCGTCGGCGGTATGGACGAGCACGACCCGGTCGAAACCGGCCTTCACGCTCCCCGAGTCGCGTATCATCGTCGGCTTGAACTGATGGACGACGAGCATGCGTATCCCCGGCAGCCCGTGGTCGCGCAGGTAGGCGTCGATGAGGCGCTGGGCCTCATTGAGCTCAGCGCCGGTGATCGAGCCTATCTCCTCCATCGGCTTGAGGGTTCGCCATTCCGGGTCGATCGCCAGGTGCACGTTCGGGTAGGACAGGTACGGCAGCATCGAGCGGACCGACTCCTCCACCCCGTACTTACCGAGCTGGTGGTCGAGGAAGACGAGCCAGCCGCGCTCCGCGGCGAACTCGATATACGAGCGGACGACCGAGTCCTTGAGGATGCCTATCTCCCCGGCCGGCCAGCAGGTGCCGTAGATGATATAGAAGGCCGGCACCACCCCGAGATCGCCGTTGACGCCGTCGTACAGCCTAGCGTAGCCGTCGAGCAGCGGCGCCAGCTGTTCCTTGGTATACTCCCCGAGTATGCCCATCGAGGGGGCTCCGGGCTTGCCGTAGAAGGCGAGCACCTGGTTGCCGGCGAGCACGGGCGTACGCTCGGCCGCCTCGGCGGCCGCGAGCTCGGTGGACCGTCTGAGAGCCTCGGCGTCATCGGCGCTCATGGGCGGACGCGGACCGTAGACGACGCGGCCCTCCGAGCTCGGCTCGGGTACGGCTCCGAGTAGGGCCGGGAACAGCCGGTACGGCTCCGCCGTCCTCGCTGACGAGGCGTCCGCCGTAGCGGGCCGGGTCGCCATCGCCGTCGACGAGGTCGAGGCCGAGGTCGAGGCCGAGCCGGCCGCCGCCTGCGCCGCTTCCGGTCCCGAGGCCGAAGCGGCTTCGGGGCCGGCGCCGACGCTCTCGGAGAACTGAGACGACGAACCGAGGCTGACGAGGGCGGCGGATACGAACACCGCGATAGATACGAGCGTTGACCTATGCATGGGGGACGCGGGCATGGACCATCCTTGATCGGCGTTATTCCCTTAGACTATCGGCTCGGGTCGGTAGAACCTGAACCGCTGACGCTACGGCCCAGGCGGCACTCGCCTATTCGGCCGATCGGGCCGATACTATGAGCGATGGCACCATTGAAGCACGATAGTCGACCTTGCTGCCGCGCCCTCGTAGCGGCGCTCACGATGCTCGCGGCCTTGTCGTCCGTCGCGCCGGCCCGGGCCGATGGCGCGGCCGGCTCGCTCGGCGGCGACAGGCCCATCTCGTCCATGCCCGAGAACGACGACATACGGATCGGCGCTTGGGCCAGGCTCATCGAAGGCCCCAAGGCCCAGGCGCTCGCCTACCCTGGCGCCGCGGCCAGGAACGGCTGGGGCCCCTGGTCGATCTCGGTGATCGACGGCGGCGACGCCTTCTACGTCGTCTTCGCGCCTGGCTCGGGCGGGGCCAAGCCGGGCGGCGGGCCGCTCTACGCCCAGGGTAGCTGGATCATCAAGCGATCCGCCGCCGACGGCTCGGTCCTGCAGGCCAAGGTCTTCGTCCGGAGCGACCCCGGCACCTTCGTCAGGCTGTACCCCTACGGCTCGCGCTCCAGGATCGACGTCGTGGCCTATGGCGGCGTCCTCTACCACAAGGCGATCATACCGCTCCCCTTCGAGGAGCTGCTGCGCTCGCCGTTCTCGCGGATCGTCGGCCTGACCTCCGACGTGATCGACTGGAGCAGATTCTCGCCCGACCCGGCGCTGTATCGGGACCTGCGCGGCCTCATGGCCTCGGTTCGCGCCGGGCTGCCGTCGCTGCGCTACGCCGACGACGGAGCGATAGACGCCGACGGGCGGGCCGTCCTCATCTCGACGCTCGCCGACCAGGCGAAACCCGCCGGCCTCAACTGCTCGGGCTTCGTGAAATGGCTGGTCGACGGGATGTTGCATCCTATTACGGGGAACTACCTGGCGGTGGGCAGGCTCAAGGAACGCATGCTCGACCGCCGCGGCTCCTCGTTCACCATCGGCTTCGAGGAGCGATACGACCCGTTCTTCGGGCTCGACTGGTCGCGCGCGTTGGCCCGGGCGGCCTGGTCCGCCTTCTACCCGTCGCTGCGCGACGAGTCGCCGCTCGCCAACGACGTCGCCGAGGCGCCGTTCGCGCTGCGCGTCTCCGACGCCGATCCGGTCAACGGCGGCTCGGCCTACGAGCCGTATTCGGACAACTTCGACGACGCCGGCCTCGACGTGCGCGGCCTCAAGGCCGTGCTGTTCATGCTGGCCTCCTCCGAGCCCGGCCGCTTCTACCTCGCCCAGTTCAACGCCCGCGAGAGCGCCCCGCCCAACCTGCGGCGCTATTTCCATATCGCCGCCCTCTTCCCGTACTTCGACGAGGACGGCGCCTTCAGGGTGGCGGTCTTCGAGAGCGCGGCGGAGACGTCCCTCGACGCGGTGACGCGGCGCGGCTACGAGTTCGTCAAGCTCGTGCGCATGCCGGCGGCTAGCCGCTTCGAACCCCAGGCCCTGGACCGACCGTGAGGATACGCTTCCTCGGCACCGGCACGAGCCACGGCGTGCCGGTGCTCGGCTGCTCCTGCCCCGTATGCTCGTCCACCGACCCGCGCGACACGCGCTACCGCTCCTCCGCCCTGGTGACCGGCGACGGCGGCGAGCGCATCCTGCTCGACGCGGGCCCCGAATTCCGGTTACAGGCGCTCGCCGCCCACCTCGACGCCCTCGACGCGCTCCTCGTCACCCACGCCCACGCCGACCATGTGCATGGTATAGACGACGTGCGCCCGCTGACGCGGGGCCGGCCGCTACCGGTCTACGCCTCCGGACTGGACGCGTCCGAGCTGCGGCACCGCTTTTCGTACGTGTTCTCGGCCGGCCAGGCCGGAGGCGGCAAGCCGCGGCTCGAGCTCCTCGACCTCGACGGGCCGGACGGAACGGGCTCCGCGCCGCGGCAGGTCAGCGTCGGCTCGCTCGTCGTCCGCCCCGTTCCGCTCTCGCACGGCGGGCGGCGCGTCCTCGGCTATAGGCTCGACGGCCTGGCCTACGCGACCGACTGCTCGTCCGTCCCGGACTCGTCGAAGGCTATGCTACGCGGCCTCGACCTGCTCGTGCTCGGCGCGCTGAGGCTCAGGCCGCACCCGACGCACCTGTCGGTGGACGAGGCGCTGGCGCTGGCCCTCGAGCTGCGGCCGGCCAGGCTGCTCCTGACCCATATCTGCCACGACCTGTCCCATGAGCGGCTCCAGAGCTACTGCGACGACGCCGGCCTGCCCTTCCCGGCCGGCCCGGCCTACGACGGGCTCGAGCTCGAGGTCTAAGCGCCGGCCGGAAAAGCCCCATATGCAAGCGTTCGCCACAAAAAAGCCGCCCCTCTCGGGGCGGCTTTTGTAGCTCGATACGCTCGGCTCGTTCGTATCACATGCCGCTGGAGATGCGGGTGATGATCTCGCCGGCCTTCTCCTGGTACTTGGTCGGATCGCCGTCCGAGGCCTTCTGCAGGTAGGCCCGGGCCTCGTCGAAGCGCCTGGAGGCGTAGGCGTTGATGCCGAGCGCGTAGTTGGTGATGGGCGCGTCGCTACCGAGCTCGAGGGCCTTGAGATAGTAGTCCTGCGCCAGCGCGTAGTCGCCGCGGGCGTAGGCGATCAGGCCCAGGTAGTAGTGCGGGATGTAGCTGGCGGCGTTCTTGGTCAGGGCTTGGGAGAAGGCCTTGTAGGCGGTCTCGAGGTCCTTGTCGCCGTAGGAGCGAACCCCGGAGGTCACCAGCTCGGCGAAGGTCTTCTGGCCGTCCAGGTAGGTCAGGAAGTCCGACTCCGCCGCTTCCTGCCCGTGCCAGCGCAGGAAGAAGTCCCGGACGGCGTTCTGGTTCTGCTCGAGCGTCGCGTCGCGGGCCAGGAGGCCGATGGCGTCCCAGACGAAACGGTTATAGCGCCGGTCGGGGCTGTTGATGAAGAACGAGACGAGGGCCCAGGACTGCGGGTAGAACACGTCGAGCCCGCTCTTGGCCTCGTCGGAGGACAGGAGCATCAGCTCGGAGACGGTGTAGAGCCGATCCTGCGACTTGAGCAGCTTGATGGTCTCGAGCCAGGACTGGTTCTCGGCGTAGGCTACGACGCCGGTGGACGGATTGGCCCGGGTGCGCTCGAAGAATACGGCGAAGCCTTCCCGGATCCAGAGCGGAGGCTCCGGGACGAAGGCCTTGAGGAACTGCACGAAGGCCTGGTGGGCGAGCGAGGCGTCGAAGTCGTCGGCGCTGGCCTTGCCGAAGATGACCAGCTCGGAGCGCTCGATCGTCGGGTAGTGCAGGTAGACGAAGTCGTCCTTGGTCTCGCCTATCACCTTGGCCAGGTAGGCGTCGAACGAGGCCTTCTCGGCGAACTTCCTGACCGTCAACGGGGCCTTGAGGGCCGATTCGTCGAAGCGGAAGTACTCGTTGTACACGGCGAAGAGCCCGTCGAGGGTCGTCGCGAGCCTGACGGCGTCATCCTTGCCGGCGTCGGACCAGACGGCGTAGCGCTTGGAGCTGGCGCTGCTGAAAGCGGTCGGCTGCGCGGCCGGAACGGCCACGACCTCGGCGGTAGCCGCGGGAGCGGCTACCGGCGCCGCCGCCGGAGCGGGATTGGTCACGCCCGCGGCATCCTGCGCGCCGGCGCACACGGCCAGCGCCAGGGCGATGACCGCGAAGCTCAGTATTTTCTTCACTATGGTACCCTCCATGGTACGTTTATCCTAAACCCCGTCCAGTCCGTTGTCAAACGGGACCGAACATCCTACTTGGAGAACCGGTCGATGACCAGGTTCACCTCCTCGATCAGGATACCGGTGAAGCGCTCGATGTTGTCGATGATGTACTGCTGCAGATTGTGGATCTTGCCGGACAGCTGAGAGCCGAACGGTACCTCTATCACGACGGTCAGCCTGTAGCCTTGCGAGTCCGACCGGACGGTGATCTTCTGGATACGGATCGCATCGTCGAATTCGTCGATGCAGTGGATGACCATCTGCGACAGCGCCGACTCGGAAATGGCGACGCGGCCGCGCTTCGAGAATTCGGGGCGCACCACCGACTTCTCGTACAGCTTCGGCGTCGTGAGGCCCCCGGGCGACAGGTTGCGCTGCAGGAACACCCGTATGCTGTCGTAGAAGATACGGGGGTAGCTGCGCTTGATCTCGATGGCCGGCACGGGGATGACGTGCTTGCCCTCGACCTTGCGGGCGCGGATCGCGGTGTCGATCTCCTCGCGGCTGGCTATGTCCTCGATCTTGATGGTCTTGGCCGGGTACGGTATCTGGAGGCGCTCGGCGATCTTCATCGTCATCTTCTCTGACGTGCCGATGATGAGGATCTTCTTCCAGCGCGTCTTCTGGAGCACGCGGGCCACCTCGTCGCGATGGGCCTTCTCGTGGAACAGGGCGGTCTTGACCGCCGCCATGTACAGTTTCTCGCGCTTGGCCGACTTGCCGGCCACGATGGCGTCGCCGCTGATCAGCAGTCCGTCGTCGATGATCATATCGATGCCGAACTTCTGGGCGACGAGCTTGGCGCGGAAGCTCTTGCCGGTGCCGCTACCGCCGACGAGCGCGAAGACGCGCACGCCGCGGGCGAGCCAATACAGGTTGGTCAGCGCTTTGAACATCGATCCCTCGAGCCCGGAAGCGGCTAGCGCCCCCGTCCCCCATTAGAAATTCGCCCCCGTACGCGGGCCTACCTACTATATCGGCGTAAACTCCTCGTTTCCAGTACCGATAATGAAGCGAGGGTAGATATGAACATCGAAGCGTTGATGACATTCATAGCCAGAGTCGGGGAGCAGATAGAGGCCCTCGACGCGTTCGTCGAGGACCAGCGGGCCGTGGCCGGCGCGGTCAGGGCCAGGGACTGGCCGGCGCTCGAGAGAGCCCTCGAACGGGCCGGCGCCTCGGCCGGTCGCGTATCGTCCGCGGAAGCCCTCCGCGTCGCGGCCTGGGAGAGCCTCGTCTTCGGACTGGGCCTGCCGGCCGACTCGAGCGTGTTCAGGGCCTCGCTCCTGCTGCCGCTCGAATTCCGCTCGACGCTGAACGAGTCCTACCGCTCCCTGAGGCTGTCGGCCATGCGCGCCAGGATAGAGAACGACGCGCTGTCGGGCTTCGTCGGCAGCGCCGCCTCGACATTGCGCGAGGCGATGGAAGCGGCCTTCCCGGAGCGGAAGGGCCGCATCTACGGCCGGACCGGCCTGCCGAGGCACGCCGGCTCGGGCGCCATGATCCTGGACACGGCTCTCTGATTTAGGAGGCTATCGTGCAATCGACTTTCGCTGGCATTGAACTAGGCAAGCGCGGCCTCGTCGCGCATAACCAGGGGCTCCAGACCATAGGCCATAACCTGACGAACGCCGCGACCGAGGGCTATTCGCGCCAGCGGGTCGAGCTCGGCACGATGGAGCCGCTGTACGCGCCCCACCTGAACCGCGAGGAGACTCCGGGCCAGGTCGGCCAGGGCGTGGTCGCGGTGCGCGTCGAGCGCATGCGGGACGAGCTCCTGGATCGGCGCATCGTCGCCCAGACCGGCGGGCTCGGCTACTGGGACACCCGCGACAAGTATATGCGCCTGCTCGAGCAGATCCACAACGAGCCGACCGAGGTGTCGACGCGCACCCAGATGGACAGGTTCTGGGACGCCTGGCAGGAGCTGTCGCTCCACCCCTCGGAGCTCGCCCCGCGCGAGGCCGTCGTCCAGCGCGGCAAGACCCTCATCGACTCGATCCATGGCCAGTACCAGCGCCTGTCCGCCACCCGCGACATGGTCCAGGACGACATCGAGATCAGCGCCGCCCAGGCCAACGACCTGTCCAGGCAGATAGCCGCGCTCAACGCCGAGATCATCAAGAGCGAGGCGATGGGCGACAACCCGAACGACCTCTACGACCGCCGCGACGTGCTCGTCGAGAAGCTGGCGACCATCGTACCGGTCTCGGTGGATCGCCGCGACCCGGACGAGTTCATGGTACACGTCGACGGCCATATCCTGGTGCAGGGCAAGATCGCGCGCGGCTTCGAGCTGTCGACCGGCGCGGAGTCGGGCGGCTACCCGCGCGTGCTCTGGGCCGACACCGGCGACGAGGCCGTCATACCCGGCGGCTCGCTCGGCGCCATGCTCGAGATGCGCGACGTCGATCTTAAGGAAGAAATAGCCTCGCTCGACACGATGACGCTGACCTTCACCGACCTCGTCAACGAGGTGCACCGCTCCGCCTACGGGCTCAACGGCAAGACCGGCGTGGACTTCTTCACCGAGCTGCCGAGCGTCAACAACATAGCGGGCAACTACGACCGCGACGGCGACGGCGCCTACGACCACAGCTACGTGTACCGCCTGTCAGGCGGGAACGCCCTTGACGCGCAGGAGCAGCTCGGCCTGGCCGGCACGATGCGCCTGTCCGGCCCCCGGGGCCTCGTCGACGTGGAGTACCGACCGACCGACACCGTCGGCGACCTGGTCCGCCGCATCAACGACTCGGGCGCCGACGTGACGGCCCGGCTGACCTCGACCGGTGCCCTGCAGCTGCGCGCCAAGACCGCCTCCGATGGCGAGAGCCCCGACTTCGTCATCCGGCACGTCGAGGACTCCGGCGAGTTCCTCGTCGGCTACGCCGGCCTGCTCGCGGCCTCGGGACCCGACGCCGCCTATTCCTGGGACCGCGCCGACGCGGTGACCGGCCTGCGCGGCGGCGTCGACTACGCGGTGGCCCCGCTCGCCCACCCGTCCGGCTGGATCGAGGTGTCGAGCGCCGTTACCCGCGACCTGACGAGCGTCGCGGCCGGCTTCGGCTCCAACGGCCGGCCCGCCGAAGCCGGCGACGGGAGCGCCGCCATCGCGATAGCCAGGCTGCGCGTCGCGCCGGTCATGGTCGGCTCGCAGAAGACCTTCGACGACTACTTCGCCGACGCCGTAGCCTCGGTCGGGCTCAAGGGCGAGCGCGCGGGCCGCATGGCCGACACGCAGTCCCGCGTCGTCAAGAACCTGACCGATACGCGCGACTCCATCTCCGGCGTCAACATGGACGAGGAACTGTCCAATATGATCAAGTTCCAGCACGGCTACTCCGCGGCGGCCAAGTTCGTGTCGACGATGGACTCGATGCTCGACACCATCATCAACCGCCTGCGCGGCTAGCGTTTGCGTACTAAAAGTCTTGGCCACGGAGGCACGGAGACACGGAGAGGAGGGAGAGATGACTAGGAGTGGAATCAAGGGTTCCAGTTTTCATGCTTCTATTCATCTTCATCCCCCTTATGTTCTTCCTCCGCGCCTCCGTGTCTCCGTGGTTCAAATACCTATCTATCGCAGTCCCAGGGGGTTCAGATGCGTAGGGTAAGCTCGGAATTCATGAATACCGACATGCAGTACTGGCTCAGGCGCAACGAGGACCGCATGGCGTCCATGCAGTCCAAGCTGTCCCGCCAGGAACGGCTCGAGAGCCCGCGCGACGACCCCATGGCCGCCGCCCGCGCCGTGCGCTACGAGTCGTTCGTCGGGCGGCTCTCGCGCTACGAGGAGAACGTCCTGTACGCCAAGGACCGCGCCGACATCGCCGAGGGCTACATGCGCCAGGGCATGGACATCATGCAGCGCGTCCGCGAGCTGGCCATCACCGGCGCGACCGGTACCTTCACCAAGGAGGACAGCCAGGCGATGGCGGTCGAGGTCGACCAGCTCCTGGCCGAGCTCGTCAGCCTGGGCAACGCGCGCGGCCCCGACGGCGACTTCCTGTTCGCCGGCGACAAGGCCAAGACCGAGCCGTTCAGGGCGCTCCAGGGCTACGCGGAAGGCGCTGGAGCCGCGACCACGGTCGGCGTCGACTACCTCGGCGGCCTCGGCACCCCGAAGGCGGAGATAGCCGAGGGCTCCTACCTGCCGTTGAACCTGGCCGGCGACTCGGTCTTCTGGTCCGAGCGCCAGCGCATCGCGTCGGCGGCGGACGCCTCGGCTTACCGGGTGATGGACAGCGCCAGCCTGTTCGTGGACGGCCACGAGGTGGCCCTCCGCCCCGGCGACACCGTCCAGGCGATCATCGCCAAGATCAACGGCTCCGGGGCGGCCGTCAAGGCGTCCCTCGACCCGGCCAAGAACGCGCTCGTGCTCGAGGCGACCGACGCCCACCGCGTCCGGCTCGAGGACGGGGCCGGCTCGAGCGTGCTCGCCGACCTCGGCGTGCTGTCGGGCTCGCGCGTGCCGTCGGACTACGCGCCGACCGCCCGCGTCTCGGGCGGCTCGCTGTTCGACTCGGTGATAGCCCTGCGCGACGCGCTCAACAAGGGCGACTTCATCGACGTCGGCGGGCGCGTGCTCGCCAGCCTCGACGCCGGCATGGAGAACCTCGGCAGGCGCCTGGCCGAGGCCGGCTCGCTGTCGGAGCGCCTGGACATGGCGGCCCTGCGGCTGAACCGCGAGATACCCGACGTGACCAAGCTCCTGGCCGCGGAGAAGGACCTCGACATGACCCAGGCCATCACCGACTTCAAGATGATGGAATACGCCCGCAACGCGACGCTCCAGATGGCCGGCCGCGTGCTGCCCAAGTCGCTCCTTGACTTCCTGCGATGAATCCGGCAGATTTGGCGGCATCATGAAGATACAAACCAAGATCCTCGGCGAGCTGGACGTCGACGAGCGACAGGTGATAGACATCCCCGACGGCCTCATCGGCTTCAAGAAATTCACCAAGTACGCGCTGCTCGACGCGCCCCAGAAGCCGTACTTCTTCCTGCAGTCGACCGAGCTGGCCGAGCTGTGCTTCATCCTGCTCGACCCGTTCCTGTTCAGGCCCGATTACTCGGTCGACGCGGCGGACGAGGCGATGTCGGCGCTCGGCGTGACCGGCCCCGACGACGCGCTCGTGCTGTCCCTCGTCACGGTGCCGCCGGACGGCGGCCCCGTCACCGCCAACCTGATGGGCCCCCTCGTCATCGGGCGCAAGAGCCGGCGCGGCGCCCAGGTGGTGCTCGCCGACCCCCGCTGGCGCACCAAACACGACGTGATGGCGGAGATGGCCGCCTCGAGGAAGTAGCGCGATGCTCATACTGTCGCGCAAGCTCAACGAGAAAGTCGTGATCGGAGACGGCGTGGTCGTGTCGATCGTCGAGATCCGGGGCGACCAGGTGAAGCTCGGCATCGAGGCCCCGAGGAGCGTCAAAGTCTTCAGGCAGGAAGTCTACGACGCCATCCAGGACGAGAACCGCCTGGCCGCCGGCTCCGCCGCCGAGCTGCCGGCCCTGGAGCTTCCCCAGTAAGTAACCCGGCGCGCCGCGAGTATCACACGACGCGCCGCCCCGGGCCGGGTTCGAGAATGAATACGGGCCTCGCCGCCGTTAACCTGCGAGCGGAAGCGAGTCAGGTTAAGCGACGGCCGGCGATGGCCGCGATGAGTCGGCGGTCGCGATCATCTCGGCAGGGCCTGTCCAGGAGGCGATCCCCTCGCTACGCGAGGGGCGCCGTCTCCTGGACACTCGCCTCCGCGTGTATGCGAGGCCTTTGTACGAACAAGGTTCTCGGGGCGGCGCGTCGTTGATGTTAGTAGGTAGAGTATCAGCTAACGGTACTCGTAAACGGGCCGGCGTTGGCCTGCGTACTATTCAGTCGCATCCTAGAGATACTCAAGCGCTTCCGGATGATGCTCGTTCATGATCCGATAAAATACTGACACCGTCGTGTTATGCGGAGACTCGACTGGAAGATAACGTTGGTCCTGGCCTAGAACGTGACGAGCTGGTCCTCGCGGAACACGCGGTCGAGGACGTTCTGGCCTTTACGCTCGTCGTAGACGACGGTCATCCACTGGCCGCTCTTATCGTCGAGGTAGAGCATCAAGACAGAACCGTAGTCCGGGTGACAGGCGCGGCTCTTGGCCGCGGCGTTGCCTATCGGGTCGTTTATCTGGTACTTGATCTCCACGAGGATGACGCCGCCCGGCGTGGAGCGGCCCTTGACGCCGACGATGAAATCGGGGAAGTAGAAACCGTGGCCGGCCACCGGCAAAGACACTGAATGCCTCTTGTGCACAGGATTCCGGTGCCACCAGAGCACGGCGCCCGACAGGTCGTTGTCCAGGCGCTCGGCGAATGGCCGCTCCCAGTTATTCAGGTCCGAAGGGTACACGCCATAGATATTGAGCCGGGAACCGATGAGCGGCTCGGAGGATACGATAGCGGACGGAAGGTCGTCAGCCTGGACTGAAACCGTATGCGCGGCGAAGGATTCGCTGACAGCCTTGGTCAGGAGGTCCGGCCTGAGCGCGAGTATATGCGCCAACCCGTCTTCAAGTTCTTCGCGGCTCTCCAACCCGGATATACCCTTGTCGGACGCCTCGGCCGCGAGCCGATCCATCAAGCCGGCGTAGAGGGCTCGCTGATCCAGGAAGCCGTCCCGGTCCGCGTTTCTCAGGCATAGTTGCGAACGTCGCGACAGCTCGTCCTTGAACAGCCTCGCCCGTATCTCCTCGGGAGCCTCCCGCAGGTGGCTAAAGACCTCGTAACGCTCCATCAGCACCTTGCCGCTATCGATCTTGGCGAGCAACAGCGTATCGGCGTCCCACCTGAACCGGTTATAGATGTCCGTCAGTGCGTCGAAAGACAGCACATCCACCTCGGCGCGGGTAAAGGCGCGCGGCGCGGACTGCTTGAGGGCCCAGCTGAAACCGGATGAAGCTTGGACGGGCCGAGATACGGCCGCGGGTACCTTAGCGATGGAACCGGAGCCGGTCCCGCCCGGAGTCAAGCCCCATTCGGCGAACAGCGATCGTTCGGCGTAGGCCGGCTGACGAGGCTCGCCAGCCGGGAAGCCGGCGTGATCGCTCCCATAGCTTACGCCGGGTAGCTCAGGCTGGCCATTCCGCACGCTCACCAGCGCGGCGTCGTCCGTTCCGAGGGCTATGACGTCCACCGACGTCTCGAGCGAGGCCAGTTCGTTCCTGATGGCGTTGATGCGGTCTCCCGCCGTGACGATGCCCTCCTGGGACGACTTGTCGGAGAGGAAGACGTAGCCGTGCATCAGCTCTGGCGCCACGGGCAGGATACGTTGGAGCCGGCGGTCGACGCGCATGAGGCGGCCGACGATCTGGAGGCCGAAGTCCGGGTCGCGGCTGGAACGGAAGCTGACCAGCGTAAAGGCGCGCGGCGCGTCGAAGCCGAGGGCGACCGCCATTTTGAAGACCAGGACCTCGACCTCGTCGTCGCCCTGCACCGAGTTGAGGAAGGGGTCGGGCTCCTTGGCCGTATGCACCATGACCTGGTTCTTCGCAAAGCCCAGGTCCTTGAGCCAGGCCTCGGCCTCGCGCACGGCGTCGTCGGCGGAGTCGACCTGCACCATGAGGAGGGGCGTCATGGCTACGCCCGAGTCGGCGAGCCTGGCCTTGAGCCGCCTATGCACCGCGACGCCCTGCTGCAGGGCCGTCAGCTTGAAGTCCAGCAGCTCCGCGACGCTGTCGGGCGCCTTGAAGACCGCGGTCTTGACCCCCACTTTGAGGAGTCCCGCGTCGACGCCCTCCTGCCGCCTGACGCGTATGCGCCGCAGGTTCCCGAGGTGGACGCCGCTCTTGAAGCTCTCTATGTCCTCGTCCCTCGGGGTCGCGGTGACGAGCAGGCTCAGGTCCGGGTCGAGCACCTCGCGGAAGAAGTCGTAGGCCTTGGACTGGCCGCGGAAGGAGTGGTGGGCCTCGTCTATCACGACGCCGACGTACCAGCCGGCGGCCTTGGAGTGCGCGACGAGCAGGTCCAGGGACGGCATGTTCTCGGTGGTGGAGCGCGTCTTGCGTATCTCGGCGTCGGTGACGGCGACGGAGGCCCAGGTGGATATGAAGACGTCGCCGGGCCGCAGTTCCTCCACGGCCCGGTCCGTGTGCGGGTCGCGGGGCCGGAGGTTCTCCGTCTCGTCGGCGAGGACCGACTCGGTCTGCGATACGACCGACGAGAACGGCGCGAACCACAGCCACAGCATGGGCCTGTCGGCGGCCAGCCTGGAGACGGCGTGCGCGGCCATCAGCGTCTTACCTATGCCCGTGGGCGCCTCTATCAGTATGGAACCGGAATCGCGTATGACCGCGCCCCGCCGACCTTCGTAGTCGGCCGAGCCGCGCAGGGCGTCGAGCATGCGCAGGCAGCCGCCCAGCACGGCCGCGGCGTTGTCGACGGCGGCGCCCTGGAAGGGCTTGAGGACGGTGCGGCTCATAGCGCGCCCCCGGCGCGCTTGGCGCTCGCCGGTAGCAGGGCCCGTTCGAGCGCGTCGGGCAGAGCCTCCACCCTGGCGTCCGACCGTCCGATCAGCCGCTGGCGCAGCGGCCCCGGCTGGAACGAGAACACGAGCAGGACCTTGCCCGGAGGCGGCGCCAACGCCGCTATAGCCGCGAGGCTCCCGGCGTCCAATCGTCGCGCGAAGCACAGGAGGCACTGCTCGGTCTCCCGCGTCCATAGAGCTTCATTATCGTCGGGCGCGGCGCCCGCTTCCTGGGCCACGAAGAGCTGGAGGGCCGTCCAGACGGCGGCGTCCGACAGCGCCCGCCCGTGGTCTCCCACCGGATAGCTTTCCATACGGAGGTAGGCGAACTCCCGGCCAAGCGCCGCAAGGCGGCGCGCCGCCACGTCGCGGCAGATGTTCTTGCCAGGCTCGTCTGCCGTGGCCTCGGTACTGGACACGAGGATGCAGGCCCTGTGCCCGCCGTCCTCGGCGTTCAGCTCCGCGACCGCCTGCGCCGTCGTGCCGGAGCCCGCGAAGAAGTCCAGCACCAGGTCGTCCGGCCCGGTGGATTGCGACAGAAGACCACGAAGAAGAGAAGGCGGCTTTGGATACGAGAACGCCTTGTCACCCAACTGTTTCAGTAATGCCTTTGTACCTTCTTGATTGGTTCCCGATACGAGACTGTTTCCCAGCTCGTCTTCCTTGTCGATAGTGGAACTCACCCAGCTCGAGAGTGGCTGATTCTCGTTGCGCAAATCGGCCTTGTAGCGCTTAAACTGTGGACGATCGAATCCAACCTTTTTACCTACCCAGAAATCTAAATCCGGCAATTCTTTCCTCAGAAGAGGGGTTTTACCTGAACAAGGTACTTCACCAAGTTCTATCGCCTTTAATAGAGCTTCCTTCGTCTCCCATACAACTACACACTGTTCAATAGGAAACCGTATCTGACCTAGCGCAATAAAATCTTCCATCGGTTTCGCTTGAACCTGCTGGCCTTCCTTGAGGCGTTCTTTACTCGCGTATCGCCAGACACCATCGGGATTAGCAGGATACCAAATATCGGTCTTGGGATCACAAAGAGGATAGTAAAGGTTTGGGCGATCTACGTATGTAAAACCAAGTGTGAGATTATCTGAACGCCAATCTCCCTTAGGATCATTATCTGGGTTCGAATACATCTCATAGCTTTTCTCAAAGCCCTTGAACTTAAATCCTGGATTAGACCAGACGAGGACATGCTCATGGTCGCTACTCAGGAAGCAACCCTGGTCAGCGTTCGATCCCTGCCTGTTGCGCCACACGAGCGTGCCCTGTCGCCCGCCCGGCCAGATCTGCTCCAAGAGCAGTTCCAGGTAGGCGCGGTTGGCGTCGTTGATGCTGACGAGGAGGACGCCGTCCTCGCGTAGGAGGTCGCGGGCCAGCGACAGGCGGCGGTACAGGAACTCCAGCCACGTGGAATTGAAGAAGGCGTCTTCCTTGTTCTGGTAGCGGTCGTTATAGATGAAGTCCTTGGTGCCGGTGTTGTACGGGGGGTCTATATAGACGCACTTGACCCGGCCCTTGTAGGCCGCGCCCAGGAAGCGCAGGGCGTGGAAGTTGTCGCCCTCTATGAGTAGGTCCTTCCATGGCCCTTTTCCGCGCGACGGGCCGGGGTCCAGGACGGGCAAGGGCAGATCCGATTCCAGGAGCCTCTCGTGCTCTATCTCGTCGCGTTCCCATACCAGGCCAAGGCGGCGGGACAAGTCGCGCTTGCGTAGGAGCTGTATAAGCTGGTCTCTCGTTAAATCGTTGTAATGATCCGCCATGGCCCCGAGTGTACTCCGACGCCCGAGGCGACGCAAGCATTCTCAGAAAGCGCTTCGAGTTTCGAGCGTCGAGCCACGGCGCTGGGCGACGAAGGAGCTAAATACCTATGCTCTATTCGGTAACTACCTGTTTATGCTCCCGATAGGCTCGTACATCGTGTCGATCATGTCCTCATGCAACTCGATCGCCATCTGTATACCTATCTGGTGACCTGGGATGACCGTGCAGCGACTTGGAATGCTTCCCGAGCGACTGAGAATGGCTCCTCGGCGACGGGAAATCGTTCCCAGCGACGAAACATGGTTCTTCGGTGACGGAACATGGTTCTTCGGCGACGAAACATGGCTCCTCGGCGACGGAACATGGTTCCCGGTGACGGAACATGGCTCCCCGGCGACGGAACATGGCTCCTCGGCGACGAACCATGGTTCTTCGGTGACGAAACATGGTTCCCGGCGACGGAACATGGCTCCTCGGCGACGAAACATGGTTCTTCGGTGACGAAACATGGTTCCTCGGCGACGAAACATGGCTCCCGAGCGACGAAACATGGTTCCCGGCGACGGAACATGGCTCCCCGGCGACGGAACATGGCTCCCGAGCGACTGAGCCCGGCGGCGGATTGTCGAATACGAACAGGATGACAAGATGAAGACACGATGTACAAGGGAAATAAACAAGACCTTAGCGTTCTTCTTGGTCATCCTGCGCCATCCTGATCATCGTGTTCCGTCTTAACCCTATCCCTTCGTGCCTTGGTGTGAGGCCTTGCCTAAGAAGATCTCGTCTTCGCGTATGCCACGTCCTCCGTGCCTTGGCGCCTTCGCGTGACGGAGCCTAGAACGGCCCGTGCGGATCGGGGTCTTTCCTCGGCATCGTTTTTTACTATAATACGCGCATGGAACCTACAACGATCATCCATCCCGCCACGGGCTTCGCGATAGGCGACCCATATACCGATCCTCTCGCTACGAGGCCGACGCCCGAAAAGGCGCGCGCCTTCTTCGATACGCTCATCCTGTCGGCGTCCGGCTGGCGCGGCGTGTTCGGCTCGTCGGACGACGACCTGGGCGAGGCTATCACGCCCGCGGCCGCCTACGCTGTCGCCAGGATGGCCGATACCTTCGCCGGCTTCCTCATGCGCGGGCGGGCGGGAGCCGAGTCGCCCGTCCGGGCGCCCGTCGTCGCGCTCGGCGTCGACACGAGGCCGACCGGGCCGGCCATCGCCGACGTGATGGCCCGCGTCTTCCTGGCCCGAGGCCTGTCGGTGCGCTACGCCTTCGTCTGCGCCGCGCCGGAGATCATGGCCTGGGTCAGGCGCGCCGGGGCCCTGCCAGCTGACAGCCCCGAGCGGCTCGACGCGTTCTGCTACGTCTCCGCGAGCCATAACCCGCCCGGCCATAACGGCGTCAAGTTCGGCCTGTCCGACGGCGGCGTGCTGCCCGGCCCGGAGGCCAAGGCCCTGATAGCTTCGCTCAAGGACGGCGCCTGCACGGCGGCCGATATAGCCGCGATGGCGGCGCTGAGCGCCGCCGCCGAGCCGCGAGCGGTGGCCGCGCTGTACTCCGGCTGCGCCACGGCCAAGCGCCGCGCGATCTCGGACTACACCTTGTTCGCCCGCGAGGTGGCCGGAGCCTCTCCGGAACTCGCCGAGCAGGAACGCGAACTGGACGCGCTCGAGGCCGCGATAGCGGCCAGGGGCGCCGGCGTGGTGGCCGAGATGAACGGCTCGGCCCGGTCGCTGTCGATAGACGGCGATTACCTGGCGTCGATAGGCGTCGCCACCCTGCGCCTGAACGACGAACCGCGCCGCTTCGCCCACCGCATCGTGCCGGAGGGCGAGTCGCTCGAGCCGTGCCGCCTGGCGCTGGCCGAGGCGAGGCGGGCCGACCCGCGCTTCTCGCTCGGCTACGTGCCGGACTGCGACGGCGACCGCGGCAACATCGTCTACTGGGACGAGGCCGACGGCGAGGCCAAGGCGCTCGAGGCCCAGGACACCTTCGCGTTGGCCGCGCTCGCCGAGCTGTCCTGCTCGGCCGCCCGCGCCTTCGCCAGGGGCGAGTCGCCGCGGCTCGCGGTCGCCTGCAACGACGCCACCAGCCTGCGCGTCGAGGCGCTGGCCTCCGCCCTCGGCGCGCAGGCGTTCCGGGCCGAGACCGGCGAGGCGAACGTCGTCGGCCTGGCCCGTTCCCTGCGCGAGCGCGGCTACGAGGTCCGCGTCCTCGGCGAGGGCTCGAACGGCGGCGTCATCACCCATCCGGCGAGCGTGCGCGACCCGCTCAACACGATGACCGCCCTGCTCAAGCTGCTGTACCTACGCGACGACGGCGACGCGCCCGGCCCCTTCAGGCTGTGGCTCGAACGGTCCGGGCAGGGCGAGGCCTACCGCGAGGACTTCGGCCTGGCCGACGTGCTAGCGAGCCTACCGCGCTTCTCGACGACGAGCGTCTTCGAGGATAGGGCCGCCCTGCGCGTGCGATCGCGCGACCACGCGGCCCTCAAGAACGCCTACGAGTCCATCTTCCGCCGCCGCTGGCCGACCATCGCCAAGGAACTCGAGCCGAGGCTCGGGCCGCTGTCCTGGAAGGCGCTCGCCAGCTCCGGCCAGTCGGAACGCGAGCTGCCGGGCCGCTTCGGCGACTCGGGCTCGGGCGGCCTCAAGCTGCTCCTGTCGAACGCCGCCGGCCAGCCGGCCGGGTTCCTGTGGATGCGCGGCTCGGGCACGGAACCGGTGTTCCGCGTGATGGCCGACGTGCGCGGGGCCGACGCGACGCTCGAAGGGCTCCTCCTCCGGCACCACACGGAGATGGTGACCGAAGCGGACTCTATTGCATAGAACCGCATAAAGCGTTAGTATCCGCAAGTGTATTCATAGGGAGGGGAATCGATGGGCCTTCGTGGAGAGCTCTTTTCAACGCGCATGGCATGCGACGGCAGGACGTACTTCTTTAACGTCAAGGAAAACCGCATGGGCGACCTCTTCCTCTCGATCGTCGAGAGCAAGCCCACCGAGACCGGCGACTTCGATCGTCGGTCCATCGTCGTGTTTCAGGACAACGCCGACGAGTTCCTCAAGGCCTTCCAGAAGTCGCTCGAGGCGATGAACGAGGCCGCTCCGTCCGAGCGCTCAAAGCCGCCCCGGACCAGGCGCGAGGCGATGGCCCCGCGCGACGACGGCAGGGAGGCCGAGCGCCGCCTGTCCGACGACGAGCGGCCGAGGCACTACATCGACACCGGGAAGAGGCGCGACAAGGCCGCCGCGGGCGAGCGCGGCCGCCCGGACCGCGACGCGTCTGGACGCGCCGTGCCTGGACGCGCCGCGTCTGGACGCGACGACGCTCGCCGCGATTCCGTGCGCCGCGATATAGAGAGAGCCACCGGACGCTCCTCGGCCGGCCCGAACGACGACCGCCGCACCCGCACCACCGGTCGCGTGCTCCGCGTCAAGAAGGCCGTCAAGGCGGCGCCCGCGGTGCCCGAGAAGAAGCCGGCCGGCAAGCGCCTGACGGTCAAGAAGGTCCCGAAGAAGGACGAATAGCCCCGGTCGCCGCGGGGCCGGGCCCCGCGATCACTCCTTGGAATAGTCGAAGCTTAGCCGCTGCACCGGGGACGGCCCCAGGGCTCGGCAGGCGGCCCGGTGCGCGGCCGTCGGGTAGCCCTTGTGGCGCGCGTAGCCGTACTCCGGATACAGCCAATCGTAGCGCTCCATCAGCCGGTCCCTCGCGACCTTGGCGACTATCGACGCCGCCATCACGGCCGGCACGATGGCGTCCGCCTTGACCATCGGCCTGCACGCGCAGGGCAGGCCAGGATCCCGGTTGCCGTCGACGACGACCAGGTCGGGCGCCGCGCCGAGCCGCGAGAAGGCCCGACGCATCGCCAGCATCGTCGCCCCCAGGATGTTCAGCCCGTCGATCTCGGAAGGCCAGGCCCACTCGTTGGCCCAGCGCGCCCGCTCGACGATCACGGCGTAGGCCGCGTCGCGGGCCCTGGCCGACAGGGCCTTGGAGTCGTCGAGTAGCCGTAGCGGAAAGTCGTCGGGCAGGATGACGGCGGCCGCCGAGACCGGACCGGCCAGCGGGCCCCGCCCCGCCTCGTCGATGCCGCAGACGACGCGGTACGACGACACGTCGGGCGGCCCGAAGAGCTCACCCTGCCCCGCCCTCCCGCTCACGAACGCTCCGAGTAGAACTTGGCTATCGACTCGAATTCGGCGAAGCGCTCGCCCAGCTCGCCGAGCGAGGCGGCCGCCGCCTGGGCGTCGCCGTCGGCGGCCGCCTTCTCGATCGTCATGGCCACGTCGCCGAGGGCCCTGGCCGACAGGCTCCAGGCGGCGCCCTTGATGGAGTGGGCTATCTCGCGGAGCGTCTTGGCGTCGCCGGCGGCCGCGGCGGCCTCCAGGTCGGCGAGCTGCGACCGGGTCTTGGTCGAGAAGCGCGCGAGCAGCTCGAGTACCTTGCCTCGCTGGCCGAGGAAGGTCTCGACGAGGCCGTCGAAGTCGAGCGTCGCGCTCTCCCGGCCGCCCGGGTTCGCCTCCGGCGCCGTCGCGTAGACCGGAGCCTCGGCCTCGCTGGCCTTCTCCGCCCAGAAGCCGAGAGTCGTCGCCAGGTCGGACTTCTTGAACGGCTTGACCAGGACGTCGTTCATCCCGACCTCGATGCACTTGTCGCGCTCGCCCTTGAGGGCGCTCGCCGTCACCGCGATGATGGGCCTCGAGTAGCCGCGCTCGCGCAGGGCCTTGGCGGCCTCGTAGCCGTTCATCCTCGGCATGAAGATGTCCATCAAGACCATGTCGTAGTCGCCGCGCGAGGCCAGCTCGAGGGCCTCGACGCCGTCCGAGGCCAGACCGACCTCGCAACCGAGCTTGCGCAGCAGGGCGGCGAACAGCTCCCGGTTCACCGGGTGATCCTCGGCGAGCAGCACGGTCAGCTCGAGCCGGGCCGCCGGGGCGGGAGCCTCGGCAGCCTCGGCGGGCGCCGGGGCCTCGACGGCCGCGGCCGTCGGCTCGGTCTCGTCGGCCGAAGGCAGGTCCACCTCGTCCGCCAGCGAGCGCTCGAGCACCTCGTACAGTTCGTCCGGATTGATCGGCTTGGCCGCGTAGCCGTTGAACCATTGCAGCAGCTTCATCTTGGCGTCCGGGCCGATGGCGCCCTCCGGAGCCAGCAGCACGAGGCGCGAGCCGTTGATCTGCCTGTCGGCGGTTACCTCCGCGCCGAGCCGCCAGCCGTCCATGCCTGGCATGTTCTGGTCGACGAGGCAGACCGCGTACGGCTTCCTGACGCCCGCCGCGGACCGCATCGCGGCGAGCGCCTCGTCGCCCGAGGTCGCGCCGTCCGCCCTGAGCCCGAACGAGGCCGCCAGTCGCATCGCCTGGGCGAGCGCCATGGGGTGGTCGTCGACGACGAGCACGCGCGCCGGCTTGAGCCTGCCCCGAGGCGGCCTGGGCGGGCGCGGCGGAGAATCGGTCGGCTCGCCGAGCGGCAGTTCGAGGCAGAAGCGCGACCCGCGCGGCTGGTTCGGCTCGAGCCAGATCCTGCCGCCCATCGCCTCGACCAGGTGGCGCGAGATGGCCAGCCCGAGCCCCGTGCCGCCCCTGGTCTTGGAGCCGGCGCTCTCCTGCGTGAACGGCGTGAACAGCCTGCCCTTGACGGCGTCGGGCACGCCGATCCCGCTGTCCGCCACCGACAGCGACAGCGAGGCGGGCCCGTCCTTCCTCGGGACGGACTTCGCCGCGACGACCACCTCGCCGGCATGCGTGAACTTGACCGCGTTCTTGAACAGGTTGACGACGATCTGCCTGAGCCGGCCGGGGTCGCCGTGGACGACCTCGGGCAGCGCCTCGTCGACGTCGACCAGCACCTCGAGGCCCTTCTTGTGCGCCTCCAGGATGATCAGGTCGACCGCCTGCCTGAGCGTGGCTCGCAGGTCGAAGTCGGCGGCCTCGATATCGAGCTTCCCCGCCTCGATCTTGGAGAAGTCGAGCACGTCGTTGATCAGGCCGAGCAGTACGTCGGCCGAGAACCGTACCGTGCGGATATAGTCGGCCTGCTCCCGGTCGAGCGAGGTCTCGCCGAGCAGCTCGGTCATGCCCAGGATGGTCTGGATGGGCGTGCGTATCTCGTGGCTCATGTTGGCCAGGAACTGGCTCTTGGTCTGGGTGGCTTTCTCGGCCTCTTCCTTGGCCGAGACGAGCTCGCGCTCCTTGAGCTTCTGCTCGGTGACGTCCTGGAACGAGCACCAGATCCAGCGTCCGTCGCCGTCGAGCCGGAGCGGCGACAGGGTGGTCCGTAGCCAGAGGCGGCGGCCCGTGGCCGTGCGCGCGCCGGTCTCGACGACGGCCTTGCCCATGCGGCCGTGCAGCACCTCGGTCACGTAATACGAGAAGCCGAAGGATTCGCGCTCCTCGAGCCAGTCGAACAGCGGCACCGCCAGCCGTTCGGGCACGAAACCGGCCAGCTCGGTGAACAGCTCCTCGAACGCGGCGTTCCAGAGGGCGGGTATGCCCCGCTCGTCGAGCACGATCATGGCCTGCCTGGCCTGGACGAACGAGGCGCGGAAGATGTCGTCGGGCGCTGTCATGATCGCTCCTGCGCCGCCACGGGCGACTCGCTAGAAATTGGCCTTGAGTATCTCCAGGGTCTTCCTGAGGATCTGCTCGGGCTTGAGCGGCTTGACCAGGTAGCTCTTGACGCCGGCCTTGAAGGCCCTGACCACCGACTCGCGCTGGGTCACCGCGGACAGCACGATGATCGGCATCTCGAGGTCCTGGGCGGACAGCTCGGCGAGCACCCCGAACCCGTCCACCTCCGGCATGCGCAGGTCGAGGAAGACCAGGTCGAACACCCTCGAGCGCACCGCGGTCAGGAACTCCCTGCCGTTCGGGAAGGTGTGCACCTTGGCGTCGATCGCCTCGAAGGTGGTCTTGAGCAGCTCCTGGATGACGAAGTCGTCGTCGACCACGGCTATCGACAGGCCGTCGCCGAGGTGCCTGGCCGACTCGATCGACAGCCGCGGCGCCTCGACGCGCTCCGCCTCGAAGCGCATCTCCACCGACTCTCCGCCGGACGCCGAGCCCTGGGCCGACAGGATGCGGTCGGTGATGATAGCAGCCTTGTCGTCGGGGGCGTCCGCGGCCCTCGCCGCCTCCGCGACCAGCCCGTCGAGGGCGTACTCGAGGCTCGAGACCACCTCGATCTCGGCGAAGCGCGGCTGGCCGGAGACGTACTCCTTGGCGAAGCTCGAGCGGGTCAGCACCTTGATGTGCCTGGGCTTGGCGCGCGACGCCTCGGCGATCGTCTCGAGCAGGGCCTCGAGGTTCGGCCCGTCGACGAAGCTCAGCTCCATGTCGGAGAGCATGACGAGCACGCGGGGCTTCTGGATGGCGTAGAGGTCGAGCAGCTCGCGGATCTTGAAGCGCAGGAGGTCGACCTTCTCGAGGTTGATCCCCTTGGCCAGCTCGACGAACACGATGTTGTCGTTCACGTGGGCCTCGACGATGCAGGGCGTCTTGTCGACCTCGAAGCGGGCGCCGGTGATCTCGGAGACGATCTGGTAGAAGCCGTCCATCTTGATCGGCTTCATGAACACCTTGCGTATGTTGTAGCGGACCAGCTCGAGCAGGCGGTTCTTGTCTATCTTGTGGGCGGTGAGCACGACGGGGACGGACGCGGTGTTCGGGTTGCGCGCCTTCTCCTCGAGCACCTCCTGGCAGGTCTTGCGCGTCAGGTGGTAGTCCATGACGACGAGGTCGGGCGGGTCGTCGCGCATCTTCGAGATGCCGTCGAGGCCGTTGATCGCCGCGGTGGCCACGAGGCCGGCCCGGCTCAGCCTGGCCTTGAGATAGTCGCGGAACAGGTCCGACTCGTCGATGATGAGCACGCTGGCCTTGGCCACGCTACGCCTCCCGCGCGTTGCGCATCGAGACGGGCTGGCCGGTCGCGTCGATGGCGTCGCGGTACAGGCTGCCCTCCGGATCCACCGTGTTGCGCCGGGTCACGACGACGCCGGTGGGCAGATGGACGAACTCATTGTTGACCATGCCGATCAGGACGCGGGTCTTGCCGGCCATAGCGGCGTGGACCGCGTTGTTGCCCAGGCGCTCGCAGTAGACCGAGTCGGTCGGGCAGGCCGGAGCGCTCCGTATCATGTAGCTCGGGTCGATGTACTTGAGGTTCAGTTCGAGGCCGCGCGCCTTGAAGTGGGCCGTGATGGCATCCTTGAGCCAAGCGCCGACGTCGCCGAGGCGCCGGTTGCCCGAGGCGTCGGTCGCCGACGGGTCCAAGGCGATCGCGTCCTGGCCGGCTCCCTCCGCCACGACGATGACGGCGTGGTTCCTGGCCTGGAGCCTGCGCTCCAGGTGCGCGAGCAGCCCGTTCGGGCCGCCCAGGTCGAACGGCGCCTCGGGGATCAGCACGAAGTTGGCCTCGTGGGTGGCGAGCGCCGTATGCACCGCGATGAAGCCCGAGTCGCGGCCCATCAGCTTGACGAGCCCGACGCCGTTGATCGACGAGTGGGCCTCGGCGTGGGCGGCCGTCACCGCGTCGGCGGCCCGCTCGACGGCCGTCTCGAAACCGAAGCTACGGTCCACGAACAGGAGGTCGTTGTCGATGGTCTTGGGTATGCCGACGACGGCTACCTTGAGCCTGCGCCGCTCGAGCTCGTCGGCTATGGCCATCGCGCCCTTCTGCGTGCCATCGCCGCCGATGGCGAACAGCACGTTCAGGTTCATGCGCTCTATCGCGTCGACTATCTCGGCGGTGCGCTCCCCGCCGCCGCGCGACGAGCCGAGTATGGTGCCGCCTATCTTATGGATATCGTCGACGACGTCGGGCGTCAGCTCCTTGACCGGCAGGCCGTACTCGGGCAGGAAACCCTTGTAGCCGAAGCGCACGCCGGAGACGCGCCTGACGCCGTAGCGGTTCCACAGGCAGCGTACCAGGGCGCGGATCACGTCGTTGAGCCCCGGGCAAAGGCCGCCGCAGGTCACGACGCCGGCGTGTACGTGCGCCGGGTTGAAGTACAGCCGCTCCCTGGGCCCGGCCTTCTCGAGGAGGTTCGCCGCCGCCTCGGCGTCGCCGGAGACGCGGGCGCTCGAATTCCAGCGCACCCGGTCGGCGTCGTCGACGTAGTTGGCGATGGCGTCGCCCGAGGACAGCGAAAAGGCCAGCGGCGAGCGTACGGTCCGCGCGCCGAGATCCGGAACGGTGAAGTTTATATCGTCGGACATGTCCCATCCTTAGAACCGGGCGCCAAGGAGGCCGAGAGACGGGCGGATCCGGTTTCACGCTGGCAGAGAGTATAGCGGATAAGCACTCCTTTCTCAATCGAAAGAACTAGCACGGTTTATACATATTTGTGCTACAATTTCGTCGCATCGATGTAGTATGTAACCCATGGTAGCTGCTGCCGATACTAGAGGCAGACACATCCGCTCGTTCCAGGGAGTCCGTCATGGGTAAGAGGGCATACTGCATACTCGTCGCTCTGTTCGCCTGCGCTCTATCGGCACCGATCGTCGCGCAGGACGCTCCGGCCGCCAAACCGGCTACGGAGTACCAGGGCGCCGACGGGCTCGAGAACTGGACGACCGAATACGACGTATCGGGACTCAAGCCAGGCACGTACAACCTCCTGGCCAGGGCGATCGACGCGGCCGGGAACGTGACCTTCGCCGTCCCGTTCGACCTTATCGTCGATCCTGCCTCCGACCTGCCGATAGCCGGCATCGTCAACCCGCTCCATCTCTCCCGGGTCGGCGCCGACCTGAACGTCGTCGGTACCTGCGTCGACGACGACGCGGTGAGCCGCGTGGAGCTCAGGCTCGACGACGGCGAGTGGGTGCGGGCGGTCGGCTCCGACTACTGGTCGTACTACCTGCCCACCGCCGGCGTGGCCGACGGGCTCCATACCATCTCGGCCCGCGGCGTCGACTCCAACGGCCTGGTCGGCGGGGAGAGCACGGTCTCCTTCCACCTGGACCGGACCAAGCCCCTCCACGAGGTGGCCAAGCCGGCGTTCGGGGCCATAGCGTCGGGGCGACTGGCGGTGACCGGCACGGTCTACGACGCCAACGGCCTGTCGTCGGTATCCTACTCGAGCGACTCCGGCGCGACCTGGCTACCGCTGCGCCATTCGTACGACAAGAAGACCAGGACGGCCTCCTTCTCGCTCGCCGTCGACACGAGGAAGCTCGACGACGGCCCGGCGGTGCTCTGGCTCAAGAGCGTCGACGCCGTCGGCTCCGAGGGCGCCGCCGTCTTCCTGTACTTCGTCGACAACACCGTACCGGAACTGGTAGCGCTGTCGCCGGCCGAGGGCGAGGCCGTCAACGGCAGCTTCGAGCTGCGGGGCCGGGTCTACGATACCGTGGGCCTCCAGAGCCTGTCCTGGGCCTACGGCAAGGAAACCGGCGCGGTGGAGCTCGTGCCCGGCAACCCGTACTTCTCCATACCGTTCACGGCTCCCGCCAAGCCCGGCCCGATGACCATGAAGCTGACGGCGACCGACGTGGCCGGGAACCGGGCCGTCGTCGGCGTGACCCGCCGCGTCGACCCGGCGGCCGATCTGCCGACCGTCTCCGTGGCGTTCCCGGCGCCGGAAGCCTCGCTCGAGGGGACCGTGCGCGTCGTGGGCATGGCCAGGGACGACGACGGCGTCGCGTCGGTGGCCTGGAGCCTCGATGGCGGCCCGGAGACGACCATTGCGACGGCCGGAGCGTTCTCGCTCGAGCTCGGCTCGGTACCGAGCGGCCGGCGCGTCCTGGCCCTACGGGCCGTGGACGCGAACGGCCTGGCCGGGCCCTGGCTCAGGCTGCCCTTCGTCTACTCGGGAGCGGCCCCGGCCGTGGCGCTCGAGCGTGCGGCCGACGCCTCCGGTTCGCGGGACTTCGCGCCGGGCGTCTCGGTATCGACGATAGACGGCAAAGCCTCGCTACAAGGCTCGGTGCGGGCGGCCAATCCCCTCGTCGAGCTATCCTATACGATCAACGGCGGCGCGCCTATGAAGCTGCCGTTCTCCAAGACGGCGGACGGGGCGAGCTTCGCCCTGCCCCTCTCGGCGTCGCTCCCCTATGGCGTGCTCGACCTGCGCGTCGAGGCGGTCGACTCGTTCGGTAGGCGCGGCGCGGCCCGCGCGCCGATCCTGGCGATCGACTACTCGAAGGCGCGGGTCGGCCCGCTCCTCGACTTCGGCCTGGCCGCCGAGCCCGTCTCGGCGCCCGCCGGCTCGGCCCTCGCGGCCGACGAGGCGCGGACGGTGATCCTGCGAGGCGGCGCGCCCCTCGTCGGCTCCTTCGTCGCCCCGTTCGGCGGCGAAGCCCCGCGCTCGGTCAGGCTCGACCCGCCGACAAGCCTCGTCGAGGCGTCCATAGACGGCATGTTCATACGCGTCGAGCGCGCGGCGGACGGCCGGACGGCCCCGACCGCGGTGGTCGTGGAGACCGAGCGCGGGCACGTTTTCTCCGAGGGACCGTTCATATTCCGGACCGACGGGGTGCCGCCGGCCGTGACCATCGTCGAACCGGCCTTCGGCTCATGGTTACGCGGCCGCATAGGCCTGCGCGCCCGGGCGACCGACGGCGACGAGGTCGCCTCGATCGAGTACGCCATCGACGGCGGCGACTGGAAGCCGCTCGAGGCCGGAGCGGCGGGGACGGGCGACTATGGCGCCTCGATCGATCTGACGGGCCTCGAGGGCCCGGTTCGCCTGGAGCTGCGCGCCGTCGACCCGTCGGGTAACGCGTCGACGGTATCGACCGCCTTCATGGCCGACTCGGCGCCTCCCGCGCCGGTCAGGCTCCTGCCGCGGCCGGGCGACCGGCCATCCGGCCCCACCCGGTTCGCGTTCGAGGCCGGCGAAAGCCTCCGATCGCTCGGGCTCGTCGAGCTGGACTCGGGCTCAGGCTACGAGCGGCTCGAGCCGTCCGCGCTGATCACGTTCACCGCCGATCCGAGAGCCGCCCTCCGCCTCAGGCTGACCGACCGCGCCGGTAACGCGACCGAGCTGAACCCGGCCGACGGGCTCGCGCCGGCCGACACCCCGGCCGCGGCGCCGCAGCCGCTCGAGTCCATCAAATCGAACGTGGCCGCCCTGCCGGGAACCCCGGAAGGCCCGATGGCGCTATTCAGCGGCTCCGACGCGAACGGCGCGCTATCGTTCGGCTCACCCATGGTGCGGGAACCCGCCGAGGCGGCCTTCCCCGACTACGCCAAGGCCCCGATCCGAGCCTCGGGCGCGGCGTCGCTGTCGATAGCCTTCTCGGGCGTCTCGCCCGATCCCAAGAAGCCGTTGGCCTTCTGGGGCTACGGCCCCGGAGAGCTGACCCAGCCGCTCGCCCTCAAGAAAGGCGCCGCGCCGGACCTGTGGACGGCCGCCGTCAAACTGGCGCCCAGGCCCGACGGCCGAAGCGACGTTTGGGTCGCCGTCACCGAGGCTTCCGGCGAGCTGGCCTACGCCAGGGCGGCCCTCGAGTACGACTCGACACCGCCGGCCATCGAGATACTGGCTCCGGCCGCCGTAGACGGCAAGGCCGCCACGCCCGGCGCCTTCACGCTGGTCGTCCGGGCCGACGACGTCGCGGGCATCGCCTCGCTGTCGTACGCCTCAGGCTCGGAGTCGGGCGAGTTCGAGCGCGCGCCCGGCTCGGGCGACGCCGCCAAGCGCTTCACCTTCCCGCCCAAGGCCGGCGGGGCGACAATACACGTACGAGCCGTCGATGGCTCCGGCAATAGGTCCCAGACGACGCTCACCGTGGCCTACGACGCCGTCGCGGACGCGCCCAAGGTCCGGTTCCTGAGCCCCGCCGCCGGCGCCGAACTCGACGCCGGGCCGGCCGAGGCCTTCATCTATGCGACCGACGACGACCTCCTTGCGAGCGCGACGCTCGTCGTCGACGGCGCCACGGTCGAGGCGAGCGGCCCAGGCCCGCTCTACTCGCTCGCTCTCGGCGAGGCCAAGCGCGGCCAGCGCTCGGCCCAGGCCTGGGCGACCGACTCGGACGGCGTCCAGTCGGCCAAGGCGACCATAGCCTTCGTCCAGCGCGCAGCCGCGCCGATACTTTCCTTTACGTCGGCCATAGCGCCGGTCGCCGGCGCGGCGCCCGAGCCTTCGGCGTTCCAGGCCGGCTCGGCCCTGGTAGCCGACGGCAAGACCATCCTCGTCGCGTCGGCCATGGCCGCGAACGGACTGGCCAAGGCCGAGTGGGCCCTGAACGACGGCGCCTGGTCATCGCTACCCATCCCGAAACCGGCGGCCGACGGCTCGTACGAGCTACGGCTGGCCTTGCCCGCCGGCCTCGCGTACGAGCGGAACCTGGTGCGTCTCAGGGTTAGCGACGCCTTCGGCCAAGCCGCCGAGGCCGAGACCTCGTTCTATCGCGTCGCGCCGGAGCGTGACCTCGAGCGGACGGCCGGCGAGGGCGTCTACCTCTACGACGAGCGCGTCGCGGACGGTCGCGTGACCCTAGCGCCCGGCCTGGCGATAGGCGCGCTCTGGTACGGCAGGCCGGTCGCGAGCCTGGCCGTCGAGCCGCCCGTCCCCTACGCGGAGGCTTCCTTCGACGGCCGGGCCCTGCGCCTGACCGGCCTGGCCGACGGCGGCGTCGGCGCCGAACCGGTGGTCCTGGTCGTCGAAACGGTCGACGGCGAGCGCTTCCGCTCCTCGCCGCTCGGGCTGGTAGTCGATTCTGGCCCGCCGGCGTTGACCATAACCGAGCCGGCCTCGGGAAGCCCGACGACCGGCTCGTGGCGCCTGGCCGGCGAGGCCTCCGACCCGAACGGCCTGGCCGAGCTGGCCTGGTCCGCCGATGGCGGCCTGAGCTGGAACCGGCTAGAACCGGGCAAAAGCGCGTCGTACTCCGCCGAGCTATCGCCGGAGGCAATCGACGGGCCGGTCGGCCTCATCGTGCGGGCCGTCGACCGGGCGGGCGCCGCGAGCTACGCGCTGACGGCCGTGGCCCGCGATACCGCCGCGCCGGCCATCGTCTTCGAGACGCCGCGATCGGTCGATACCGTCAACGGCACCGTGCTGCTCGCGGGCTACGCGGAGGACGCGCTCTCGGTCGCCGGCGTCGCATACAGCCCCGACGGCCTCGCCTGGGAGACGCTCGACGGCGAGCCCCGCGGAGCGGCCGCCGAGCCGTACGCTCCGGCGAGGCAATCGTTCTCGCGCCTCGTCGACCTGGGCTCCCTGCCCGAGGGCGGCCTGGCCATGGCGATCCGGACGACCGACGCCTCGGGTAACGTTACGACGGTTCGCCCCCTCGACGTTCAAACACCGGCCTTCGCCGTCGACATACAGGCGGATAGGCCGACCGTACAGATCCAGATTCCGGCGGAGAGCGAGGTCATGCGCTCGGACTTCACCGTCTCGGGCATGGCCTTCGACGACGACGGCGTCTCCAAGGTCTTCTGGCGCCTCGACGGCTCCGACTGGACGCCGATGGAGGTGTCGAACGGCTTCGCGGTACCCTTCAGGTTGCTCGACCTGGCGGACAACGAGCACCGCTTCGAGGCCTACGCGGTAGACCTGAACGAGGTAACGGGAGAGACGGTATCGCTCGGCTTCAGGGTGAGCCGCGAGGAGCCCGTCGGCAGGCTCGAGGCGCCCGCCGTCGAGGTGACGAACCGCGGCGTCATTACGCTGTCCGGCATGGCCGCCGACGCCAACGGCATCGAGTCGGTCTCCGTGTCGTTCGACAACGGCTCCACCTACAACGCCGCCGTCGGGACGACCGCATGGAGCTACTCGCTCGACACCCGGATACTGCCCGACGGCGTGCACGCCGTGTACCTGAGGCTGACGGACGGCTACGGCACGCCCGGGCTGGCCGCCGGACTTCTATCGGTGGATAACAGCGCGCCGACCGTGTCGATGGACACGCCGGCCGACGGCGAGGAAGCCATCGGCTCCATCGCCGTGGGCGGCCGCGTCGAGGACGGCATAGCCCTGCGCGGCCTCAGCCTGATCGTCTCCAAGCTAGGCTCGGACGATCCCGAGCTGGTCGTCGCATCGTCGGCCAACGGCGTATTCAGGGAGGCCGTCGACCTCCGCGCCTTGGCCCCGGGCTGGTACAACATCCAGGCGCTGGCCGTCGACATGGCCGGCAACGAGGCCTACGACTCGAGGAACATCGTCGTCCTCGAGTCCAGGAAGGCCGACTACGCCGAACTCGTGTTCCCGGCCCACGGAGAGCGGATCGCCGGGCGCTTCACGATAGACGGCCGGGTCGTCTCGGCCGAGCCCATCCGCCGCGCGGCCGTTACCCTCGACGGCCAGCCCTTCGCGACCGTCGAGCTCGGCGCCGGCGGCTGGTTCAGCCTGGCCGTGGAGCCGGGGTCCGTGGCCGACGGCCGCCGATCCTTCAGGATCGAGGCCGTATCGCCCTCCGGCGCGACCATCGCCTCCGAGCCGCGCGAGCTCGAGTACCGCCTGGACGGCCCCTGGGTGGACATAGGCTCCCTGGCCTCCGGCGACTTCGTCATCGGACGCCCCTACCTGACCGGCTCGGCCGGCTGGGATACGCCGGCGCCCGAATCGCCCGACAAGGAGGCCCAGGCGGCGTACAAGAGGCTCGCGGCTAGCCGCAAGCCGACGAGGGTGGAGATCAGCCGCGACAACGGCAAAACCTGGCAGGACGCCTCCGGCGCGGCCGCCTTCAAGTACCGACTCGAAACCCAGGAATACCCGGATGGCGTCCTCAGGCTGACGGTCAAGGCCACCTTCGCGGGCGGCGACGTCGCCGTGCGCAAGCGCATGGTCGTGCTGGACACGAGGCCACCGGCCGTCGAGCTCCTCAAGCCGGCCGAGGGCGGCCGCTACAACGGCGTCGTATCGGTCGAGGGCGTCGCGTCGGACGCGAACGGCCTGTCCGAGGTATCGGTGCTCCTGCGTTCCGGCGACAAGTCGAGGTACGAGATACCGGGCTTCATCCAGGGCTCCTACGCCGACCTGCACCTGCTCGGCGCCACCCGCTTCGAGGCTGGCCTCGGCCTGTCGTTCTTCGAGGACAACGTGCGCCTCCAGGTGGAGCTCGGCCGGGGCTTCGACGCTCAGCCGTCTTGGACCAACCTGCTCGGCTTCGCGACGGACGATACGCCCGCCTCTGAACTATCGCGCTTCGGAGGCTATGTGCTCGGCGCCAGGCTCCTGGCCAACGTGGCCTACCTGCCGTTCTCGTACTGGTTCGGCCCGGACTGGGACTTCTTCTCGATGTCGTTCACGCTCGGCGCCAGCTTTACCTACTTCAGCATGCGCGACGCCCTGGGCCAGATCTTCTCGCCGCCCGACGATCGCTACATGGTGCTGTCCGGCGTGGTCGGTCAGTGGGAATTCGCCAAATTCACCTTCGACAGCCGCGTGCTCAAATCGGTCGGGCTGTACTTCGAGGGCGGCTTCGTGTTCATACCGTCGGAGGCTTCGACGAGGCTGGAAGAATTCATCCGCCCGAACATAGCCTTCGGCGCCCGTATCGGCCTCTTCTGACCCGGCGATCCGCGGGGGGGCGCCAGCCCTCCCGCGGATCACCGCGCCGCCCCGCCGGCGCGGGCTTGACAGATTCCAATAGTCGAACTAGCCTTAAATCTGTTAAATGTCAAATACAATTAAAATTACGCACGACGAAGGAGTCCTGAGCCTATGCAAAGAAGGATCAAGGTCCTTTTAGCGATCACCTCCCCCGACGAAGCCTCGCGCATCGACGCCGCCCTGACCGAGGCCGCGTGTCTCTGCGGCTACGCCGAGGACCTGCGCTCGGTCGAGCAGAGCATGGGCGACTCCGACGTGATCGTGACTGACACTGAATTCGCCTCCGGGGCCTTCGCCGATTGGCTGTCGCTCTGGCCAATACCCGCCGTACTCGTCACCGACCTGGATGCCGATCCGGCCAAGCTAGCCGCCGACCTCGTCGACGAGTCCAGCTCCTTCATCCGACGCGATCCCGCCGGGCTCTGGGTCAGCTTCATGCCGATGCTCGTACGCAAGGCCGCGGCCATCCGCGAGAGCCTCGACCGCCAGAACAGCAACATCATCAGGGCCGAGAGCAGCTACATGAGCCTCCTCCGGGCCGTGCCGGACATCGTCTACGTGCTCGATGGCGACGGCTGCTTCGCCTACCTGAACGACGCCGTGTCGCAGCTTGGCTGGAAGCCGTCCGAGCTGATAGGCAAGCATTTCGCCGAGATCGTCCACCCCGACGACCTGCCGGAGGTCTGCCGCAGTCTGGTGCTCGGCCGCTACGAGGGCGTCATGACCGGAGCCGAGGCCGCGCCCAAGCTATTCGACGAACGCCGCTCCGGCGACCGCATGACCCGCAACCTCGAGGTCAGGCTTCGGCGCAGAAACTCGGGCGCATGGGCTGACACTTCCGTCGACTCGTGGGGCGAGGTGACGAGCCTAGGCGTACGGCTCCCGGAATTCCAGGGCAGGGGCACCGGCACGATAGGCCTGATCCACGATGTCAGCGCCCGCCGCGAGAACGAGCGCCGGATGAGCAAGGAGCTCGACGCGAGAGAGCTCCTCCTCAAGGAGATCCACCACAGGGTCAAGAACAACCTGCAGGTGGTCTCGAGCCTACTGTCTCTCGAGAGCGACTGCGTCGAGGACGAGAAGGCCAAGGCCGTCTTCGTCGACTGCCAGACGCAGGTGCAGTCGATGTCGCTGGTCCACGAGCAGATCTACCGCGGCTCGTCGCTCGACGGCGTCGAGGCCAGCGCCTATTTCGCGAGACTCGCCGAGTACCTGGCCATGGTACACGACGCCAGGAATCGCGGCATACGCCTATTGGTGGAGCCGACCGATGTCGTGCTGTCCATCGACACCGCGATGCCGCTATCGATCATAGCGACCGAGCTCGTATCGAACTCGTTCAAGCACGGCTACCCCGACGGTTCGGGCGGCTGCGTAAGCATAGCCCTGGCCAAGGACGGCGACGAGTACGCGTTCTCGGTATCGGACGACGGCGCCGGCTTCCGGACCGTGTATCGCGGCCACGGCGAGCCCCCTCCGGCCGGCAAGAACAAGGGCATAGGCATGGACCTGGTCGAGGCCCTGGCGGCCCAGCTAGGCGGCCGCATGGAGCGGGGCTCTCCGCCGGCGGGCGCCGTAACCACGGTCCGATTCCCCGTCAGGGACGCTGCCCAGGACCGATAGCCTCGGCGGCCGCCTTCTCGTCGGCCAGCAGCATCGCGTCTCCCGGGGCCAGGGCGAGGGCCGCCCTCACGACGGCCAGGGCCTCGCCGTAGGCTCCGGCGTTGTACAGCGCCGCGAAGCGGTTATGTTCGGCCCTCGCCCAGTTGATCCTGGCCGTCCGTTCAAGCGAGGAGAGGGCCCCGTACGCTGGGAAACGCGCTACCGCCTCGGAAGCCAAGGCCCAGGCGCCGAGATGGTCGCCCGCGGCCCGTAGCCGCTCGGCGAGGCCGGCGTAGGCGTAGGCATAGGCGCGCTCGAGCCAGGCCTCGTCCGCGATACCGGAGGCGGCCACCCCGTCGGCCAGGGCGAGGGCCTCGTCGGGCTTCGCGACCCGTAGCGCCTCGGTCGCCGCGGCGAGGGCCGCGCTTCGGCGGATCTCGTCCAGGCGTCGGTCCGGGCCGTACGCCAGCTGGGCCGCCTCGGCCAGGCCCAGGGCTTCGCCGTAGGCACCGCTCCGTATACGGTACGCCACCGCGTTGTTGACCCTTCCCACGAGGGTCGAGAACGATGACGGGTCGGGCGCGTAGGCGTAGGCGTCGACCGCCAGAGCGAGCGCCCCATCCCATTGCCCGGAGCGATCGAGCGTCGTCGCGCGGTTACGCAGGGCCAGCGCGATGACGCCGCGGACCGACACGTCGGCCGCGCCGGCGGGCGGCTCGCCCTTGCGGGCATCGTAACCGCCGGGGATGGTGGTCTCCACGTCGACGCGGCCGCCGGCCGTCTCGAGGTAGCAGTAGGCATGGTCATCGAGCAGCACGCCCCGGACGCGCAGGCCTGCGGCGCTCGCCATAATGGCGTACAGCGTCGACGAGCCGACGCAGTTATACCGCCCCTCAAGCAGCGCGCGGTCCAGGCGCGACTCCATGAGCCGGTACTCGGATAGGCGCGCATGCATGGCGGCGAGCAGCGCCGCCCCGAGCTCGTACTGGCCGGCCACCGAGGCGGCCAGGGCCTCGGCGGCCGCTATCGCTTCTAGTCCGGCCGCCATGGCGGCGTCGGCGCGCGC
>ENA-UOWO01000817-UOWO01000817.1-activated-sludge-metagenome-genome-assembly--contig:-NODE-817-length-43631-cov-10.112149_pt1 | contig 43631 bp, 28 predicted proteins | sample MGYA00238148_ERZ761564 | MGnify/ENA primary metagenome ERZ761564 (study PRJEB28885, sample SAMN05720194) | activated sludge metagenome | isolation source: Anaerobic digester | place: USA... | reverse complement strand
TTCCATTCCTCTTTATGCAATCTGGAAAATCTTTGAAAAGGAAAAAATCCCTTCCGGGTAGTATGCTTTTCCCTCTTTCACCTCTTTTCTTGTAAATAAAACCCCTTTGGTTTATCATTATGAGTCAATTTAACGGAGGGGAAAATGAGATTTTATCTTTTAATGATCGTGATCGCGGCTGTTTCAGGTTGTGCGACAGCTTCACCTGAATCAAATTATGCAAAGACCTATGCATCAGCTTATGCAAAAGGTTTTGAAGACGGCTTTAAAAAAGCTTCCGACTTAAAAATGCCTGAAAAACCGCAGGCCTCCGCCCTGCCTCAATATGATCAGTACGGATATCCTTATTACGACAATTACGGCGGATACAGCGGCGCACCGCAGAAAGGAACACTCTCCTACTCGGTTCAGACCGGTGACATGAAATCTGTAAAAGAGATCATTGAAGGGAAAAAAGCTGGTGTGAACGACCTCGATCAGAGCGGATACAGCCCTCTTCAGATAGCCGCAAGGATGGGATTCATTGACATAATGGAATATCTGATAAAGAACGGTGCCAACATCAATTTTGCTTCAAGCGACGGATACACTCCGCTTAAGGAAGCAATAACTTATAAGAAATTCTCTGCCGCAGACATCCTCATTGCAAAAGGGGCTGACACAAATTATATCGACAGTGCCGGATATTCAATGCTCTATTATTCCTGTGCGTCAGGCAATAAGAAACTTGTTGAAACGATCCTTGCAAAAGGGGCTTCTCCCAATGTAGTCGCATCAAACGGATACGGACCTCTGATCGCTTCTGTCAGCATGGGTTTTGAAGATATTGCAGTCCTCCTTCTTGAAAAAGGGGCAAACCCCGACGAAACCGACAACTATTCAGGGTTTACTGCTCTCATGTATGCAGTAAGGAACAACAAGCCTAAACTTGTTGAATTCCTCGCTCCAAAATCAAAGAATATCAATTTTTCAGAAAAAACAGGCAAGACCGCTCTTCATTTTGCAGTTGAATACAACCGTCTTGACATGGTTAAAGTGCTCGTTAATTCAGGCGCAAGCGTAGATGTAAAAGACAGTTCAGGCAACACCCCGGTTGACACAGCAAATCAGAGAAATCTCAAAGATATCATAGACTTTTTCAAATCGACAAAAAAAATCTAAACGCGTGCTTTCAACCAGTTATCTTTTTTAAACAGTATCATAAAAATGAAACTGTTAAGTGCCATCGTTGTAGCAATCGTAAGCCATATTCCGTTAGCATTGAGGCCGAAATGCACAGCCAGAATCCATGCGAGAGGAATACGGAGGAAAACGATAGGCAGGGAAACAAAAAATGAAGGTTTGGTATAGCCGGAACCGGAAAATGCACCGAATTCAATTGTCATCAGAATGCTTTGAAGAAGTTCCACAGGCATTACTATCCGCACATAGTTCGTCCCCTGAACCACAAGTCCGGGATCACTGTTAAAAAGTGCAACTATCTGAGGAGCGAAAATGAAAGTGAATATCGAATAAATTCCGGTAACTATGGAGACGAATCTCATTCCTGCCCCGGCAGCGTCACGAGCTCTCTGTTCCATTCCGGCGCCGAGATTTCTTCCGGTAAATGTTGAAAGCCCTGCGGCAATACCGTGAGAAAAAAAGTATGCCAGAGATTCGATCTTGTGCCCGATCCCCATTGCGCCTACAGCGTCAGAGCCGAACATGGCGGTAATTTTTGCAATGAAGAAATATATGAACGAAAAGAACATTCCGGAAAGAGCGACAGGATAACCGACAGAGATATATCTTTTAAACGGGATCTCATGACCTGCTTTTTGAAAAAGGATCCATCTGTTTTTTAATATAACGCCGAAAAATATAACAGATCCGAGAAGATAGCTTGCAACAGTGGCAATTGCCGCACCCCTTGTTTCAAGCCGGGGAAAAGGTCCGAGTCCGAGCATGAGGACCGGACTGAAAAATATGTTGAAAATGAATGTGGCGGCATAAACTTTAACAGGTGTTCTCGTATCTCCCCATGCTATCATCACAGAATGAAGTGCGAACATCAGGAATCCGGCAACAGTAGATGAGATCATTATCTGAAGGTATTCCGTTCCGGCTTTATGTGCGACCGGCTCAAGCTTTATCATGCCGACAAGCGGATCAATAAGGGGAAACAAAAAAGCAGTCAGCAAAAGGCCGAGAGCAAACGCGAGTTTCAATGATCTCCATGTGTTGCTTCTTGCAGTTTCGAGCTTCCCTTCACCGATGTTCCTTGAAATTCCTGCAACTATTCCGACTGTGACAAGTGCCGAAAGCCCGTGCATCGCCCAGACAAGGAAGACCGAAGCACTGACACCGGCAAGATATTCCTTTCCGAGCTGTCCAAGCCAGAACATATCCACAATGTTGTAACCCGCTTTTAAAATATTAAGTATTATCGCAGGGATGGAAATTGCAAGAAGGGTTTTTGACGGTTCACCTTTCAACAGGTCGACAGGTGTGTTCACTGACATTCAGAAAGCTCTATATATTCATTCATCAGATTATCCCCCTTTTTCTTCAGCGTTTCATACTGAAGGAAAAGATCGCCGCTTGATATACCGGTGTTTGAATAATTTGCCAGTTTTAATTCCACTTCAGCTATTTCCCGTTCAATATCAGGTATCAGTTTTTCAAGCTCGGCGAACCTGATGCGCTGTGCATAAGTCATTTTCGGCTTTGTATCGCTGATATGTCTGGGCTTGGCAGTTTCCTCTTTTTGAGCCATGTTTCCTGAATCTGTTTTAAGAGGCGCTTTCTTTTTCTGTTCAAGCCAGTCGGAAGTTCTCCCGGTAAATCCCTCAAAAGTGCCGTCACCTTTAAGAATGATGAGCGAATCAACAGTTCTATCAAGAAAATATCTATCGTGACTTACAACTACAACGGGACCCGGAAAAGAGTTCAGAAAATCTTCAAGAACTGAAAGCGTTTTTATATCGAGATCGTTAGTCGGCTCGTCAAGAATTATGAAATTGGGGTTTTCCATCAGAACAGAGACCAGATAAAGCCGCCTTCTCTCTCCTCCTGAAAGTTTCCCGATATCAAGATAATGCAGTGCAGGATCGAACAGAAATCTTTCAAGCATCTGGGAAGCTGTTATAGATGAACCGTCAGGCAGGTTTATCCGTTCCCCCTTCCTTTTGACATAATCTATAACTCTCATTGTAAGAGGCAGTTCCCTCGCCTGTTGATCAAAATAGCCGATCTTCGTGTTGACACCTATATCGTAAATCCCTTTCTGTGGTGCCATCCTGCCTGAAATAATATCAAGAAGCGTGGTTTTCCCGGAACCGTTATCACCGATCAATCCAAGCCGTGTATCTTTTTTGAAAACCATCGAGAAACCTTCAATGAGCGGTGCATCTCCCCATTTGTAACATATATCGCCCATTTCAAGGATTTTCTTACCCATCCTTCTGCCCGAAACGGAAAACTCAATGCTCTTTTCCTCTTCCGGTCTATCTCTGTCAACCATCTTTCTTATTGATTCGATCCGTTCCTTTGATTTCGTCCCTCTTGCTCTCGGTCCCCGCGCAAGCCACTCCAGCTCCCTTCTCAGAATTGACTTTATCCGCTCCTCATTTGATATCATCGAGTTCAGATGCTCCTCTTTCTTTTTGAGATAGAAATCATAAGATCCCTTGTAATGATAAATAGTTGAACGCTCTATCTCATATATTGAAGAACATACCGAATCAAGGAAATATCTGTCGTGTGTCACCATTACGATGCTTTTCTTAGATTTTTTGAGGTATTCCTCCAGCCAGACGATTGAGTCAATGTCAAGATGATTTGTCGGCTCATCAAGAAAAAGAATGTCTGAATCTTCAACAAGTACCTGAGCTATTGCGATCTTTTTGATCATTCCGCCTGACAGCTCTGCCATTTTTAAAGAAAGATCTGAAATGCCGAGCTTCCCGAGGATCTCCTCTATTCTTTTATCTGATTCTGAGGGAACATCCTTTTTCCTGTTGAAAATGTGCTCTCTGACTGTTTCAGCAGGATCGAACACCGGCATCTGTTCAAGAAAAGAGATCTTAATATTTCTGTTCACAGAAACATTGCCTGATTCGGGCTCCTCTTTTTTCGCCATGATCTTCAGAAGCGTCGATTTGCCGCAACCGTTGACCCCGACAAGGGCTGTCTTTTCATTTTCAGAAATGCCCAGAGATATTCTTTCAAAGAGCACATTATCCCCTTTAATTGAAGTAATGTCGTTAATTGAAATAAGATTCATTTGTGATTTACTGTGCTTTTACTGATTTTACTTCTTCAAAGACCTTACAATCAGCTTCCTTTGACTCATATATTCTGTCGATCTCTTCGATCATTTTAAAGCTCATCTGAGTGTATTCATTCTCCTCATTTATCTTTTTTGCCGCATCAATGCTCGCCACAAGGGTCTTTCTCGATTTTTTTAACAAATTCGATATCTTCTTCCACAGTTCACATTTATAACATTTTTTCTCTTCGTCGTTCAATTCCTGTGGAACCGGATGTCCTTCCATTTCAGCATAAAGGTCCATATAAAGTTTGGCAACTTCATAGGCACTTGCATTTGTCCAGAAAATCACGCCGACATTTATCGACTTTATGAACTGAGTCTGTGCCTCAATGATCTTTTTACATTTCTCTTCAAGTTTGTCCGTTGTCGTATCAAGTTTCAACATATTGAATTCATAAACAAAACTCCTTCCAAAAACATAATATGCCAGAGAAAGTTCCGGAATATATATAGCTTCGTATCTGGGAAGTTTCTTAGTTATCTCGAATATCCAGTATTCAGCAAGTTTGCGACCTTCTTCAACCTTGCCTGTCATGATCAGCGATTCAGCATATCTGAGCGAGATCTCCTGTTTCGCCTCTTCGTGGAAATTGAGCTTGAACGGATTGTTGTTTATGAATTTTTCACTTTCATAAAGAAGTGATGCCCATTTTTCAGCTTTTTTAAGTGATTCAAAATAGTTGAGCAGTGCATCTTTTTTATCCTGCTCCCGCTCGAATGCGTTGTATGCCTGGAGAAAACTGGTCTCAGCATCATCCCAGCGGGTCACTCTCATATAAATAAGACCGAGATTGTAGTAACAGTAAGCCGATGAAGGGTGATCCGGGTTTTTCTCAAGAAGGTTTCTATAGTGTTTTTCCGCTTCTTCGTATCTTCTCAAGTCAAAGAATTTATTAGCCATTTCAAAGATATTATTCAGATCTTCTTCAAAGACGCGCTCCTTTTTATCGACATCTTCAAGTTTCATAAGCTCGACACTTTTGGGAGTCACATAGAGTGCATGGGTCGACTCAACAACCCTCAACTGTTCCTCTTTTGTATCTTTTGGCTCGTCTTTAACCGGTGTTGAAGCACACCCTGCAAAAAAGATAAAAAGAAAGACAATAAAGATCTTTTTCATGGTTTCCCTCCGGGTATCTAATAAATTTTAGTAACTTCAGTTCCAGGGTAGTATCTTTTCATTATGTATTTGAAATCCTTATTCTTTCTGCCAAGAGAAATTGCCCCCATCTGGCTCATTCCCACTCCATGTCCCCATCCTGCACCGGAAAATGTCCATATGCCTTCCCCCTTTGAAACGATGAAAGCGGAACTGTTCATATTGTTTAGGATCTTTCTTATGTTGAGTTCTCCATACACAGTTTCTGTTCCTCCGGAACCCTTGAAAACGGCTTTATAAATCCTTCCCGAAACTCCTCTGGCGAGTGCTTCAATGGAATGTATTGTCCCTATATTTAACGATTTATTTACAATTTCGTCAAGTTCTTCCTGTCTGTATGTTACACTCCATCTGTGCTTTTTATTCATCGGAATGTTGTCTTCTCCATAATCAGAATCAAGAAATTTTTTTAAGTCATCTTCTTTTGAAAGATCCAGTTCCAGTGGCGTTTCGCCATCCCATACTCCTTTAAGATACTGTTTTTCTGCAGAAAACCAGACATGCCGGATATCTTCTGTCTTTCCTCCTGATGAAGAACAGTAAGGGGCTCTTGCAATATGCGACCCCTTAAACATAATAACCATTCCTTCAGTTTCCTTGACGGCAGCAACAAACTTGGGATCTATCTCTTTTCCCCAGAGGATCTTCTGACAGTGAACTTCACTGCAAATGTGCCAGGGTTCAGAAACATGCCTTTTCCCAAGCTGCATGAAGATATCAGTCCTTGCCGCAACTGCCTGTGCTTTCAATGTCTCAAGCGGAGCCGAAAGAAACATTTCACCCGGAAGGATCTGCTTTACAAGATTTTCAACAGAATCCTCGATCGACAGCTCCAGCGACTTATCTGAAGAAGCGGTAAAGAAAAATTCGGAATTTGATCCGTATCTGTCATCTCCCGTATAAAAAAAAGATTCTTTTCCGACTGTCACTATGTTGAGACATTCATGGTTCTTTCCATCCTGAGATTTTACTTTAATTACTGATGATGAAGGTTTCGTCAGAACCGGTATGAGCGATATGTTGCTTCCCGGAAATTCACTCCGGTATTTCGCAAGCTGTTTATATGCGCTTTCTCTGCTTAGCAGCTCCCTGGCCGCAATATAATATTCCCTGTTATCTATCTTTAAAGTGTTGATGGAAAAGATCGCACCGTGAACATATATCTCCATCGGAATTTCTGCATCTTCCTCCCATTTGGCGAGAGTTCCCGCATACGACTTGAGCTCGGGCACTGAAAGTTCCTGAAAAGAGAGTTTGTACATGACTTCCTGAGAATTGAACTTATTGACAAAGACCCTGAAGGAACCTGTCTTGACCGTTTTGCCGTTACACTTGAAAGAAGTGACATTTTTTACTTCGACACCCGAATGGTACCCTTTTATGTGAGCTCTGATGAAAGGAACGCCTTTGCTGAATTTAAATGATGCGCTGTGCATAAAATCAAATTCACTGTTCTGTGCGGCAAGAATTGAACACAGAAAAAAACTAAAAATTAACAACTGCCGGATTTTCTTCAATATTTATCACTCCCTTTAATCCCATATCATAAAAGACGCCTTCATAAAGATAACTGTAGATCTCCATGAATCGCAGAACTTTTTTTACATAGTTCCTTGTTTCATGAAAAGGGATCATCTCCACAAAAATATATTTTTCGCTTCCCTTATATCTTGTTATCCATTCAGAAACCCTGTGAGGACCTGCATTGTATGCGGCAACAGCAGCGGCATAGTTGTTGTCAAACCGCTTCAGAAGCTTTGAAAGATACCACACCGATGCCTTCATGCTGTCATATGGATTCATGGGGTCATTTATCTTTATGCCTCCGAACTTACTTATTTTTTCAAATGTCACAGGCATTATCTGCATTAATCCGAGCGCCCCGACATTTGAAGAAAGATCATCCCTGTAATATGTTTCGGCCCTCATTATTGAATAAATGAGCTGCACAGGCACTTCAAATTCGACAGAAAGCTTTAATATCTCATCAATGAAAGGGGTCGGATAGATCAGCTTCCACTCTTCTATCTTGCCGTAATGTGGAGAATATGTGAGTTCAGGGCTCACAAGGTTGTAGTAGTGATCAGCAAGATCTCCCGTCTTTCTGAAATAATGTTTAAAAACCACATCAGTTTTATATCTGAATTCTGAAAATCTGACTGATTGCTCCTCATAAGCTTTTTTCTCAAGAAACTTTATATCAGGGCTGTAATTTTTCCGTTCATTAAAACCGATCACCGAGTTCACATAATTCAGATAAAACTCAACGCCGTCCCTATTATTTAAAAGGACAAACTGCTTTATCATTACAGCCGGCTCTATCTTTTTTGCCGCATGCGAAAGCATGTCAAACCGCTCAAGTATTATCTCTTCATCAACTTCGGCTGAAAAAGTGTTTTCTTTCCACTTATTCACATAACTTTTGTCAGAAACATCGATCTTTTTGCTGAAATCGACCATTCCTGTCAGATGAAAATATAGGAAATCGTAATATGTTATAAATCTGCTTCCGTTGTTCTGCTGACACACGCTTCCGAGCTGACAGTCCGGATCTATCTCTGATGAAAACGTACAGAAACCGTTGAGCCGGTCAATCGTACCGATCAGTCCTGATATTGCCTCATATACTTTCTGCCCGCTGACAAATTTTGAATAGTTCAGTCCATTCCCGTAGATGTAATTTGTCCACAGAGAGAAGGTGTAAAGATCGCTGCCTTCACTGAGATAGATCAATCCCAGTTTGAAAAGCGCAAGCAGAAAATATTTAGAAGCTTGATTCTTATAAACCATCTCCTCAAGTATTTTTTTGCTTTCAAAAACAAATCCGGCATCAAAATATATCGTTCCGGCAAAGAAAAGAAGCCGGTCTTTTTTGGAATTGGAAAACTGGTCGGCAACTGAAACCATATAGTCGGCCGCGGCCTTATCCTGTCCTGCTGCAACAAGAGTTCTGTATTTCTCGACGACATAGTTGAATTTCATTTCAACATCTTTTTCAAGCTTGGCAATTGAGGCATCTATCATGCTTAAAGCATCCGAAAAACGCTTTTTGCCCACAAGATACTTTATTATCTCGCTGTTAGCCGGGAGAGAGATCGTCAGATATTCATCATTGAAGAAAAGGTCAAGCTTGGAGCTTTTTCTCATGACAGCAAGCCATCTTGAATAATACGGGGACGCGGCATTCGGAAGATTGCTTTTCTTTTTCATTTGAACTAAGCGGTCAACGATCCTGCTTGTCAGGAATGTTCCTTCATTTGATTCATAGTATTCAAGATAATCCTTCAGAAATGTAATTTTTGGAGAACCGTTCTTTTCCAGCGCCACGATCCGGTTGTATGACGAAATTATGTTTGATCTTATTTTCAGGCATCTGTCATAATTTTCAAGTGCCCCGTCATACTGTTTTCTAAAGAGCATAATATCCGCCTTGACACATTCAAGATCGCTTGAAACATAGTAATAAGGATATTCCTTTTTGACAGACTCTATCATTTCAAGTGTCTGATTGAACCTTTTTCTGGCAAAACTCGTTTTAAGCAGAAGGACCTTATAGTAAAGTGTGTTTCTCAGATTCATCGGGAGCTTATTAATGTTCTTCTCGATCTCATCATAATTTGCTGATCTGAAAAGAGAGTCTATTTTCAATATCAAGCCGTCATTCTTATTATTAAACTTTACATCATCTATCTGTCCAATGACAAAAGTATATTCCTTTTCGCTGTAAATTTCCTTGATGCACTCTTCAGAAACTTCATCCTGATTAAGGCATTCATGATACCCGTAAACAGTTGTAAAAGAGATAAAAAATAGAAAAAAAACACTGACTCTCATTATCCGTTAAAACCTCGCGAATGCCTACTTTTTCAGGGTATTATAAATTCTATTTAAGGTCAACTATTTTTTGTAATTCCCGGGAACACAAAAAAGACGGTGGTCAAACCCCTTTTTTTATTCTTTCCCAATAGGCCTTCACCTTGGATTCATAACCCGAATTTTTCATTTTATAGAACGATGCCGGCTCGCCTTCTCCGGGAAAATATCTCTGGTCGACCCACTGATCTTTGTGATCATGCGGATACCTGTATTCCCCTTTTTCCTCATCTGGAGCAAGTGATGATGAATTTATGAGATATTGCGGTATTTTAAGATCAGGATTATTCCTGTAAAAATCCTCTGCCTCTTTCAGTGCCATATAGCTCGCATTGCTTTTTGGCGCCGTTGCAAGATATGTGACAATGTGACTGAGAATAATCTTTCCTTCCGGGAATCCGACTGCCTTGAAACCCTCAAGGGCCGATACGGCAAGCTGAAGTGCTCTCGGATCTGCATTTCCCACATCTTCGGAAGCAAAAATTATCATCCTTCTCAACAGAAAAAGAGGATCGTCCCCGCTTTCGACCATTTTTACCAGATAATATAAAGCCGCATCGGGATCACTACCCCGCAAACTTTTAATAAATGCAGATATTGTTCTGTAATGATAATCACCTTTTTTATCATATTTCTGAGGATTTTCAATAAGTTCCATCACATCTTCTTTTTTTATCACACCATTTGAAGAAAGATGAAAAGCACTCTCAAGGATCGAAATTGCTATCCTCAGATCTCCACCCGATTCCTGTGCAATGACCGATTGCAGATCTTCCGGAATTGTTGCATTAAGATGGCTTGCCGCCTTTTTCAGAACACTCAAAGTTTCACTGGAAGATATTTTTGAAAATTTAATGCATCTAGCCCTTGAAAGCAGAGCATCATTGATATAAAACGAGGGATTTTCAGTAGTTGCGCCTATGAAAATGACACCTTCGCTTTCTATCATGGGAAGAAAAATATCCTGCTGTGCCTTATTGAACCTGTGGACTTCATCAATAAAAACTATCTGCCTTCCTACAAGAACAGAGCCGCTGTCTGCATAGATCTTCTTTTTTATTTCACTCACTCCGTCAACAACTGCCGAAAAACGGTACATCTTCGCACCGAACTGTTCTGAAGCTATCCTTGCAATAGTTGTCTTTCCTGTGCCGGGAGGTCCGTAAAATATCATTGAAGGAAGAAAATCCTTAGACAGGAACGACCGGATAAGCTTGATTACACTTTCCTGTCCTGCTATATCATCAAAAGTTTGGGGTCTGAGTGCTGAATAAAGGGGAACATAAGGTGTTGTCATTTCTTTTCAGGCACGGAACCATCGGGATTAAGACCTTTTGAGCGATATTCAAACTGCAGCTTGGCTTTTTCGATATCTTCAAGAGTCATAAAATTTTCCTTTAGTTTATCAGGCACATACACTGTATCATCGTATCTGAGCACAGAAAACACCGTTGACGGGAATTCCGTCTCAAACTTTTTCACATCATCCATATCTGAAACAAACAGTGAATACGACAGCATCCTGGCTTTAACAGGGTCGGAATCTATCACCAGTGCAGAAAGATTCTTTTCAACAGAGGATCCGTTTCTCCAGTCAACGGGAGTATCAAATCTTTGAAAAACATTTATTTTTACCGGATCGAACAGATACTTTCTTGAAGGGTGCTCTTTCCTTAAACCGGCCATGTAGCTGTTTCTGCTTTCGCTGTCTGTCATTTCAGCAATATCTTTCTTTATTCTGGCGCTCAGATCATCCATTTTTAAAAGTATCAGTTCCTCGTTCTTTCTTGTAACCACAAAAAATCCTTCTTCGGCCATAAGTTTAATTGCACCTCTGGCCTTGTTAGTTACAGCATACGGGTCGTCTATTGAAACTGACCACCGCATGAATTTTTCAGGAAGCCGCCACATTCCGTGTCTGTCACCGACAAATATCAGATAGTGAAAATTTTCTTTCGGAAGCTTCTCCCTAAGTTTTTTCATAAAAAGCGCTTCTTTGAAAAAAGAGACCGGCACACTTGTGTTGGGATTTGTTATCCTGACACTTTTTTTGACTTCATCTATCTGAATATTCTCAACTTTTGCATAAGGGATGAAACTTTTAAGGTTTTCCATCTTCGGCAGAACTGCCGTTTCCGAATGCATTTTAATGTGTTTGAGCACACTTATCAGCAGAGCCAGTTGTTCCGCATCTGTCAGAGATGACGGACGGTTTAAAGCATTGTCCAGAAAGTTTGCAAAACTTTGATCTGCATAATGCTTGATCTTTTTTATTATTTCATCTTTTGAAACGCTGGCTTCAGCTTTTTCTTTTGTAAGATTCTCCAAAAGTCTTTTTCTATTTTGGATCTCTACAGGGGCGAGCGAAGGATTATCAAAAAGATATCCTGCGACCGTTTCGGCTTTTGCATATGCCGAAGTCTTTCTTTTATAGTTTCTTGTCTCTCTTTCCCAGAATTCAAATATTTCACCGCATGCAAGGTTGAAAAGAGTTCTTCCTGACAAATCAGCTCCATCTGTGAAAAGTTCGAACAGTGCAGGAAAAGAAGAAAGGTTCTGCTCGTATTTCACTATGTTTCCGCCATCCTCATGTGTTTCATTTATGAGTTTTGCAACACTCAGTATTTCATTCACTTCATTTTCAGACTGTCTAATCATTCCGTAAAATTCTTTGTTCCAGAAATCTGATCCGAGATTGGTTGCTCTTATCACAAGAGGCATGTCATCAAAAACTTTGTAATTCAAAGGGGATTCTACGAAGAATTCCTTGTAATATTCAGAATACTCCCTTGCTTTCTGGAAGCGGTCATAATCTCCCTCTCCCGACCATTTGATCATGAAAAAAAGAAGCGTCCCTCCGGCTATTACCAGAAGCACGAGATGCTTCAGCATAAAAGTATCCTTTTTCCTTTCGGCGAACTCCGAGGCCCGCACTTTTCTTCGAGGAAACATTACTTTTTCTCTTCGATGATTTCCAGAACGATCTTCTGGCTCTGACGGCTTGCAACAGCACTAAGCAGTGTGCGAAGCGCATTTGCAGTCCGGCCGCTCTTTCCGATCACTTTACCAACATCTTCCGGAGCAACTCTGAGTTCGATGATAGCTGTGTTCTTGCCTTCGATGAAACTCACATCTACAGCGTCAGGGTTGTCAACAAGCTTTTTTGCAATGAATTCAATAAATTCCTTCATGATCCCCTCCTTTTTGGGATGGAAATACAATAAACAAAATGTCTAATAGCATAGAACTAAGGATTTTATTATTGCACAACCTGAAACAAATTGCAACTTAATTATTTTACAAAGAATAAATCCGGATAATGGAAACATTATTCTGAAGCGCTATCTTCTTCAGGCGCTTCTTGATCGACTGCATCTTCAGCTTCAATTGAAGAGTCTTCAGGGTCAACTATTTTTGTTATTGATACGACATGTTCGCCTTCTGCAACTCTGAACAGACGGACACCTTTCGTGTTTCTTCCGATTACACTTATTCCGCTTACAGGTATCCTGATTGCCTGTCCGTTGGAAGTGATCAGCATGGCCTCATCAGTTTCATTGACCTTTAATACACCGACAACATTGCCGTTTTCGGCAGAAGTTTTTATTGTTATTATTCCTTTTCCGCCACGGCTCTGAAGACGGTAATCATCTATCGGAGTTCTTTTTCCGATACCTTTGTCAGTAATACTCAGCAGTGTTGTATCCGGTTCAATAACATCCATTGTGACAACTTCATTATCCTTTGAGAGTCTAATACCTCTTACACCTGCCGCAACTCTTCCCATAGGTCTTACATCTTTTTCATTGAATCTTATGCTGAGCCCCGCCTTTGTTGCAAGAACAACATCATCATCACCTTTAGTGATCTTGACCTCTATCAATTCATCGCCTTCATTCAGTCTTATCGCCTTCTTGCCATTTGTTCTCTGAATCGCATATTCCATCATGTCGGTCTTTTTAACGGTTCCTTTCTTCGTTCCCATCATAATAAAACAACCTTCAACAAACTGTTTTATGGGAAGTATTGCCGCAACTCTTTCATCCTTTTCAACATTAACAAGGTTGATTATCGGCTTCCCTCTGCTGTTTCTTCCTGCTTCCGGAAGCTGATAGACCTTTGTCCAGTAAACCTTTCCATATGAGGTAAAAATAAGGAGAAGTGTGTGGCTGCTTGCAACAAAAATGTCTTTAACATAATCGTTTTCCTTGGGATTTATGGCGTTAATACCCTTTCCTCCCCTCTTCTGTTTTCTGTAAAGATCAAGCGGTGTTCTCTTGATATAGTTTTCCGTAGTCAGCGTCACGACCATATCTTCGTCAGCAATAAGATCTTCCATATCAAGATCGCCTTCATAATTGACAATATCGGTCTTGCGTTCGTCACCGTACTTTTCCTTTATCTCTTTCAGTTCTGCTTTAATTACACCCATAAGAGTGGAGTCATTCGTCAGGATCTCTTTATACCAGGAGATCTTTTTCAGCAGTTCTTCATATTCGGAAACGATCTTATCTCTTTCAAGACCGGTAAGACGGCTTAACTTCATTTCAAGAATGGAGACTGCCTGAGGTCTGCTGAATGCAAAACGGCTCATAAGACTGTTCCTTGCATCATCTGATGAAGCTGATCCTCTAATTATTTCAATGACTTCGTCAATATTATCAATGGCTCTTTTCAGTCCTTCGAGAATATGAGCTCTTTTTTCCGCTTCATTAAGTTCATAACGGGTTCTTCTTGTAACGACATCTTTTCTATGAAGTATAAAGTGGTTTATTGTATCTCTGAGATTGATAGTTTTCGGGACACCGTTGCATATTGCGAGCATGTTTATGCCGAATGAAACCTGCATCTGAGTCATTTTATAAAGCTGATTGAGGAGAATATTCCCGTCAGCGTCTTTCTTAAGCTCGATAACAACCCTGATCCCTCTTCTGTCGGACTCGTCTCTTATGTCATGAATTCCTTCTATTTTCTTTTCTTTCACAAGCTCTGCGATCTGGATTATCATATTGGATTTATTAACCTGATACGGAATTTCATCAATGACTATCCTGTCTCTTGAATTGGAGTTGTCAGCTTGTTCGATCCGGGCTTTTGAACGGATCTTTATAATTCCTCTTCCTGTTTCGTATGCTGTTCTTATGCCTGTTCTGCCGAGGATAGTGGCTCCTGTAGGAAAATCAGGTCCCGAAACATGCTGCATAAGATCGACAACTGTCGCTTCCGGATCGTCAATAAGGTGAATTACAGCATTTATTATCTCTACAATGTTATGCGGCGGAATGTTGCTTGCCATACCCACTGCAATACCGCTTGTACCGTTAATGAGAAGTGTCGGTATTCTCGTCGGCATGACTTCCGGTTCTTTCAAACTGCCGTCATAGTTATCACGCATGTTTACCGTGTCTTTATCTATATCTGCAAGGATCTCGCCTGCGATCTTTGCCATTCTTGCTTCGGTGTAACGCATTGCGGCAGCACTGTCGCCATCGATAGATCCGAAGTTTCCCTGACCATCGACAAGAACATATCTCATTGAAAAGGTCTGTGCCATCCTGACAAGAGTTCCATAAACCGCCTGATCACCGTGGGGATGATATTTACCTATTGTGTCTCCGACGATCCTTGCTGATTTCTTATACGAAGAATTCCAAGTGTTTCCAAGCTCTTTCATCGAAAAAAGAACCCGGCGGTGAACCGGCTTAAGCCCGTCCCTGACATCAGGCAGAGAACGATCCATTATTACGCTCATCGCATAGTCTATGAAAGCAGTTTTCATGGACTGTTCTATCGCGATATCCTTTATCTTTCCATGTATTATTTCTGTCATATTTATCCCCCTTCCTAAATATCTATTGTTGCGTTAAGGGCGTTTTCTTCTATAAAACGGCGTCTCGGCTCAACATTTTCACCCATAAGAACATCGAAGATCCTGTTTGCCTCGGCAGCGTCTTCAGCTCTTATTCTCAGAAGAACTCTGTTTTCAGGATTCATTGTAGTTTCCCAGAGCTGTTCGGGATTCATTTCTCCAAGACCCTTGTATCGCTGAATTTTCTGACCCTCTCTTGCTATAACAAGAATTTCGTTCAAAAGATTTTTCCAGCCCGATACTGTTAATTCTTCATCTCTGGTCGTATTTTTCAGGACATAGTCGCAGCAACCGGCTTCAAGAATCTTTTCCTTAAGGGAGTTAATCAGTTTTATTTCTGAATTATTAACATATTTATAGTCGACCATCGTCACTTTATCGACACCGTTGACAGTAGTGTGGATCTTCATTTTGAACTCGCCGGCATAACGGGTGTTCTCTTCAAGCTCCATTCTGAACGGCGCTTTGATCGGGTGATTGGTTTCAAGATAGGTTCTTATGGTTTCCCATTTTTCCCACAGAGCGGTTTCGGATTTAAAATCATCGACATTAAATCTGGTTGTTGCGGCAATTGCTTCAACAACCGAAGAGTCATAAATAAATTCAGTTTTTGTGAGGTTGTCGTTAAGTTCGACGAGCATTTCAACAAACTTTTTAAAATCTTTTCCGGAAAGAACCTTGTCCCCGATGGTAAGCGAAAGTGACTGTGCACCTGAATCGACAAGATACTGCTGAAATTCTTTTTCATCTTTGACATATGTTATTTTCTTGTTTTTTGTAATACCGTACAATGGCGGCTGAGCGACATAGACATATCCTTTCTCAATCATTTCAGGCATATATCTATAAAAAAGAGTCAGAATGAGTGTCATTATGTGAGCACCGTCGACATCGGCATCTGTCATTATTATGATCTTATGATATCTAAGTTTAGCAATGTTGAACTCATCTTTGCCTATTCCTGTTCCCATCGCGGCAATTATTGTCAGAATTGATTCGCTTTTCAACAGTTTATCCAGCCGCGCCTTTTCAACATTGAGAATTTTACCTCTAAGAGGGAGAATTGCCTGATTTGATCTGTCTCGACCCTGTTTTGCAGAACCTCCCGCAGAATCTCCCTCGACAAGATAAAGCTCTGATTTTGCAGGATCTTTTTCCTGACAGTCAGCAAGTTTCCCGGGAAGAGTTGTATTTTCAAGAGCACCTTTTCTTCTTGTCATTTCACGGGCTTTTCTTGCCGCTTCCCTGGCCACTGCGGCTTCCATGATCTTGTCTATGATAATTCCTGCAATATCCGGATTTTCTTCAAGATATGTAGTAAGAGATTCAGAAATGGCATTCGATACAAAAGTCTGGATTTCACTGCTCACAAGCTTATCCTTTGTCTGTGAACTGAACTTCGGATCGGCCATTTTAACTGAAAGGACTGCAGTAAGACCTTCTCTTATGTCATCACCGTTTATGGCGATCTTTGCATTTTTCCGGTTTTCAGCCACATAGTTCTGGAAAACTTTTGTAATGCCAAGCTTGAAACCTGAAAGATGGGTTCCGCCATCCCTGTTGAAAATATTATTGGTATAGCAGAGTGTCTGTTCCTGATATGAAGTTGTCCATTGCAAAGCGACATCCATCGTAAGGTTGCCCTGGTCTTTGTGCCTGGAAACAGTAATAATTTCAGGATGAAGTCCCGGACGACTCTCGTTAAGATAGCTGACGAACTCTTTTATTCCGCCATCATAGTGGAACTCAAATTCCTGTCCAACCCTTTCGTCGAGCAGATAAATCTTGACGCCGCTGTTAAGAAAAGCCATTTCCCTGAGTCTTTTTACCACTCTAGGTAGTGAGAATTCAGTCATTGTAAATATTTGCGGGTCGGGCTTGAAAGTTATCTTTGTCCCTTTTTCAGATGTTTCACCGATCCTTTTCAGTGGAGCGACAGGAACACCTCTTTTGTATTCCTGATAATATTCACCGCCCTGTCTTTTTATCTTCAGCGTCAGCCATTCAGACAAAGCGTTGACACAGCTTACACCTACTCCGTGAAGACCGCCGGCAACTTTATATGCATTGTTGTCAAATTTTCCTCCGGCATGGAGAACGGTCATTATGACTTCAGCGGCGGAACGCTTCTCCTCTTTGTGAATATCAACAGGGATTCCTCTGCCGTTGTCTTTCACGGTGATGCTTTCATCAACATGGATATAGACCGAGATTTTATCACAGTGACCTGCCAATGCCTCATCGACACTGTTGTCAACTACTTCGTATATCATGTGGTGCAGACCGTTTCCGTCATCTGTGTCACCGATATACATTCCCGGCCTTTTTCTCACAGCTTCAAGTCCTTTCAAAACCTGAATACTGGCGGCGCCGTATTCTTTTTCTTCCTGCAACTCTAATGCAAGTTTTTCATTTACATCTGTCATAAGCAAACCTCCAAAGTTCTACAGACAGTTCATTATAAATATCGAATCCGGAAAAGCAAATTTAATAGAAGAAAAAAACACTATTTTTTTTAGGTATATATATTTTTTTAGGTATTTTTTATAATAATACATCTAATTGTAATTGCGAATGATTTCATTTAAAGATGTTGCAGTCCCTGAAAATCGGATTCAGAACAGAATATCAGCGATAATTTCCGCGGCTTCAGTTATGGAGTCGGCATTTTCATCCCCTTTTTCAAGGGATATTTTTCTGGCGAAGAGCGCTTTGATGACAGATTCGGCCTTCCCTGTCTCCCACAGATATGAAAGAACATCCTCAGCCAGCTTTTTATCAGATATTTCCCTGTTTTTGCCAAGACTCGATCTCATGGCCCCTTCAATTATTATTTTTGACTCGTCATCAGAGAGATCTTCTTTAATGATATAACTGACCGCAAAGGCCAGATCTGCTATCCATTTTGCACCACTGTATACTTTGACCTCTCCTTTTTCAATTTTGAAAGGCAGGTGGAATGAGTCAGGGCACTGCTCCACTATCTTGACACTTTCATTGAAAATAGTGTCTGCGGGATCTGCATCCTTTAATTTTTCCAGCCATTCGCCTCTTTGGTTAAGATACTCACAGGTTTCAGAGTTATCTGAGTAAACGAGGTCTCCGGGATTTGCAATGAAAACTATCCGGTCAACCTGATTTATATTTTCAAGAAAGAACGATGCAAAAACTTTTTTTTCGCTTTGTGCAACCGAACCATTGACAGGGAACGGCCTCATATCTTTTACCATGCCGATCTCACGGAGTTTCACATAATCATTGAACGGAGGTATGTTCCTGTCACTCCTTAAATAGAAATAGAATATCTCCGTAAAACTCTGCAAAAGCCCTTGATTCTTCATTATAATAAAGGAGTTGAACAGATCATTGATATAAGTATCATCATCCCAGTCAATGCCTCCCTGAATATTTGATATTATATAATGAAATGTCCTTACAAGTATTTCTCCGTCAATGTTCTTTGAACGATTGTCTTCCATCACATATGCGGCAATATAAGAAAGTGCTGAAAAGAAGTTGATCGAAAGATCTTTTACACTTACCGGCTCTGAATCGTTTGAAAGATGAAGTTTTTTCTTCTCCCCTGAATTTTCGCTCTCTTTAATTCCGCCAACAATCAAGTTATTGAATTCATTGTAGAAAAGTCCTTCCGATCCCTGTATGGAACCATTTGATGTCATCAACATTAGAACCATCAGGGCAGGAAAGTTTTCATTCCTTCTCAGATAATACAAGTATCTATAAATATTAATGTCTTTGGCATTATCAAACATATCCAGATATTTTTTTAACGGATCTGTCCCATTCAAATAAACCGTGTTCGCTGTGTCAAACGAAAAACAGCCTGGAGATTCAAGAAAAAAGATTTCAGGAAAGATGATCGACGGCTCACATCTCTCTTCCGCATCAAACGCAAACAGAGGTGCTGTAAAAATAAATGTCAGCAGAAACAGCAGATCTATCTTTTTCAAAGTTTCTCCATCGCTGAAAATTCCATGTCGGCTATCATTTTCACAAAGTCTATCGACGGGTCCTTTAAACTTTTTGAAAGGAAGAAATCGGTCATGCCCCTTTTCTTCTGATGCATGTCAAGTATCCTTTCTTCAACTGTTCCCTTAGAAAAAAGCTTGTTGACGATGACCTTTTTCTCCTGACCGATCCTGTGTGCTCTTGACCACGCCTGTTCTTCTGTCGCAGGATTCCACCACGGATCAACTATAATGACATTATCGGCTCCTGTCAGGTTCAATCCGACACCACCCACTTTCAAGCTGAGAAGAAAAACTTCCTTTTCCCCTTTGTTAAAACTTTCAACCATCTCTATTCTGTTCTGAGTGGTTCCATCCATATAAAAATAATCTCTTCCCTGAAAATCGAACGCACTTGCGATTATTTTAAGCATTTTCACATACTGGCTGAAGATGAGAACTCTTCCACCGCCTTGAATAATTTCATCGGTAAGTTCAAGTATGGCGGGAATTTTTGATGAAAGTGCCGGATCAGTGTCTGTTTTTGAGACCAGTGCAGGGTGATCCGCCGCAAGTCTGAGATTGGAAAGTATGGATAACACCTCAATTTTATTTATAGAATCACCCTTCTCTATAAATTCTGCCCTGCCTCTTAGAAGAACTGACAGATATATCTCCTTCTGTTTAGGTGTCATTTCAACAGGATATTCCTTTATTATCAGTTCCGGCAATTCGGAAACAGTCTCTTTTTTTGTTCTTCTTAAAATGAACGGTGACGCCATACTTCTTATTCTTTCCAGACCCTCATTTTCGTTGTTCTTTTCACTTCTGTCGACATCTTTCCTGCTCCCCAGATATCCCGGCATAATAAACTGGAAAATGCTCCACAGGTCACTTAAATGGTTTTCAAGAGGGGTTCCGGTAAGAGCAAATCTGTGTTCGGTCTTTAACGAAGAAAGTGTTTTGAACCTCTTTGTATTGTTGTTCTTTATATGCTGTGCCTCGTCAAGAACTACCGTTTTAAAGAGCTTATCCTTTAAGTATTTGAAATCATTGATCACAACAGCATAAGATGTAATTATAAGTTCGTGTTCCGCTTTCTTCCAGCGCGATACCCTCTCTTCCGGTTTGAGAGAATCAATGACCACTCTTTTCATTTCTGGAAAGAATTTTTCTATTTCCCTGTCCCAGCTCCATATAAGCGTCTTAGGACACACGACAAGAGACGGTTTGTCATCATTTTCAGATTTTATCATGGCAAGCGACTGAAGTGTTTTTCCCAGACCCATTTCATCTGCAAGAATGCCGCCCAGTCCCAGTTCTCTAAGAAGCATCATCCATTTATAACCTTCAATCTGATAATTTCTTATCGGTATGCCGGAAAGGTGTTCCGTCGAAACATCCGGGAGCTCTCCTTTTGAAAGAGAATTGATGATCTGCAGATACTTCTGCTGTGAATCATCGTCACCTGTAAAACTGTTAAGTATTTTCCTGTTCTTTGTTTTCAGAAGTTTTAAAAGATGGACAGTTGAAATTTTATCTTTTGACCTGAACAATTCGGAAAATGAAAATTCCGCTATCTTTTTTAAAAAGCCGGAACTTTTTTCAAGTATTACCGGCATTCCGTTCATATCAGCGACAACCGGCTCGGCAATCCCTTTCTCATACTGCATAACAGCACTGACAAGTTCGGCAGAACTTATAAGATTGGCACTTTCAGGAAGTTTGATATTAAAAGAAAACCACTTCTCTTTTGAATTGATATCAAGGACTATTTCTGTTTTGTCCGCAGTCTCTTCATCAAAAGAGATCCTTTTTATTTCCTTTCTTGAAACGACCATGCCTGCAGAATTAAGAGCACTGTCTTTTTTAATAATACCGGAGAAGGCCGACATCGGCGCCTGATAACAGTTCCTGCCCTGACGGAAACCTTCGCTGCTGAGAGCATTCCTGATCTTTTTAATAAGATCCGGTGAAATAGAGTATACTCTTCCGTTGAGAGGGTAATTCTGGTCATAGTTCTTTCTTTTAGGCATGAATTCGATCTTTTCACCGGAGTGAATGAAAAATATCGAAACACAGACTTTGCCGTTTTCAATGTAAGTGTCAAAGAGAACATTCGTTTTGTCATCAAGCTCTATTTTTTGCAAATTCAGCTCGCCATTGAGTGAAACAAAAGGGGTCAAGTTGTCAGCCAGATCAGCAATTGCTTTAACCAGATCATCTTTTCTGCTGTATCCCATGGATATGTTAAGCAGCGTAGAAACCGTTTCGTTCACACTTGCAGGAAGCCGCCATACATTTCCTGTTTCTGAATTGACAGCCACCCCTTCGTGGTCAAAATAATGAATGTGGTCAGAAAAAAAGAACCTGACCGCTTCATTGTCGACATCATAAAAAAGGGTCAGCGGTGAAACTGACGGGGAAAGCAGTGTGTTCCCGAGCATGAATTTTTCAGGAAAAAGAGAGACAAGAAATATCAGATTTTTCCCTCCGAAGATCTCCTCTGTCTTTTTCAACTGATAGTCTCCTGCATCATAAAGAACTTTCACATCCTTTTTATTGATGGTGATCTTCAAAGGAAAATCTGTCCTGGTCTGAATGTTTTTTCTGCCGAGCACTGAAAGCTGTTCTGATATATCGGCATTTTCCATTGAAAGCTCGTTGAAAAGAAGGCCCATCGCAACGATATGTCTGCAAACGCCCTTACATCCATTTGAACATGTTGCGGAGACAATGCGACCAGTACTGTCAATTGAAAAAAGAACGGCTGTATGCTCCCTGTTCCTGATCTTTCCTGATATCTTGAAACCGCTTTCACTTTTTTCCACTGAAAGGATTATGGCAGATCTTTCATGATACAGGGAACTTCCTTCGAGGAATTCACACGAAAGGACAAGCTCAGACAGTTGAACAGTTCTTTCCATTTTTACGGAGTTAGAAATTTGAAACTTCATAACCCTGAGGATAGACAGGGGCGAACTGTTTCTTTTCAAGTTTGGGATTATATTTGATATTGCTGAATTTAAACTGATTTATGTTCTTAAGCTGATCAATGATCACGACGCTCTCGATCTCGTCTTTGACAGAAGTTATGAATATGTATTTTACATTACCCATATCTTTTTTCGGTGTAAGTTTGTAAAGCATCGATCCTTCCTTTATCTCTATTCCGGTCTTTTTTGCCTTTTCGATCGAATTTGTTGAGTCACTGATGATAAATTTTTTTCTGACCTCATCAAGACCCTGAAGAAATGCCAGATATTCACCCTCATCCCCTGCTGATTTCTTGACAAGAATGTTTTTCTTGGAGTGATAAATGAAAACTGTTTTTTCGCTGTTCAGAAAAGTCTGCTCTGTTAATTTCCCTTCAAAAAAAGTGTCCATTCTTATCTCAGCGGGAGCTATGAAAAGGATCGTACCGTTATCTGTACTCTTTTTTCCTGTGGAGTTCTGGGTGAAAACCCTGTTATAATCGGATGAAAAGCTTTTTATACCGTTGTACTTTCCGAGTAGTTTTTCAACCGCGGCATCCTGGGCATAAACAGTTGACACAAACAAAATAAGAAGAACTGTCTGCAGAAATTTCATGTAAACCTCAATATTATTTGTAAATTTTTAAAATTTTACTTACCGGAATGTCATACTCAATGACTCTTCTGGAAAGTGGTGAGAAAAGAAGAACTTTGCCTGATGCAGGGTTCGCCATGAATGTGAATGCATCGGGAGAGCTGAAACCTGCAAACGGAACGCCAGGACTAAGTTTGATAAAGAATGCTGTTTCCCTTTCGGTGACAACATCATCGGTTTTCCTTTTTATTGATATTCCGGCATATTCGTCGGAAAATGAGAGCACACTCTCATTGCTTCCGGCAGAGAGCTCAACCCCTTTCCCTGCAAATTCCGGACCGTAGTAACTTTCACGGCTGACAGAATACCTTTCTTTGGGAAAAATGGCATAGCTGAAGGGACTGCCGTAACATTTTTCTATCTGGTCCTTATACTTATCGATCTTTACAGCCAGTTGACTGGAAGAAATGGCATCTGTTATGGGAAAAACAGCATTTTCGTTCCATGGAATTACACAATCAACCGAATTAATACGGTTTAAAAGAGTTATCGAATCAGTCAAAGGATCAATTGAAAACTTTTCAAAATCGGCAGTTTCATCAGAAAGAACCGTTCCGCCCTCGTCAAGCTTTCCGTTTCTTGAGAAAGTATCTTCGATAATACCTTCATAAATAAATTTGTATGTGATCGAATGCGGCAGACCCCTCACCGCATAAACAGATGAAATGAACGGAGCATTGGATGGCTCTGTCCGCCCGTTATTAGGATATGTGGTGTATGTGCTGTCAATGTAAGGCCTCATTTCGTTGTAATAGTCAGGATTTGACAATTCTTCACTTTCAGAATACTTAACAACTATCCAGCTTGAATTTTTCATATCATAGGCCATTACATTTCCCTGTTTAGAAGCTATCCAGAGAACATCGCCCTCCGATGCATCAAGAATTGTCTCTCCGGAATTATCTGAGTCTTCATCAGGCGTCTCATCATCATCCGTTTCAACATCTTCGATCAAAGTATCGCTGTCATCGACTTCCTCTTTTTTATATATCTCAACGAATTCATTCATCCGTTCCCCTGAGAACTCTCTGTATTCGAATGTCTGGTCATATTTTACGCTCGTAACGGATGAAATTTCGTTGCCATCAAACATTTTCAGAGATTTAATTGTATCAAGCGAGGAATTTACAACACGGATATCGGTTTTATTGTAAAAAACTATCCTGTTCTGACCGATCGATGTCATTCCGGCACCGACAAGCTCAGGATCTGTAAGCTTCACAGCGTATTTCAGTGAACTGTCCGTTTCATAAACACTCCCTGACAAACTGTCTAAAATATAAGCCCTATCTCCTGCGACAGCAATATCTGAAACAGTAAAACCAACCTCTTCATAGTCACCTTTGCCGGCAATATCTGAAAAACCAAGATAGTTTCTGCCGAATCTTGAACCGCTGAAGAAGAACCCTTCCCCTTTATACGCCTTCACAATTGACGGATAGCAATCAAGAAGAATACTCCTATTGAAAGAAGCGTCATGCTTCATATCGACACCCATCTTTCTGAAAACGATCCTGCCTGCATGTTTTTCAAGCCGGAGTTCATCATCCTTGTTTTTCCAATGTTCGAATTCAGTATAGCCCGATGAAGCCGTCGCAAAGATAACTTCACCATCAACGATTATCTGGTCGGAAGACACACCTGTGCCGTTTATATAAATACCTGTTTTGTCATCAAGTTCATCTTTGAAATCCTTATCTATCTTTGATGAACAACCGCTTACTTTCATAAGTCGCGCACCGTATTTCTGAGTGTTGTCAACAACGAAACCCATGTAGGAAACCGTTCCGTTAAGACACTTGGAACCCTTAAGTACCGAGAAAGACGACGGTTGTTCAAAAAAGTAATCTTCAGATGATGAATCACATGCAGAAAGTAAAACGAGAAAAACAACGGCTGGAATGAGTTTAAAAATTCTTGCCGTCATTATTTTATTCCTCCAATCTCTTCGTACAGATCTTTGTTGTCAATATCGATACCGTAAAGATAGACCGTATCCTGTGCAAAACAGGAAACGAGTACAATCCCTGTGGTGTTGCCGGTGCTTGAAGCACTGACCTGATAAGGTTCACATTTGTCAAATTTTATCTGATCAAGTATTTCATCTCTTCCCGAATCAACAATGTAGAGGATCTTCTGTCCGGGAGATGTGATGAATATCAATTCTCCGTTATATTCATTTTCATCACTTCCAGTCACATACGGAAGCACTGATATTTCTCCCAGACTCCCCTTTAAAGCAATTGTTTCAACAAGTTCAGTTTCAGTGCTCTTTTTGCCGGCAAGCTTAAACTTTAAAAGCTGCGGCGCTGAATCTTCATCACTGTCGTCGGAATAATTCTGAAAAGAGGCATAGAAAGAAACACCATCAGATGAAGCTTTAAGTGACCGGATATCATATCCGTCTGTCGGAAGGTCTATTTCCGTTTCTGTGATCCCGACATTAAAGCCGCTTAAAGATTCAGACGGCTCAATAAGAGTAATATTCCCTGAACTTCTATGGGAAGCGAGATAATATCCCGACACAGCATCGTAAGCTATATCAGTGACACCGTATTTTAACTTGTGTGTCTCTAACAGCTCCCATTTTTCAAGATCAACTATGGAAAACTCCCCGTTAAGAAGGTGTGTAACAAAAAGTTTGTCTTCATCCTCGTTAAGTATGATGGCATAAGGTTCCTTCTGTGTTTCAAGTATTTCAGGAATATCTCCGTCGGTGTCATCTATATAGCTCAAACGGTAAGCGCCCGCCTTGCCTGAGATCTTAACCCTTACAATACCGTGACGGTCCCTGGATGTTACATAAACCATGCTTTCTTCACTGTTGACAGCCATTTTACCCGCAAGTGAAGGAACTATTATTGAGTCGATGTATGTCATTTCGCCCTCGTCATCGATCTCCATTATGACAATCGACCCGAAATCATATTTTCTGTTCATGTTCGAGTTAAGATACATAAAAGTTGTGCCGTCCTTAAACAAGTAGAAGTCTGTGACACGGTTCACAACATCTTCAGGAGGATAGATAAGCTTTGTTTCATCACTGCATCCCAGAATGGTTATAAGAAGAAATGCCGTCGCAATTATTCTGAATGGTGCTGTACTCATTTTTTATCCCCCTTTTTCGCATCTTTTTCATTCTTTCCGGCCGGTGTTTTCTTCTTCGCGGCATTGCCTGAGATCATTTTTTTTAAATCTTTTATCTGCTCCGCAAACGCTGATTTCGAAAATTTTATCTGCATAGCTTCAAGCACTTTTGAAGCGACATCCTCTTTCCCGATGTAGAAAAGGGCATACGCAGTCCTGATATAGCTTGCTTCAAGCTTTGAACAGGTATTGAATTCACTCTCTATCTTACCGAAATATTCAATCGCATTGTTGTACGATTTTTCAAGGAAATAACTCTCCCCGGTCCAGTATGCCACATCACATCTCCTGTTCTTCGGCCATTTCAGAGAATAGACATCCCATCCTTTTCTTGCAACTGAGCCGTCACTTGCACTTCTTGTAAAATCAACAAGCTGATTGTAGCTTTTTTCCTCATTTTCCGGGAGTCTCACTACACCGTTTTCTGTAACTGTAAGGTTTTCAACAGGTTTCAGCTCGCTTATCTGCATGAGCATGTCACTCTTCAATTTCTCCAGTTGCTCTTCATATAACTTAACGGCTTTTTCAAGCTCTGAAACTTTTGATGAAAGTCCGCCTCCCTGCTGAGCCGCGATATCTACACTATCAATCCTGTTGTTAATATCTCTTATGGTCGACTTAAGCTCATCGAGAGTGTTAAAAGAAAGGTTGATCTTATTCTCCTGGGCTTTCTTGTCTATCTGCAAAGTCTTTTCTATTTCATCAAGCCGCAGTGACATCTTTGCTATTTCAGATCTCAAAGATTCCTCAAGAACTTTTATTTTTGCATTATTCTCCGCAGTAAGCTGCGATGATGCCATATCTACATCCTTTTTCAACGCGATACATGAATTCATCAATGATATCAACAAAATAACCGCTAGCACCTGAAATAATCTCATCTTGTCTCCATAACTCTTAAAACCATTTACGCGGTATAATATGCTTAAATTTCCACATAATCAATATTTTTATGCATTACAGAACACTATGAGATGTGTTTGTAAAACTATTTTACAGCTCGTTGCCCTGCCACCCCTGTTTGTAAAATCCCTTTTAAGCAGGATTAAGTATTAATCTAATAAAAACAGAGAGTTGCGCGGGCACACTTTTTGCTTATAATATTAGTTTTTTTGTTGGTTGATAATCCACAGGTTTTTGTAAAATGAAAGAAAATCTTTCCTGCTTAAATACCGGCAGACCGCTGGTCAGTTCTCTTATTAAAGATGTTGTTGCTTACAATCCCATTACGAGCAGAGACAAAATCCTTTCAAAACAGACATATTGCGATCTGCCGCCATTGAAACTTGACTGGAATGAGTCAACTCTTCCACCTTCAACCACAGTAAAAAACGCTCTTGTCGAAGCACTCGCCTGCGAAGAAAATCTTTTAAACTGGTATCCTGAACTGTTCAGCAAGGATCTACGGCAGAAGATTGGAGAATACTGCAACAGGCAAATGGAAGAAGTGCTTGTAACAAACGGAAGTGACGATGCGCTTGATCTTATATGTAAAGTGTTTCTTGAGCCGGGAGACGAAGTTGTCATTCCATATCCCACATATACCCATTTTGTGACATATGTTCAGTCAAGAGGAGCGGTTCTTAAAAAAGTTGAAGCACCGGACCCTTTCAAACCGGACATTGCCTCAATAATTGAAAATCTTTCTCCTGCGACAAAACTCATCTATGTTGTAAACCCGAATAATCCCACGGGGGTTCTTATTTCAAAAAAGCAGATATCAACTCTCTGCTCTGTTGCAAGGAACGCCATCGTGATAGTTGATGAGGCCTATTTTGAATTTGCCGGAGAAACAGTGATGGATCTCATCGACAGACACTCGAATTTAATTATTACAAGAACTTTTTCAAAAGCGTGGGCTCTGGCAGGGTTGAGAGTCGGATATCTTGTAACGAACATTATTCTCATTGATGAACTGAGCAAGGTGATAAACCCTAAAAGTGTAAGCGTTCTTGCACAGATAGCCGCCGCTGCCGCGCTTTCTGATAAAAAATATATGGACGACTATGTTATCGAAGTAAAAAACAGCAAAATGATGCTCCTTCAGTTTTTCAGATCACGGAACATAGTAGCCCATGACAGTTCGGCAAATTATATAATGGTACAGCATCCCAAACTCCCCAGATTTATTGAAGAAATGGAAAAAGAGAATGTTTTTGTAAGGGACAGGAGCTCTTTTAAGAACCTTCCCGGCTTTTTCAGAATAACTCTCGGTGATCACATTCAGACCGATGATCTTATAACAAGGTTGGACAAAGCACTTTCAAGGGTCTGAATATCTGTTATTTACATTTTTATGGAAAAAATGGAATATTTAGTTAGATTCTGCTGTTTGTATGCCGGAAGATGTTTTTTGCAGATTAGGAAAAGATGGAAAAACTATTAAAAGACAATCTTGAAACTATTTTCAGTTACTCCCTTTTTATTACCGGCAACAGGGATAAGGCACTTGATCTCATGCAGGATGCGATCGTAACGGCCTTAAGTAAGAAACATCTTTATAAAGAGGAGTCTCATTTCAGGTCATGGATATTCAGAATACTGAAGAACACGCACCTAAATAACATAAAAAGAGCGCAGATCAAGAAAGAATCATATCTGGCTGATATTTCAAAGGAAAATGAGGAAACACCCTCATTTCTGATGGCATCTCTGACTACACTTGAGGAAATGAGCGATCCTCTGCTGAATCAAAAAATGAGTCAAGTGCTGGAAATAATGCCTGCTGAGTATAAGGATGCCATAATACTGAAAGAAATAGAAGGTCTTTCGTATGAAGAGACAGCTAAGCAGCTTCAAATACCAGTAGGCACAGTAATGAGCAGACTTCACAGAGCCAGAGGTTATTTGAAAAAAGCTTTCAGAAAAGAAGCGGTCGAATTAAAGATAGTTACAGAAAGGGTGAAAAAAAATGGTTGAAACAAAATGTGACATGAATGAACTTTTCATTGAACAGTATGCAGACAACGAACTCGATCTGCGTGAAAGTTCTGAAGTTTCTATTCACCTGGGAAGCTGTGTTTCATGTAAAAAGAGATATGAAGAGATCATTTTCGCAAAAAATGCGGTCAACAGGTTTAATTCACTTAACAAGCTTTCTCTTATTGAAAAAGAGGGTTTTTACAGCTTCATTGATCAACATTCTTCAAAATACGGGATCGTACACAAATTTTTTGAATATCTGCGCAGTCATGGCTTTACTGTAGCGGTTTCTACAGTTTCATTCACTTCACTTGTGTTTGCATTTGTATTTTCACTTTCACAGATAGAAAAAGAAAACAACCTCATCATAAAAGAGATCATCGCGGCGCACAACAATCTTCTTCCCTATGATTTTGACACACCCGAAAAGACCGAAACAGAGTTGAATAAAAAATTCACCATCGACAAAAAAACTTTGCTTAATCTTGCATCAATATCGCCTGTTTTAAGGGGTCGATTCACATCAATTGCCGCAACCCCGGCTGCAAAAATAAGCATTAAAGGTTTGAAAGAAGAGGAAAAGGGAACACTTTTTCTTTCAAAAAACAATGCTCATATAAAAAATGTTTTTGAAGATGGAACCTGTCTCGTTAAGCATCCCGACAATAATTGCAAAGCAAAGCTCATCCAGAAGCAGGGAAATGATATGATCCACTGGGAGGAGCTTGACAATGATTTTGTTTTTGTAACTGATAACAACAGAATGAGTGCTCAAATGGTCCAACTGATAAGTAATTACTGATCAGTTGTCTATATCCTGTATCTTTGTGACTTCCTTTCTCAGGTTTGCCGTTTCAACATTGAGTTTTCTTGAAACCTGATACACATTATCCACCATTTCTGTGCTTTCCTGTGTGATTCTTCTGATGTCACTAAGCGATCTGTCGACACTTCCCACTTCATTCACATGATTTTCTATTATTCCTTTTATCTGGCTTATCTGATTGGAAATACTGCGGAATTCTCCGACAAGCTCATTGATGAAACTGACGATGTTGTTTACTGAACTTCTTCCGGAAACGACTTTGAGATTGGTATCATCTATAAGTTTCTTGATCATTTCGACAGCATTTGCTGTCTGCATTGAAAGCTCCCTTACAGATTCCGCAACAACCGCAAAACCTTTTCCCGACTCCCCTGCCCTTGCCGCTTCTATCGCCGCATTAAGTGACAGAAGATTCGTTTTAAAGGCGATCTCGTCAACTACTTCAACTATGTTTGAAACCTGATTAGCACTGGATTCAATTTTTTCTATTGAATCAACTGCCTCGCCGAGAACAATAGTTGAATGGTCCGCTTTTTTTGAAATTTTTGTCAGAACCTGACTCATATCCTGAACTTCATTCCTTGTGTCGGAAAGTTTTGATGTAATGTCTGAAAGAGTTGATGACGCAGTATCTATCATTGCGTAAGTCGCATTGAATTTTTCCGCTGTTATGCCGGTGTTGCTTGAAATGAGCTTTGAGATATCGGCAAGTGTTTCTGACAGAGTTTTCACATGCAGAATGATATCCTTAAGATTTTTTGTCCTCGACTGGATAGTCTTACTCAGGACATCCTCTCTTGATCTTATCTGAACGACCTTTCTTTTTATCCAGATCACGAGAAATGTTAAAAATGCTATGACAAGAAGCGTCTTGAACCATAATGTCTGCCAGAAAAAAGGTTCAATTCTGAATTTTAGAGAAGTGCCTTCGGTGTTCCAGACATTATCATTGTTTGCTGCAATGACCTTGAATGTATAGTCACCGGGTTCAAGGTTCGTGTAAAAAGTATACCTTTTCCCCTCAGCTTCTTTCCATTTGTCATCAAATCCGTCGAGCATATATTTAAATGAAACCTGATCGGGGAAAAGATAGCTGAGCGCAGTAAATTCAAATGAAACAGTTGCTGTGCCTGCCTCGAAAATTATTTTCTCATCAGGCATTACCTGATAAATGACATCATCTCCTTTCACAGATACGATATGAACAGGAGGAACAACACCGTTAATTATAGTGTCAGACGGATCAACAACGGCCGCACCTTCGGCAGTGGGAATCCATATTTTACCATCACTCGATCGCCATATGTTCGGCTGGGTTCCTCCGTTGCATTCAGGGGTCAGCAATCCATCCTTAAATCCGTAAGTTTTGGGGGTTACGACAGGAACTTTGCCTTGAAGAAAATCTTCGAGATCTCTTTTTTCTATATACTTGATCCCTTTGTTTGAAGTCAGCCAGAGACCTCCCGTCCTGTCTTCGATGACATCAAAGATCTTTCTGGTATCAATACCTTTTTTCCGGTCAATTGTAATCGCCCCCATGCTTTTTTCATAAACTGTAAGCCCGTTATCGGTTGCAAAAATGATCTTGCCGTCTGATGCCGGATATACTGACAGCGTGGCGATATTTTCAAGGTTCGTGAAATCTTTCACAAGAGTTTCGCCCTGTATTCTGAAAGCACCGTTGTGAGTTCCTATCCAGATATTTCCTGATCTGTCCTCGGCAATTGACGAGATATTCATTCCATCAGTTCCCGGGAAAAGTTTGAACGGAGGATTTTCTTCCATGTAAAGAAGACCTTTCGTCTGTGTTCCGACCCAAAGAACTCCTCTTGAATCCTTGAAAATAGCCGGTATGAGCTTTTCTATCACACCGTCAGAATCAGAATAGAGACGCGTTTCATTATCATCAATTTTAAGTATTCCCTTGCCGTAGACGCTGGCCCACAGAGGGCCGTTCTTTTCCTGAAACAGAGAAAGTATCGTGTCATATTTAGCAAGGTGGTCACCGAAAGTATACTGCTTTATCTTGTTATCTTTCAGTTTATAAAGAGCTCCGCCCCAGGTGCCTATCCACATTCCGCCGTCAGAACTTTCAGTTATCGGAAATATTACGGGCTCCGAAAGACCGTTCTTCCTTCCATAAGTGATGAACTTGCCTTCCTTCAACCTGTGAAGGGCAGAACCCCTTGTTCCTATCCATAAACTTCCTTCATGATCGGAAATTATTGCAACTGCATGATTTATGGGCAGCCAGTTTGACTTACTGTCCTCTTCATTGCAAATTCTGAAAAATCCATCATTCAGAGTGCCCACATAAACACATTTGTGGGAATCAAGATAAATAGCACTGACCATCTTGTCCCCGAACTGATTTTTCTTATACGGAAAAACATCTCCGGTCATCGGGTTGAAACTGTATATTCCGCCACCCATTGTTCCTATTATAAAATTTTTGGGACTTTCAAAATAGACAGTGTTAATTTCGTAACTCAGCTTCAGAACTTCCTTTGCAGTAGACCCTTCTATTTTCGAAAGATAGTTGTAAGTGGCGACCCAGACCGTATCATCCTTTGTCTTGCCGATGAATTTGACATTATTATTTGGAAGTCCCGCTGATTTATCTATCAGTGAGATACTTTCATCCGGTTTTATGAGAACCACTCCTGACCTTGCAGTGCCCAGATAGAGCATGCCGTTGAGAGTCTGCACACCGTACTTGACTGCGTTCTCAGGGAGACCGTTTTTTGTATCATAGACAGTGAATTTATCGTTTTCATAATTAAGCTTCACAAGACCGCCGCCGTTGAAACCGACCCACAAGTGAGGAGTTTTGTTGTCCTCAATGATAAATCCCGTGTTGTGTGTTTCGATCGGAAGAACTGAATCATCATAGAGTTTGAATTTCAGCCCGTCAAACTTGACAAAACCCTCTTCAGTTCCCATCCAGAGATATCCGTCCCTGGTCTGTGTTATGCAAGTTACGCTGTTCTGAGGCAAACCCGAGGAATTGTCCCATTTATCGATCATGAACTGGTTAAGTGAAACATCTTTTGAAAGTCCGCTCACAGTTATCGTTGAAATAAAAATAAAAACTGAAATAAATCTTTTCACGGCACGCACCTGTCAATAATTAAACTGCAAAATAGTATGAAAAAATGAATTAAATCTCAAGTTATTTATATTTTCTTATAATATCAGGGAATCTATCTGAAAAAATGACGGCCGTCGCCGCTGTCAACATTAAAAGACCTGCAAAGAAATGTGCTGACAGTGTCTCATTGAGAAAGATTGCCGAAAAAAGAACTGCAAGAGCCGGCTTGAGCATGAAAATGATCGAAGAACTTACCGCTGTAAATCTTTTGATTGTTTCAAAGAATGTAACATACCCCGCCCCCGTAACGACAAAACCCAGATAAAGAAATGCCAATGTTCTGGAAACATTAAAGAATTCAGCAGAAGGAACGAAAGATATATCTGCCGCTGACATAAAAATAAAGTTTGCAGTAAGACCCGAAAAGAATGATGTCAGATTTACCGCAAAAGGGTCGATCTTGGAAACGGTACTTTTGCTTAGAACAGTGTATGCCGCAAACACGATAGCTGCGGAAAGAGCGAAAAGTGCACCCGAATTGATAATAAACCCTTTTTCTGCCATAATAAAAGCAACCGCACCTACACCGGTGAATATTCCGATACTTTTCCTAAGCGAAAATTTCTCTAACCCCAGAACACTTGATATGAGCATGACAAAAACCGGATTCGAGCAGAAAATCGTTGCCGATGTTGCCGCAGAGCAGTGCTTTACAGATATCTGAAGTATGCTCATGGCAAGGAAAGTATTTAATATTCCTAAAGAAATTACAGCCAGCCAGTCTTTTTTATTAAAATGCATGATCTCTTTAAATCTTTTTTTCATCCCCGGATAGAATAAAAAGAACAAAAACCCTGCTGCAAAACGCCAGAAAGTAAGAGCAAACGGATCAATATGCCCCATCAAAGGTTTTGAAACTGCTTCCATCGAAGCAAAAATTATGAGAGTTAAAATAAAATAGAGCATATATCCTTATCAAAAAAAACAATCTGATACGGTGATATATCATTTTATGTAAAAGTCAATGTTAGCTCTGAGAGCAAAAATATTGACAATCATCAGACAGATTGTACAATCGGCTGTCAATTTGCCGGAGTGGTGAAATTGGTAGACGCACTGGACTCAAAATCCAGCGGGGGCAACTCCATGCCGGTTCGATCCCGGCCTCCGGCACCACCTCAAAAAAGCTTTTTATTTTTTTAGTTTATCAAAATGTTGATTTTTAATACTCTCTTATTAAAATCCCCCCTGTTATTTTTTTGGAATCTTTTTTGTGGGGTTTATAAATGTTTCAAGACATCAGAAAAAAAAGCAGTTCGATTCTCGTATCTCTTATGTTTGCCGCCATCATCGTAACCTTCGTTATATCTTTCGGGCCTGGTGATGATGCAGGGTGCAGTTCTTCAGCTCAGAATTATGCCGCATCAGTTAACGGCGAACTCATAACCACTTCAGAGTTCCGTTTTTCCTATTCGAACATGTATGATTACTATCAGCGGATCTTCAGGGATTTCAACAATGAAATGGCCGCTCAGTACAAGCTTTCCGAAAAAGCTATGGACGGACTTATCGGTGAAATACTTCTTGCACAGGAGGCAAAATCCCTCGGATTCAAAGTTTCCGATGAAGAAGTGAGAAAAGAGATAATGGAAACACCGTATTTCCAGCAGAACGGTGCTTTTGACAGGGATTCATACAACAAAATGGTTCAGTTCACACTTAACACAACTGTTTCAGATTACGAACACAAAGTGCGTCTTCAGCTTTTAAGCAGAAAGCTCAGAAGTTTCCTTTTCCAGAGCATTGATATTTCTGAAACAGAAGTTCTTGATGAATTCACATCATCTGATGAAAAGATGGATGCTTTTGTCTATTCCATACTTGAATCTTCTCTCAAGGATGAAATAAAGAACAAGATCAAAGACGAGATCTCTGATGATGAAGTGAAGACATTCCTTGAAGCCGATCTCACAAAGGTTAAGCTGACATTTGAAGACAATGTTTCAAAATACAGCAAAAAAGACGGAAGCGGTCAAACTCTTTTTGAAGACGTTAAAGTTGATGTTGCTAAAGATATAATGCTGAAAGACAAGATCGCTGCTAAAATGAAACTTGATTCTGAAGCAGTTTTTACCGCAGTTAAAGAAAATCCGTCAATAACTACCGAAGATATCTCAAAGAAATTTCCTGACTGGAACATTTCAAGAAAAGAGGTTCCCGGTGTAGTTAAGAATGCAAAATTTGTTCAGGGTGTCGGATTCAGCCCGAAATTTGTCGAAAAGCTTTTTGGATCTACTGAACCGGGTGTACTTGACAGTGTTTTCATAACTGAGGAAGGGAACCATGTCATTGCGGGAAGAATTAAACATGTTCCGGCAGATATGGAAAAATTTGAAAAAGACAAGGGAAACATAAAGGAAAGACTTAAAACTACAAAGAAAGCACAGATACTTGAAAACTATGTAGACCAGTTGAGAGACAAGGCCACAGTTTCAATAAACGAGAACTTCCTTAAAATATACTCATCTCCCGCTCAAGCTGAATGATCTGTAAATGACCAGTGAGAAATTCATCACTATCCTTTCCACGGCAATAGTTTTAATAACGATAGTTTTTTCGTCAGTTGTTTTTGTAAAAGAGCTTGTTAAGCCGTCTGATGTGCTGGAAAGGACCTTGCTGGACAACTGCCGTGAGAACAAGTTTCCTGAAGATAAGATCAATGATGAAAATGAACTTGAAAACATTGCGTCTGACTGTGTTTTCATATCAGACGAACTTGCCGAATCATCAGAATTCACCAAGAAATTTAAAAACTTGCAGCATCTGAAGAAATTTGATTATCTTTTCCTTGGGAAAAAAGGCATCCTTCTAAAAAGAAATACCGTTGATCATAAAAAAGATGCGGAATACATATATAAATGTTTTAAAGACGCCGCATGTTCCGACCAGGGATCTGATGAAAGCATTACCATTACCTATTTAATGCAGGACAGCAAAGGTGAAGTTGCAATATCAACAACATATAACGATCTGCCGGCGCATCAGACAGTTAAAAATTTTAAAAAACTTCATAAAGAGATCTCTGCCATAAAAAATCTCTCTGCTGATCTTAGACTTACGCTCCTTTTTCATAAAAGTTACACATTCATTGAAGATAAAACACCTGAAAATGTGATTTCACTTCTGAAAAGGAAGGTTGATGGGCTTTTTCTCAAGTCAAGAGGAGCAAAGATCAGAGTCCTTCCGTGGGAATATTCCGATAATCCTGTAAATGTTCTGGACAGAAAAAGCCGGCAGTACGGTCTTGACAAAGAGGAATTTAAGAAGGATGAGGCCTCTGTCTATCATTACAGAACTGTCCAGTTTATAGAAAAGAACGGTGAAATGGTGCCATGGCTTGGAATTTACAACGATAAAAAAAGTAATTATTCCGACAATCTTGCCATCAGGATGATTTCAAAACATCTTAAGAACATTCAATCCTCCGACGGTTCTTTTCCTGCCGAGATGGATATATTTGAAGGTGCTGATAAAAAATCAAAAGACAACCTTAATATTCAGGCGGAAACAGCCATTGCACTTTTCAAAGCTTCTGCCGTTCTAAAAGACGGCGCTCTTGCTGATTCAGCAGTAAAAGCTGTCGGATATCTTATAAAAAAGAACCTTTCGGCTGAAGTTTCATCAGCTCTTCTTCTATATATTCTCTCTCTTTGCGGTGACCAGTGCTCTCTTGATGAACATGCTGAAAAAAAAGATGAGCTTGTGAAATTTTTCAGTGACATGGCAAACATCAGAAAAAGCATAGCTGATAATCCGGTATATTCAGGCATTTTCCTGAACGCATTTTCAGCATCATCAGAAAAATTAAAAGATCAGGAAATTGAACTTCTGAAAAACGCTCTTGATAAATATTCCGGACTCAACCACTCTGACAAGCTGAGATTCATTTCATATTTAATGTGGACCGATTACAAGAAAGATTCAGAAACATTTGAAATGGTTAGAAGTTTTGTCAACCGCGAAACTGTATTTATTAAAGAAAGTCTTTTCGATGACCGCGGTTTTAATGATTTCAGCGGAAGTTTTATGTCATCAGCAAAAAAGAGTATTCCTGATACAGCCATTTCAGTTCTTATCGCATCAGGTCTGTCAAGGGCTGTTTCTAAAGACTACCACAACGATTTTATATTTGAAACCGAATCACTTTCGGGTAATTTTCTAAGATTTCTGATCGTTACGGATGATGATTTCCCGAACTGGGGCTCATCAAAAGCGAAAAGTTCGGTGCAGGGAGGAGTGAGAGTTTTTCCCGGAGCAGGAACTGTGAAGCTTGCAAACAGCACAAGAGTTCTTGAGTATTTTGTCAACAGGGCAATAAAAGGAAGGGCGCGATGAACGGATTTATCTGTAAGATCTGCGGGGCATGCTGTAAGGGCGAAGGTTCGGTCTTTTTATATCCTGACGATGTTAAAAGGATCGCTGAAAACCTTTCAATGACACTCCAGGAGACCATAAATAAATATACCGAATATGTTATGATGGAAACTATTGAGAAAAGCGGATCGTACTCATACCTCCCCTTTCTTATACTTAAAAAAAATAAAGGGGCATGTGTTTTTTCCAATTCAAATCTTTGCGAAATACATAAATTCAAACCTTTCCAGTGTATGCACACCCCTTTTGTTTCAGAGTTTTTCTCTGATGAATCCTGGCGCAAACAGTTGATGGCCGAGTGCCCTGCATTGGGTAAAATGAAAAAAGAGGATTTCGCAGTGTATGCCGCAACAGGCGAAATGTCTGAAAAAGCGGAGCAGGATTACTATCTTCTCCTGAAAGAGAACAGCTTTAATCTCGAAAAGATCCTGAGTGTGAAACTGGGGACACCTGAAATTCTGACATATCATGACTGATCTTACGACTACAAAACAGAATACAATACAGGAATGGGACATTATCATGAACTGGATCGGCGAAAAAGCCATCTCGGAATATGGTAAAAGATCTCTTTTCAGACAGGATGCCTTAAGCCGGGCTGAATCAGTAAAAGAATTTGAAATGATCGTGGAGGCATCCACTCTTTCCGAAACATCAAAGGGTGTTTTCTCTTTTAATCTTGATTCCGTGACCGGTGTTGTTGAACGGTTTGAGAAGAACGAGCCGCTTGAAGCAAAAGACTATAGGATCATTGGTGATTTTCTTGGTTCAATAAGAAAATCGGGCGAAGAGATAAAGAAAGAGAAATGGGCTTCCGGAATTAATTTGATACTTCCTGCCGATTTTGACATAAGTTTTGAAATGACGATCAAGCAGTGCATAACTGACAAAGGGGAAGTCAGTTCAAATGCCACACCTGAACTTGCAAAAATAAGGAAACAGCTTTCAGACACCCATAAACACATCGGGATCGAGATCAAAAAAATGATCTTAAGCCCTGAATACAGCTCATATCTTCAGGAAGACTGGTTCACGGTAAGAGACGACAGATATGTGCTTCCGTTCAAATCAGTTTTCAAAAGAACAATGAAAGGGGTCATTCACAACTACAGCAGAACGGGGCAGACAGCGTTCCTTGAACCGCTTCCTCTGATCGAACATAACAACGCTCTCTCCCTTCTTGCGGCAAAGGAACTTGAAGAGATAATCAAGGTCTTAAAAGAGCTTCGCGGACTTGTATACAGAAAATATGAGTATCTTAAAAAATGTATTGAAACCGCCCTGCATCTTGAAAACATCTATACAAAGCATAAATGGATGAAAGAATACGGATGTGTCATACCTGAATTTACTGATCGTGAGCTGAGAATAGAGAGCGGATGGTATCCGCCTGTGTTTCTTACTGCCGGTAAGTCACTCGTGAAAAACGACTTTATTTTTAATGATGAAGAGAAAATAATGGTCGTGAGCGGACCCAATGCCGGAGGTAAAACAGTGGCATTAAAGACTGTGGCTGCAATAGCTCATCTTTCTGTCAGGGGCTTTCCAGTCCCCTGCTCTTTTGCTAAGATCCCGTTTTTTAATGAAATCTTTATAATTCAGGGTGACAACCAGAGTGCTGTTTCGGGTGAATCAAGTTTCTCAAGCCATTTGAAACTGCTTTCCGAAACATCAAGGGCAGTCACTGAAAAAAGTCTTGTGCTGATAGACGAAATAGGAACAGGTACTGATCCTCTTCAGGGCGGAGCGATAGCAAGGGCATATCTTGAATTCATTGCGGAAAAGAACTGCCATGCCGTCGTGACAAGCCATCTTGCCGAAGTTAAGTCCATCGCACTTGAAAACAAAAAGTTCATTCCTGTCGCAATGGGTTTTGATACCGGATCTGATAAACCGACATACAAATTTTCTTATAACATCGTCGGCAGCAGTAACGCTTTGTCGTTAGTAAAAAAGATCGGTTTCCCTGCAGAATTTGTTACAAAGCTTGAAAACCTTCTTTTCGCAAAAGAGAACAGCATCGAGCCATTAATAAACCGCCTCAGGAAAAAAGAAGAGGAGCTTGACCGGCTTAAAGAAGAAACTGAACAGCTCCGCACTGCCGCAATTATTGAAAGGGAAAATGCCGCCGCAATAAAGATAAGTCTTGAGAAAAAAGAAAAACATTTTGAGGCAAGTCGGCTAAATTCATTAAAGAAACTTGTCGAAATGGAGGAGATGGAATTGAAAAAGAAAATCTCTGCTGTTGATAAAAAAGATGCCCCTGTGAAAGTGGCACTGATCAAAAAGGAAAAAGAGAGCATTCAGGATGCCATAAACAGGCAGAAAGTTTCTCTTGATGAAAAAAAAGGTGAGAAACTTGCAGATGTCGCAGGGTCGATAATCCCCGGCAAAACGATAGTTTATGACAAACTTCTCAAGATAGAAGGGATACTTCAGCAGGTAAAAAACGGAAAAGCAGAATATATCTGTAATGGTAAAATGCTCGTTTCCCCTGTTGAACGGCTGATCGTCCTGAAAATGGAATCCGGGGTTAAGACATCATCATCAAAGAACCCTGTTGAATCAAAGTATGCCGAAACATGCGATGTGAGAGGTCTGTTTGTTGAAGATGCCGCTGAAAAGATCGAAAAAGCGCTCGACAATGCTTTCGGAGGCGGAGCCGCGTCTCTGACAATAATTCACGGTCACGGTTCAGGGAAACTTAAAAAATTCATCCGCGACACACTCCCCTCCTTCCAGAAAAGATACCGTTTTGAATTCAATTCAGGGACCAGTGAAGAAGGCGGTGACGCAGTTACAGTGATCAGATTTTCAAAATAGATCCGAGGTGTTAAATTGAACAATATTTCAAAAATAATAAAAGAGCGACCGTTGCTTTTTGACGGAGCAATGGGAACATCCATTATTAATTTCGGGTTGACTGCCGATGATTATCACGGACATATCAACTGTAATGACTACCTTTCGATAAGCCGTCCGGATGTCATAACTTCCATTCACGAGGCATATCTTGAGTCCGGCTGCGATATAATTGAGACCAACTCTTTCGGATCGAATCCCCTTTCATTTTCCGAGTTCGGTATCGCTGACAAGGCATTTGAAACGGCAAAAGCCGCCGCCATGACAGCAAAAAAAGCCGCATTAAAGTTTTCAACTGATTCAAAGCCGCGGTTTGTTTCCGGTTCAGTCGGTCCCGGAACAAAGCTTCCGACTCTTCTTCAATCAGATTTTGACACACTCTATAATTCATATCTCATTCATTTTTCAGCACTTATCGAAGGGGGAGTAGATCTCTTCCAGATTGAGACATGTCAGGACCTTCTCCAGATAAAATCGGCACTTGCCGCCTGTTACGACGCAATGAAAAAATATCGGTGTGATCTGCCCGTTATAGTTCAGGTGACAGTTGAAAAGAATGGCAAGATGCTTCTTGGCACAACTCTTGAAACTGTTGTAACCGCTCTTTCAGGATTTGATCTTTTTGCTCTCGGGCTCAACTGCGGAACAGGCCCTGAAGGAATGTATGAAAGCATAAAAACACTTAAAAAGATATCCCCCTTCCCTGTTTCAGTTCTTCCAAATGCAGGATTTCCTGAACTTATCAACGGAAAACTTCAGTATTCGCTTTCAGCGGAAAAATTCGGAGAACACATCGGTTTTTTTGTTAAAGATCTCGGTGTGGAAATTGTAGGCGGCTGTTGCGGAACAACTCCCGAGCACATCAGATCTGCTTACGGAAACATCAACGATTTCAAAATGATGGCTCAAAAATATCCTCTGGCTGGATCGGCTGTATGTTCAACATTTGCAGTGAGTGAACTTGATGTGGAACTAAAGCCACTCATCATCGGTGAAAGGGCAAACGCAACAGGATCAAAGGAATTCAGAGAAGCTCTTCTTTCCGGTGATACTGACGGGATGATGGACATTATTTCATCTCAGCAGTCAGAGGGCTCGCACATAATCGATCTTTCAGTCGGATATGCCGGAAGGAATGAATTGGAAGATATGGCACAGCTTGTAAAACTTATCAACCGTGATGTCCCGACACCTCTTTGCATTGATTCGACAGATCCGCAAACAATTGAAACGGCTCTTAAATGTTACGGAGGGAAAGCTCTTATCAACAGCATTAATTTTGAAGATGGTGGGGTAAAAGCTGAGAAAATATTAACACTTGCGAAAAAATACGGTGCGGCGGTCATAGGACTTACAATTGATGAAACAGGGTTGGCTGAAACAGTTGAAAGGAAAATGGAAGTCGCAGAAAGATTGATAAATTCAGTTCTTAAAGCAGGGTTGCACAGATCAGATCTTCTTATTGATACCCTTACCTTCACTTTGGGTTCGGGTGATCCGAAATATTTTAATGCCGCAGTTGAAAGCTTTAAAGCTGTAAAAAAAATAAAAGAGCTTTACCCTGATGTTTTTACAGTTCTCGGGGTCAGCAACTGTTCTTACGGTTTAAAGCCGAAAGCGAGAAAAGTGCTTAATTCCGTTTATCTTTTCCATGCAGTGAAATGGGGACTCGACGCTTCAATTTTTCATGCCGGCAAAGTAGTTTCTCTTGACTGTGTCGAAAGCAGTGCAAAGAAAATTTGTGAAGATCTGATATTCAACCGTAGATCAGATGGATATGACCCGTTACACGAACTTATAAACTATTTTGAAAACGATAAGCTTCAAGATGAAAAAAGCAGTGCCGCCGCTTCACTTGATCCTTCTGAAAAACTTTTCTCTCATGTCATTGAAGGGAAAACAAAAGGGCTTGAAGAAACTGTAAGCGAGCTTCTTGAAACCACTGAGCCACTTGAAATAATTAACAATATTCTTCTGTCTGCGATGAAACAGGTCGGTGTAAGGTTCCAGAACGGAACGACCCAGCTCCCGTTTGTGCTGAAAAGTGCTGAAGTGGTAAAAAAGGCATGCTCGATAGTTGAGCCGCACATAAAATCGGGTGAGGTTAACAAAAAAGGGACCATCGTTCTTGCAACTGTTAAAGGTGACATCCACGACATCGGCAAAAATCTGGTTGACATCATTCTTTCAAATAACGGATATACTGTTCACAATATCGGAACTGACAGGTCTGCGGCAGAAATAGCGGCGGCGGTTGACAAGATCAGGCCTGATGCGGTGGGATTGAGTGCGCTTCTAGTTAAAAGTGCTCTTGAAATGAAAAATGTCGCCCAATTCCTTTCTTCAAACGGAATGGAGATTCCTCTGATCTGCGGCGGAGCGGCGCTGACAAATGATTTTGTGGAAAAAGAGGTCTCCCCTCTTAACAGAAAAAGTGCCTATTATGCAAACGATGCATTTGAAGCGATGAACATACTGGAAAAACTAAAGAATGGATAATGGTTTAAATTTATTTGAGAACATTCAATTTTCCGATATTCTTGCCCACTTAAACAAAGGTGTTCTTTTCAGGTCAAGATGGCAGTTATCCGTTTCTGAAGGGGAAAAAGAACTTGAAAGGATATTAGAGGAATACCACACCGGGCAGCTTGTAATAAAAGGGGTCTGCAAAATAATCACTAATGAAAAGAAAGGATATTTTGCAGTAACAGTCGGAAGTTCGGGGCATGAAAAGGCACTTGAAATATACAAAATGGACAGGTATTTTGACTATTTTCTTTTCAACGGACTTCTCAGTGAACTTGCTGAAGCCGCAGCAGAATGGATAGATCAATTTATCCGCCTTGAACTTGGAATTGATAAATCATCAAGAATATCACCAGGATATCCGCTCTGGCCTGACATAACAGATCAGGAAAAACTTCTAAAAATGCTCACTGCCGAAAAGATCGGAATATCGCTCACAGAAGCTTATCAGCTCGTCCCCGAACACAGCATCACCGGAATGGTTGTTGAAAATAAAAATCTTGAAAAAATCAAACTAAACGGCTAATGTATTGCGAGATTTTTCATTGAGGAGTTAATATGAGAAAGTCAGTTATTTTTCTTTTTGTGATTTTTTTATGTTCATCAGCTGTTGCGGCAAAACCCAAAATCGCTGTCATGGACATTCATGACCGTTCAAACAAAATGTCAAAAGACCTTCTTGAAAATGCGACCGAAATGATCCGTGGAAAGCTTTCTGCAACAGGTCAGTTCATGGTAATTGACAGGTCGAGCCAGCAGGAAAAAATGAAACAGATGATCGGCAAGGAAAAAAAGGAAAGTTACAATCAGAACTACGACAAAGAGTCTCAAATCCCTCTCGGTAGAGCACTCGCCGCAGATTCAATATTAAGAAGCACCATATCCTGCCTTGGGAACGACTGTATGCTTTCCGCCGAAATAGTTGATATCGCAAGAGAAGTTTCTACAAAAGGGGGAACTTCAAAGTTCATTTTCGACAAATCAGACCTTTCATCTCTCATCGCCGCTATTG
>ENA-UOWO01000814-UOWO01000814.1-activated-sludge-metagenome-genome-assembly--contig:-NODE-814-length-43670-cov-19.927342_pt1 | contig 43670 bp, 49 predicted proteins | sample MGYA00238148_ERZ761564 | MGnify/ENA primary metagenome ERZ761564 (study PRJEB28885, sample SAMN05720194) | activated sludge metagenome | isolation source: Anaerobic digester | place: USA... | reverse complement strand
ATTTGGCTAACTCTTTCTCTTGTGTCACATACAATCTTTAGTTTTTGAGGCATATCTAATAATCACTTATCTTTTTTTGTTCTTTTTTCTTTCTTTCTGGTTTATGAAAATTTTTTAGAATACTTTTCATTTTCTTTTCCTTATTTTGGGAGACAAAGTAGTATTTCTCATCGATAGTGTCCTTATTAATAAGCAAAATAACTTTACCAACATTAAACCTTCCTGTTCTTCCACGCCTCTGAATGTTACGGATTTCTGAAGCTACGGCATCATAGAAGACAACAAGGTCAACTGAAGGAATATCAAGGCCCTCTTCCCCAACAGATGTGCAAACTAGAACATTATAGAGCCCTTCACGAAATTCAGAAATTATTTTTGTTTGATTCTTTTGTGATAATCCTTTATCAGATAGACTTTTGCTAGCCTGTCCAACAAATCTTGCGCTTTTTATTTCTGCCGTTTGATTAAGCACTTCTACAAGATGATTGGCATTATCCCTGTAGTTGTTAAAAACAAGAATTCGCGACTTTGGGTTTTCCTTTAAGAAAGAAGAGACAATTTCAAGAAGAGCGATTTCCTTTGCACACCTCTTGGTTATCGCTTTTTCAAGAAGCTTAAGAACCTCTACAAACTCTGAAGAATTGACAATCGCAGACAAGGCTTTTGACTTCTTCTCTTGACTTTCTTTCTTTAATTTTAAAAGATAAGTTTCTGTTGCAAAAAAGCCTTGAGTCTCGATTAGTTCTTTAGCATGAAGAAATTTAAGAACTGAAGCGATTGCAGAGATTGCAATAAAACCGATATTGTTCTTTGCTCTCTTTACTCTTTCAAAGAGACCAGCTTGAATTGCGATGATTTGCTTTTTTGAGTAATTGTTTGGAATTGGACAGCCAAGCTTTCGTAAAATCTCAATCTTATGTTGAATATAATTGTCAATGGTTTTTGAAATTTCTTTTGAAAGAGAATCAAGCTCTAAAAAATTTATGTCTACTTCAATATCATTAACATAATCTGCAACATCAAGATCTTGCTCTGTTCTTATCTCTATGTGCTTTATTCCTAGATTTTCTGCAACTTCTTGAATCTTTGCTTTACTCGAGCCAGGAGAAGCTGTTAGCCCAAGCCTTTTAACATCTTCAGAAAAATATTGAGAAATAAAAGTATAGGAATAACTGCCAACGGCTCTATGCGCCTCATCAAAGATAACCAAATTGAAGTTGTCAGGATTAATTAATTTCTTTTCTAGGTCATATTGAATAGTCTGCGGTGTTGCACAGATTACAAGACCTTGCCCATCATACATTGCTTTTCTTTTCTCTTGGGTTGTTTCTCCTGTTAAAAGAATAATTTTCTCTTCTGGAATCTCTAAGAATTTTAGAATGCTTTTCTTGTGCTGAGCGATCAACGGTTTTGTTGGAGACAAAAGGATAATTGATTTCTTTGGATTATAAGTATAAGCGATTAATAGAACTGCAACAATGGTTTTGCCAAGACCTGTTGGAGCAACCACAAGTGTGCTTTCTTTTATTGCTTGCGCTGTAAGAAGCTCTTGATAAAGCCTTTTCTCTATTGTTTCTTTCTTAACAATTGGGTGAACTACAAACTCTGACATAATTTATAATATATTGTGTTTCTTATATTTAAAAAACTATCTTGATTTTGATTTTGTATTGTAACTTGGCTTTTTGCATTTTGGGTTCTTAAATCTTAATCTTTTTCGTTTTTCAGGAATTGCAAGATAATTGCTCTCTGAAATAATTTTTCTTTCTAATTCTTTTTCTGCAGCAACTCTTGCAATTCCTGCAACTTTGCCTCCACGATTTGCAATTGTTTTTGCTTTTTCCAGTTCTTTTGGATCTTCCTTAATTATAATCTCTTTAGTAAGAGTTTCTCCAAGAACTATAAACAACAACTCTAAATCGTCCATGTGATCTCTTAGATTTTCATTTTTTAAATTTTTTATTTTTTTATACTCGCTTGGAATTATATCAAAAGTTGCTTTAGAAATCTCTGCTGTGAGAATGGAAAAATCTTTTTCTTCTTTTATCCCTCTTTTTTTCCATTCGTCTGTTAATTCATCTCTAACTATTATCCCCCTTAATCTTTTTTCAATCCAAGAATCAGAATATCCTTTTTGTCTATATAGTTCTTTTAATCTTTTTTGAATAAGTTCTGGATCTTGAATCTCTTGTATTCTTTCATAACCGACTTTGGCTAGCCACCTCTTGAAAGGTTCAGCTTTTGGAGAGGGGATTGATTGAATTAAACGAAAAGCGCCTTTAAGTGAAATACAATTTAATTGTTGTTTACCACCGGCCGTTTGTATTGAGAGGGGGGTGGCTATTTGCCCCCACCCTTTGTTAAAAGATTCATCTCTTCTTCTTATATCTTTTAAATATCCTGAAGGATCTATAGAATCAGTTAATACTTCTACTATGTCTATTGCTACAAACCACCATTCTTCATTAAACCAGGTTCTTCTAATTTTTTTATTCTGAAAAACAATTAATGCATTTTCTTTTTCCATAACTATACACCAATATATTTCTTGAAATTGATGTATATATATTTAACTAGGGTGGCTGTCCAGTGCAAGACTAAAAAAATAGTTTATAAATAGAATCGCTTATAAAATTTTAATTAAAAATAATAGAAAACCTCCTAATATAAAACTAGCTAAATTTGCAATAAAAATCATTAGCATGACCTTCCAAAAAGTTATATATTTCTTATTTAAAATATAAATAAAGATTAATTCAAATAAGAATACAAATATCTCCCCAACAATTAACCAATTCAAAAAACCATTATTTAAATCTTGCCATCTAATAAAGCACACAGCCCATAATGTTGTTATAGATATAAGATTGGCTAAAATGGCAATCTTTATTATCCTATTTTTATTTAAATTCTTTGAAAGAAATAATTTAATTATTATAATTTCTATAATTATAGTAAAAATTAATGCTATTAAAAATTCAAAAATATATTTTGCTAAATTTGTTTTATAAAATGCGGTTGTGTCTTTTACAATGATGTCTCCATTATCTAAAAGGTTTACTTTATAGGTACTATGAAATGCAGTCATATAAATAATGTCTTGCGATACAAAGGTTTTATTTTCATCAGGAAGATATACTCCAAATTTGAACTCTGAAGACCCATAATATCCAAAATTACATTTTGAATCTTTACAAGTCCCTTGATCGCCCACCACACCGCTTACTGTCCAATAACAATTTTTATCAACATCATAACCCCCATCTATAAATAACAATGGACCAAGCTTAGCAAATGGTTTTGCATCAATATATGAATTTAAATCTTCATTTGTTGGCATATCTTTAGTACACCTAAAATATGCTGCATAAAATTCGTTATCTTTAATTATTTGGCCTTCATAAGTAACAGATATTTCTCTAGTTGGCCTAGGGCCGCCATCTGCAAAAACAAAACTTGGCACAAAAATAAATATAACCAAAACCAATGCTATAATTGAAAATCTAATGCTTTTATCCATAAGGAAATAGATAGAAACAAAGTTTTATAAATAGATTTTTATTCTAAGGTTTTAAATAAAATAAAAAAAAGAAAAAGATTATTTGGTTATTAAAATTAACCAAATAATGCGCTTAGGCCTTCTGCTGCTGATTCTTCAGTAACAACGTGCTCTTCTTTAACTTCTTTCTTTGTCTCATGAGCTGGTGCTGCTGCTGGAGCTGCTGCAACTACTGAAGCCTTTGCTATTGCGTCTTCAATATTTATGTCCTTTAAGGTTGCTACAAGCCCTTTTAACTTAGCATCGTCTGCATGAACTCCTGCTGAAGTTAATATTGACTTTAAGTTTGCCTCGTTTATTTCTTTATTTGCTTTGTGTAATAACAAAACTGCGTATATATAATCCATATTTTCTACACCTCATTTAATTATTCCTTATTGACTAAAGCATCAAGTGCTTTAGCCTCTCTTTCTGCTTTAGCTATCATTGGCTCAACCGTATCTTTACAGATATAACCGATTTCAACACCAAGACCAACTGCTTGACGCGCTGCTGTTGCTATCTGCAGGATTATGGTTTCTGCATCGATGTTTAATACATCTTTATTATATATCATTCCGTCTTCCTTTACTAAAACAACGTCTAGCATTAGTTCGACAGGTTTAATATCAAGCTTAGACAAAGTACTAACAATATCGCTGTTAATGACACTACCAGCTTTAGCTATGACTGTGTCATCAGGAACAAAAATTGTTGCACCTCTTACTTGAGCCTTGATACCAACCTTTTTCAAATCAGATAATGCTGGGCCTGGTGGAAGACCTGTGTCTCCTGCTGGAACAACAATATCTATTGGAGATAACATTCCTATCTTTGCTTTTGAACGAGCCTTACTTTTCTTTATTGCACCGTATAACTCAAAAGCATTTTTATTTGTTAACATCAATATTGGTTGAGCTGGTAGTTTTTCAACAATATCTTTGTGCCCCTTATCTTCAAGTACTCTCTTTAAAACATTCTTTGAGGTTACTTTAAAAGTTGCATCAACAATGTTTTTCTTAACCTTTTGTAAAAGATTAGATGGAAAGTCTTTAAGATCAGCAATACCAATTATTTTATATTGTGAAACTAACTTACTAATTTCGTCATATTGTTCCAGTCTCCAAGTTTTTGTGTGATTCATTTGTCATCACCCATTTTTATGCTTTTACTCATTGTTGACTTGATATAGATGTGATTTAAGTTTTGTATACCTATTGGCAATCTATCAACTAATGATTTTATTACAACTAAAGCATTATCAGATAAATTAGAAACCCCTTGACTCTTTTTCCCGATTTTTATTTGTAGAGCAATGGAACTCTTATTTTTCTTATTTGATATCTTCTGTTGTGAAACTGTTGCTGTGATTAGTGTTTTTATTGCATTCACGTTTGGTGGAGCGACAATAGGCATCTTTCCTCTAGGACTAAGAACCTGTCCTAAGTGCTTACCGACGGTTAGCATAACTGGTCCTTCAGCCAAGAAAACCTTATATTCCTCTGCCATTTTTTTTGCATCTTTCTTAGAAATCTTAGAAATATCTTCATCTAAAACAACCTTATCAACAACGCCTTTTAATTCTTGTACAAGATTTTTATCCTTTACAAAAACTAAAGACTTTACTTTGTCTAAATAAGGGTGCGGTAGATTTACTGCATACTCTAATCTTTGGTCTTTATTTTTAAGACTCATATTCTTTAATGTTACAACCATTTCGATTGCTTCATCAAAGTTCCTTTTCTTTGAAATAGACATTAATTCAGATAACGCCTTTTCAACTACATGTTTTTCTGTTATATTCTTATCCAAAATCTTAGCACCTCCTGCCTTAAAGCAGTATTAACGGGAAAATATTATATATATAATTTATGAATAATACAATTTATAAATGTATTTTAAAAAATAAAAAGAAAAGTTAAGTTACTATACTTAACTTAGATATTGTATTGTTTTAATTACAATTGCTTTACTTATTGCAGGATTGAAATTGAAATAAATAACTTTACCCATTAATAATGGTTCTTCAACAATTCCTGTATATGTTTTATTTGTTCTTGAATCCTCTAAATAAGCAATCTCGGTACCATCTATTGAAACATCAAAGGTTTGAGTTCTTATTGTTCCAGAGGTCTCAACTGCTGGAACTTGTGTTATGCCTTTTACAATTGGATGATCTTCTTTGACAACATATAAAGTCCCTTGAAGATCTCTTTGACTTAAGCAGGATGGTGTTCCCCCTGAATTATAACAATTTACTGGAACGATTCCCCCAAAATTTGCTTGCCAACCAAGAACAGAAGTATCACCTGGTCTTTTAATTCCGGAATTTAAAACAACAATTAGTTTCCCGCCTTTTTTAACATAATTTGTAATTGCTTCGCCAGTTCTTCTAGTTATGGTCTTATCTGCTTGCATTGATTGATCTAAAATAATTATATCATAATCCTTTATTCTTTCTTCAGGATTGTGATCGATACTATCTAAAGTCATAAATCTTGATTCTTTGATAATGTCTTTGTTTTCTTGATCTGTTAATATGTTTCTAAATTCAGGAGATGGGGCCCCTAGAATTAAAATCTTTGCACCTTGCGTGGTTCCAAAAATGTCTAAACCACTCGCTAAAATATTTGTTTTAAAAATAATTAGTAAAACAACAATTATTATTATTATTACTGGTAACAAGGTTTCCCATTTAATCTTTGCTCCACCAAATGCTTTTTTATCAGAACCTCCAACATCAAAGTCAGAACCGAAATCGTCTCCCATATCTTTTGGCATAAATTTATCACTTTTTTATTTTAATATATATATTATAAATAAGTTTATATAATATTTGTTTTTAAAGGTTTCGTAAATTCTTAACTTTAACAAATTATATAACCCCTTCTTCAATTTCTAATAATCTGTTATATTTTGCAGTTCTTTCTCCCCTTACTGGGGCCCCAAACTTAATAAAGTCTGAACCTAAACCATATGACAGGTCAGAAATAAAAGAATCTTCTGTTTCTCCAGACCGGTGTGAAACAACAACTTTCCAGTTTGCTTTTTTTGCTAAATTAAAGGCCTCAATGCTTTCTGTTAATGTTCCAATTTGATTTACCTTTAAAAGAAGAGAATTACATTGCTTCTTTTTTATTGCTTCTTTTATCAATTTTGGATTTGTAACTAAAAGATCGTCGCCAATTACGGAGATCTTATTCCCAAACTTTTTTGTAAAGGCTGGCCAGGAATCTTTATCGTCTTCAGAAAATGGATCTTCTATCGAAGTTATATTATAAGATTTTAAAAGAGAAGAATAATAATCACTCATCTCTTCTGAAGAATATTTTTTGTCATTTACCAGATATTTTTTATTATTATAAATTTCACTAGCAGCAACATCAAGACCAATTGTTATTTCTTTTTTATATCCTGATTTTGTAATAGTATCTTCTAAAAGGTTTAAGGCGTCTTTTGTGTCTTTTATGTTTGGTGCAAACCCACCTTCAAGGCCAACATTTGTAGAACTTCTCCCATATTTTTTCTTAATTATTTCTTTTAGCGTTTGATAGGTTTCGCAAGATGCCCTCATATTCTCTGAGAAACTTTTGTTATGAGGAACTATCTGAAACTCTTGAAATGCCAAATCCGTTCCTGCGTGTCTTCCCCCATTTATTATGTTTAAAAACGGAATTGGTGTTTTGTTTTTTTCTTTTTTATTATTTAATTTTGAAATATATTTATATAAAGGAATATTAAGCTCTTGAGAAGCTGCTCTTGCACAAGCAAGACTTACTGACAAAACGGCATTGGCCCCCAAACTTGATTTGCTTTCTGTGTTGTCTAATTCTAACATTATTTTATCTATTCTTTTTTGGTCAAGAATAAATTCTCCAATAAGTTTCTTTGAAATTTTTGTATTGACATTATTGATCGCCTTAGTTACATCTTTTCCACCAAAAGCCTTCCCGCCATCTCTTAACTCTAAGGCTTCTCTTTTACCACTACTGGTTCCAGACGGAACACTTGCCGCCCCTATTGCGTTATCCGTAAACACAAAAGATCTAATTGTTGGCACACCTCTGGAATCGATTATTCTTATTGCCTTTATTTTTTTAATATTCATTAATTTTCCCCTCTATCAAATAATTTCTTATCTTTTTTTCTATTCCAAAAACTACCTACTTTTTGTTTAGTATTAAATAAACTGCCCCCAACCATTTCTTTATACAGTAATTTGTTTGCATATTTATGAAGCGGTTCATAATTAAATTGCTTTTCTTCTTCTAGATAACTTTTTATTATTGGAAAACAAGAATCAACAACCTGTACTTCTTTAATTTCCATTATATTGGGTGCAGAATTATTAGTCAAAGTGTCTTTTAACAAGATTGTATCTATTGCTGCATATTTTGATAAATAATAGGCGTCTGTCCAAATATCGTGCCCGATATATAAAGTCTCTTCTTTTTTGTGTTTGTAAACATTATTAAAAAAATATACTTTATAATATTCATCACAATAACTCGAATCGTTTTGCTTTGCTTGTTCTTTTAATTCCTTATCTATTTCTGACAAAGCATCATAATATTTTTCAGAAACATGAAAAATATTTTCTTTTGAGAAATATGAGTCTATGCCGTTTTGTATAATTATACTTTCGCCTTTATCTGCATCAAGACCAGTAATTAAAAAAAGTTCTTTTTTGTTTTCTTTTGAATAATCTACTAGCTCACTCATAAACGAAGTATCTGGTTTTTTATCTAATTTTCCTTTTACTAACACATCTAAAAGCCCAAAGCACATTTTTGTTTTCATAATTTATCACATTATAGTATATATATTTAAAAACAAACTAATATATATTTATTGTATTTATAATAATTAGTTGGTGATAATATGAGTCAAAGTCTTGTAGGCGGAATATTAATAGGAATTGGAATCGGGTTATATATCCCGTCACTTCCTGGATTTCTTTCAAGTTTTAATTTGTATCTTGGATTAATATTAATAATAATAGGTTTGATACTATTACTAAAATCAAAATAATTAATTATTTTAGTTTTTTATCTATATTTTTAAAAATATCATTAATTTCGGAAACAGAATGAGAATTATTTTTTGATTTTAATATTTTATTTATAGATAGAGGTGTGTCTTTTTCATCTTTTGGGTCCTTGCCTAGCGCTTGATCGCGCAAAAAGTTAGGCAATTTTAATTTATCTGATTTTTCTTTAATTAAATCACTTAAATTTATAGTTGTGTCTGTATTTAAAGAGCCTTTACTATCCACGTTACTTGAAAAAATATTACTCTGGGAAACCTCAGACACTTCTTTTACATTGTCTGTCGACTCTATTTTTTTACTGTCTGAAGAATAATATTTATCTGGTGTTGTGATTTTTTCCTTAACCCCTGTTTTTTCAGAACGCCATTTTTTATCAAGTAAACTATCGACCAGATCCACGGCTTTGCGATTTTCTGACATTTCTTTACTATTAAAATTAATGCCGTGTTTCTCTAATCCCTTTACGACACCATCGGAAATTTCTTTAGAATAGCCCTCGTCTAATATTGCTTGATATATTTCGTCTTTCCTATAATATTCTGCAACAGGTAATAAAAAGGTTATAAAATAGTTCGTAGTGTCTAAATTTCGTCTCTCCTTCTCTGATAAAATGCTTAAATCTATAGATTCTTTTGTTTTTGTGATATTTAATTTATATGTCTTTAATTTAACTCTATATTCTGGATATTGAGAAAGATATACTATCAAGTGTTCATATTCTTTAGCATAATGGAATTGAGTATATACGTAGTTTTCAAAAGAAAGTCTTCGCTTTGCATATAGTTCATCTATTTTTTCTAACTCTTTCCTCACTAATAAATATCTTTGATAATATTTTTTTGGAGTTTTATTTATTCTGGGAATAATTAAAAAAACAAAAATCGATATAATTAATACGACAAAAACAACCACTAACAAAATAATAAGAGTATTATAATTAAAAATATTAGAAATAGCAGAATCAGACGCAATATTTTCGGCCAACTTGCTGCCAAAATATAATGCTAAAATTATATTGCTCATAGTTTTTACATTTAATGATTAAAAAGAAAAAAGGAATTTAGAAGAGAATTATACTGTTACTAATATAACATTATCTCCTCTTAAGAAAACTTCAATGTATTTTGCTTTTGGTTTTCCATTCTCTATTTCTTCTGCATCTTCTAACACAACGTTTAGATGCACATCAAATGCTTTTAATTTCCCTCTGATCGTTACGTTTCCTTTTAAGGTTATTAAAACCTGTTTATTTAAGGAATTGTTTAGCATGTCAAATGGGCGCGATATCTTTATTTCATTCATTTTTTTTCTCCTTTATATATTAAAACAATCTTCTTTTTTCCTTTTTTCTTTTTTATTTTTTCTTTTTAAACATTTTTCCTAAAGCTTCGAAAAATCCAGAAAATAAACCTTTTTTTTTTTCGGTGTTTATAACTTCTGTTTCTTTTCCTGTTATTTTTCTTGCGATCGCTCTAAATGAATTTGCGGCTGAACAATTTGGATTGTGTATGAGAAGTGGCTTTATCTTTTTTAACAAGAAAGACTCTCTTATATCATCTGAATATGGAATTTTACCATATGATGGTAATTCCAACATTTTCATGATTTCATTTTCGGAAATTTCGCCTTTAGTATTACTGTGCTTATTAATTATTACTCCAAAAACTCTTTGATTAAGTCTTTGAGCAACAATCTTTGCTTTGAATGCATCTGCAACAGATGGAGCCGTTGGCTCGGTGATTAAAAGTATTTGCGAAGATGCAGACATTGCGGCAATTACATTTTTTTCAATTCCTGCTGGAGAATCAATTAATATAAAATCAAACTTTGATTTTAAATCGTTTGTTACTGCAACTAATCTTTCAATATCTACTCTTGTATAAAAAGAAAGGGATAGACCTGCCGGCAATATTTTTGTGCCTTTCGGGCCATCATAAATTGCATCGGTGGCAGGCGCAGAACCTAATAATACATCATGTATTGTTATTGGTGGAGTTTTAAGCCCCATTAATAAACTTAAATTGGCCATTGCCAGATCTGCATCAATTAACAATACAGAATAGCCTAGCTCTGATAATGCAATACCTAAATTTCCAGTTAAGGTGGTTTTACCAACGCCACCTTTGCCAGAAACAATTGCAAAAATTTCTCCCATTTTTTTCACTCTCTTAATATATTAAAAAATACAATATAATTTTATACAATACATTTTATAAAATTCTCTATTTCTTTAACTATTGTTAAAACTTCAATTCTGGATAATCCATCATTTGCTTTTATAAAATAAACCTTTTCATTATTTTTAAAAATTATCTGCCAACCATTTGCCTCTATTAAAATAATTGAGAGGTCTTTTATTTCTGAATTAATATAATTATATAGCGCTGCACTTTTAAACCCCTCTTTAATATCTTTGTTGGTACTGCCTATGACTATACCATCCAAATCTGTAATTATTATGTCATTAATCAGGTGCTTTAATCTTAATTTCTGTAAAAAATCAGTCAAATCTGAAGAATGGATAAATATTGGTTTGTATACTAATAGTGTTGCTATGGGATTTTCGCCTTGCTTATCTTCTAAATTTAATATTTTTGTAGAAAACTTGGCAAATAGTTTAGTTATTGAACTCATAATTTTCACTTTTATTCTTTTAATAGATCCTCTAAATTAAAATCATTTAATATGTCTTTTGATGTTTTGTTCCTTACAATTTTCTCTTTTAATAGACCATACATTAGTGCATCATTATATTTTACATTTCTCAAACTAGGAATATCTTTATTTTTTGTGATAGGCAAAGTATATTTTATTTTATCATTAAATAACAAAATTAATTTTATTTGATCGGTAGTTAATGCAAAAATATTTAATCTCCCGTTTGTTGCACCATAACAATTTAAACAGTAGTTAATTGCATCTTTGCCAAGCAATTCTATATCAAATCCTTCGATTATATATATGGCCCCTTCTATTTTGCCAGCATTTAAAATTAATATCGCCTCTTCAAAACAATATTTACCTTCAATTATTAAATAAACATAACCAGTAAATTTTTTATCCAATAAATCTAAGAATAATTTTTCAGAAATAATCTTATCTAGTGGAACATTCTTTACAATTGGGTTTGTTACTGGCAAATTCATTTTTTAACCTACTTTATGAAAACAACCCGATCAACGGTATTTTTTAATGCAACTGCAGAGCCTTCTTCGACAAGATAGACTATTGTTTTCTTGCCTTGTCTTTTTGCTTTTAAAATTGCAGGCAGATAGTCAGAGTCTCTTGTAATAAAAACAATTGAATCAATCTCTTGACTAAATGCGGCCTCTGTAGCATCCACAGACATTGCAACATCTACATCTCCAACAGTTATTACACTTTCAAAACCCAGATTAACTACAGCCTCAATTAATTTATCTGTAGCGTACTGATCAAGATAAACTCTTGCAATCTTTAAAGACCCGTCTTTTTGTAATTGAGATTTAATTTTTGACAAATCTATATTAAACTCTTTTCTTAACATATTTGGGCCGTCAACAAAAACAGCAATATTATTTCTTGTATTTTCTTTTGGTACTTTTTTAAATATTTTTTTGAATATCTTTAACATTATGATCATCTTCTTGTAAATTATATAGATATAATATAGTATTTGTTAAACAAAACATATTTAAAATATATTTATACCTAATTATATAGTTTTTAATACAAAAACGCTTTTTTTAAAATAGAAAAATGGTGAAATCAATGGCAAGAGATTATGAAATTAAATTTATGGAACTTGGACAAGTTAAAGAAAAACAGTTCATCTTAATTGATGACGTAATTTGTAAAGTAGACACAATTACTAAATCAAAGCCAGGAAAACACGGGGCTGCAAAGATAAGAATGACAGCAACTGCGGTTTTTACTGGACAGAAGATGAATCTATTAAAGCCAAGTTCAGAAGATGTTCAAATTCCTATACTTGACAAAGGAAACGCACAAGTAATTGCAGACCTAGGAAACAAATATCAAGTAATGGATATGGCAAGCTATCAAACTTATGAAGTTGATAAAGACGAGTTTACTGATCTTGTTGCAGGTAATGAAATCGAATACCTAAAAGCCGGATCAATGATTAAAATATCAAGAAAGAAATAATTCATTTCTTTCTAAATGGTTTTAATTAATGCCAACGGTTCTTACACATCTTGGGTTTGTTGAAATACTAGAAAAAAAAAGACCTGCTTTTTTTAAAAAACTAGATTTGAGATATCTTGTCTCTGGTTCTTTGTTTCCGGATTATTACGGTTTTTATAAAATACAAACAAAACTTAATCCTGAATTCTTTTATGAAATTAGAAATAAGAAAGGCACAACCTTTGGAAAAAGAATGTATGCTATAGCAAGAACTAAAGCCGAAAAATCATTTGCTATTGGTTTTATTAGCCACAATGTCTTAGACAAACACTTTCATAATTATTTTAATAAAAACGGAATTACTGCAGATAACCCAGAAGACCACTTAATGCTTGAGTTTTACTATGATTGTAAATTTAAAAATATAAGAGTTTCTCCTGTGCTTTATCCTGACGGAATTATAGAAGAAACGCTTAATAGATATTACAAGAATATAAAATCCAAAAAAGCCTATGTTACAAAAATCAAACTAATGGGATATTACCTGTTTTTAAAAGAAATACAAAAAAGAATAATTCATAAAAAATATATGAAAAAAGAAAAATCCTATTTAGATCTTTTGGCAGTCTTGTTTTATAAGAAACCAATTAATCTAAAAAAACTACTTAATCCGAATAAAGACTTAAAAAATAAACATATTAAAAATTTAGAAAAAGTATTTGCGGCTGCAGAAAAGGAAATGTTAAAGATTATCTCTTCTATAAATCATTAACATCTATTTCAAATGCCACAACAGGAATATTATAATCAAAGCGCTTTAATACTTCTGGATTAATTTCACCAATGTGCCCTACTTCTTTATTGTTTATTATTATTGTTGCTGATCTCCCAGAAATATAGAAAGGATAGTCTTTTTTTTGTAATTCTAAACTATAACCAAGAGTATTACATAAAGTTACAAGAATGCTTGCGCTTTCTGTAAAACTAACCTTGGAATTTGCTATGGCAATCGCAGAATGAAGAATGGTTTTTGATTTAACGTCTTTTTGTTTATCAGGAATAACAACTTTTTCACAGCTAAAAATCTTTTGAGGATAGCTCATGTGCTGGTTGTTTGTTAAAAGTTTTAATAGCTTTGGTAAAAGCCAAGGGCTAACTATATCTAAAGACTTATCTTTTGAATAACCAAGTTCAATTGCCTTGTCTTTTGTAAAAGAAATATTAAAGTTTTCAAAAGACTCTTTTTTGCTTGAAAGAGACAATGGGCTTACTTCTATTAAACCACATTGCACTAGTATCTGTATTATGTTGTCTTGTTTTATTGAATCCTTTAATCTTTCGCCAACGGTAAATACTTTTGGCATCTTTAATGGAATATTATTAAAGCCGTATGCTCTTGCAATGTCATCGATAATATCAACTTCGTGTAAGATGTCTGTTCTGTATGGTGGAATTGAGACTTCTATTTTGTCTTTACCATACTTCTTTGTCTTGTAACACATCTTTTCTAGAAGAACACTAGCCTTATCAATATCTAGATTTAGACCTATTAAAGAATTAACATTTGCTAATGTCACTAATCTTTTTTCTTCATTTAGATTTGGAGTAATAATCTGCTTTTCGGCATAGGAATTTCCTAAATTAATCTCCATTGCGTGAAGCTCTCCACCAAAGTCGCTAAACATGCAACACATTATATTTAAAACTTGATTTAATCTTACTAAATCAAAACCAGAACACTCTATAAAAATTTCTTTTGTATTCTCTGTGACTTTCCCGGTGACATCTGAATTGATTATCGGCGGCATTGATAGAATCTGGCCAGAATTATCTATAAAAATAGGATATTTATCCTTCTCTAATAACAGGTGAGCATATTCTTTACCAGTTTCTGTATCTTTTAAAATTTCTTCTCCAGACATTTCCTTATTTTCACCAAGAGGCGTAAATCTAATATCTTTTGGAGTTTTTGCACAGAAAGTTATTGGAAATTTTATTTTATCTAATGGATAGACTCCGATAGCCCCAAGAGTCCTTTTTCTAAAAACCGTAAAGTGAAGCTTTTCTTGAACTGCAATAATTTGTTTTAATCTATCATCTGTTAACTTGAGATTTTTAATAATTGCACAAACGCTATATGGCCTGACTAATTTGACAGAATTATCAATATTTAAAATGTGTGTTGGCTTTTTTGCAGAATAGTTTAAAGGTTTGCCATGGCCGCCAAAGACTTTTAAAACTCTTAATAATCCTTCTTTAGAAAGAACGTCTGCTCTTTCTGCAGTTACTTCTATTCTTAATTCATCTGTGACTTTATTATAACTGTCAATTTCAAAACCATAATTGAATAATACTTCTTCAAACTCATCAATAGAAATGTCTTTATTAAATTCGTTTTTTACATCAGAAAAATTTAATTCTATTGTTGCCATATTTATAGTTCTCTTTTTGGTATTATATATTCCTTTAACCAATCAATGTTTTCTTCATCGCCATGAATCTCTTTTATTGGCTTTTGATATAGTAACATTGCTAGTCTTTCAACGCCAAGGCCCCAGGCAATAACTGTTTTTTCTATGCCATATGGTGCTAAAGACTCTGGTCTGAATACTCCTGCATTAATTAATTCTATCCATTTACCTGTGCTTTCTTGATAACCACTTGCTTCAACACTCGGTTCCGTATATGGATTATAGGTTGGCTTGAATTTTACTTTTTCTATTCCAAGTTTTGAAAAAAACTCTTTAATAAATGCTAAAAGATCAGCTAGAGACAAGTTGTCTCCAATAATAAAGCCTTCCGCTTGATGAAATTCAGGAAGATGTGTAAAATCTATTGTTTCGTTTCTAAAGACTTTATCAATGCAAAAATATTTAGAATTGTCTTTTTCTTCAGAAGACAAATTAAAAAAAGTTCTGTAGGTTGTTGCGGTGGTGTGTGTTCTTAATATTAATTTTTTAGATTCTTCGCAATTCCATTCATACTGATAGCCTTTTGAACCGGTTTTCCAGCCATTATTATGAATCTCTGCAATCTGTGCAGTTAAATTTCTTTCGGCAGGTAATTCTCCGAAAAGATCTAAATAGAAAGTGTCTTGAATGTCTCTTGCTGGATGATTTTGAGAAATAAACATAGAATCCATATTCCAAAAACAGCTTTCAATGTATGGGCCTTGCATTTCTTTAAAACCCATTTGTAAAAATAATTCTCTTATTTGATAGATTACTTGTCTTAAAGGATTTATTCTGCCTTGCTCTTTTGGCAAAGGCAAAGCAGTAACCTCAAACTCTTTGAAATTAATATTACGGTATTCTCCTGATTTTAAAATATCGGGCGTCAAATAAAGTTGTTGATCTGAAATAATGTTGTAGCTTATAATCTGTAATAGCTTATACTCTTTGTTTTGCTTTTCTTTTTTTAAAATAAAATTTTTTCTTTTTAGAAGTTCTTGAAAATCTAAATTTTCTATAATTGGTTTTTTTAAGGAAATATCTGAAAGCATTTCTTTTTGTTTAGAAATTTGTGTTTTACTTTCTTTTTTAGTTTTTAGAGTGCCGTCAATTATTTCTATGAGTTCTTTCCTTTTAGCAATACCAAAGGCCAAAATTATGTCTTCTTTATTTAAATTTGGTATTTCTAGATTATTTATTTCAGTAACTTTTATTTTCTTATCTTTTATATAATTGCAGAATAACTCTTCTATAAAGCCGTTCTCTAAAGCCAATTTGCCATTTGTGTCTAATTCGTAAATATAAGAAATTGTTGTGTTTTCTTCAATTACGCCATTTAATTTAAGAGTTTCGATAGAGCGCCTTATAGAGTCTTGATTATAGTTTGTATTTTTTAATAGTTCTTCAAGCATTGCAGATTTGTTCTCCTTTAGATACTCATAAACTATCGCGTCTGATTCTTGAAATTTTAAATTCATAAGTATTCATTTATTTTTTTTACTAACAAAATCAAAATCAACAATGTCGTTTATTTGTTTTCTTGGCTTTATTACAGAATGTTTGGTAATAAACTTTTTTATTCCGGAATTTACTTTGTTCTTAAAAATTAATAATATTAAAACGATAATTAATAAAATAAATAAAACAGTAAAATATGATTTATTAAGATAATCTTTAGAAAATAAATTAGAAAATACAAAACTTGGCTTTGGTGGTTTCTTTTCTATTGCAAGAACTCTTATTTCATTTGATGAAGAGCCACCCCACAATATTGTTCGCCCAGTAATTTTCGCAGTCGGTACGACATCTCCTATCAATAGTGGATCATAAAGAGTAATAGATATTTGTGAATTTGTTGGAATATTAAATACCCCTGTAATTATAAATTGATTAAATAGATGATTGTTTAACTCCCAAATTATTTGATCTTGATAATCCAGAAAATTAATTAGACATTTATCCGCGATAGTATATTCTAATCTTATTTTTTTGGTGAAATCATCAAAAGATATTGCAAAATTTCTAATATTAATCTCATCAACAAAAATGTGTGGATTTAAATCTGGATTTATTTCCCTTAATTCTGCTAAATTCCCACTGTTTCTTAAAATAGCTGATTTAAAATCAGATAGTTCTTCTTCAGAACCGGCATCTACATTCCAAGTCTCAATTATTGTTGCTTTATCTGGCGAAGAAACGTTAATAGAAATATCAAAGTCTTTTAGGGAGACTGCATATACTGGCATCAATAAAACTAAAAATAATATCCCAATTAATATGTGTTTCTTAGCCATTCTCTTCTTCTCCTATAAATATTTATATAGTATATTGTAATATATGGTATAAAAATGTTTATATAAACGACATATTACTAAATTTAGAAGATTGCTTTAAATATATTACTTACTTTAATCTATATATGGGGATTAAGATTAGATATTTAGGACATTCATCATTCATTATTAATATGAATGGAAATAATATACTTACTGACCCTTATTTTGATAATAACGACAAATGCAGCTATAAACGACTTATTGATTGCGCAATGCCAGTGACAAACATACCTTCAATAGACAGCATTTTAATTAGTCACGAACATTTTGATTCATTTGATATAGCAAATACTAATCTTATTGTTAAAAAAAATAAACCAAAAGTAATTGCACACCGAAGTGTACTAAATAAAATTGATTGCGGAGAAAACTATAAAGTGTCTATGGACGAATATAAGACAAAAACAATAAACGACATATATTATACTGCATATCCTGCACATCACCCAACGTCTTTTTATCCATTGAGTTATCTTATTGCTGATAAAAAAAACAGCATTTACTTTTCTGGAGACACTTTTATGACAAAGGAGCACGACAAGATAAAAGCAGATATTGCAATTTTACCGATTGGTGGAAAAACAACACTAGATCTTGGTAGCGCAGTTAGTGTTGCAAAAAAAATCCGACCAAAATATCTAATACCAATGAGCTACAATACTTTTGCTCATATAAAACAAGACCCTTATATTCTAAAAAATAAATTTGAGAACACCAGGTATACTATTAAACCAATAGTGATTGAGCCTGGAAAAGAATGGAAATATAAATAATTATAATCTTTTATAAAGCCATTCTAATTCTACTGATCTATTTGGTTTATCTATTGTGCCCGCAATTGCACTCATTTTTAATTCAAACTTTTTTGCTGACTCGTTAAAGTTCTTTAAATTTGCTTCTTTCATGAAAGACAATAACACTTTCCCAGCAACCCTTGAGTGCGCATCAAAATATTCAGAACCTTTTGTTTTTTCTAAAACTCTGTGCTGTTCAAGAGTTCTATTTACTGAAGAATCTAAAACAGACATAAATTTTTTTAAAGTTTCTCCATTAATTTGTCCGCGTTCATATCTTTGTGCTAAAACATCTATTGCCTTTGCGTGAGCTTCTTTAAATTCTCCTACATTTTTACCAGACAACCATCTTTCTTGTCTTTTTAGAGAATATAAAAATTCTGCTCTGTTCAATTCATTTACTGCGGTATTATATGCTAATCTGTTTCTATTTAATGCATCTTTATATTGTTTTTCTGAAACTATGTGCCCTTCTTGAAAACCCCTCTCTTTCCACTGTTTCTTAGTTTTTGCTTCTGTTAGAAATCTAATAATCATTCCTTTTTGTGGATTATTATTATCAGGAACATATTTTTGGCTTTCTAAATGCTTCCAAGCATTTTCAATAGAATTTATTCTGTTTTTTAAAGCATCAATCTTCTCTTGAGTTATATTTCTCATGTTTTTTGATCGCTCAGCTTCTGATAAACCTATCTTAGGAGTAAATCTTTCTTTATCTGCAATTTTTGAGCGCTTTTGCTTTCTTAAATTACTTAAAAGTTTACCATATCTTGCTTCATATTGTAAATCTTCTTGAGTTTTTTCTCTATATTCTTTTAATTTTAATATTTTGTTTTTTTCTTTTTCTGCATTCATTCTTTCTTTTTCTGCAGTTCTGTTTCTCATTTTTTCCAAAGTTTTTGGAGCAATTCTTTTTGCTGCTCTTTTTGCTATTGCCATCTTTAATCACCAATTAATGTTATATTGTATTTATGTTATTTAGAGATATGTTTAAAAATATACCTAATAATCATTAAGTTCTATTTCTTTTAAGCCGTGAACTATATTTATTTTTTGGCCTTTATTTTTCTTTTGTAATTGCTTTTCTCTTTTTTCTAAATCATTATATTTACTAGATATGTGAGTTAAGTAAAGATGTTTAACTTTTGCTTTTTTAGAAAATATTGGAACCTCTTCAGCCACTGCATGTTTAACAAGCCTTGCCTTATCTTTATCTTCAACAAAAAAAGTGCACTCATGGACCATTATGTCTATATCAATAAGCTCTTTTGGAATATTCTTTAAAACTTGGGTATCACAAAGATATGCTATTTTCTTGCCAATCTTCTTAAACTTATAATCCATTACCATCTCTGGTTTTATTGTTTTTCCTTTTAGCTTTATGCTCTTGCCTTTCTGAAGCTGAGAAAATAGAGGCCCTTCTGGAATCTTTAGTTTTAGTGCTTTTTCTTTATTAAATTTACCAACCTTGTCCTTTACTTTAAAGATATAGCCGTTTGTTCGCGTGGTGTGGTCTAGAGAAATTGCTTCTACTTTTATTTCTTTATCCTGATAAGCAATATTTTTTTCAACTTCTACGATATTAATCTTATATTCTGGCGGATATTTATCATATATTGTTAATTTTATTAATTGTTCTAAGTTCTTCTTCTCATTTTTTGGAACAAATATATTAAGTTGTGCTATTCTGTTATTTAATTTAAAACTCGAAAGAAGCCCTAAAATGCCAAAAAAATGATCCCCGTGCATATGAGATAAAAAAATATTATTAATTTTCATTATACTTTGTTTTGACCTCATAATCTGTTGCTGACAATTCTCTGGGCAATCAAACAAATAGTTTTGACCATTATAATTTATTAGCATAGAAGATAGATTTCGCTCTGCTGTTGGCAAAGAAGCCGAATTTCCTAAAAAAAACACTTTTATTTTGTTAGACATAATAATATATAGGTATAAATATGTTTTTAAGCAATTTGGAACACTAAATATATATTAAATACTATTTTTTACTAATGGTGGAATTAATGCCAAAAAAAAATCAAAATAAAACAAAGACAAAGGCAGAAGCAAAAAATGATGTTAAAGAACTTATTTATAATGATACGAGCGAAATAGAAATCCCAAAAAAAATGATTGATCAGGTTATTGGGCAAGATGCTTCTATCAATCTTATAAAAAAGGTTGCTGGCCAAAAAAGACACATAATGCTTATTGGTGCTCCTGGGACCGGTAAATCAATGATTGCTTCGGCACTTGCAGAATTAATGCCAACAAACAAGCTTACAGATATCATGTGTTATCCTAATGACGAAGACTCTCACACCCCTAAAATTGTAGAAGTTCCTGCAGGAGACGGTAAAAAAATAACTGATGCCACAAAAATTGAAGTAGCAAGACAAATGGGCGCAGGAAGAATAATTGGGTTTTTTCTTCCAACAATCTGGCTAATAATTTCTATTGTTTTTTGGAGACTTGGATGGGTTCCAGACGTTGTGTTTGCAGCAATGCTTCTTTTATCTGGATTTTTAATGGTCTCAACTTCTATAAGCATGCAGATGATGCAAAAAGAAAGAGCACTTATTCCTAAAATTATTATTGATAATCGAAATAGGAAAGAAGTTCCTTTTATTGATGCAACTGGTGCTAAAGCAGGGGCTTTACTAGGAGACGTTTTACATGATCCGTTACAATCTGGAGGCCTTGGAACACCTGCACATATGAGAGTAGTTCCTGGAATGATTCACAAAGCAAATGGAGGAGTATTATTTATTGATGAAATCTCTGCACTTTCACCAAAATCACAACAAGACTTATTAACTATATTACAAGAAAAAAAATTTAGTATTACTGGACAATCCGAAATGTCAAGCGGCGCAATGGTCAGAACCACTCCTGCTCCATGTGACTTTATACTTGTAGCTGCAGGAAATTATATCGACCTTGAAAAAGTGCATCCTGCAATCAGATCAAGAATCAGAGGTTCAGGATATGAATGCCATATGAATATAGATATGACAGACTCTGCCGAGAATAGAAACAAAATTGTGCAATTTGTTGCTCAAGAAATTTCAAAAGATAAAAAGATTCCACATTTTTCTAAAGAAGCAGTTGATGAAATAATCTTTGAAGCAAGAAAGAGAGCAACAAGAAAGAATAGCCTAACATTAAAACTAAGAGAACTAGGTGGACTTATTAGAGCTTCGGGAGACTTGGCTTTAGAAGAAAACAAAAAACTTGTAACAAGAGATTTAGTTATTAAAGCAAAAAGCACAGCAAAGACTCTTGAAGAACAAATGGTTAACAAGATGATGATTGTTAAGAAAGACTATGATATCTTTAAAACCACAGGATACTCTGTTGGGAGAGTTAATGGCCTAGCTGTCATGAATGAAAGCGATGCTGGGCTTCTTTTACCAATAGAGTGTGAAATAACTCCTGCTGCTTCAAAAAACGAAGGCAGAATCATAGCAACCGGACAACTTGGAAACATAGCTAAAGAATCAGTAGAAAATGTTTCTGCAATCATTAAGAAATTAACAGGCAAAGACATCTCTAACTATGACATACATGTGCAGTTTTTACAAACCTATAATGTTGAAGGAGACTCGGCGTCTATTTCTATTGCTACAGCAATTATTTCGGTTCTTGAAAATATTCCAATTAAGCAAGATATAGCAATGACTGGTTCGCTTTCTATTAGAGGAGACGTTTTACCAATAGGGGGAGTTACTGCTAAAGTTAATGCTGCAAAAAACGCAAAAATAAAAAAAGTTATAATTCCCGAATCAAACAAAGAAGACTTGGTTCTTTCTCCAGAAGTAGCTAAAGATCTAGAAATTATTCCGGTTAAAACAATTTGGGAAGTAATACTTCATGCATTTAAAGACTCTATAAAGAAAGAAGAATTAATAAAAAGAATAAATAAGACTTATGCTATTAAATTAGTATAAATCTTTATTCTAATAACTTTAACATGAATTGTTTTTTTCTGGATAGTTCCATGCCTGCGTTATAATGTTCTTGTATTATGTTTTTAGTTTTTGCTTTTGAATGGTATAGCCTTATAGAACTACCGTCTGTTTCTTTTAGGTGAGTTGTTACTGCCCCACCTTCTGGCGATTTTACGGCCATATAGTTTACTTCTCTGTTATATATTTTGTTTAATGCTTGCATAATGTTTATTTGGGTTTTTCCTGTGTCAATATAATCAAAACACACAAAGTATTTGTCATGTATATTAAGAGACCTTCTTAAATTATTTTCTAAATTATCTAAAGCCTTTCTTCTAAATTCGGAATCTTTTGTTTTTGCTAGCGCATCAGTCTTTGGAGTTACTAGAAATGTAACTCTTGCTTGTGGCAGAGTCTGTTCAAAAAAGGATTTTAATAGATAACCTTGAGGAGACATAGATGTCATTGGTAAGAAAACGTGAAGCTCTTGTCCTTTTGTTTTAAAGATATTAAAACCATATTTATTTTCAAACGCAAATCTAAACTTTATAAGTCTTGTATCGTAATCAGAAAGATATGGTTTGTTGAATTTTATTGGTTTTACGGTATTTGTTTTCTTTCTTGAAACTCTTTTAGTTAATCTTTCGGAATAACCCCCCTTAAGCATCGGGCCCATTGGTCTAATAGGTCTTGACATAATTTTTCTATTTTAGTATGTGCCTTGGTTTTGGTATTAAATAAACTTTATCTGTTCCGTGTGTGCTATCTAATTTATATGATTTAGGGCCAGGCTTTAATTTCCCATTATTTTTTAAACCACTAATCTGTTTATTTATTGCTCTTGTGCCTGAAGAACTAAACATGCAGACATTTTTATAACCTTGAGTATTTAATAATTCGTCGTATGCAAATTTCAATAATTTTTTGCCAAATCCTTTTCTTTGATATTCTTTTTTTATTGCAAAGAAACTTAAAGTAAATTCGCGATCACCATAGACATTATTATAACCATAAATCGCACCAATTGGGTCTTTACCGTCATATATTAAAAAAACAGACCCCCCTTTTTTAAAATCAGCTTTTAAAAATTTATAAAGCCCGTCTTTATTAAAATTATAGTCGATTCCTGAATAATTTTGTATATCTATTAAATCTGCTAAAAAACGTGTGTGTTTTATTATAAATTGATGAAACTCGTTTTTTGTTTTAAAATTAAATTTTTTAATAGAATTCATTTTTTGTCTCTAGATTAACATAGAACTTAAATAGAACTTTATTATACAATCTTTACTTAGAGTGTATTCTATATATATTGGAACATCTTCAGCAAGCTTTATTAATAACACTTTATCATTATCCATAGATTTAACTATGTTTCTTAAAAAAGACAAAGAAAACTTTGCAGAGAAGTTTTTCTTAGATTTTACTTTTATCTCTGGAAGTGTTGTTTTGATATTCCCTTTTTCTCCGGTTGCTTCTATTATTAATTTTCCATCATTTATCTTAAAAATTATGGTCGAAGCTACAAGATTAATGTCTGTTAATATTTCTTTTAAAAGACCGGCAGCAATATTAAACTCAACCTCGTATCTTATCTCTGGGAGATTAATGTTTTGTTCTGAAAGATCTAGAAAAGACAGATAAAATTTTCTTTCAATTTTACCTAGCAAATACACATCCAGTCCTTGATCTTTAAGATTTAGTTGTAACTTGTCTTCACCAAATGAACGAGAAAGCATGTTTTTTAATTCTAGAATATTTAGACCTACAAGGCTTGGTTCAACTGCATAAGTATCAAAGGCCTTTTTTGACATGAAAAAGTCCACTAGAAGAATCTGTGTCTTATCTATTGCTTTGATATATATGCCTTCATCTTTAAACCTAACATTTGTTTCCTGAATTAATGGGGTTATAGTTTCTAAGCTTTTAGTTAATAGATTTGTATTTTTTGTAGATATCATAATTATTCACTCTATTAGAATAAACAACAATTATTTTAAAAAGGTAATTATAAGACAAGCTATTTATAATATTTTTTGTTTATCATAATAATAGAAATTGGAGAAAGATTAATATGCCATACATAAGCTTACTTGACCTTGTTACTTCTGAGATTGTCGGGCCTTCTAGCTCTCATACTGCAGGAGTAATGAACATCGGCCTTAAGGTATCTGGTAAAGTAAAAGATATTAAAGCAGTAAAAATTGTTCTTTATAACTCATTAGCAGACACTGGAGACGCACACATGACAAAGAGCGCACTTGTTGCTGGGCTTTTGGGGTTTAAAGAAACAGACCCAAAGATCCCGTTCTCTTTTGAATATGCGTATAGTAAAGGCATAAAGATTGAATGGCATCATCACATTGATGAAAAATACCATCCTAATACAGTGTTTCTTGCAGTAAAAAACAAAGCAAATATCACCAGATTTTTTAGAGGCACTTCTATTGGTGGCGGGAGAATAAAATTTAACGAGGTTGCATCTTTATGACCGAGTATATACTTAGAGATATTGTTAAACTTGCAAAAGAACGAAAAATAACAATTGCAGAAATTGTAAAAGAAGATGAGAGAGTTAGTTTTAAGAGAAGCGATAAAGAGATTTCAAATAAACTAAATAATTCCATAAACACATTTAATAGAGGAATAACTTCAGGACTTAAAGGGAACTACAAATTCAAGAATCTTATGTTTTCTTCTGATTCCATAAAGATGGCAAACAAGAAAACTAGAATCCTAGGTAATACCCTTCATAAGGCCTGCGTTTATGCATTAGCAATCAGCGAAAATAATCTTAACATGGGAACAGTCATTGCTTGCCCAACTGCCGGCTCCTCAGGAATAGTTCCTGGCTGTATCATGGCTGTTTCCCAGGATTATAATTGTTCAGAGAAAGATATTCAAAATGCACTCTTGACTGCTGCAGCAATAGAACTATCAATTATTAAAAACGCATCAATCTCTGGAGCAGCACACGGCTGTCAAGCAGAATGTGGCTCTGCTACTGCAATGGCAGCAGGAGCAATCATTCATCTTCTCTATAAAGACAACACTAACCCAGAGATGGTCGAAAATGCTGCAGCACTTGCATTAAAAAATATGCTTGGGCTTGTTTGTGATCCTGTAGCAGGTGTTGTTTCTGTTCCTTGCAGAAAAAGAAACGCAACAAGCATCGGCATAGCTTTTGTTGCTGCACAGATGGCATTATCCGGAATCAAGTCTTATATCCCTTTTGACGAAGTTGCAAGCGCTATGGATGAGATTGGAAACAGAATGGATGATGAATTAAAAGAAACAGCAAGGGGTGGACTTGCAAAGACAAGAACTGGAAAAAAATGGGAAACTAAGAAAAAGAAATTACTAGAAAAAGCATCCAAGAAAAAGCAAAGCTTTGCTGATGTCTTGAAAAACACAAAAAACGAAGACAAAAAAATCTAAATAAACCTATTTTAATACTTTCTTTAGTTATATTATATTATGAAGAGCTTTTTTGATAAATACACTCCAAAAAGCCTTGAGGAAATTGTTGGAAACAAGCCAGCAATTGAAACCATAAGAAGATGGAGTGAGAAACATGATAAACCTTTATTTATCTATGGAGCCCCTGGTATTGGTAAAACTTTAGTTGCTAATCTCTTAGCAAAAGAAAAAAAATGGGCAATACTAACAACTGATGCTTCTGACTTAAGAGACAAAGAAAACACAAAGAACTTGCTTAATGCGGCATGCACTAGTAACACTCTTTTTGGAACAACAAGACTAGTATTAATTGATGAGATTGACTCTGTTGCTGATAAGAAAGGCGGAGAAGACTTTGGTTTTTTTACAGAGCTTGAAAAAACCTTTGACAAATCTAAACAGCCAATCATAATTATTGCTAACGACCCTTACGAGAATAAAAAACTACGGCCAATCTTTGAAAAATGCGAAAAAATAAAATTTGATCTTCCACATAAACCTTCAATTCTAAAGTTTGCTAAAGAGATTTGCGATAAAGAAGAAATTGATTATGATCTTGTGGCTCTAAATAGTATTATTGAAAATGCTGCTAACGATGTCAGAGCAACAATGATTGATATCTACACTCTATCTTTTAATAAAAAAATAACATTAGAAGACACCGAAAGCCTTGGCGATAGAAAGAAAGACGAGGATGTGTTTAAGGTTTTACAGAAAATATTTTACCCAAAAGACTTTTATGAAACTCGTAATGTTATTGACAGCCTAAATATCAATTGGGACTTGTTAATGCTTTGGGTTGAGGAGAATATTCCTAGACAATACAAGAACGCAAATAATCTTAATCGTGCCTTTGATAATCTAAGTAAAGCCGATATCAATTACTCAAGGATAAGAGGCAGCAACTGGGTTCTTTTAAAGTATGTTTTTGACTACTTGACTGTCGGTGTTGCTTATTCTAAGAAAGAAAGAGAAATAAGTAGTGGATATACTCCATTTCAGTTTCCAAGAGTCATGAGAATGTATACCACTAAAGATAAGATTCTACAAAAATCTGTTGTAGAGAAAATGAAACAAAGAATACATTGTTCTAAGAGAATAATCTTAAGAGACTATCTCCCATTTATGTTAATTATTGCAAAAACAAACAAATGCACAACAGACCTTATAACGCACTTTGATTTCACGCTCGAGGAGATGAAATACTTGGGTGCAAAGATTACAGAAAAACAATATGAGAAAATTGTGAGTTAAAATTATGGCAAAAAACATTCGAATTGCTATTGTTGATAAAGACAAATGTCAACCAAAGAACTGTAATTATCTTTGTAAAAGACTTTGCCCAGGGGTACGAATGGGCGAAGAAACAATTATTGTTGAACAAGGAAACATATTTCCAATAATTGATGAAACCTTATGTACTGGCTGCGGCATATGCCAGAACAGATGCCCAGAAAAAGCAATATCAATCATTAATATTGGAATGGAACTAGACAACCCTCTTCACCAATATGGAAAAAATATGTTTAGATTGTTTTCTTTGCCAACTATAGAGAACGGATTTATTACTGGCGTTATTGGAAGAAACGGTGCTGGGAAAACTACAGCAATTAACATCTTATCCGGAAACCTTGTTCCTAACTTTGGAGACTACTCCTTGCCTGGCGACAAAGAAAAAGTAATTGAATACTTTAGAGGCAAAGCAATACAACAGCATTTTGAGGACTTAAGAGATAACAAGATAACAATTGCTTACAAGATACAAAAGGTAGAAGACATCCCAAAAGCCTATAACAAAAAAATATATGAGCTTTTAGATGGAATATCAAAAGACGAAAAATATAAAGCGCAAATAATTAAAGAACTAGAACTTGAAAAACTACTTGAAAAAACACCAAAAGAAATATCTGGCGGAGAACTACAAAGAGTTGCAATTGCTTCTACTCTTTTAAAGGCTGCTAATCTTTATTTCTTTGATGAATATTCTACATTTCTTGATATCAAGCAAAGATTTAGAATTGCAAAAATCCTAAGAGAAAAAATAACTACAGAAAATTCTATGCTTTTGATTGAACACGATCTTGCAATCTTGGATTACCTAAGCGACTTTGTGCATGTGTTCTTTGGACAGAAACAAGCATATGGTATCTCCTCAAACAAGAAGACCACAAAGAAAGGAATAAACGAATTTCTAGACGGCTTTTTAAAAGAAGAAAATATAAGGATTAGAACAAATGCCATAACCTTTAGCTCCACACAAGACAAAGGCATAACAAAAAGACTTTTGTTCTTTGAATATCCGAGCTTTACAAAAAAGCTAGGAAGCTTTTTGCTTGAGGCAAACGAGGCAAAAGTTAACAGAGGCGAAGTGATTGGAATACTTGGGGCAAACGCAATTGGGAAAACCACATTTATTAAAGTCTTAGCTGGTCTTGAAAAATCAGAAGAAAATAATATTGATTTAAAACTAAAAATATCATACAAGCCACAATATATTGACTTAGATCAAGAGATGTTGGTTAGAGACTTGTTTAGTGGAAAAGAAATTGATCAAGAAATCTTATCCTCTGAACTAAAAAGACAATTTGATTTAGAAAGCTTATTTAATCAAAAGATTGGAGAACTTAGTGGAGGAGAACTACAAAAAGTTGCTATAGCTAATTGCCTATCAAAGAGCGCAGACATCTACTTGATTGATGAGCCGAGTGCGTTCTTGGATGTTGAACTAAGGCTTGTGGTTTCTACAGCTATTAAAAACATCATAACTAAAACTGAGAAATGCGCGTTTGTTGTTGATCATGATCTTCTTCTCTTAGATTATATCTCAGACAGAATGCTTCTGTTTGAGGGGGCTCCTGGAGAAAAAGGCTTTGCAAAAGGCATCACTGGCATACAAGAAGCATTTAATAGCTTTTTAAAGATTGAAAACATGACTTTTAGGCAAGACCCAGAGACAAAGAGGCCAAGAGCAAATAAGCCAGGCTCACAAAAAGACCAAGAACAGAAAAAAGAAAATAAATATTATTATACTACTTAAGTTGAAAGATTATAATCTACTTGGTTTGCTCCACTAGAAAGGTTATCAATAACTATTACTCTACAGGTTCCACCACCAGAAGTTGCAGTAACTGTTTTATTAAAAGTCATTCTTTTCTTTATGTATGTGGTGGTATCGCCATTGTTCTTAAAGCAAGTTACATTTGCATCGCCGGTATATGGATTTGTGCCAGAAACATTTACTAAAATCTCACAATTGTTTCCTATATCTTGATATGCAGTTTGAAGATTATTAACATAACTAGCTACTTGGTTAGAACTTGCTAAACATCCGCTGTGAGAGCCATCTGCAAGGGCATCAGCAATTGCTTGGTCTGTTAATAACAAAAGATCGTTTGCTTGAGCTTGGGCACTATAGGTAACAATAGCGCTGTGATGCATTGTTGCTGGAAGCATTAACACAAGCATCACTAAAATAAAAACCAATTCAAATAAACCTTTGCGTGCCATAATCCTCACAATATGTTTTTATTTCTCTTGGAGATTGGGTACTGCTTTGTGTGTTTGCATCATAGACTATTCTTCTTACACACCAGCCATTTGTTGGAATAGATGTAGAATCATTTCCTTGAATATAATCACTTGCTGTTTTATCAACCACCGAGGTTGTTTGCTTATAGACTGCGTTATGATAAGTATAAGTAATCAGACCCATAAATAAAACAAACAACATAACAAAATAAAGCGCAGTAACACTAAATATAAAAGCCTTTGATTTCATTAACTCGCCCTCCATACTTGTAATGTTATTAGTTGTGTTGATGGATTATAAATATCTGTAATATAATCGATATATGTGTTTTTGTTTAAATCTGTGGAACAAGTAACTACAGGAAATTGAATGGTGTAGGATGGACCAGAAAAGGCGGTTGCTTGACAGCCATCAACTGTTGGGTCAGTATGACAATTATAATCTGCAGGTATACCCAAATCTGCTTTTGTAATTGTTTCAGAAGTATCTATGGTTCCTGGAAGATAAAAAGAATTTTGTGAATCTGTGACTTTACAATTAATCTTTGGATTATTCAAAAACTTCTGATAAGCTATAGAACCAATACTTGTTAGCTCTTCTGTTCTGCTGTCCACATTTGTTTTGTAGATGTCTGTTTCTACAAACTTTAATAACAAGAAAAACATAAGTATAACTATAACTACTGCAAATAAAACATCTAATAACATTACTTGCCCTTTTTTTGTCTTTATCATATTTGTCTACACTCTATTTTTGTTGAGGGTTTATCACACACAATTGTCTGCCCGCAACTTATAATGCCCGAAATATTAAAATCTGTGCTTGAAAGATTAATATCTATATCTGTGTGAATATTAGAATAATCTGTTTGAACAATCAGCTGTTGTGTGTCAAGATTAATATCTACAAAACAGGAAGTTAATTTTCTACTTGCTATTGCTATTGTTGGCAAACGATAGGTTGCATTATAATCTACAATAGTTGAGTCTGCTAAAATATTTTTTTGCGCTTCTAAAAACTCATTAACAGAAAGAGCAATTGTTAGCTCTTGCTCTTTTATCTTATTTACTTCTAAAGAATAAACTGTTTGCTCTGCTAAATTATTATAAACATAGATAAAGGTAATAAAAAAAATTATAATTATTAGAACCTCTATTGAAAGTTGACCTTTTTTAGTAAACATATACTAAAAAGAAAGAAAGGAATAGTTTTAAAACCATTCTTTTTTATTAAAAAAACTAAATTAGGGTGGTTGCAATAACCTCTATTTCATTTACTCCAGAAATCCCTTTTAAAAAGCCTTCAAGCTTATCTAAAAGACCATCTACTTTATCAGAAAAAACATAAGAAACCTTAACTACTGATAAACCAAAACCTATTGGTTCTAAGTCAACAGTATTAAGTCTAAACTCTGTTCCTGGAGAGTTGTTTTTAATAAACTCCTGAATTTTCTCTGTATCTTCTATTTCTTCTGGAAATAGTTTATAAACTGTTAGAATGTCTCCCATAAATTTTCACCTTTTAAGGTCCAATAAAGCCACATTCTTTACATCTATAGGTCTTTGATGTGGTTTTACATCTTGTACATCTTATGATTTTATTTTTGCCACAAGATGGGCATTTAAACTGTGTATAGTCTGTTGTAACTTCTTTGTTACAGCTTGTACATTTATCCATTTGTTAACACTCCTTAATAACTTAAAAAACGAATACTTTAAAGTATTACTTATACTATAAATATTATAGAAAGAATATTTTTATAAATGGGTTTGTAGCATAGCCTGGATAGTGCAGCTGGCTTCGGACCTGCTGACGGGGGTTCAAATCCTCCCAAACCCGTTTTTTAAAGAAAAACAGAATAATTATGGCAATTGGTAAAACAAAAGCATTCAAGACCTTTGGAAGTAAGACAAAGACCGGAAATTTCTTTGAAAGATTAGAAAAACGAAAACGACAGCAAATATCGGAATTAGAAAGCCAATCTGATCTTAAAAAAACAGATTTTAAAACAGAAAATAGAAAGTTTATAGATAAACAGAAAGTTTACTTAAAATATAGAACCTATAGACAAAACGCTAAAGAAATAATTAACCAAACAATTTCTATGCTTAAAAGATTTTCAAAAGATCCAAAACTAAGAAATGCAGAGTTTGTTTTTATTGACAGAGATGCTTTACCATATATGTTTATAGCAAGAGAGCTTTGTTCTCAATATGGATTTAAAAAAGAACAATTTAAAAAAATACTATCCAGTAAAGAAGCGGAAGAACACACAGACACTAAACTAATTGCTGATATTCACCCTAAAGAATATATGTTGCTAGAATCTAATTCTTTAAGATTAAAAAAAATGGCAAAGAAAATACCATTAACTTCTGCAATTATTGAACTTAAAAAATGGATTAAACAAAATATTAATCTTAAAAGACCTGTTGTTGTTATAGATAGCGGATACAATGGCACAAGTGTTAAAAGGCTTCAGCTGGTTTTAGCAGACATTGACCCAAAAATTAAAAGTTATTCTGCGATGTTTTTTGCAACGCGATATTCTAAACCAAAACTAGATTATTATTTTGGAGATGTTGATATTAATAAATTTAGTATTACAGATATTGAAGGCGTGCCTAAATTTCAAGGAAAATTATTAAAAATTGAAAAAGGAAAAACCAAAAGAGAAAGAATAAGTGCACAAGAACTTACAACTGGCGACCTAGACCCAGTGATGGCAGAAGTTTCTATGATTGCTCTTAGAAACACGTTGTTTAGATATAAAAAAGAAAAAGGGATTAAATAAGAAAAGAACAATTTATAAAAAGTTTTCTCTTGGATAGAAGAAATCAGTAAAATATGGCATAACATCTGTATTCTTTGTGTAAAGCTTAATGATATCTTGCTCTACAAAGATCTCACATTTTATATCAAAATTAATATTTGAGAAATCTTCAATAACGTCTTTTATCTCAACAAACCTTCGAGACTTTATGCAATACCATCTATCGTCCTTAACAAATGGACCATAGATTGCTTTTGAGTTTTCTATAAATTTCTCAGAGTTTGACATGTCACTAACAAAAGGCCCTGTTGCTTTTTCAAACTTAGGAAGCACAAGCATATCTGTCATTAGAATGATATAAGCGTATTTTGATTTTTCCTCATAATAGACATTTGACTTTAAAATTGTAAACTTTTGGTTTTCAAGATGATTGGAAAGCTTTGTTAAATATTTTCTTAGCTTTGACCAAACAATATCTTTTACAAGCCCTTCAACATCAAACTCAATTGTTGTTAATGGAACATTATTTACCCAAGTAACTAACTGATGATAGGTCTGTGGCTTGTTATTGTTAGAGAAAAACTCAGTTGTGGGTTTAGTTAAAAATGCCCTTGACGCCGCAATAAATCTTGATAGCGTTGTCATACTAACAGCACTTGCCACATTTCTTTTTTTGTCTACTGGATCAATCATTACAAAGGCATCATCAAACGGCCCTAAGTGTTCAATATCTTCTGAAGCAAGAACTAGTCTAACTGGAGTTTGCCAATTTGCTACGTGCTCTATGGTTTTTATAAAATCACCATAGTAGAGAATCAATAGCTCACAAAGATAACCAGAGAACCCTTGATATTGAGGATCTGCACCATAACCACCAATATACTTTAAAAAATACTTTAAAAACCTAACTTCATCCTTCTGTGCCTCTTTCATGTTTTTAAAAATATAGGCTTGATGGAAAGGCGTTCTGTCAACTGAAGAAATCATCTCGTCTGTTGAATCTATCTTGTAGGCTGGAACTAAATCTATCTTGTAGCCATCAATAACACCTCGAACATATGGGTGCTCGGAATAGACTTTCTCTGAGAAATAACCTTTAAAAAAATTTTGGCCAATATCTAAGGCCTCTTTTGTAAATTCTTCTTTTGAAGTGTCCTTTGGATAAAGAACAAAGATATCAAAATCCTTTGTTTCTTTTAGATTAGTGTTACGCGCTGCAGAACCTGCAAGAACAACATCTAGATGTTTACCTGGCAAGCCTTTTGCTTTCTTTATAAGTTTGTCTGTAAATTCTTTTTCTTTAAGTATCTGTGTGTCTGTTGGTTTAATCAGACCTAGTATTTTCTTTTTTGTTTCTTTATAAGTATCAAGCTTTGATTTGTCTATTCCTACATACATAAAAATCAGTTTTTTTCTTTTTTATTCAACATATAAATTAATAACAAAGATATTATAAACTTACTCTCTATGCTTTGGGTTTTAATAGTTTTTGGGTTTTATATATTATTATGTCACTTAAAGATATAATAATTACAGAAATAAAAAAAACAAAAACAGAAATTGTTTCGCCTCTGGGAATACAGATACCTGAAGGACTTAAACAGTTCTCTAGTCTTATTCTTGAAGAACTAAAAGACTACTCTCCTGCTCTTTTTGTTGACCCTTGCTATGGTGCTTGCGATATAAAATTTAGAGAAGCAAAAGATCTTGGCTGTAAAACCTTACTTCATTTTGGGCACAGACAATTGCCTGGGCTAAAGACAACAAAAGCAGTAAAGATAATATATGTGCCATTAAACTTTGAATACACTAACGAACAAATAGATTTTATTGTTTCAGAAATTAAAAAACACGGGCTTAAGGAAATATCACTAGTTACAACTGTGCAATATCTTTCAAATATCTCTGTGATTAAAGAAGAACTACTAAAAGCGAAAATAGAAGTAATAGAATCAAATAAAACAAAAAGGCTACAGGAACACCAGATACTGGGCTGTGACTGCTCTAATCTTTGCGATAATGCTAATCCGATTGTTTTTGTTGGAGACGGGTGGTTTCATATTAACAATGTCTCTTACAATCACAGAAAACAAGAAGTATATCTTATTAACCCACTTATTGGGCAATCTGAAAAAATAGCATATGATGAAAAGTTTTTAAGGCAAAGATATGCTGCAGTCGCTAGAGCATTAGAATGTAGATCTTTTGGAATACTTGTTAGTAGTAAGCCAGGACAGAACAGACTAAAACTTGCAAAGAAGATAAAAACAAAATTAGAAAAAAACGGAAAAATCGCAAACATTCTTGTTAGTGACTATATTAACGAAAATTATCTTCTAGGTATTGATGTTGACTGCTATATTAATACTGCTTGCCCAAGAATAGCCTATGACGACTTTAATAGCTTTAAAAAACCAATAATCTCAGCTACAGAAATAGAACAAATCTTTAATATAAAAAAAGAAATAAAAATAGATCAAATAAGCTAGTTATTTAAATCTTCTAAATTGCTATCTTGATTATTGTAATCTGGTGGGGTTGTAGAGTTTGTGTCTTTAACAGAATTGCTATCTAAATAATTAGATAATTTCTTTTTTATGTTTTCAACTTTGAATAATATGCTCTCTACGTCTGAATAATTTGCCTTTAGTAAAAGATAGGTTGAAACCAGCAAATCGGTTTCAGATTTAGAATTGATTATTATTGTTTTTTCCATAGGATAGATATCAACCCTTGATTCTTTAAGACTTGGATTTGGAGTATTAATTACTAGCTTTGATTCTATTTGAGAAAATAAAGCTAAACACTCTGTGCTATTTAAATCAACGCTTGTAAGATTGTCTCCATAATTTGTTGAGCATTTTATTATTGAAAAATTCTCATCAAGTCGGTTGTTAATATTAATTGTGTTTTTGTCTTTAAAAACAAAGATTGTTGTTGCAAGAATTGATGGCTCAAGAACAGGATTTGTTGTGCCAGAATAATTAATTAGTAAATTGGTAGATATTGCAACTTTATTAGAATCTAAAGAAACCTGTAAGGCGTCTTTAATCGGCATATCTTTTGAATAAAAATTAATTCCTTTCTCTGTTTCTTTAAAATCAAACTTTGTGCTTTGGTAATAGGTGTAGGCTTTAAAGGCAATAAAACCAATAATAAGCATAATAAAAAAAGTTACAACAAAAACAGATAATTTCTTATTTGCTTTTTTTATATCTGCATTCTTCTTAATCTCTCTAACACTTTGTGTTTGGGCAGTGGATAGTGCTCTTACCATATTTTCTCACTTATTTTTTTTACATTCTCTTTTAAATTATTATTTAGTTTTATCACAATATATTTTGTGTTCTTCTTATCAAACTCTTCAGGAATATATTTGTGTTCTTGACAAAATATGTTTTCTTCAATCTTAACAAGCCTATATCTCCTTTTCTCTAGTCTCTCTCTAATTGTATTTTTATCAGTAGTTAGAACAATAATCTTATCAAAATACTTTAAATTGCTTTTTGATAATTCACACCATAAATGGCCTTCAAAGATAATGTTATCTTTTGATTTTAGTTCTTTTAAAACAGAAATATTTAGCGCGTTTAAACCAACAAAATATTCCTTATAACCATCTATTACCTCATAATATCCTAGATTATTCTTTATGGAATAATCTTTGTCGTTTATTACTTTAAATTTTTTTTGTTTACCTAGAACTTTAGAAATCTCTGATTTGCCAACGCCGGGAATTCCTGCAATTAATATCTTCATAGTAATCTACCTTAGCCTTATGCTTTCTAAATCCTGAATAGATTTTGTATCAACATTGTATTTTCTGCCAACATAGTTTGCAAATTCTTGACAAGAATCTCCGTGATTAATCAAAATGGTTTTTGGCATTGGCTTTAACATGTTTAAGAAATTAAGAAGCTCTGCTCTGTAAGAGTGGCCACTAAAAGAATCAACAGTCTCTATTCTCATATTAATATCGAGGTTTTTATTTTTTCCATCTTCAACTACAGGCATAGATTTTAAGCCTTTCTGTATCTTGTAACCTAAAGTATTTCTTGCCTGGTAACCTACAAACACCATTGTGTTATTTGGGTCACTTGCAAATCTCTGGAAATATCTTAAAGATGGGCCACCAGTTAGCATACCAGATGAAGCTAGAATTACTGTTCCTGGAGTTATTAATTCCTCGCCTTCTTTTGCATCATCAACTGTAACAAAAATATCAGAAAGGAATGGAGAGTTGTTTTGTAGAACTCTTGTCTTAATGTTCTTCTTTAGATACTCTGGATAAACTGTGTGAATTGCAGAAGCCTGTCTTGTCATGCCGTCAACAAGAATCTTTGAGGCCTTTAATTTACCTTGTCTATAGTATTCCTCAAGAATAATCATTGCCTCTTGAGCTCTACCTACAGAGAAGACTGGAATTAAAGTTATCCCTCCTTTTTCTGTAGTCTCATTAATAACGTCAATAAGGTTTGTTTCGGAATGCATTCTTGATGGTGTAACTTCTTTACCACCATATGTGCTTTCCATTATCATTGATTCTAGTCTTGGATAATTGATATCCATATTATTGAATAACCTTGTAAAGCCAAACTTGAAATCGCCAGTATATACTAGATTTTGTTTTCCTTCGCCTATATGTAAGTGAACAGAAGCAGAACCTAGAATGTGTGCCGCGTCGTGAAAAGTTAATCTGATTCCTGGAGCAATGTCTGTTACTTCTCTGTAGTCTCTTGTTATTGTGTGTTTGATTACTTCTTTAACATGCTCTTCAAGATATGGTGGTTCTCTTCCACTTTTTACTGCAACATCAATCAGATCAAATTGAAGTAATGCCATCAAATCCCTTGTTGGCTCTGTACAATAGACTGGGCCGTTATAGCCTGCTTTGAAAAGATAAGGCAAGAAACCACAATGATCAACATGGGCGTGGCCAATGATCACTGCATCAAGTTCATCTAAAGGAAATCTTAAAACATCAAAGTATGGTGCTTCTTCGTTTTTATCAGAAGCATTAAGTCCACAGTCTAAAAGAATTTTTGTGTCAGGAGTCTCTAGAAGAATACAACTTCTACCTACCTCTCTAAAACCACCAAGAGCAGTTACTCTTATCCAGTCATTATTGCTTACTGGCGGGCTATAGATTGTATTAGCTACTGACTTTAAGAAAGTCTTTCTTTCTGAGCTGTTCTTTAATAGCGTTAATCTTACTCTTTTTAGAATCTCTGATTGCTCTGTTGGAGCTCTTATTATTCTTGGTATCCAACCTGTTCTTTTTATTATCTCTCTTGAGATCATGCCTTGTTTACCAATAACAACGCCTGGTTTAATTGCTTCAATTACCACTTCGCTAAAAGAAGTATCAAAGAAGGTGCTTTTGACATCTGCATCTTCAGGGACAATCTCTTTAATTATCTTTAAAGCTTCTGCTGGATCCATCAGAATACTTTTTTCAGATCTAATGTTTATTCTTTTTTTTAATTGCTCAGCAAGCTCGCCGATAATTGCTTTTTCTTCAAAGAAAATTAATGGAGTATCTGTGTAGATGCCAATCTCTGGTCCTTCAGCATCAATTTTAGACACATTAATGTTTTTCTTTGCTAGAAATTTTTCTATATAATCTTTTATGGTTTTAAATTCGTCTTCCATGTTTTTTTCCTGTTTTTAGAAATTAGTTTATAAAAAAAATTAAAAATAAAAAAAGAATTAATTGTATTTTGTTATTGGCAGTTCCTCTATGCGGTCTTTTTTTACAATCACTACTTTTATGCCTTGGCCACCGGTGTAGATGTCTCTTTTCTTTGCTGATGTTATTGCGTCTTTTGCAAGTTTAACTGCATCTTCTGTGGTTAGGCCTTTTTTGTAATGGCTATCAAGAACACTCAAAGCTAGTTCTGAGCCTGAACCCGAATATGAGAAATCCTTTTCCTCTACTATTCCTCCTGCAATATCAATGTTATATAATGCTAAGCCACCAACTGAACCAGCTAGAATAAATTGCGTAACATACGGAATCATCTTGTTAGCATTTAAGATATTTGAAAGTAAGGTTGCACAAGCTTTTGGAGTCATTGGAGTTTTGTGCTCTAGATCAAAAAGACTAGCTTGGACTTTTAGAAACCTTACTAAAACTAAGGCGTCTCCGACTGAACCTGCGATTGTTACTGCTAGTTGGTCGTTTATCTTATAAATCTTTGTCATCTCAGTATTTGATTGCAGATTACCCATGGTTGCCTGCATGTCTGCTGCAAGCACTATTGAATCCTTTGCTAAGATAGCAACTGTAGTTGTACCGGTCTTATATGTTTCCAAAATCTCTCTGCCCCCTTTATTGTTTTTTCTTCTCATAATTTTCTATAAAATGTATGTTTTCAAAATTACAGGTGTCAAAAACAGACTGTATGAAAATGTACTTTAAATATTCGATTTCCTTTGGCATCGCGCCAGGAATTATTAACTCTAAAGTTTTTTCTTTAACTTGAACTTTTGCCTTATCCTTTGGCATGAAAAAGAAATACTTCTCAAATAATGCTTGTGACTTATCGTTGTCGTTTGCACAAACTTTCTTTAAAGTAATCTTGTAATCTAAATCTCTACCTGCAAACTCGTGGTTAAGATCTATTTGCACTCTTCCGCCAGAAACATTTAGAACCTTTGCTTGGCGATTACCAAGATTTATAAACATGCCTGGCTTTGGATCTATGTTTTCTTTTTTAAAATCAGATAATGGAAGTAACTGTATTAGTTTTGGGTCTCTATCTCCAAAGGCCTTATCTTTTGTTACAGAAAATTCTTTTGTTTTTCCAATATCTAAATCCTTAATATTCTCTTCAACGGCTTTAAGTAACTCGCCTTTACCAAAGACAACCACTAAAGGTTTATATTGTGTTTTTGAATCATAGATGTTGCCTTCTTTTGCTACATCTTCGTGGGTTGTATCAAGAACGGAATTAGTGTTTTTATCTTTTATTATTAAATCTAACTCAATTATGTCGTTGTTGTTTATCATTTTTATCTCCTCTTATAAATGCCTTAACAAATTATTATTATATTTTGGTTTCTTAAAAGATGCCATTCGCATAATCATTTTTGTAGAAAATCGTAATTTTATTTAAATAGTATATAATATAAGAAACAAATATATTATAAAGCTTAGCTTTAATAAAGCTAAGCTTAAACGAGAATATGCGTTGCTTGTTAAACGGCCTTAATTTTTAAATTTATAAAATTTGTCTGGTATTTATTTTTGATCTTATGATTTTCAAAAATAAATAAAATATTTAAAAAACGGTTTTTTGTCTTTATATCCTTTAGGAGATTTTTGTGCTTGGATGGTTTAAGATATCCAAAATAGCTATTTATAGATTTTATAAAATATACCGAATTTTTGAAATCATAAACAAGAGCTTTGTTTTCTAAATAAATACTGTCTTTCTTAAAAAGGTTTATTTTTTTATATATATTATTAACTACTCTATTTCTTGGCAAAAGATAGTTTGATTTTATGATATAGCCTACAAAGTTTATGCCTGAGGAAATGGGTTTTAGAATGGTTAGGGGCTTTAGAACTAAAGATAGCTTTTCTTTTAGAAAGGTTTCTATTTCTTTTTTAATAGATAATAGTTCTTTTCTTGATTTTGAGAAGATAATAAAATCATCTACATATCTTATGTAATATTTTACTTTCATTTTATGTTTAATATATTGATCTAATTCATTAAGATAGACATTTGCAAAGAACTGGCTTGTAAGGTTCCCTATTGGTAAGCCCTTGTTTTTTTTAGTGTTAAATAAGGTTTTGTGTTTAGGAACACCAGATTGTTTCCAATCTGAACCTTTCTGTAAGTATTTCTCGGTTGGGTCGTAATAGATTATCTGTTTTGTAAGCCAGAGCCAACTTGTGTCTTTTATCTTGCGGCTTACAATCCCAAACAAAATATCTTTATCAATACTCATAAAAAAATTATGAATATCTAGTTGTAGATAATAGGCTTTTTCTTTTGAATTGTTTGTAATCTTTCTTGTAAAGGTTTGTGCTCTTTTTACTGAGTTTAAAGTGCCTTTGTTTTTTCTACAAGCATAGCTATCATAGATAAATATTTTTTCATAAATTGGGTTTAGACGGTTATAAAGAAGATGATGAACTACCCTATCTTTAAAATCAGCAGCAAAAACCTCGCGTGGCTTTGGGTCGGTTATAGAAAAACAAACAGAGCGAGTTGGCTTATAGGTTTTGTTATTTAAACAAAACACCAACTCTTGTAAATTACTTTCCAGATCAACTTCAAACTTTAAAGCATTGATTGTATTTCTTTTATTTTTTCTACAAGTCATATATGCTTTATGAAGTTCTTGAAAAGTAAATTCGTGTTCACGAACACAACGCACGTAGTTGTTATTGGTCTTATTGTTGTTGTTGATGTTTCCATTGTTCATATTGATATTGTAAGCGTTGTCCGCCCCATACTCCGTGCATCCTTTGTGAAAGATCTTTTATTAAAAAAGTTCATCTTTTAGAAAAAGTAGAGCTTAATTAAAATACTTACTACCGTTTAGGTGTCTTTCATCACCATGAATAACCGCGCTTGTAAAACTGCTTTTATTCACATTTACAACTCCGGGTTTTACTCTGTTTGTTCTCGCTTTTGCGAGCATAATAGCCAGTTATTGGCTTGGGTTGTAAGGTTTGTTAATAATTTTGAGATATATCCGTATGAATTTTTATTAGGAAAGCCGTTTGTTTCTTGACACAATCTTACTATCAATTTTTGTTCTTCAATTAAAATTATTAGCTCTTGAATTTCTTTTATTTTTGTACTTGATATATTTGCTCTAACCACTTGCATTGCAATCTCTCGCGATTTATTTTTTAAATCTGCGCCAATTGTAAACTTATTGCCCTTATTAAAATTTTTAACAATCTTTTCAAAATACACACAAAGATCAAAAGAAGACTTGTAAACTCCAAGGTTTTCGTAACTAACCATTTTTATTCACAAATTTTTTTTTCAAAACATATCAAAGTCACAACCCGCTGGGTTGTGACTTTGCCTGACAATCACAAACAAGACATCCGCTGGATGTCTTGATGGCTTTTGCCAAGCCCACGGCTTGTCAAAAACCCCTGGTTACTACTGGTCACGAACACAACGCACGTAGAGGCCCTTGGCCTTACCGTTAATGCCGATGCCCCCATAGTTCATAGCGATATCGTAAGCGCCGTCCGCCCCACACTCCGTACTTGACCAATAATAGTCTGCTATAAAATCAACCCAGGTTTCTGTGTTTGGAAGATTATCTTTGTTTATATTATTATTCATACAAATGTTCGATTTTGTTTGATCAGGGCAAGCTAGCCAAATATCTGCTAATTGTGACATGCTTGGAAGATACCAATCGTCATAACCGTTAGAGTCTAAATTTTCACAATATGGGCCTGCGTCTGCCCAAGTTAAGGCTGTTGGAGAATCACTTGGATGAATATATAATTTGTCTCCTGAATTTGTTAAAACATATGGTAAAAGCACAGGCACTGCATAATAATTTGTTATGTTTTTTATGTCTAGATAGGTGTTGTCAGTTGTTTGTAAAACAAGCGTGACTTTTGAAGAAGAGTCTAGACCTAAAGAAGAAAAACCTGTTAGATCTATTAGATTTGAACCTTGCTTTAAAGTGTAATTTGAAGAAAGATTAGTGTCTGGAGTCTCGCCAGAATCAGATAATACTTTATAACTTGTAATTATGATATCACCAAAAGACTCAGAAGAAGGCGGAGAATAATTAAATTGTATTATGCCATCTTTTAACTGAGTTGGATAAACAAAAGAAACTGCATCAGATTTTGTTAACTCTATGCCTTGGGTTTTACTTAAAGAACTAGTAGTAAAAACTCTGCCCCAGTTTAAGACTATTGTTACAAGAATTACAGCAACTACTACTAAAAGAATAGTTGTAACAATTGGAGTGATTGCTTTTAATTTTTGATTTTTCATATTTATCTACTTATCTCCTATTTAAATTAACTAATAAAATAAATAGATGAAAGATATATATATATATATATTGGTTTTTCAGGCGGTTGTTTGTTTTTTGTTTGTTTAAAATGTTAATTACTATTATTTTAAAATTACTCTAATAACCATTTCCATAAAGGAATAAACTTAATGGTCTTATTTCTTATCTTTTCTTCTTTGTCTAAATCTTTTGTTATTATTATCCCTTCCTTTAACTTAAATTCATCTAGCCCAGAAAGTAAAGCATTAACTTCTCTTTCCTTTGTCTTAAGATCATTTAAATTATAACAAACTTGTATTAAAGAAACAACCTTGTTTTTTTCAAGCATTAAAAAATCAATCTCGCTATTAGATTTATCTTTCCAAAAATATATATCTTTGCCTCTTCTTTTTAGCTCTATAAAAACACAATTTTCATATAGTCTTCCAAGATTTTCAGAAAAAGAAAATGCCATTTTGTTTATTAATCCAGTATCTATACAATATATCTTTTTTGAATAATTTTCTTGCTTTTTAAAAGAATAATCGTATTTATTTAATTCAAATAACAAATAGGCATTAGACAAATAATAAACATAGTTTCGAATTGTATTTGAATTACCTAAATTAAACATCTTTTTTAGGGAATTATATGAAAATTCTTTAGCTATGTTTGACATTAAAAATATTGCTGTTTTTTTAAGAACAGAAACATCGTTTATATTATATCTTAATAAAACGTCTTTGTTTATTATGTCCTCATATATCTCTTCAAGTAAAGAGGTATTATTTTCTACTACTACTTGTGGAAAACCGCCTATTTTTAAATAATTTACAATTTCTTTTTCTATTTTTATTAGGTTTTTTGTATACCTGTAATCTAGATCTATTTTTTTAAAGTCTAAAAACTCTCTAAACGAAAAAGGATATAACTCTATATCTAGATGCCTTCCTGTTAGATAAGTTGATATCTCTTTACTTAATAACTCGGAGTTAGAGCCAGTTATATAAAATTTATTACCGGTTTCATATAATCTATTAACAAACTGGTCCCATTTTGGTTTTCCTTGTATTTCATCAAAAAAGAAAATATTTGTTTTATTAAAATTTGCTAAAAACACTTCGTATATTTTTTGATAATCTTCTATCTGTATATCTGATAATCTTTCGTCCGCAAATCTTAGATAATAAAACTTGTCTTTATAGTATTTATCCATTATCTGTAATAATAATATTGATTTGCCAGAGCGTCTAACACCAGTTATTACAATATTTATTTTTGATTTTATGTGGCTATCTATATCTTGGAGTTTATTTCTTGTAAAACCAAGTTCCATTTTTTTTAGATCTTCTGATTGATCAAGTATTATTCTTTCTATATATTGTTTATCCATAAATATAGTATGTTTAGTTAACTATATAAATATTTCTCTCAATGGGGAAGTTAAAAAAATAGAATTTCTCGCATTAAAGAAGAACACTTATAAATAAGCTCCAGATGCACAAGGTTTGGGTGGGCAAAAAACCCACTTGTTGCTGGCCTAGCTTTGCATTATTTTAATAGCTAATCTGTTTATGATTTAAAAAGCATTCGGAATAGACTCCGAATTATTTGGGCAAAGAAAAGAGAGGGGGCGATTACAAAAAAGCCTAAAGACTAGTGTTCTA
>ENA-UOWO01000809-UOWO01000809.1-activated-sludge-metagenome-genome-assembly--contig:-NODE-809-length-43846-cov-14.657669_pt1 | contig 43846 bp, 34 predicted proteins | sample MGYA00238148_ERZ761564 | MGnify/ENA primary metagenome ERZ761564 (study PRJEB28885, sample SAMN05720194) | activated sludge metagenome | isolation source: Anaerobic digester | place: USA... | reverse complement strand
CCGCCGTTGTCCAGGGCGTTGTTCCAGGAGATACCAAAGTCCTGGCGATTGATGACGCCGCGGGCCTCGAGGCCGACGCGCTCGTTGCCCCAGGGATCGGTGATCTTGCCGGTGATTTCAAAATCGAGAGCGACCTCTTTAGTCACGCCGCGCATGGTCAGGTCGCCGATGGCCACAAAGCCGTCACCCTTTTTCTCGACCTTTTTGGTCTTGAAAAGGATTTCCGGATGGTTGGCGGCATCGAAAAAGTCGGAGTTGCGCAGGTGTTCATCGCGCTTGCTGTTGCCGGTGTTGATGCTGGCGGTCTTGATCACGCCTTCGACGGAAGAGTTGCTGATGTCATTCTCATCATACATAATCTTGCCGGAAAATTCGGTGAAATTACCCCGCACTGTGGCCACAACCATATGCTTCACGGAAAAGCCGACCTCGCTGTGGGCGGCATCGATGGTGTACTCCTGAGCGGAGCGCGCGCCGAAGGCGAAGAGACCGATCATTAATACGATCATTTTGATTTTCATTTTGAAATTCTCCCATAGTGTTTGGAATAGCGGATTAGCCACTCTTTGGCATTGCACAAGAGAGAACGTTTCGTATAAGCTAAATATTCCGCTGGACGGCGGCGGGAGAGGAGGAGGGGAAGCAGAAGATTTCTATGGAGGATTTTTCAGGCGATCTGTTCTTCTGGTTCGAAGCGCGGGCAGTTGCACTGCAGGTTATGGCCGCATTTACGCCAGTGTCTGCACTCCTTACAGATCGAGGCCTGGTAGGTTTCGCGGAACCAGGGTCCGTTGGTCTGGATCCAGTCGAGGACGTAAGTGGGACCGGGATCAGCCTGCAGACGGCAGCCTTCGCACCATTTGTCGATTTCGATCTTTTGAATCTGGATCTTCATGTAATTGTCATGCATCGCGCCTACTCGACTCTAAAATATGAACCGTTTCAGGACGCTAATAATATAGCATTATTTTTCAAAAAAGAAAGAAAAAAAGTGCGGCCGCCGGAGAAATCAGCGTGCCGGCTGTGGACCGCGCAGTATGCGCGCCGGCAGTCCAAAGAGGGCGCGCAGAAAGTCGAGGAACCCCTCGACGGCGATCCCGAGGATGCGAAAGGGCAGCAGCAGGAGCCAGAAGAGGGGATAGAGGAGCAGTGCCAGCAGGGCGAGAGGCCAGCAGCAGATGAAGAGCAGGAGCCAGAAGAGGAATTTTATCATTTTATCATCTCCGGGTTTGATTCCTGTTCTAATACGAAGAACGCGCCCGGATGTTCCAGGCCGGCCTCTTTTCCTCCCTTTTTTCTTGAACGGGAGGCGTGAAGTTTGTATGTTTAACCGACTTTCTTAATCCCGCCAAGATTTGAACGTTTGAGGGAGGCGCATATGGGCGTTCATCCGCTGGCCGGAAAACCGGCTCCGCGCGACTTGCTGGTCAATATCCCCCGACTGGTTTCCGCCTATTACACCCACCACCCCGATCCGGCTCAGCCCGGGCAGCGGGTCAGTTTCGGCACCTCGGGTCACCGCGGCGTTGCCAGTGAGGGGACCTTCAACGAGGAGCATCTGCTCGCCATCAGCCAGGCGATTTGTGACTACCGCCTGCGGCAGGGCATCGACGGGCCGCTCTTTCTGGGCATGGACACCCACGCCCTGTCCGAGCCGGCCTTTGTCACGGCTGTGGAGGTGATGGCGGCCAACGGTGTCCAGCTCATCATCCAGCGGGGGCGCGGCTATCTGCCCACCCCGGTGATCTCGCACGCCATCCTGACCCATAATCTCAGCCGGAGCACCGGCCTCGCCGATGGAGTCGTGATCACCCCCTCCCACAATCCGCCGACGGACGGGGGCTTTAAGTACAATCCGCCGCACGGCGGCCCGGCCGACAGCCAGGCGACCAAAATCATCCAGGATGAAGCCAACCGGCTGCTGGCGGGGGCTTTGACCGGAGTGAAGCGGATGCCCTTCGCCCGGGCCATGGCGGCGGAGACGACGCACGAGGAGGAGGTGATCCGCCCCTACATTGAGGATCTGCGCAAGGTGATCGATCTGGAGGCGGTGAAATCGGCGGGACTGCAGCTGGGCGTGGATCCCATGGGTGGCGCTTCGATTTCGCTCTGGGAGCCTATCGCCGAGGCCTATCAGCTCAAGCTCGAGGTGGTAAACCGGGTGATCGATCCGGCCTTCGGTTTTATGACGGTGGACAAGGACGGCAAGATCCGCATGGACTGCTCCTCGCCCTACGCCATGGCGGGGCTGGTGGCGATGCGCGATCGTTTTGATATCGCCTTCGGCAACGATCCGGACGCCGACCGCCATGGCATTGTCTGCCGCAGCTCGGGGCTGATGAATCCGAATCACTACCTGGCCGTGGCGATCTGGTATCTCTTTCAGCACCGGCCGCAGTGGCCCGCCGGGGCAGCGGTGGGCAAAACCCTGGTTTCAAGTTCAATGATCGACCGGGTCGCCGCTGCGCTGGGCCGCCGGCTCGCCGAAGTGCCGGTGGGATTCAAGTGGTTTGTCGACGGGCTGGTGGACGGCTCCTACGGCTTTGCCGGCGAGGAGAGCGCGGGGGCTTCGTTCCTGCGCCGTGACGGCACGGTCTGGACGACCGACAAGGACGGGATCATTCTCAATCTGCTCGCTGCGGAGATCACCGCTGTCCTGGGCAAGGATCCGGGCGAGCTTTATCGCGCCCTCGAGGAACGTTTCGGCCGGCCGGTCTATCAGCGTCTCGATGCCCCGGCTGACGCAGCGCAGCGTGCCGCGCTCGGGAATCTCTCGCCGGAGATGGTGCGCTCCGACACCCTGGCGGGCGAACCGATCCTGGACAAGCTCACCCGGGCGCCGGGCAACAACGCCACCATCGGCGGACTCAAGGTGGTGACGGCGAACGGCTGGTTTGCGGCGCGCCCCTCCGGCACCGAGGATATCTACAAGATCTATGCGGAGAGTTTCATCGGCGTGGACCATCTGGCCCGCATCCAGGAGGAGGCGCAGGCGATGGTGATGGAGGCCCTGCGGGCCGGGTGAGCGCCGGGGAAGCGCTGCCTATGGAGTGCAGCGCCAGTGTGCCTCCACCCTCTTTGCGCTGCACAGGCGCGGGGCGCGACGGACGCAGCCAGACCTGCGGTGCTATTCGAGGATCGCGCTGGCGACGATGTTGGCGATGGTGCTGCGCAGGCTGTCGACTTCGCCGTCGTCTTGGGGGTGGACCCGGTTGCTGAGAATGATGATGTAGGTCTGGGTCCTGGGATCGATCCAGAGGGAGGTCCCGGTATAGCCGGTATGGCCGTAGCCGCCGTCGGGGAGGAGGTCGCCGCCGACCCAGCTCTGACCCTGTTTGACGACCCAGCCATAGCCGCGCGCGGCCTTGGCCGGTGTATCGACGATCTGGGTCATGCGCGAAACCGTGACCGGACTGAGGATGCGCGTCTCGCCGAGGCTGCCGCCGTTGAGCATCATCTGGCAGTAGCGCGCCAGGTCGCTGGCCGTGGCGAAGAGCCCGGCGTTGCCGGAGATCCCGCCCTGGAGGCGGGCGAGGGGATCGTGAACGATCCCGCGCAAGGGCAGGCCGTCTTCCTGGAGCTCGGTGGGCACGCAGATCAGCTTGAGGGTTTCGTCGGGGGTGAAGGTGGTATAACGCATGCCGAGGGGTTCAAAGATGTTCTCGCGGGCAAAGGCATGGACATCCTGGCCGGTGACCACGGCGATGATCCGGTTAAGGGTGATGTACCCGAGGCAGCTGTAGGTGTAGGCCTCACCGGGGGCGGAACGTTTGGGGAGTTTGGCAATATAGTCGGCCAGTGCGGCGGTCGTGCAGGGGGAGCCGAGGAGGGCAGCCGCTTTTTTGGCGTCGGCGTAGGCGGGCAGCCCTGAGGTGTGGGTGAGCAGATGCCAGAGGCGCGCCTCTTCGGCCAGGGAGGTATCGGCCCGTACATAGCGGGAAAAGCCGGGCACATAGTCGGAAACCCGGTCAGTGAGGCGGAGCAGGCCGCGTTCGGCGAGGATCATGATCGAAGTGGCTGTGGCGACCGGCTTGGTCACGGAGGCGAGGTCGAACATCATCTCCGGTTCCATCGCCACTTTTTCCGGCACCAGCTGGGCGTAACCGAAGGCCTTGTGGAACACCTTCTCGCCCCCATGGCTGACCAGCACCACCGCTCCCGGTATATATCCCCGGTCCATGGCAAGTACAACTGCCTTGTCGATCAAGGCCAGCCGGTTCATGTTCACCCCGCCCTTGCGCACCGGCGCTGTCTGGCCTGTGGCCGTGCCGGCCCAGACCAGGAGCAGCAGCAGACCCGCCCAGCGATTATGCTTCATAACGCCTCCCGAGTGTGTAGACCACTGTACCAGTCTTCAGCGTAGAATAAAGAAAAAGTGCTTCAATTGCAAGCAAAAAGCGCAGCAGCGGGAAACAGAGCCCCGGGCCGGAAAGGGAATGCCCCGTTCTGCGGGCATGGCTCCGGGCGGATGCAGACGCAGGCAAGGAGTTAAAATTGCCTTGGAAATCGGCGATAATTTTGCTATTATTAAAATTAACCGGAGCGCTCTGACGCCCGTTAACTCTATAGATAAACATGGAGTTCGATGGTGAGACAATATCTGTTCTTCCTGCTCGGCTTGATCATGCTCGTCGGCTGCAACGGCTTTAATTCACGGGCCGCGCGGCGCTTCATCGATGAACACGTCGCCAAAATCGAGCCCATCGCCAGGGAGGCCAACCTCGCCTACTGGGAGGCCGCAACGACCGGCAAGGCCCAGGCCTATGACCGGTATGCCGAGCTCGAACTGCAAAAGCGGCAGCTCTACAGCAATGCGGAAGAGTACGCCTTTTTGAAAAAGATGAAGGAGCAGGGCGGATTGAGCGATCCGGTGCTGGAGCGCGAGATCGAACTCCTCTATCTGGCCTATCTGCCCAACCAGATCGAGCCGGAGCTTTTGCGGGAGATCACCACCCTCGGTGCCGAAGTGGAGAAAAAATTCAGCACCTTCCGCGGCACTGCGGGCAAGCGGCGGCTGAGCGGCAACCAGATCGAGGAGATCCTGAAATCGGAAAAGAGGACGGCGCTGCGCCGGGAGGCCTGGCTGGCGAGCAAGCAGGTCGGGGCCGAGGTGGCCCAGGAGCTGCTGCGTCTGGTGCGGCTGCGCAACAAGGCCGCGCAAAAGCTGGGATTCAGGAATTATCACGCCCTCTCGCTTGCTGCGACGGAACAGGATGAAAAGGAACTGGACAGGATCTTTGACGAACTTTACGATCTCACCAGTGGGCCTTACTTTGCTCTCAAGCACGAGATCGACAGCGAGCTGGCCCAGCGTTTCCACGTCCGCATCGAAGAGCTGCAGCCCTGGCATTATCCGGACCCCTTCTTCCAGGAGTCGCCCATGCTGCAGTCGGTGGATCTCGACAAATACTACGCCGGCCGCGACGTCAAGCTTCTGGCGGCGGAGTTTTACCGGGGCATCGGTCTGCCGATCGATTCGATCCTGGCCCGGAGTGACCTCTATGAGCGCGAGGGCAAGAACCCGCACGCTTTTTGCACGGATATCGACCGCCGCGGCGATGTGCGGATTCTCTGTAATCTGGCGGATACGGAACGCTGGATGGAGACGATCCTGCATGAGGGCGGCCACGGCGTCTACAGCTATTACAACGACCCGGCAATGCCCTATCTTTTACGCCAGGAGGCGCATGCCTTCACCACCGAGGCGATCGCCAATTTTTTCGGCCGCCTGAGCCGCAATCCCTGGTGGATGGAGAAGATGCTCGGTTTGACACCGGAGCAGCGGCAGGAGCTGGTTCAGGTGAGTTCGCAGTATGCCCGGCTCAAGCAGCTGGTTTTTTCGCGCTGGGCCATGGTGATGTACTACTTTGAAAAAGAGCTCTATGCCGATCCCGAGCAGGATCTGAATGCCCTGTGGTGGAATCTGGTTGAGAAATATCAGGGCATCAAAAAGCCGGCCGGCCGTGACGAAGCCGACTGGGCGGCTAAAATCCACTTCACCATCGCGCCCTGTTATTACCACAATTACCCCCTCGGGGAGCTGCTGGCTTCGCAGCTTCACGCCAGTCTGACCAAGTCGGTGCTCGCGGAGGGGGAACAGGTCAGCTATGTCGGCGCGACAGAGGCCGGTGCCTGGCTGCGCGAGAAGGTATTCAGCGCAGGCGCCTCCTGGTCGTGGAACGAGATGATCAAGCGCGCCACGGGTGAACCGCTGACAGCCCGGTATTTTGTTGAGCAATTTATCAACTGAGGCCTTTATGAACAACCACAACGGCGCGATGATCCGTACCATGCCGGACGGCACCGAGAAGCAGTATAATCCTTTCACCGGCACGGAGGTGTGGTACATCCCGGGGCGCAAGAACCGGCCGATCTTCACCGGCATACCGGAGAGCGCACAAAAGATCGGCAAGGTCAATCATAAAGACGTCTGCAACTTTTGTCCTTCGCGTTACCTTATGACCCCGCCGGAAAAGTCGCGCGTCGTGCTCAGGGACGGGCAGTGGGTGACGCAGCATCAGCTGAGCGCGGTGGAAGTTGGCCGGGAGGTTGCTGAATTCCGACGCATCCCCAATCTCTTCGAGATCGTCTCGATCAACTACTGGAAGAAGAATTTTCAGTATCACCTCAACAAGAATACCCGCGCCTGGAAGGAGAGTTATCTCTCCGTGCCCGAAGGGCGGCAGCATGTACTCGACATCATCGATCTAAAGCTGCGCTATTCCGGTCTGGACGACAAGGAGATCGCTGCAATTCCTGTGGATCAAAAACTGGAGATGTCCGACGCCTTTTTCGGCGGCGGCCATGAGCTGATCGTGCCGCGGCGCCACTACATCGACGGGGCCGAGTACGACTCACAGCTGGCCTCTTCCGGCGAGCTCTCGCCCGAGGAGCACTTTCACTATTTCCAGTTTACCATCGAGGCGATGAATGAGGTTTATGCCAACAACCGTTACTGCCGCTATGTCGCGGTTTATCAGAACTGGCGCAAGGAGGCCGGGGCTTCGTTCGATCACCTTCACACCCAGATCGTCGGCCTGGATGAGTGGGGCGTCACTCTGGAGCGCGAACTCAAATTGATGGCGACCAACCGCAACATGTACAACGAGTACGCCGCCAATTTTGCCGCGCTTAACAATAATGTCATCGCCGAAAACGATTATGCCATGGCTTTCGTCGATCTGGGGCACCGCTATCCGACCATCGCCATCTATTCGAAAAGCGTCAACTGCCGGCCGCAGGAACATACTCCTGAGGAGCTGCGCGGCGTCAGTGATCTGGTCCATGCCGTGCATGCCGCCACCGGATCCCAGGTCTCCTGTAACGAGGAGTGGTATTACATGCCCAATGACAGCATTGTGCCCATCCCCTGGCACATCCTGATCAAGTGGCGTGTCAACATTGCCGCCGGCTTTGAAGGGGGGACCAAGATCTATGTCAATCCCATGTCTCTGAGCGAGCTGCGCGACAAGCTGGTGCCGCGTCTTTTTGATTTGCGCTATCAGGGCAAACTGGGTTCACTCCAGATCGCCGAAGAGTGCCCGGTAAAACCCAATTCGCTCAAGTACTATCATCGTCCACTGGAGTAGCCGCAGCAGTGCGCAGAGCAGGGGTTAAAACTGCGGGCGGCTGCCTGCTGCTGGCAGCTGTGGTGCTGACGGCGGGCTGCAAGACTCCTTTCAGCACGCGTGAGCCGGAAGAGCCGATTACCAGCCAGTCGACCTGGGTGCAGCCCACCTCTCCGGCCCTGGTGATGGTCAATCTGCGCACGGCCGTGGCAGAGCGCAACAGCCTCAACTATTTACGCTGTCTGGCTGATACCGGCCTGGTGCCGGTCTCCTTCGCCTACCAGCCGGAGTCGGCGGTCGGCGCAGCCAATCCCGGGCTCTTTCTGCGCTGGGACAAGGAGAGTGAACGCAATTTTCTCAACCAGCTTTTCGCCTTTCTGCCTTCGGACTCGGTCAGTTCGCTCAGCATGGCCCTCATCCGGGAGAGCACCTTTCAGGACTCGGTGATACTGGTGCAGGAGTATGTGCTGACAGTGGCTCACCGGCGGCAGCAGGAGGCGCCCAAGCAGATGCGGGGCCAGGCTGAATTCCGCCTGGTGCGTTCCAGCGAGGAGCTGTGGTATATTCGCGGTTGGGCTGACTACGCCACCGGCAGCCATCCGACCTGGAGTGCATTGCGCGCCTATTTTGGCAAATGAGCGAGGAATCGTCGATGGTGAGAGTGACTCATCGGGAAGGCCGCCGATAGCATGAAAAAAGAACAACGCAAGCGCCTGCAGTGGGCCCTGGCGACCCTGGCTGCGCTGATGCTGGCCATCCACGGCTACATTCTGCTGAAGGTTCCTTCCGACCGGGTGGAGGTGATCCCCGAACAGACCCGGCACGAGCCGGCCGGCCGCGAGGAAGCACCTGCCTCCCGGGCGGCCGAAAAGAAAACCGGACCATCCGCCGAGCCGCCGGCCGATCCGCGCGACCGCGCTTCGCAGAAAGAGGTGGAACAGGTGGGGGAGGCCCTGCGCAAGGCCCTCTCCTCCTTCCGTCTCACCACCCCGACGGTGCGCCGGAGCGGGGAGGACTATGCGGTCTCCATTCCGCATAACCTCAATATTCACCGGCTGCAGTTCGAATTGATGGAGCAGCTCGATGATGTCGACGGCAGGATCGTGCGGGCTGTCGAGGACCGCCGCAGAAACCGGATGGAGTATACCGTGGAGGTGGACGGCGACTGGGCCTGCCGTATTGTCCTGATGCAGCGCGAATCGATCTCCGCAATCTCCGGCCGCATGGCGATCATCGTCGATGACTTTGGCTATCAGCACAATGATCTGGTCCGCAAGTTTCTCTATTATCCCAAACCGCTGACTATCGCCATCCTGCCGGGGCATAAAGCGACGGGGGTGGTTGCGCGCGACGCCAAAGACGCCAACCGCGAGATTCTCGTCCATATGCCCATGGAGCCGCTCAACGAAAAGTATTCGGATGAGGGGTATACCCTGCTGGCGGGGCAGGATGCGGGTACGGTGCGTCTGAGGGTGCGCGCAGCGCTGGCGCAGATTCCGCATGCCATCGGCATCAACAATCACCAGGGCTCCAGGGTGACAACCGATCGTGCGATGATGAAGGCGGTGATGACCGAGCTGAAGCGGCAGGGGAAGGTTTTCGTCGACAGCCGCACCTCTTCGCGGAGTGTCGCGCTGCAGGTGGCCCGCGAGGTCGGAGTGAGCGCGGGCGCCAACCAGGTCTTTCTCGACGCCGAGGATAAGGAGAGTTTTATCGAGGGGCAGTTCGAAAAAGCGGCGGCGATCGCCGGAAAACAGGGCGAGGTCATCGCCATCTGCCATCTGCGCAAGCGAACTTTTCGAGTTCTGGAGAGGATGATCCCCAGGCTGGAACAGCAGGGGATCCGTTTTGTCTATCTCTCCGAAGTGCTTTAACGCCGGCGCCGCGGTGTGGCGCCCTGGTCAGTGAATCCCGCGCGGGAGCGGGCATCGGCCTTCCTGTTCACCTAATAAGAGGTCTCCCATGCCAAGATTATGTCTTTGTGTCAATCAGGTTGCGCAGCTGCGCAATATCAGCCGCAAGAAGGAGCCTGATCCCCTCCAGGTGGCCATGGCCGCCGAGCTGGCGGGCGTCGATGGCATCGTGGTGCAGCTGCGGGAAGATCGTTCGGACATCAGCGACCGCGACCTGCGGCTCCTGAAAGAGGTGGTCAAGAGCCATCTGAATCTGGCCATCCCCATGCAGGAGGAGATGATAAAGAAGGCCCTGCAGCTGCTGCCCGATATGGTGACCCTGCTGCCGGTGCTCCAGCCGGGTGAAGGGGACGAACACGCGATGAATGTGGAGGGCAATCTCGACTATTTCGAGGAGGTCGCGGCGGCCCTGCGCGCCAACAATATCGTGGTCAGTGCGCTCGTGGCGGCGGATCCGGCGCAGATCCGCGCTGCGGCTCGGGCGGGGGCCGATTATGTACAGTTCAATACCACCGCTCTCTCCTCGGTGGAGGATCTCGGCACCCTCACCGAGCAGCTGGAGCGTCTGCGCGCCGTCGCTTCTGCGGCGAACAAACTGGGCCTGGGAGTAGCCGCCGGCCGCGGTCTGGGCTATCAGCACATGCGCGACATGGCCGGCATCCCACTCATCGAAGAGATCAACGTCGGCCGCTCCATCCTTGCCCGCAGCATGCTGGTAGGCGTAGAACGCGCGATCGGAACTATGAAAAATCAACTCGAACACCGTTAGGCGGACAAAATGGAAAAAAAACTCCTCTCTCTCTTTCCTGAATTCGGTCTCATCCGGGAGGCCGGGTTGCGCGACCAGACCCTCGCCTGCTGGATGGAGGCGCTGCAGCTCGGCGGCTGGCAGGTCGAGGATCTCGATCTGATCCCCTTCACCCTGCTCATCCCCGACTGCAAGGTCAGCTTTCGCACCCATGTCCAGGCGGTAACCCAGACCGCCATCGCTTCGGCCAATATCCTGGCCAGACACTACGCCCCCTATTACACGCTCTCGATGGATCTCATCGTCAGCGGCGGCCTGCTGCACGACATCGGCAAGCTCCTCGAGTACCGGCGCGTGGAGGGCAAATTCGTGAAGAGCAGCAACGGCAAGCTGCTGCGCCACCCCTTCAGCGGCGCCAATCTGGCGGCAAAGCATCAGCTGCCGGATGAGATCGTCCATATCATCGCCGTCCATGCCAAAGAGGGCGACGGCGGCTACCGTACGCCGGAGGCGGTCATCGTTCATCATGCCGACTTTATGAATTTCGAGCCCCTCAAGGGTTGAACCCGGAACTCCCTTCATGGGCCGGCATACCGGCCCGGGCAGGGAGCCGTAGATGAATTGAGGTTTTATGGATTTCCCTGCTGAACCTTTCCGGATCAAGGTCGTCGAACCCCTGCGCCGGACCACCCGCGAGGAGCGCGACCAGCTCATCCGTGAAGCGGGATTCAATGTGTTCGGGCTCCCCGCTGCGAGTGTCTACGTCGATCTGCTCACCGACAGCGGCACTTCGGCGATGAGCGACCATCAGTGGGCCGGGATGATGATGGGTGATGAATCCTATGCGGGCAGCAAAAATTATTACCACTTTGAGGAGACCATCCACTCCCTCTTCGGCTTCCGGCATGTCATTCCCACCCACCAGGGACGCGCCGCCGAGAACCTGCTCTTTTCCATCGCCCTCAAGGAGGGCGATCTGGTGCCCAATAACATCCATTTCGATACCACGCGCGCCAATGTTCTTCACAAGCGGGGCGTGCCCCTCGACCTGGTCATCGATGAAGCGATGTTCCCGGAGAAGGAGCATCCCTTCAAGGGGAACATGGATCCGGCCAAACTGGAGAGGGCGTTCCAGGTGCATGGCCCCGGCAAGATTCCTCTGGTGATGATCACCGTGACCAACAACAGCGCGGGCGGGCAGCCCGTATCAATGGAAAATGTCCGCCAGGTGAGCGCCATCGCCAGGAAATACAAAACCCCCTTCATCATCGATGCCTGCCGCTACGCCGAGAACTGTTATTTCATCAAGGAGCGCGAGGCGGGCTATGGCGGCAAGAGTCTCACGGAGATCGCCCGCGAGCTCTTCTCTTATGCGGACGGCTGCACCATGAGCGCCAAGAAGGATGCCCTGGTCAACATCGGCGGATTTCTCGCGCTCAACGATGAGGAGTGGGCGGAGAAGGCGAAGAATCTGCTCATCCTGCTTGAGGGCTATCCCACTTATGGCGGTCTGGCCGGGCGTGATCTCGAAGCCATCGCCCGCGGACTGGTGGAGGGGCTCGACGAGGCCTATCTCGCCTACCGGATCGGCCAGGTGCGCGCTCTGGGTGATCGGCTCGAGCGGGCGGGCGTGCCTTTTGTCAAGCCCGCAGGCGGGCATGCCATCTTTCTCAACGGCGGTGCGATTTTGCCGCATATCCCGCGGGAAAACTATCCGGCCCAGGCCCTGGTGGTGGCGCTCTACCGGGAAGCCGGCATCCGCGCCGTCGAGATCGGCGGCCTGATGTTCGGTGAGAAGGAGGCCGACGGCAGCGAGAAATATCCCACCCTGGAGCTGGTCCGTCTGGCCATTCCGCGGCGGGTCTACACCTCCCTGCATCTCGCCTATGTGGCGGATGCGGTCATCGAGATCTACCGCAACCGGGAAAAGATCAAGGGGCTGCGCCTGGTGCACGAAGCGGCGCTGCTGCGCCATTTCACCGCGCGGCTCGAGGAGGTCGAGTGATCGAAGCACTGCTCTTCGATTTTGACGGAGTGATCTCCAACTCGATCGACATCCATTTCCAGGGCTGGCAGGTGGTGCTGCCTCCGCTCGGGGTCCAACCGGACCCTCTGGTTCTGCGCAGCCATGAGGGGGAGCCGGCCTGGCGCATCGCTCTGGAGATGTGCGCCGCCGCCGGCAAGCCGGTTGGTGAAGAGGAAGCGCGCCGGCTCGCGGAACTCAAGAACAGCTGGTTCCGCGGGCAGCCGAAACCGGAGCTTTACGCGGGTGTGGTGGAGATCCTCGATTTTGCCCATCGCGCCGGGATCCGGACGGCGGTGGTGACCGGGACGAACCGGCAGAACCTGCACCATGTTCTGGGGGAGACGAGCGCGCGGTTCGATGCCCTTTTCTGCGAAGGGGACTATGCGCGGCCCAAGCCGCATCCCGATCCCTATCTGGCGGCTGTGGCTTATTTCGGTTTGCCGCACGCGGCCTGTGTGGTGGTCGAGAATGCGCCGATGGGCATCCGCGCCGCCAGCGGTGCCGGGCTTTACTGCGTCGCTTTGCAAACGACCCTCGCCCCCGGCTATCTTCAGCAGGCCGATCTGATCCTGCCCGATCATGCCGCTCTGCTGGGGTGGCTGGAATCCGGGCCAAAAATTGCTTGACTAATTTGATTTTTGTGTTTATTTTATAATATCTTATTGAATCGACAAGGAGTACGCCTATTTGCCTTCGTTAAAGATTTTTATTGTGTGATTTTCCATAGTGATTTCTTTGACGAATGGTTAAGGCGCCTTTTTAAACTTGTCCGAATGAAGCCGGGTGAAGTGCGCGCACCATCGTCGCCCGGGTCATTCGGATTTTTTTTTAACCTACAGGGATTATCATGCGTCGATTGATCTTGCTCTCTCTGCCCCTGCTGATCCTGGCGGGCTGCGGCAAGCGTGAACTGCCCACTCCGCCCGCACGCGAAGAGGTGGTGCTGGGGGAGGCCACACTGCCTGAAGTGCTGGGGCCGCAGCTGCTCTACCGGGTCGAAATCGCCGCGTCGGGCGGAGTGGATTCAGTCCTGCTGGAGGCGGTACCAGGTGGAACCAGCGCAGCTGAACAGCGTTTCTATCTCTACGACGACGGGGGGGCGCGCCATGCCGGCGACGGAGATGTGGTGGCCTTTGACAACATCTTCACGCAGCGGATCCTCTGGCAGCCGGTCATTCCCGGCTTCCGGGAGTACGAGCTGCGCTTTCAGGCCAGCCGGGACGGCCGGGCTGTGGGAGAGCCGCTGATCCTGACGCGCAACTCAGGCGACCTGCGCGCGCCGGTCGTTGAGCAGAACATCCTCCCTGACACCCTTCGCAGCGGTTTTGCCGGGAGCCTGCTCCTGCAGGCCGTGGTCGTCGATTCCAGCGGCCCCGGCGACGTCGCCCGCGTCGAGCTCACCGGCAGCGCCGAGGGCAAGGCTTCCTTCGACACCCTGCTCTACGATGACGGCTCCCATGGTGATCCGGCTGCCGGTGACAACATCTTTTCACTGGCGGTGGATCGCACCTTTGGCGCCCGTAAAAGCGGCGCCTACACAATCAGGATTGTGGCCGTGGACAAATCCGGCCAGCGCAGCCCTGCCCGGAGCGCCCTGCTGGTCATCGTCAACGGCGCGCCGCTCCTGACCGAGCTCACCGCTCCGGCGGTGGTCCAGCGGCCGGCCGCGGGTTCTTCCAGCCACCTGGTCTCGGTGCGGATCGATGAACCGCAGGGCCTGCCGGATATCAACCGGGTTCTCCTGCGCGCCTATAATCCGGACGGCAGCGGTTTTAACAATAACCCCTTCGTGATGTATGACAATGGTCTGGCGCTCGACATCAGCCGCTGGGACCTGGGCTATCGCGGCGATCTGACGGCGAAGGACGGCGTCTATTCGATGACGGTTATCTTCGACCCTTCCAAACCGCTCGGGGTCTACCGGCTAACCCTCGTCGCCGAGGACTGGGCCGGCAATCAAAGCGAGCTGCTGACCCATACGATCACACTAACTGATGAGACGGTTGCACGATGAAAATGAGAAGATTTTGGCTCATCGCCCTGCTGGCGCCTGCGGCCCTCGGCGCGGGTGTGATCACCACCCACCGTATTTCGGGAGCCCTCCCGAAGAGCGGCCTGGCGGGCAACGGCATCACCGATATCGCCCGCAGCGGCGGGCATCTCTGGCTGGGGACCGGCAACGGCCTGAGCCGGCTGGACCTGGCTACCGGTCAATTCGTCAGCTATACTCCAGCGCAAGGACTGGGTCATGGCAGTGTCGCCGCGCTCTGGGCTCATGGCGACACCATCATCGTCGCCACCGCGACCGATACAGTCACCGCTGCCGATCCCGCAGCGCTGCCCAAGGGGACCGGCATCAGCTTTTCCTTCGACAGCGGCGAAACCTGGCGCCACTCCCCGCAGCCGGGTCCCACTCCGATTCAGAACCTCACCTACGACATCGCCGTCAACGCCAGCACGGTCTGGATCGTCTCCTACGGCGGCGGTGTGCTCAAATCCCCGGACTGGGGGCTGAGCTGGGTGGAGGCGGCGCCGGACACCTTCAACTTTGACCCTTACGGCAAGTACAACCATCGCGGATTCTCCGCGGCCGCCGCCGGCGGTGCGCTCTGGATCGGCACGGCCGAGGGGGTCAACAAGAGCACGGATAACGGCGCGACCTGGCGGAATCTGACCCACGTCAGCCAGCCGGAACCCATTTCGGGTAATTTTGTCGTCGCCCTGGGCTGCCAGCAGACAGGCGGCCGGGATATCATCTGGGGAGCCACCTGGGTCGCCGAGGGCGAGACGGAATATAACGCGGTCTCGCGCTCGCTGGACGGCGGCCTCACCTGGAAGACCTTTTTGCGCGATGAAAAGGCGCACAACTTTGCCTTTGATGATTCGGTCGTCTATGTGGCCGCGGACAACGGCCTGTTTGTGTCGCACGATCTGGGTGAGAGCTGGTACCTCTACCCGCCCATGCGGGATGCCCGTGACGGCGAACGCGTCCTCGGCACCGAGGCCTATTCCGCCTATGCGCAGGACGGCACGCTCTGGGCAGGGATGGCCGACGGCCTGGCCCGCACCTCCGACAACGGCTTCACCTGGGAGATCTATCGCGCCTTTGTGCCCACGGGCAGGGGCGGTGAAAAGCGCACCTATGCCTATCCCAATCCCTTCTCGCCGATGCGGCAGAACCAGATCGGGGGGGACGGCTATGTCCGCTTCCAGTACAACACCAGGGCGGCGGCCCGGGTGACGGTCAAGGTCTTCGATTTTGCCATGGAATTGGTCGCCACGGTTATCGATGGCGAGTATCGCACTGGTCCCGCCGAATGCGCCGAGCTCTGGAACGGCCGCAACGATTATGGCGACCTGGTGGCCAACGGCGCCTATTTCTACAGCCTCGAGATCGAGGGCGACGGCACCTACTGGGGCAAGGTGTTGATCATTAACTAGACTGGTCAGGATTGAGGAACTTTATGAAGAGATTTGGCATGATCGCCCTCCTGCTGCTCATGGTGGTGCAAGGTGCGGCGGCTTCGGAGGGTGATGGTGGATATGCGGGGGCTTTTCTGCGTATGGGCATCGGCGCCCGGGCCAAGGCCATGGGTGACGCCTTTTCCGCCGTGCCGGAGGATGCCTTTGCCGGGGTCTACAATCCGGCCCTGCTGCCGCATCTGCCCGGCCGTCAGGCGGCTCTCTCTTACGCCTTTCTGCCGCTCGACCGCAAGCTCGATTTCATCGGCTATGCCCAGCCGCTCCGGCCCAAATCGGATGACGGGGAGGAGCACAATCCCCTGCGCGCCGGTTTCGGCCTGGCCTGGATCCACGCCGGTGTCGATGAGATCGATGGCCGCGATCTGGCCGGCAACCCGACCGGTGAGTACTCTTTCTCCGAGAATGCCTTTTTCCTCTCTTTCGCCTTGAGTCCCGCCGAAAAGATCTCGGTCGGCGTCAATGGCAAGATCCTCTACGCCAGAATGCCCGGCATCAACAATGACGAATCCGCCGTCACTTCGATGGGACTGGGAGTCGATTTCGGCGCCTATTATGCGCCGTTCAAGGCGCTCAGCCTGGGGCTGGTCCTGCGGGACAATCTCTCCAAATATACATGGAACACCGAGAAGGTGTGGGAGCGCGGCACCAGTGTCAATGACCGGTTCCCGCGCACGCTGCGTCTGGCCGTGGCTTACCGCCCCCCGGTGCAGTGGCTGCTGCTGACCGCAGAGACCGAGGATGCCAAGGAACAGAATCCGCGCTACCATTTCGGGGCGGAGGCCGCCCTGCCGGCGGTCGGCGCGCTGCGCGCCGGTCTGGATGATGGACAGCTCACCTTCGGACTCGGCTGCAACCTGCAGGTGTACGGCAAAACGATGGCGCTCAATTACGCCTATGCCGCGCCGGGCGACGGCCCGCGGGCGGATCATATCTTTGCGTGGCATGTGAGTTTTTAAATACAACAGAAAAATGGACGGGATTGGATGATGAGATTCAAGACTGAAATAGCGGCGATGGTGCTCCTGCTTATGCTTGCGGGGGCTGCGGTGGTGAGGGGGCAGTGGGAGAGTGGATTTGCAGTGCTGCAGATCGGCGCCGGCGCCCGGGCTTCCGCCATGGGAGAGGCTTTCACCGCGGTGCCGGGAGATGCGGCCGCCTCTTTCTGGAATCCGGCGGGTGCTGCTGCGGTGACCTCGTTCCAGGCCCATCTGGCCCACAATGAATGGATCCAGGATGTGAGCCACGATGCTGCGGCCGTGCTCTTTCCGGCCAGGCTGCTTAATTTCGGCCTGCACGCTGTCGTTGTCACGGTGCCGGGCATCGAGCAGCGCCTCTATCCGACCGAGGATCCCCTGAGCACTTTTTCGGCCCATGACGTTGTGATTGGCGCCACTCTTGCCCGACGCCTGGGGGAGAATCTGGCGCTCGGGCTCAATCTGCGCTATCTCAACGAAAAGATCTATACCGAGAGCGCCAGCGGTTTCAGTCTCGACCTGGGCGCGCACTACCGGACGCCGCTGCCGGGGATGACCGCCGGAGTGGTCGTGCAGCACCTGGGCGCCACGCGGGACATGGCGGAAGAAGAGGTCACCCTGCCGCGCACGCTGCGGGCGGGGTTCGCCTATACCCTGCCTTTCGGCATGGAAGAGGCGCCGTGGCTGGTAAGCGCAGAATACGTCTCCACCCGCCATCAGACGGGGCATCTGCATGTCGGCGCCGAGATCAGGCCGCTGGAGATGCTGGCACTGAGGGCGGGTTATCAGACGGGCTATGAATCGCGGGACTTTAGCGCCGGGTTTGGCCTGCATGCGGGCCGGTTCTGGATCGACTATGCCTTTGTCCCCTTTCAGGAAGAGCTGGGGCGGGCGCACCGTTTTTCATTATCCATCGGTTCCTGATCTTTTTTCACTTGCTTCATCATGGAAAATTAAGTAAACTAGAATTTTATACTATCCCTCAAACAACAACTGGATAATCAAAAGGACGCGAACGATGGCGAAGTACAAAATTGCGCTGCTGCCGGGCGACGGGATCGGCAAGGATGTCATGGATGCCGCACAAATCGTCCTGGACAAGCTGGGTCTGGATGCGGAGTACACGCATGGTGACATCGGCTGGGAGTTCTGGTGTCAGGAGGGCGATCCCCTGCCCAAGCGGACGACTGAATTGCTCAGAAATACCGACTGCGCCCTTTTCGGCGCCATCACCTCCAAACCCAAGGAAGAGGCCGAGGCTGAACTGGCTCCGGAACTGAAGGGCAAGGGTTTTGTCTATGCCAGTCCGATCGTCCGGCTGCGGCAGGAGTTCAATCTGCGCACCAACCTGCGGCCATGCAAAGCCTACAAAGGCAATCCCCTCAATTTCCGCGATGATATCGATATCGTCGTCTTTCGTGAAAACACCGAAGATCTTTATGCCGGGGTTGAGTTTCACCCCCTGCCGGGGGAGGTGATGGAGACCCTGGTCAAGCACAACAAAAAGATGAAGCGCTTTGAATCGGTCCCGCTTGAGGACATCGCGGTTTCCCTGCGCATCAACACCCGTCAGGGCTGCCGAAATATTATCCGCGACGCCTTTGAATATGCCAAAAAGTACGGCTATAAAACAGTGACCGTCGTGGAAAAGCCCAACGTGGTGCGCGAGACCAGCGGCCTGATGGTGCGCGAGGCGCGCAAGATCGCCGCGGAGTATCCCGGCATTACCCTCTGGGAGGCGAACATTGACGCCATGTGCATGTGGCTGATCAAGAATCCCCAGGATTACGGGGTGCTGGTCACCAGCAATCTCTTCGGCGATATCATCTCCGATCTCTGCGCCCAGCTGATCGGCGGGCTGGGCTTCAGCTCCAGCGGCAACATCGGCGATAATTATGCGGTTTTTGAGCCGACGCACGGTTCAGCGCCCAAATACGCCGGGCAGTACAAGGTCAATCCCATGGCGATGCTTTTCACGGTCAAGTTGATGCTCGATTGGCTCGGCGAGAGCCGGATGGCGGAACGGCTTGAGAAGGCCTGCGCGGCGGTGATCGCCGAAGGGGTGGTGCGTACCTACGACATGGGCGGCACGAACACAAGCCTGGATGTGGCCCGCGCCGTCGCCGCCCGGCTCTGATCCGGATCCCGGGAGGAGCGCTGCGGACTTTTCAGCCGGCCTTCTCCCCTGATGGGCAGGGTGGAACCTGGTTCAGCATGAGAAGAAATGAGCAAAATGAATAAAAACATACTCCGTTTTTTACTCCTGGCGAGCATCGGCCTGGTGATCGGCATCGCCTTTACGCGCATCGGCCACAACGAGGCCTATCCGCAGGAGAATATTCGTTCCGAACTCGATCGTTTTGTTGAGGTCTTCGCCTACGTCAAGCGCTACTACGTCGAGCCGGTGGAGAGCGACAAGCTGATCACCGGGGCGATCGAGGGGCTGCTGGCCAAACTGGATCCCCATTCGGTCTATATTCCCAAGAAGAGCATGGAGAGGGTGACCGAGCAGTTCGAGGGCTCTTTTGAGGGCATCGGCATCGAATTTATCATCCTTAACAAGATCCTCACCGTGGTTTCGCCGATCCCCGGCGGGCCCTCGGAGGCCATCGGCGTTCAACCGGGCGATCAGATCATTCAGATCGACGGCTCCTCCTCCTACGGCATCACCGAGGAACAGGTTTTTAAAAAGCTGCGCGGACCCAAGGGGAGCAAGGTCAAGGTCATGATCGCCCGCACCGGACTTGCGGAGCCCTTCGAGGTGGAGATTATCCGCGACAAGATCCCGATCAACAGCCTCTATGCCTCTTTCATGCTCGACGATGGCAAAACCGGCTACATCTGGCTGGCTCGTTTCGCCAAGACAACCTCTGACGAGCTTGAAACCGCCCTGAAGGAGCTGCGCAGTCAGGGCATGAAGCAGCTTATCTTCGATCTGCGCTCCAACTCGGGCGGGCTGCTGGAGCAGGCGGTCGAGGTGGCCGACAAGTTTATTCCCAGCGGACAAAAGCTGGTCTACACCCGCGGCCGGCTCAGCGGCGCGGACGACGATTACTACTCCACCAGCGGCAGTGATCAGCCGATGATGCCGATGATTGTGATGATCAACCACGGCTCGGCCAGCGCCTCGGAGATCGTCGCCGGCGCGGTCCAGGATCTCGACCGCGGCCTGGTGGCCGGACAGACCAGTTTTGGCAAGGGGCTGGTCCAGAACCAGATCGGCCTCAAGGATGGATCGGCCCTGCGCCTGACCGTCGCCCGCTACTACACACCGAGCGGACGCCTGATCCAGCGGCCCTACGATGACGGGCTGGCCGATTACTACGCCGAGGCCTACGACGACGAGGACGAGAATGCAGATCAGGCCGCGGCGGATTCCGGGCGCGCCGTCTACAGCACCCGCGCCGGCCGCAAGGTCTTCGGCGGAGGCGGCATAACGCCGGACAGCTCTATCAAGGCGGAGCGGATCACCCGCTTCACCAATGCCCTCTTCGGCAGCCGCATCTTCTTTGAACTTGGCTCCCGCTACGGCAGCGCCCTGCGCGGCCGCTATGCCGGTTTTGAGGCCTTTCGTGCGAATTACCGCGTCGGCGATGAACTCCTGCCGGACCTCAAGGAACTGCTCAAGAAGAACAAGATCGAGTTCAGCCAGGAAGCCTATGAGCAGGACGAGGCCTATATCAAGTCCATGGTCAAGGCCGAGGTGGCCCGTTCCCTCTATGACAGCAAGCGTTATTATCAGATCATCCGCGGCGAGGATCCCGAGCTGGTCGCCGCGCAGGCCCTGATGCCCCAGGCGCAGCGGATACTACGGCAGGGCGGGTGGTGAGAAATGGCTGACAGGCCGCTGCAGCTGCGGGGAGGGTCCTGGCTCCGGCCCGGTTTCCTGCTCGCTCTGGCTTCGCTCCTGTTTCATGCCGCCTGTTTCAATCCATTCGCGCCCGCACTGGAGCGCAACGCCGGCAACGGCCTGCGTATCACCGGGCAGTCGACTCCGGCAGAGGTGCTGGACAATTTTGTCTATGCCTACACTCTCAAGGATTCCCTGGTCTATGACGGCCTGCTCGACAGTTCGTTTGTCTTCGTCTACTTCGATCCCAATCTGGGCTCCTCCGGCCTCTACGCCTCCTGGAACCGGGATGTGGAGCTCCGGACGACGGGCCGCCTTTTCCGCAATTTCGAAACCCTTACCCTGATCTGGGATTCGACCATCTATGAGACGCAGGACGGCACCAGCGCGGAGCTGGCCAAAACCCTGCATCTGCATCTTTTCGGCAGCAGGGGTGAATTCAATCTCACCGGTAACGCCATCTTCAACATGCGCAAGAGCAGCTATGATCAGAAGTGGCGCATCACGCGCTGGAAAGATGAATCACAAATGTAGCGGCCGGGGCGGCTGCGAAAAACTCATTGACTTATTGGTACTATATTTAGTATTTTTAATGACGGGGGAGAGGGTGGACATGGTGACAGATGGGTCAATCCGCACAATTATGGGACCGCTGTGATCACAGACGAGCAAAAAAAGCGATTCGAAGAGATCGCCTTCGAGTTTATGGACTCCCTTTACAGTACAGCCCTGCGCATGACTCGCAATACAGCGGAGGCGGAAGACCTCGTTCAGGATACCTATCTGCGCGCCTACCGTTTTTTCGGCAAGTTCGAGGAGGGGACCAATTTCAAGGCCTGGATTTTCAAGATCCTCACCAACACCTTCATCAACAAGTACCGTAAAAAAATCCGGACCCCGCAGCAGGTGCAGCTGGATAAAGTCGAATTCGGCCTTGAGAGCGAGGATGAGCAAAAAGCGCTCAAGGAATGGGAAGGATTCAACGAGTCCAATTATGAGGAACTTTTCGACGACGACATCAAGGCCGCTCTGGCGCAGCTCTCCGATGAATTCCGCATGGTGATTTTGCTTGCGGATGTCGAGGGTTTCGCCTACAAGGAGATCGCCGACATCATCGATCGTCCGATCGGCACAGTGATGTCGCGCCTCTTTCGCGGCCGCCGCATGCTGCAAAAAGTTCTGGAAAAATACGCCCGCAACGAGGGCTATATCCGTTCAAGCAAGGCAATCAATTGATCTGGAATACCTATGAATAGAATTGTTGTTCTTTCTCTCGTTTTGCTCATCGGTGCGGGTGGACTTGCCGCCCAGGGTTTTGTCGAGCCGGAGGTCCTCACTGCTCAGGCTTTGCTCTCCCAGCGGCAGGCAGTGCCCGGTTCCGGGATCGAGGCCGTCGTCGTGGTTAAAATCGTGCCCGGCCTGCATATTAATTCCCACACCCCAGCCGAGGATTTTCTCATCCCCACCCGGCTGCAGTTCCTCCCCTCTTCTGCCCTGAGTTTCGGCGAACCGCTTTATCCCCGTCCGCTTTTCAGGAAATTCGCCTTTTCCGAAAATGAGCTTTCCGTCTTCGAAGGTGAGGTAAAGATCCGCACGCGCGTGCAGGTGCTGGCACAGGCCGTTCCGGGCGCACTGCAGATCGAGGGCTCGCTCACCTATCAGGGCTGCAACGAGAGCAGCTGTTTCTCGCCCGGCGAGAAAAAATTTATCCTGCCCCTCGAGATCGTCGCAGCGGGCACGGCCGTGGAACGGGACACTTCAGCTCTCTTTGCTGAGAGCGAACAGGCTTCCGGCGCTGCAAATCCGCCTGAGCCGGCCCCCGGGGAGGGCGGCCTTCAGCTCACCCAGGACGAGAAACGCGCGATGGAGATCCTCGAGCACGGGCTTTTATACGCCGTCGCCGCCTTTCTGCTCATCGGTCTGGCGCTCAATTTGACCCCCTGTGTCTATCCGATCATACCGCTGACGGTCAGTTATTTCGGCGGCCAGAGCCGCCGCAGCCGGGGCTCGAGCTTTGTCAGTGCGCTCTTTTATCTGATCGGCATCGCCCTCTCCTTCGCGCTGCTGGGGGTGCTCTCCGGACTGGCCGGCAAACAGTGGGGATTCCTTTTTCAGAGTCCCTGGTTTGTCGCAGTTGTCGCCACCATTATACTGCTGATGGCCGCGAGCATGTTCGGGGCTTTTGAGATCAGTGTGCCCACCGGCCTGCTCACCCGCTTCGGCAGCGCTCGCGAGGGTGTGTTGGGAGCCCTGATCATGGGGCTGACGGTTGGTGTGATCATCGCACCCTGCGCGGCGGGGATTATCATCGGCCTGGTCGGCCTGGTTGCGAAACTGGGGCTGGTGGCCAAGGGTGGCCTGCTCTTTTTCGCCATGGGCATCGGGTTGGGTCTGCCCTATCTTGTGCTGGCGACCTTTTCCGGGCTGCTCAACCGTCTGCCGCAGTCGGGAATGTGGATGCTCTGGGTCAAAAAGTTCTTCGGTTTTTTGCTGATCGGCGTGGCAATCTATTTCATCACCCCGCAGCTCGATATGATCTATGACAAGCTGCTCTTCCTGCTGGGACTCCTCGGAGTCATCAGCGGCCTGCTGCTGGGCTTCATCGGTCATGAGCAGCAGAGCAAGGGCTTCAATCTCTTCCGGCGTCTCCTCGGGGGTCTGCTGATCCTTCTGGGGCTGTACTGGCTCAATGAGGCCATTCACTCCAGGCCGTCGGAGCTGCCCTGGGTGCACTACACCGGCCAGAGCGTCGCGGAACTCACCGCGGAGGGCAAGCCGGTCTTTGTCGATTTTTACGCGGACTGGTGCGCCCCATGCAAACAGCTCGACAAAGAGACTTTTTCGGACAGCCGGGTACAGGAGCAGTTCGCGGCCTTTACTATCCTCAAGGTCGACTGCACCAAGCCGGATGCAAAGACCAGGGCTTTCATGGAGCGGTTCGCAGTAACCGGCATGCCGACGCTGCTGTTCCTGACGCCTGCGGGGGAAGAGATCGATGAATTGCGTGAAGTGGGGTTTGTCTCTCCCGAGAAATTTCTTGCCAGTTTGCAGCGGGCCCTGCAGGCCCGATGACAGGCTCCCCGGAGGGCGCTGCCGGCGCCCTCCGCAGGACTCTCCTTGATTTCTCCCTGATATTCATTGTTTGTTATCCAAATATCGGCCAAAGGCATTTGTCGGCTGGTTGAGTGAGGCCTTTCCTGTGGAATTGAAAAAGGTAAAATTTATCTATAATCCCAAATCCGGGCTCGTGCGCACTCCGCGGATCATCCGCCGGGCGATCGAGATAGTGCTCGCCGATGCCCCGTTCGAGTATGATTTCGCCGAGACTGAATACCGGGGTCATGCCCATGAACTGGCCCGGCGCGCGGCGGAGGAGGGGTATGACGCGGTAGTCGCCATCGGCGGCGACGGGACCGCCAACGAAGTGGGTTCGGCGCTGCTCTATACCAATACCGCTCTCGCGATCATCCCGGTCGGTTCCGGCAACGGACTGGCGCGCGGATTGTCCATTCCGATCGCGATCCGGCGTGCGGCCAGGCTGCTGCTGACCGGGCGGGTCCGGACTATCGATGCCGGGACCATAGAAGATCGCAATTTCTTCATTGTCACCGGCCTTGGCTTCGACGCCCTGGTCGGCAAGCTTTTCGACGACCGTAGCCTGCGCGGTCCCCTGCCCTATTTCTACATCGGCGTGCGCGAATTCCTCTTTTTCCGGCCGGAAACTTTCAAACTCGAGTTCGACGGCCGCACGATAGTGCGTTCCGCACTCCTGGTGACTATTGCAAATACCACGCAATGGGGGCTGGGTGTCATCATATCGCCCAACGCCAGGCCGGACGACGGTCTGCTGGATGTCTGCATCATCCGGCGAATCACCCTGCTGCGGGCGCTCATCCACCTGCCCAAGCTTTTCACCGGCAAGATCGACAAGGTCCGGGAATATGAGCGCTACCAGACCACCTCACTGCGCATCTCGAGAAACAAGCCCGGCCCCTTCCATGTCGACGGTGAGCCGGTCGATGCCGGGCACACTGTGCAGGTCGGCATCAATCCCCAGGCCCTGAAAGTGATCGTCCCCTCCCGTAAAACCAGACCGTTGACGGTGCGTGCGATTTCGCAGGCCCGCCGGCTGCAAAGGGCGCTGCTCAATCCCTGAGCGCGGTTCCGGAGAGATCGGCCGCGTCACCATCTCTTCCGCGCCATCCCCATGGCCAGCCCGTTTCATCGCTCCACCGGAGCGCCTCCCGCCAGGGATTTTTTATCATAGCCCGGCGGAAGGGTGAAACTTTTTTCAAATTCAGGAGTCTGATAAGTAAACAGAGTGATCATGGCCGCGGCGAGGTTTATTATGCATTGGCTGCAAAAAAGTGCGATGGCCTTTTTCGTCCTCTCTCTTTCAAGCCTCATCTTTTTCATCCTGGTCAGCGACAGACAAACCCGCAACAGCGTACTGCGCCCGACGCTGGAACTTCTCGGCGAGCAGCTTTTCGCCGCGGTGGGGGATGAAATCGGTAAGGAACAGCTGCGCGCCGATTATCGGGAGTTCATGCGTGAGGCCGAGGAGCAGGCGATCGATTCGGCAAAGGTTGAAAAGATCGCCGTTGAAATTCTCAACCTGAGCCGCCGGGATTCACTCATCTCTTCGCGCGACGCCCTTCTTATTCTGGCCAAGGCGCAGCAGACGGCTGCCGCGGTCGCCCCTCCGCCCGGATATAAGGTGCCCGCTGCACTCGACCCGAGTCATGAACAGCGCACTCCCTGGGCCAGACCCTCCCACCCGGCCACCTGGTCGAAAGAAGAGATGGCCGCGCGGCTGAAAGCGATGCATGAATTCCAGCGCCAGATGGACCGCCTCAACAAGGAATTGGCCCAGCACAAGAGTCTTGAGCAGCGCTATCGCTTTCAGCAGACGGACAGTGGCATGCGGGTTCTGGTCGATGTTCAGCTGCGTGATGCCCTTGCCGTGCGCGACACGCTTCTGTGGGCCCAGCTGCGCGATCTGGAGAAAAAACAGTGGCTCAAGTGGGGCTGGCCTCCTCCCCCGCCGCAGCCACGGTCAGATCGCTCTCCCTCCTTGCCGGAACACTGAGCCGCCTTTTTCAGGACGCCACCTTTTATTCTTCCCGTGCAGAAATATCTTGGATAATTTCCCTGTATTTCATAATATCTGATCACTCCCCAAACGGAGAGTGTGCTCATCCTTCCGCTTTTACCCAATCTGGTGCCGCGAACTGAGGGGACCTTTCATGCTCCATTCTGCACAATTGCGCATGCAGGCGATACGGGATCAGCTTGCGCAGATAGCACCCGGCGATGATGCACTCATGCGCCGCCTCAATCTTGTGCAGCTCGACCTTCTCCTCACCCATCTCTTCGAGATCGATTACGATCCCCCCCGGTATGTAAAAAAATTCTCCTCCCTGCTGGGGGAGCAGCTGGAGCTTATCCAGGCCTGTCTGCTGCTTTCACAGCAGCCTTACGCAAAACGGCAGATCTACCACCTGCACTCCAAGGGCTGCAAACCGGCTCTTGCCGCCGACACCATCGTTCAGCAGTGCAGCCGCAGGCGAAAAACGCCTGTTGTGCGGAAGCTGCAGGCCGGGGATGACATGGCTTGCGGCATGGAGGGACCCTCCCAGTATCTCATGATCGTCCCCGTCGCTTCCGGCGAGCGCAGTGATACCCGGCTTGGCCATCTATTATTCTGGTTTAAATGCGACAAACGCTTCACTGATTATGACCGGATCATCCAGCGTTTTGCGCGCCTGCTCGCCGAGTCGATGGTCAAACGGAGGCTGGACAAGGTGCGCGACCAGCTGGCTGCAGCCAACCGGTTCGAGAGCAATCAGATCAAGAAGGTCATTCAGAAATCTCTGACAGCCTTGCAGGCGGTCATGGGATGCGATTACTCGGTGGCCCTGGTGTTGAAACGCGCCATCACCGATCTGAACAATGATCCAGCGCGCGCGGGGGTGCAGAATTGGGAGGTGGTGACCGAGTACCTCAAGGGCAAGGCCCGGTTGGCCAAAAACCGCAGCAAGGCGACCGGACTGTGGATCGAGGAGAGTGAGGGATTGCTCGCCCTGGCGCTCGCGCATTGGCGGGAGGATCCCAAAAAGGCGAGGAAGGGGCTCACCTTCCATCAGCTGGAGCCGGGCGGAAGCGAATATCTCTGCGTCGAAACCGAGGAGAGGGGCTTAAGCCTGCGCGGCTGCGAGGATGAGATCTATGAGAGGACAGTCCACTATCTGCCACTGGTGCATGAGGGCAGTCTGATCGGCTATCTCAAGGCCTCCTACCGCAGCAAGACCCGTCTGACCGAGCTGGACCGAACCATCCTGATCAATTTCGCCGATTTCCTGGCTGAACGCATTCACAATTCATTCATCTACTCGCTCACCGTCGATCAGACCCGATTTCTGCAAAAGATCAAATCGATGTTTGAAGGCGCTGACCGGATGGAGGCGAGGAATTTTGCCGACCTCAGCCAGTTTCTCCTCGACCTCACCCAGATGATTTCCGAGACGACCCAGATCGACACGGTGGCGATCGGCTATCTCACCAAGGATGTGGATGGAGAGAAGGTGCTGCGTTTCCCTCATCCCCGCGGCTGGGATGAAAATGCCAGTCAGCACTTCCGAGAGCTGCCGGTGACCGATGGTCTGGCCGGGCTTGCCGTCCGGATGAAAAGGAATGTTTTTCTGGCGCCGGTGGAGGAGCCGCAAACTCCCTCCGATCCCGAACTGACGGTATACGTGGATGAGAGCCGTTCCCGCTTTGTCGATGTCCGCAAACATCCCAGCTATCTGAACCATGCCGGCTACCGCAAACTCTCCAGCTATTACATCAAGGTGCGCGAGGAGAAGGTCTACGCCAATTATATCTTTGTCATCGAATTCAAAAAGATCGTCCTCGGTGTCATCGATGTGGAGGTTGCGCAAAACAACTGGGACCTCTTCATGGGCATCGGCTATCTTCATTTTTTCCGGACACTGGCCAGCATGCTGGCGCTGCTCTTTTTCCGCGTCCGCCTCGCCGAAGAGCATACCCGCATGGTGCAGGCGGTCAAATGGCTGAGCGACGCGGTCTATATGTCGCCGACTTCGGTAGTCAAGACGATCCTCGCCATGCTGCAATCAATCTACGGTGTAGAAAAGGCCAAGATTATCCCCGGAGATCTCTTCAAGGATCCGATCGAGATCGATCTCCTTGAAGGCGGCGTCGAAAAATATGCCCATCTCTTTCTCGGATATGAGGCGGAGGAGATGCGGCGCTTCACCGTCCCCGGCGACCGTATCGACAACGAAAACCTCTTCCTGCTTGAATTCAAGAACCATCTCCAGAATACCAATGATTCCTTCATGTACATTCCCGATATCGAAGAGCATCAGCCTGACTATTTTGAAAAAAAGGTGGTGGATAAATTTGAACGGTTTCGCCGCCGGCCGCGCTTTTACAGCTACCTCGCCATACTGCTCGGCGACAAGAGCAGGAGTCTGGGGGTACTGGAGCTGGTGTCGCAGAAAGTGAATGCCTTTGACGAGCTGCTGATCGACCAGAGTTTTGTGGAGACCTGGACATCACAGATCAGCATGGCGCTGCGCTATGCCCTGCTGGAAGAGAAGCGCGAGGGGAGCACAGAGGCTCTTCAACAGGAGGAGAGGGCTCCGATCATCCTGCGGCAGGGCAAGGTTGTGCCCTTCATCGGGATTGAGGCGATAGAGCATGGTTGCGACCTTGTCGGCATTGGCCTCTCGATGGCAAAGCTGCGCGGCCAGATCGAATCCGCCGCGCTGACCTCTTCCGTTCCCATTCTTATTCAGGGGGAGAGCGGAACAGGCAAGGAACTGGTCGCCAAGGCCATCCATTGCCGCAGCGGCTGGGCCCAGGACCGTTTCATCACTCAGGACTGCGGGGCCTTCAGCCGTGAACTGGTCGAGGATGCCCTGTTTGGCCATGTCCGCGGCGCTTTCACCAGTGCGACGGAGGAACGCAAGGGGCTTTTTGAGTGCGCCCATGGCGGCACCCTCTTTCTCGATGAAATTTCCAATATGTCGCTTGAGCTGCAGGCCAAATTCCTGCGCGTGCTCGAGGATTCCCGCATCACACCCCTGGGCAGCAGCAAGAGCATCCAGGTGCAGGTGCAGATTCTGGCCGCGACCAACGCCAATCTGCAGGAAAAGATCCGCGCCAGAGAGTTCCGCCAGGATCTCTACTACCGGCTGGCGGCGATCACCATCTTTACCGTTCCCCTGCGAAAGCTGATCGAGGAAGAGCCCTCAAATCTCCTGCTGCTGATCAGCCATTTTGCGGCTATGGGTTTGATCCCTGCCTCCTTCACCGGTATTGCCAAAAAATCCCTCGAGGCCCTGATGGAGTTCGATTTTCCAGGCAATGTCCGTCAGCTGCGCAATCTTCTCAGTACGGCCGTCTATACCGCAAGAGACAGATCCGTTCTGGAGATTCCGGAGGAGGCTCTCGCTCCTGATCCCGAGGTCAGGCTGGAGGATGACAAGACGCATGCCCTGGAGGAGGTCGAGGATTTTATCCATAAATATCAGCGTATCGGCCGCTTTGGGCATTCCCCTGAGCAGGTAGTGGCCGGGATCCGGAGCGCCCTGCACTCCGGTAAGGATGATCTGGAGAAGATCAGCAATTTTATCGACGATTTCGGCACCATCGATGTGCCGCTCGCCGGAATGCTCGCCGGCGTCGGTCCCACCTGGGCGCGGCGCCTGCTAAAGGAGAGGCTTCGGCTCAAGCTTCATCCCCGCACCCCGCTCTATTTCCGCGAACTCCCCTGAATGCTTTCCTGATAAAAGTGCGCGCACTCATCCCGTAGTGTGCGCGCACTCCCCCGAATCCTCGCGTTAGCGCATTTTCGTCAGTTATTTATAAACTCTTTAATTTCAATTTTGTGATTGGTGCCGGCTGCGGCTGGCAAGTCTGGCACACTCTATGCATAAGCCAGGGCAGAGGAAGATGCTCGACCCCCGGAAAGGAGGGGTTATGGAAAATGAACTTTTACTCAAGCTCCTGGTGTTTGCAGGTTGTGCGGCTTTAGGTGGTTTTCTGGCGAGAGTGATTCTGCGGTCTGTCATGGCCGCTATCGTCGGATTCGGCATCTATGCCGTTCTGGTTCACGCGATGGGTGGGGCTGCGGCCAATGTGTCCTGCATGGTCGAATTGGCGGGCAACATCTGCGGTGCGGTCTATGGCTTCATCGAGGGGCTGGTGCATGCGCCTGGTGTCATCGGCCTGGTGATGGGGGTGATGGCCGGATTGCACCAGTGGAAAATCGACAGGGAGCGCGACCGGGGTATCGTTCGCTATCCCCGCTATCCATCGCCTGAATGATCACGCACAGGGGAGGTAATGTTCATTTGAGCAGAACGATGATGAAGGCAGCCAGGGAGAGGATGAGGGCGATGGCGGCGAGCCAGAGCAGGGCGGTGATGCGGGAGGCCATGAATTCCAGTCCTTCGGCCAGCCCCTGCTGCTGTTCAGCCATCTTTTTGACGAGTTCCGCCTGGATGCGCTCGTTTTCCTCGAGCTGTTCGACCCGCAGCGCCAGACCGCGCGGGGTGTCAGCGACTTCAATGGGAACGATGGATTCCCGTCGCGTGGCATTGAGAAGCCCTTTTGCGGTTTGCATGATGGCGGGCAGCATGGCGATCACCTGTTTCCAGGGAACGCGTGTCAGCAGTGTTCCGACGCCCATTTGAACTCCATTGTTAATTGAAGGTTCTCTATGATAATGAACCGTCGATGAGCGCAAGCCATCGGCGGTTTTTTTATTCTGCAGGCCCCCCACTCCTCAAGCTGCAGAAGATGCACATTTTTAGCTATTTTTCCAACAGAATTTTGCGTTTTTGCTTTGCAGGGAATTGTTTTGTATATTATTTCCGTTATCCAATCCAAAAGGACTAAAACCGAGGCAATGCCATGAAGCTGGTCGAATGTGTTCCCAATTTCAGTGAGGGCCGGGATGCGGCCAAGATTGAAAAGATCGCTGCGGCGATCCGCGCCACCGGGGGGGTGAAGCTGCTCGACGTCGATCCCGGCAAAGATACCAACCGCACGGTGATGACTTTTGTAGGCGAGCCGGCTGCGGTACTGGCGGCTGCGTTTGCCGCCATTGCTGAGGCTGCCGAGCTTATCAATATGGCCGACCACAGCGGCGCCCATCCGCGCATGGGGGCGACCGATGTCTGTCCCTTCATCCCGGTCAGCGGTGTGACCATGGCTGAATGCGCCGGGCTCGCCCGCACGCTGGGTGAACGGGTGGGCCGGGAACTCGGCATTCCGGTTTATCTCTACGAGGAGGCGGCTGCGCGCCCGGAGCGCCGCAACCTGGCGGATGTCCGCGCCGGCGAGTATGAGGGGCTGCCGGAAAAACTTCAGGATCCCGCATGGCAGCCCGATTTCGGCCCGGCAATTTTCAATGCCCGGACCGGGGCTGTGGTCATCGGCGCGCGCGAATTTCTTATTGCCTATAACGTCAATCTGAACACCCGCGACCCCAAGCTCGCCAATGAAATCGCCGGCCGCATCCGCGAGACCGGCCGTCCGCAAAAGGATGAACAGGGCAAGATCATCCGCGACGCCGCCGGCGAAGCCCTGCGCCATCCCGGCCTCTTTCAGTCCTGCAAGGCGGTCGGCTGGTACATGGAGGATTTCGGCCGCGCGCAGATCTCGATCAATCTCACCAACTACAGGATCACGCCGCCCCACCTGGTCTTCGAGGCCTGCTGCCGGCTGGCCGGGGAGATGGGGGCGCGGGTGACCGGCAGCGAGCTGGTTGGCCTCATCCCCCTCGAGGCCATGCTGGCGGCGGGTCGCCATTTTCTACACCGGCAGGGTAAAAGCACGGGCGTGTCCGAGGCGGAACTTGTCCATATCGCCGCTCTCTCGCTGGGGCTGAGTGACCTCTACCCCTTTGAAGCGGAGAAGAAGATCATCGAATATCAGCTGCGCGAAAAAGGGCCACTGGTGAGCATGACCCTGGAGCAGTTTGCCCGCGTGCTCTCGAGCGATACGCCGGCGCCTGGAGGCGGCAGTGTTGCCGCTCTGTGCGGGGCCCTGAGCGGCGCTCTTACAGCTATGGTCGGAGGCGTGACCCATGGCAAAAAGGGGTACGAGGAGTATTTCGCCGATATGGAGGAGATCGGCACTGCCGCCCACGCGCTCAAGGAGGAGTTTCTCCTCGATGTCGACCGCGACACCGCCGCCTTCAACCGGGTGATGGAAGCTTTCCGCCTGCCGAAGAAGAACGAGCAGGAAAAGGCCACGCGGCAGGCGGCGATCGAAGAGGCGACCCGCGAAGCGACTCTGGTGCCGCTGGCGGTGCTGCGGCGGTGTCTGCCGGCCGCACAGCTGGCGCACAAGGCGGTGCAGCACGGCAATAAAAATTCCATCAGCGATGCCGGAGTGGCCGCCCTGGCGGTGCGGACCGCCGCGGAAGGGGCCTATTTCAATGTCTGTATCAATCTCGGCGGGCTGAGCGACGCAAAATTCAGGGAGGCGACGCGCCGTGAGGCGGAGAGCCTGCGCGCCGAGGTCAATGGCGAGGTCCTCAGCGCCGTCAAGCTGGTCGAGGAGAGTTTCGCCTGAGCCAGAAACCGATCGCGCCATCAGCCGGGGATTAAAACCAGGAGCGGGTGCCTGCCGGCTGAACGGTGCTGCTCTTCCGCAAGATTCCCTGGCAGTATAATCGTGGTCGAAAACCCGGAGCGGGTTTAGAACAGCTGAACAGGGGGTGAAGCCGGTCTCACGGGAGGAGCCGGATCAGGGGGAGGTGCGCTCCAGTGCGGCCATGTAAAAGCCGTCGAATCCGTGGGTATCGGGATCGAGGCGCTGTTCGGCGGACAGGGAGAAGGCGCCCTCTGCGCCGGCGAGGAAGCGGGCCACCTGTTCCTCGCCCTCGGCGGGCAGGACGCTGCAGGTGGCGTAGACCAGACGGCCGCCCGGCTTGACCATGCGGCTGTAGTAGCTGAGGATCTGCTGTTGTTTGGCCTGCAGGCGGGGCAGCTCCTCCGGCTGCAGGTGCCATTTGGCGTCCGGATTGCGCCGCCAGACTCCGGTGCCGGAGCAGGGAACATCAAGCAGGAGGCGGTCGGCCGAGCCGGCGAGCCGTTTGATGATCTTGGTCGAGGTGATCGCTCTGGTCTCGATGATCTGCGCGCCGGCGCGGCGGGCGCGATGCTCCAGTACGGCCAGTTTTTCTCCATTGCTGTCGAGGGCAATAATCCGGCCCCTGTTTTCCAATAGGGCGGCGAGATGGAGGGTTTTACCGCCGTGGCCCGCGCAGCCGTCCACCACCCGCATGCCGGGCCGAACCTCCATAAAAGCCGCCACCGCCTGGGAGGCGGCATCCTGCAGCTCAAACCATCCCTTCCTGAAACAATCCCATTGAAAAACCGGAGCGTGCCCTTCGAGCACGACGGCCGCCGGGGCCCATTCCACCAGGCGGCCGGGGTATCCCATGCGGGCGGCCTCGGCGAGCAGTGCGGAGGCTGTCGTCTTCAGGGTATTGGCGCGCAGAACCTGCTGCGGCGGGCTGTTCAGCGCGGGCAGGAGTTTTTCCCAACGGTCGCCGCAGCCGGCCATGCCAGCCTGATCGAGCCAGTCGGGCAGGGATTCGCGCAGGGCGCGGATGGCGGAGAATTCAGCCGCCCGCTCAAGCATCTCGAGGTCGGCAGTGCCCAGGGGCGGGCGCCTGCCGCGCCAGAGCCGCCAGGCGTCAAGGGTGGCCGTCGTGACAAGGGGAATAGAGGCCGGGTCGCCGCTGGTCAGGGCGCCGAGAAAACGGGCATAGCGGACGATATCGAAGACGGCCGTGGCCACCCTGCTTTTATCTTCTGCGGTGAGGCCGGGATCTGTCCGCAGGGCGTGCTGCAGCACGGCGTCGGCATGGCGGCCCTGTCCGACGATCCCGGCGCAGGCGGAGAGGATGATGGCGTCGATGTCCACAGCCGGACTGGTGCCGGTATGCTGGGCGGGGGTGGGAGTGCCAGGCTTCATGCGCTGAACCGGAGAGAGCCGAACCGCCAGGGGAGATGGAAGCTGGGGCGCAGGACCGGGCTCCAGGCATAGAGTTCCTGCTCTCCCCGGCGCGGGGAATCGATGCGGTAAAAATTGATACGCCAGAGGTCGCCGGGCAGGGGCGGCTGATGGGACGCGCCGTAGAGGGCGGTGAAGGGGAGAGCGTATTCGGCGATCCAGCCGCGTGCCTTGCCGGGCACGTCCGGAATCCCCTGGATCGAGACCGCTGTGCGCAGCCCTTCCGCCTCCCAGTCGTGCAGGCCCGTGAAGGGGCCGTCCGGATTTAGGGCGGTGCGGTCGTTGAGGATGCAGGCGTCGAAGAGGATATTTTTCGGGCTAAGGTTGATCTCGAAATAGGTATGGGGGCAGCCCGAGGGATTGACAAAGATTTCGACGCATTCCTGGTCATAGATCGGCCCGTCATGCTCCATGATATCCCCCCAGACGTAGTCATCCTCGCAGATAAATGCGGCGTAGAGGCATTTGCTGCTCCAGGTCAGGCGGACCGAGGTGCTGAAGCGGCCGGGCCTGCCGCTGACCGCGTCAACCAGATCGATGGCGGCCGCGCGCTGCCAGAGGGGATCTTCCAGCCGGCCGGTCAGCTCTATCTCCCTGCTGATGGCGGGGCAAACGACGACCGGCCGCTCTTCTTCGTTCATGGGTGTCAACCTGCTTTTTCCATTTTATGTCCACTGTTCTCTTCCGCTCCGGCAGGGGCGGATCAATAATCGCGGAGCAGTCCCTGACTGAGCTTCATCTGGCTGCCGTGGGTGAGGAGGCGCAGTCCGGCGCGGAAGAACATATAGAGCTGCTGCCAGAGGAAGAGGAGGGCGATGATTACGGCCGATGGAGCGTGGAGCAGGCCCGCGACAGGATTGTAGATCAACAGCCCGAGGAGGCCGATGCAGGCCAGCAGCAGGGCGAGTGTGAAGATGCGGCCGAAGTGGTGGCCGGCGAACTGCAGGGTTGCCAGAGCCAGGCGGCGCGTCCGTTTTTCATTTTTCTGCACGGCCAGAATACGTGTGTAATCGAAAAAGAGAGCCCAGATCATCAGCGCAAGATAGCGGAGTCCCATTTTGATCAGTCCGCTCCAGTAGGTAATGTTGTCGCCGGGATCGTTGCCCCAGAAGAGCTTTTTCACCAGATCGGCCAGGGCGGGGAGGAGGAAGAGCAGGGCCAGCAGGGGCAGGCTCCAGAGCAAGATGCGCAGGAAGCGGCCGAAATAGCGGCCGCAGGCGTCCCAGAATTCGCGCGGCCGGTAGGGATGGTCGCCCGCCATGAGCTTGAGCGTTCCACCGGAGAAAAAGAGCATAAGCAGCCAGAAACCGAGGGTGATCATCATGAAGAGGGGAAAGAGGGCGCCCAGAGCGCTGCCGCGGTAGTGGAAGAGCTCGACAAGAAGGTTGATATCCATAAAACCGCTCAAGCGCTCGGCGGCGAGGGTTTTGCCGGCATAGCTGGAGACGATGGATGTCGCCGGCAGGGCTACCACGGCGGCGAAAACCAGTCCGCTGAGATAATAGATAAGCCAGAGCCGTTTGAGCGCAAACAGGCGGTTGAGAGCGGAGCGTAGTGTTCGTGGTATCATCAAGAGTCCCTCGCAGGCGGTTACATGTTGGGTGAGAAGGCGGTGAACAGGTTGAAAAACGCCGGCATGTCCAGGAAGAACTGGGTCCAGAAGAGGAGGCGCGCAGTCAGTTTGTTTATTCCGCGCGAGGAGCTCTCCAGGGTGCGGCTGTTATTGGTGAGCTGGACATCGAGGAGAATCTTGTTTTCCGGGTCGATTGTGGCCGAGAGCAAACGTGAAGGCCGGGTGACGGAGAACTTGTGCCAGCGCGCCTTGCCGTCCCATTTTTCAGTCACGGTATCACCGTCGGCGAAGATCATCTGCAGTTCGACCGGGAAGATGAACTCGCCGAGCCGCCGCACATGCACCGTCGAATGATAGAGAGCCTTTTCCTCCTCTTTTTTGCCCGCCTCCTTTTTGTCTTCATGCTGGTCATCCAGCGCGCTCTCGCCGCTGTCGGCCTCCGTATCTTTCCGGAGGCTGTCTGCGTCCGCGCCGGCATCTGCGGAAGCCAGCGTGTCCGCCGGGAGTGCAGCGGCGGCTGAATCGGCGGAAAAATAATCAAAGCCGCGGCCTTTGTTCTCTTTCTTGCTGGTGATCAGGCTGACGCTGTAGTCGAGCACTGCCGTGGAATGCAGGGCCTGATCGAAGAACCAGTCGAAGTTTTGCCCGGAGACCTCATTGACCACGGCGACAAAATCGGTAGAGCGCGGATGTTTGAACTGCCAGCGTTCGAACCAGGTGCGCAGGATGCGGTTCATGGTCTCGCGGCCAAGCCAGTTTTGCAGGGTGAGCAGCATCAGCCCGGGTTTGTTGTAGGACATCGAGGCGTAGTTGCCGCCAGAGTAGTACTTCCAGGCGGGTTGAAGGATCGGATCTAGTCCGGGTTCGCTGATGTAGCTCATGCGCTGCATTTGGGTATCGCTGATGCGGATACCGCGGAAATCCACCATGCTGCCGGCCTCGCCGTAGGTGTCGGCGAGAATCTGCATTTCACTGAAGGTGTTGATCCCTTCGTCCAGCCAGGCCTCTTCGAATTCATTGGAGGCGACGAGGTGGTACCAGTAATTGTGGCCGAACTCATGCATGATCACCATCTCCAGTGCGCGGATGCCCTCCGGCATGCCATAGGCGCCCCAGGCGGTGATCAGGGTCGGGTACTCCATGCCTCCCGCTCCGGCAGCGCCGCGGCGGGGATCGACGACAGTGAGATTGGGATAGGGGTAATCGCCGTACTGGTCCTGGAACCAGGCGACGGCGATCTCGGCCGCCTTGAGGTAACGCGCTCCCATGGAGGCGTGGTCTTTCTGGATGAGGGCGCGGATCTCCACATCCTGACTCTGGCCGTTGAGGACGATGAAATCGGGGCTGGCGGTCCAGGCGAAATCATGGACATCCTCGGCGTGGAAGCGGTGGGTGATGGTGGAGTCGGGATTATCCGTAGTTGCATAGCAGAGGCCGGTGGCGCCGACGATATAGTCCCGGGGCACGGTGATGTTCACATTGTAGACCCCGAAATCGGCATAGAATTCCGAATTGGCGTGAAACTGGTGGCAGTTCCAGGCGCCGTTTTCGTAGACGCCGATCTTGGGGAACCACTGGCCGGCCATGACGAACTCTTTCTTGATGCCGGTGCGGGCCATCGGCGGTTCGGGCAGTTTGGCGGTGAAGGCGAGACGGAGGGTGATGGTCTCGCCGGGGGGAAGACTCCGGGGGAGGAGCAGGCGGAGCACGGTTTTATCCTCGGTGTTGCCGTCGTCCGGCTGGATAAAGTCAGTCCGGGAGAGCCACTCCTCACCGGCGGCGCTGGTGAGGGAGTCGATTTCGATATAACCCCAGCCTTCCTTGCTGAGGGATTCGCCGCGGTGGCGGCCGCCGGATTCGCGCATGAAAGTCGACCGGTTGTTGCGGAAGCCGTTGAGATAGAGGTGGAACTGGAGTTCCTCGACGGCGTGGTCGGCGGTGTTGCGCCAGCGCAGTATCTCGTGGCCGTGAAGAAGGCGGGCTGCGGCGTCAAGGCGGACGTCGATATCATAGTTGGCGATGCGCGGACTTTTGGGCTCCGGGAAGAGAACGGGCTGGCCGGCGCCGGTCTTTAAGATGAGCAGTGATCCGGCGAGAAAGAGCATGCAGCAAGCAGTGCGGGGAAAAGCCATTCAAGCCTCCGGCTGTGCAAAGGTGGTTTCTGCAGGGTGTGGTTGCCCCCTCTTCTATAACCATACGGCGGGAGCCGTGAATTGTTTCGCCGGCCGCCCCGCGGCTTTTCTCAGCGCAATAAAAGCAGTTTGCGGACCAGCTGTTCTCCGCCGCCTTGCAGTCTGCAGAGATAGGTTCCGCCGGCGACCGCTTTTCCCTGCCCGTCGCGGCCGTCCCAGATGAGGCGGTGCTCGCCGGCCGTCATGGTGCCGTCGGCAAGGCGTCTGACCAGGCGTCCGGAGAGATCGAGGATGTCGAGCCGGACCGGAGCGGTGCGGGGCAGACTGTAGAGAATGGTTGTCCTGGCATTGAAGGGATTGGGATAATTGGCCTCGAGGGCCCATTGCGCCGGCATCTGCTCTCCGGGATCTGGATGGATGGCGGTAAAAGAGATCGCCTGCCACAGCTGGCAGGCGCTGTCGGCCGCGGCCTGCAGAAGCTCCAGGTTGTCGGCGGCGACGAGGGCAAAGTCGATGGTGATCTCTCCGGCGGCGGGGATGGTATGCGGACCGGAGGCGATGACGTTGGAGATGTCGGCGGGACCGACCCTGCTCTGGGTCACTCCTCCGCTGATTGCCTCCCATTTTTCGGCATCGGTAAAACCGTCATGGAGCCCCCAGCCGGGATTGAGGGGGTCGGCATTGTCATTGATGATGGCGCGATAAGAGATTCCTCCCGGGGTCAGCAGCCTGATGCCGGTGAAAGTTTCCGGTCCGGTGCCGCTGTCATAAGCATAGCCCAGGCGGCGTTCCGCGTCAAAGGCGGCCACATTGGTGCTGTAGCTGCCCGCATCCATGTCCCAGTCGCAAAAGAGGCCGAAATGAAATTGGCCGACAGGCAGCTCGTTGAGGTTTTTCACCTTGTAGCGGAAGAGGAGGAGGTCGGCATAGCGCGGATCGCTGCTGGCGAAAGTCTGCTGGGTGACCTGAATATTGAGGGGCAGCGCGGCTCCGGCATCTGAAAAGATGGTGGTGCTCTCCTGGTCGGTCAGGGTGCCGGGGGTGGCAATGCGGATGTCGCCTTCCCCGGTGCGGATGAAATCGGCGTCATTTTCCTGGCCGCCGCTGAAGCTGATGAGGCCGCGCGCCGAGTTGACGATAGTTTCTGCGGAGGTGCCGGCGATGATGGCGCCCTCGAAAAGAAGGCTGGCGCCGGATTTGTAGAGGAATCCGATGCCAGCGTTGGCGCCGCCGGGCTCGGCGCTGCCGATGCGGCCGATATTGGTCACAGTTGTATAGATATTATTGACGCCGATGTTGGCAAAGGCGGGCAACACGGTCAGAGTGAAATGGTCGGTGTCGCTATAGCCGCCGGCCGTCAGAGTAAGTGCGAACTGGATGGTATGGTTGCTGGGGGCGCCGTTCTCCACCTTGAAGGCGAAGCTTTTGTCCAGGACGACGCTTTCGCCGCTGCCGATCGCGGGGATGGCGGCGCCGGCGGGCGATACCGTGGTGTAGGGGCTGTCCTCGGTGAGTTCGAGGGACACGCTGCGGGCTTCGGCCAGATAGTTGGTCAGCGTCAGCCGCAGCCGGACGGTTTCGCCCGGTTCGATCAGGCTGTCGCCATCCTGGTCGAAGAATTCGCTGCCGGTTATGCGCAGGGAAGGTATGCTCCCGGTGAGGGCACGCCAGGCGTTGAGGCGGCCGCGTCCAAGCCGGCCGGCGAAGGAAGGGTTCCTGGCATCGATATTGTCCGCGGTCACGCGCACCTGCTCGGCCGCCTGCAGGCCGCTCCACTCCGGATAGCGGGTCATCACCAGAGCGACCACCCCCGCCGCGATCGGGGTCGACATGGATGTACCCTGCCAGTAATTGCCCGCATAGTTGCCGCCGCTGACCGTGCTCCAGATGCTGACTCCGGGGGCAGTGATGTCAATGTTGTAGCCATAGTTGGAAAAGTAGGCTCTGAGATCGGTGCTGTCGGTGGCCGCCACGGCCAGCACTCCGGGATAGCAAGCCGGGTAGACTTGATCGGCGGGAGAGTTTTCATTGCCCGCGGCGGCGACGATCGCCATGCCTTCTTCGAAAGCGTAGCGGACCAGGCGGTGCGTCACTTCGGAATAGGCGCCGCTGAAGCTGCAGCTGAGGATGTCGGCGCCGTTGGCTGTGGCATAGGCGATGGCCTTGTCGATGCTGAGGGGATCGATGCTTCTGTCCGAGGTCGCTGAGCCGGCGTTCAGGGCCATGAGGCGGGCGTTCCAGCTGGTGCCGGCGATGCCCAGGCGGTTATTGGCGGTTGCGCAGGCGGCGCCGGCGGTGTGGGTGCCGTGGTCGCCGTAGGTGGTGCCGGAGAAGAGGCTGGCTGGATCGGGGATATTGGTGGTGAAATTCCAGCCGTGCAGGTCGTCGGCAAAGCCGTTGCCATCGTCATCCAGCAGGTTGGCGGGGATCTCGCCGGGATTGGTCCAGAGATTGCCCGTCAGGTCGGGATGAGTAATATCGGTGCCGCCGTCGATGATGGCGATGACGATCCCTCCCTGTTCGCCTTTGCAGAGATCCCAGGCTTCCGGGAGCAGGAGTTTTTTGAGATACCACTGGCTGGAGGTGAGGGGATCGTCCGGCATCGCGGTCAGGGTGTGATAGTACCGGGCCTCGGCGAATTCGACGGCCGGATCCCCGGCCAGCGCCCTCGCCACCTCTTCCGGCGGACGGCCGCCGGAGTACCAGGCATTATAGAGGTTGTCGATGCGGGTGCGCCGGCTTTTTTTACCCAGGGCGCCGCGTGCAGCCGGGGCGACCGGCTCGAGGGTGTGGATCTGCAGAGTCTGCAGCGTGCGGTCAAGGCCGGGGTTGCCGGAGCGGCGCAGGAGTGTGCCGGCGGGGAGGGGTTCCCTGAGGGCCAGGGAGACGACCCCGGGTACAGCCCGGTTTTCAAGACCGGTGACCTGCCGTGCTGAGAGGCGCTGGCCCGGGAGAAGTGCCATGGCGGCGCAAAGGAGAGAAAGGCGCGAAAAATTGATATGATTGCCCATGTTTTTTCCCATCTGGTCAGAGTAATTTTAATCTTACGAAAAAGCGGTCTTATTCGCAAGATCTTTCTCTGCAGATGGAACACCGCAGGGTCTGGTAAAAGTTCCTGTGCGCCTCTCTGCCCGAGGGGGGTGTGCTTTGTTTTACTGCAGCACCTCAGACGGCCGGCGGTGGTGCGGGCTGGGGGTCAGCCTGCTCCTGACCGGGTTCCTGCACCAGAAGGTCAAAATCACTGCCGAACTGGGCGAGGTACTCCAGGCTGAAGGAGCGAAGCCAGTAGCTGAAAGGCAGCAAAACCACCGAGCTGATGTAGGGGATGGCCAGAACGAGAAAGCCCACGCAGCAGGTGAAGAGGCCGCCGACGATCACGACTGCGACCAGGGCGATGATGACCATCAAAATGAAGAGGGCATAAAGAAGAAAGCTGCCCGCGTGTCCCCAATGGAGGGGCAGGAATTTTTCCCAGGCCTCTCCGCAGCTGAGGTCGTGTTTGTACATCACGGGCACGATGAAATGGTCGAGGAGCAGTTTGATATAACCGAAGGCCAGAAGGATGAGCAGCAGGAAGATGATCCAGAGCACCAGCGAGGGCAGGAGCTGCCAGAGGTCGCCCGAGCTGCTCCAGCGGGTATAGGCCATTCGCCAGAGATGATAAAAGGTGCCTCCCGCCAGGGTGAGGGTGACGAGAGCGAATTGAACCCGGAAGCGGAAGAGTGAAGCGGCCGGCTGGCGATAGTGATGCCAGGGGTCAGAGACCAGGGCGCGCTGCCGGACCACATTGTCGAGGAACATGAATTTGCCCCTGGAGCTCAGCCAGAGCAGGAGGAGCAGGATGGCCGCCGCGGCAAGAACGCCGAAGACGAGCAGCATCAGCCATTCCGGCTTGGACTGCAGCCAGGCCCATGCTTCGTAGGGTGCGGTCAGGATTGTGCCCCAGTCGCCCTGCTGATTGTTCTTGAACCCCCGGGATTGCCCGCCGCCGTCCAGCAGATCCGCCAGGAAGGCCGTGAAACCGATGACCATCCACTTGCGCAGGTCGAAGGGCTTGAAGAGCGCCGTTTTCATCCGGTTGAAGGCTCTTTCGAAAGGCGCCAAGAGTTGGATCTGCATAGCTTCTCCTTTTTTTTCAGTATACTGCCGCCATACTAAAAAGTAACAAGTTTTAATAAAAAGGGCAAGAAAAAGCGGTTGCAATATTGACAAAAAATAGTAGTTTATTATAGTCAATTTATCAATCAAGGAGCAGCCATGCAACGCAATGCCATCTTTATTCTGTTGTCCTTCATGATGTTTTTTCAAAGTACTGTTCGCGCTCAGGAAAAATTCATTTTCGTTCGTCAGGCCGGAGAGGATGAGGTGCACATCGCCATCGATCCACAGGCCCATATGGACTATGGTTTCAGCTATCCCTTAACCTATGCATTGGAACTCTCCGCTTTTGAGGAGGGGGCCCGGGCGTGGTACCGGTATCGCCAGGGTGGCGCCTGGCTGCAGCTCCCCGAACAGCGCGGCGGGGATTTTTTCAACGGGGTCGCGGCGGTGCGATTTGACCAGCCGACCTCGACCGCTTTTATCTCGCTCGGCTTCACGGCGGAGAGCGACTCGATTTTCATCAGGATCACCAATGCCGCCCGCAAGAGCATGCCAGCGCGCTTCAACCGCATCTGCACCTACTATGACGACCGGGTGATGGCCGTCACCGCCAGCGCGGACGACATGGCCGGCTGGAGCAAGGCCAAATTTGTGCGCGCCCTGCACATCACCCGTTCGTACCATCTCTGGGTGAGCTGCGGGATCAATTCCGGCGGGGCCTCCGCATCGGTTTATGCCTATATTCAGGCGCAGCTCGATTCCGGCTATGTCGAGGCCGCCTGCCATTCCCGCTCCCATCCCTCCCTTCCTTACAAGGATTACGTCGGCGAGATCACCGGCAACAAGGAGGATATCATCCAAAACCTCAAACTGCCGGCCTCTTTTACAGCGGGAGAGCGCGAATATGTCTACCTCTGGATCGCGCCCAACGGGCGCACCGATGCCATTATCGATTCGCTCCTGATTGTTAATAAATTTCTATTCAACCGTCTCTATGTGAGCAATTTTTTCGGTCTGTCATCATGGAACGAAAAGCTGCATATGTTCACCAACGCCGGGGTCACGCGGGCGTTTGACCCGCCGGCTTCGCAGCTGGGCTGGGGCATCGGCACCAACGACCTCGGCAGCCTCAACGGGGCCTTTGACAAGGCCCTGGCTGAGGGCAGCGTCTATCACGTCATGTGCCATCCCAATGTGGTTGAATGGGATAAAAATTATCCTGTGCAGCATCTGGCCTATATCTGTAACCGGCCCAATGTCTGGTATGTGGGGGTCGGCCATCTTTATCTCTATCATCTGGCGCAGACCTCCTATCAGGTCGATTCGGCGGCCGCTGCCGGATCCGGCACCAGGCCGGAGGGCTTTGCCCTGCTGCAGAATTATCCCAATCCCTTCAATCCCGAAACCACCATCTCTTACCATTTGGCCGCTGGAGGTCGGGTGCGCCTCGAGCTCTACAACAGCAGGGGCGAGATGGTGGAGAGGCTCGTGGATGACTTTCAGACTCCGGGTCCCTACCGGGTGGTCTGGAACGCCCGCGGCAGAGCTGCCGGGGTCTATTTCTGCCAGCTGGTCAGCGGCGCGGGAGTGGAAACCCGTAAAATGCTTTTGGTAAAATAAAATGCCGGCGGGGGAGATGAGCCCAATGCGCTCAACCACTTTTCTGTTGACTACTCTGCTGATGTTGGCGGCGGGCAGCGGCCTGCGGGCGCAGAAGGAGCCGTTGAGCTGGAGCCATGAGAAGCTGCCCCGCTTGGACGAAAAGGTCGCCATCGCCAATCCGGCCAACACGGTTCATGATTTTATTATTGATGATTTCGACGGCGATGGACTTGAGGAGCTCTGCGAGCTGCGCACTGATTCAGAACATCCCCTTTTTCTGGCTGTGCGAGAACTCTATCAGGTGGGCTACTCCTTTCCCGGCCATGCAGCTGCGGCGCATGTCAATAATTACCGTCTTTTGCCGCTGCAGGGTAGCGAGCGCTTGCGCTTCGCCACCTACCGCCGTGATGGGGGAAAGGGGTGGATCGATCTTTACAGCCGCAAAGCCGGCAAAATTGATTCCGTGGCGACCATCACCGGCAGGGATGTTTCGGGAGATGGCGCGTGGACGGGGAGCCTGTCATCGGCCATACTTTGCGATATCAACCTCGACGAACGTCCGGACTTGCTCGCCCTTTTCAACACCGGCGCCGATGAGCAGCCGCGCGCTCTTCTGGCTTATGACCTGGCGACAAAAGCGACTCTGCTGGAACTCGCTTTCGCCCCCATGCTGACGCAGGTTTTGCCGGCTGACCTGGACAGTGACGGCGATGTGGAGCTGGTCATCACCCTGGGCGGGGCTTCGGATGGCCCTTTCTTCGGCCCCTTCAGCCGTGACAGCAGTTATGTGGCCGTCCTGGCGAACGATGGCCGG
>ENA-UOWO01000806-UOWO01000806.1-activated-sludge-metagenome-genome-assembly--contig:-NODE-806-length-43890-cov-6.460682_pt1 | contig 43890 bp, 39 predicted proteins | sample MGYA00238148_ERZ761564 | MGnify/ENA primary metagenome ERZ761564 (study PRJEB28885, sample SAMN05720194) | activated sludge metagenome | isolation source: Anaerobic digester | place: USA... | reverse complement strand
AATACGATCATATTGAAGGGAAATTATTTATCGATCATTTAAAACCTTTGAAGCGACGACTATTAAAAGCAAAATTGGATGATATAAGTCGAGGAAAAATTAAGGTTGATTATAAAATGCTATTTCCAAAATAGAGACTATACTTAATGGTCTCGAAGAATACTGAAACAATTTAATCAAGTTCAAATCATCTTTATCCTAAATTAATATGCAACACGAATCAATATCGGTCTTAGACATTTTTAAAATTGGTGTTGGTCCAAGCAGTTCGCATACTTTGGGACCATGGAGAGCTGCTTTGCAATTTCTTGATACCCTTCGCGAAAACAACCAATTAGATCATGTAAAAACAGTCAGTGTATTATTATATGGTTCATTGGCTAAAACAGGTAAGGGACATGGAACAGATATTGCTGTAATATTAGGATTATGTGGTGAAGATCCGGTTACGTTTGATGTGTATCAAATTCAACCAAGGATGAATGATATTCAAGCCATGAAAAAAATGGTATTAGCAGGCAGGCATGAGATTGATTTTATTATTGAAGAGGATATTGATTTTTTAATGGACGAAAGTTTGCCTTTTCATCCCAATGCCCTCACATTTTGTGCATCATTGCAATCGGGCGAACAAATTGCCCATACCTATTACTCAGTGGGAGGAGGATTTGTGATTAAAGAAGGTGAGTCAAATCTGAAAACAAGTTCAGTTGATCTTCCATTTCCAATTAATACCTCAGCCGATTTATTACATTGGTGTATTAAAACAGGATTAACCATTCCTGAAATTGTACTCGAAAATGAAGGTGCATGGCGATCAGAAAAAGAAACGAAAGAGATCATTTTGAAAATTTGGCAAGTAATGCGCGATTGTATTTATAAGGGTGTGCATACAGATGGTGAATTGCCAGGAGGTTTAAATGTAATGCGAAGGGCAAGTGCATTAAATAAAAAATTGATAGGCGAATTAAACTACTCAAACTATGAAGAATGGGTGGCATGTATTAAGAAGGGAGGCATGCAGTTTCAATATATTTTAGATTGGGTTAGCTGTTTTGCCTTGGCAGTGAATGAAGAAAATGCTTCGTTTAGTAGAGTGGTTACAGCACCAACCAATGGTGCAGCAGGTGTAATTCCAGCGGTATTGCATTATTATTTAATTTTTTGCGGACAAGAAAATGAAATGTTCGATGAAGAAAAGATAATTCGATTTATGTTATGTGCTTCTGAAATAGGAAGTTTATATAAAAAGGGATCTACCATTTCAGCCGCAATGGGTGGTTGTCAAGCTGAAATTGGAGTAAGCAGCTCAATGGCTGCCGCTGCTTTATGTGAAGGATTAGGTGGCACCACCAACCAAGTCATCATGGCGGCAGAAATTGCCATGGAACATCATTTAGGGTTAACATGCGACCCGGTTGGTGGCCTAGTGCAAATACCTTGTATTGAACGAAATACTATGGGTGCAATAAAAGCAATTACTGCTGCACAATTGGCTTTACAAGGTAATCCATACAATGCCATTGTGAGTTTGGATGCCGTTATTAAAACCATGTGGCAAACAGCCCAAGATATGAATCATAAATATAAAGAAACAAGTGATGGCGGACTTGCGGTTAATATCCCATTGAGTTTGCCAGAGTGCTAGGCGCTTGATTTAAATAGAAGGACAAGAAATAATGATTATCAAATTTTAGAAAGGATGATGTCTCAAAAAAAAACAATGTCGGAGCTCGAACGAAAAACTATTGATGAGTTTAAGCAATCAGAAAAAATACCTATCGTGGTGGTGCTTGATGAGGTGCGTAGTATGAATAATGTTGGTTCGGTTTTTCGCACATCGGACAGTTTTTTAATTGAGGCCATTTATTTATGCGGTTTTACGCCAACCCCTCCACATCGCGATATTCAAAAAACGGCTTTAGGTGCAACCGAAACTGTTGAATGGAAACATGTTCAATCCACAAATGAAGCAGTAAAACAATTAAAAGAAAATGGCTATAAAGTGTATGCTGTTGAACAAGTTCATGGCAGTATTTTACTACATCAATTTAAAATAGATGGAGCACTGAAATATGCTTTTGTTTTTGGCAATGAAGTGAATGGCGTGCAAGAAGAAGTGATTTCATTATGTGATGGTGTAATTGAAATACCCCAGCTTGGAAGTAAGCATTCGCTCAATATTTCGGTGAGCGCAGGTATTTTGCTTTGGGAAGTATCGAAATTTTACTTGAATAGCAAGTCATACACTTAAACCCAAATTGGTATCAATATTTCCTAAACATTATGTTTTGTGTATTTGCAATATTTCAATAAACTTATCAAATAAAAAATGGGAAAAATTCTGTCAGATTATCGAAATTTGATTTAAAATTTTTTAAACAAAACAAAACAAAATAACATGACAACACAAGAAGTAGCTAATCGATTGTATGAACTTTGCCGACAAGGCCAGTATGAAACTGCTCAAAATGAATTGTACCATGCAGATGCCACAAGTACCGAATCAAACATGCAAGGAGCAAGGCAAACTATGAAAGGTATTGAGGCCATTAAAAAGAAGGGGGAGGATTTTATGAATTCGGTAGAAGAAATGCATGGCGGATATACGAATGAACCCAAAGTATTTGGCAATTATATTTTTATGGAATTGGGCATAGATGCTACTTTTAAAGGAATGGGCAAAATGGAAATAAATGAAATGTGCCATTATGAAGTGAAGGATGGAAAAATTATTTCAGAAGAATTTTATTACTAATTAAATCATTTATAATGGCGATATAAAATAAATTGTATCGCCATTATAATTTACTCATATGAAAATAGCAATTATTGGCTCTGGTAATGTGGGTGGCGCATTAGCCCAACAATGGATAAAATTTGGTCACACAGTTTTAATTGGGGCCAAGTTTCCTTTAAGCGAAAAAAATATTTTATTGGCCACCAAAATTGGTGAAGATCGATTCGCAGCTATTGAAAATGCTGTAAAACAATCGGATGTGATATTGATTGCTACTCCGCCAACAGCTATTTTTGACATTATTGAAAAATTGGGTAATGTTTCAGGAAAGGTGATTATTGATGCCACTAATTCTATAGCAAAAAGTCCAGAACCATATAAAACAGTTTATCATGCTTTGGCTGATAAAACAAATGGAGAAATAGTCAAGTGTTTTAATACCACAGGTTATGAAAATATGCTCAACCCTGTTTATCATGGTGAAGCAATTGATATGTTTATGGCTGGTGAAAGTGAAAATGCAAAATCTGTTGTCAAACAATTGGCATTAGATTGTGGATTTGCTTCGTGTATTGATTTTGGCAAATCTGACAAAGTAGAATTATTAGAAAAGTTTGCATTGTCGTGGATTAATTTAGCCATTATGCAAGGTCACGGTCGAGATATGGCCTTTAAGGTAGTAAGAAGGTAATTGCTTATGATACCATTTGCTTTGGTATCATGTATCTTGACACTTCACTGAATTAATCGAGCGTTTTTATTTAATATTTAATCTAAATTCGCATTTCGAAACATGAAGTCATTTATTCTATATTTTTTATTCATCACATCTGTACTTTTTGGATGTCAAAATTTGTTGGCACAATCGCGTCAATCAGATTCATTAAAAAATAAACAATTGGCTTATAACAAATATCTTAAAGAAGAAGCCGAAAAAAAGAAGAAGGAAGAACAACTAAAGCTTAAAGAAAAGGCAAGACAAAATGCAACTGTGGTGATGTACGACAGCAAAGGAAATAAAATTGAATCCTCAGTTGGAAAAGATGGCAAGAAAGTAACGACCACAACAGTCATTCTACCACCAGTTTTAAATCGGAAGTTTAGTGTAGATACCATAAATACAGATTCAATTTATATCAAGGTATTAAAAACAAAAAACCGATTACAGGTTTATCATAAGGGAAATTTGCTAACCGCTTATAAATGTGTATTTGGACCCTATCATCTACTTCAAAAACAATGTGAAGGAGATAGGCGAACACCCGAAGGAACCTTTACCATTCAGAATTGTAAGAACCATGACAAGTGGGATAAGTTTATGTTATTTGATTATCCAAATGAAGAATCGAGAAGACAATTTGAAGAAAATAAACGAAAAGGATTAATTGATCCACATGCATCCATTGGTGGTTTAGTTGGTATACATGGAATTTGGAAAGATGGCGATAATGTAATTGACTTAAAACATAATTGGACAGATGGTTGTGTTTCGTTGAAGAACGCAGATGTAGAGGAATTATCGAAAATTGTGAAGCCGGGTGTAACTAAAATTACGATTGTTAGATAAATATCTTTTCAGCTTCAATTATACTTTCAGGTTTGCCAACATCCATCAAATGACAACCAGTATGATTATAGCCTAGAATGGTTTGCGTTTTGGCCAAATCAAGATAAACGTCAACCAACGAAAACTTACCTTCTTGTTTAATCAAAGGCAATAAAGTAGGATCGATAATATGGATGCCACTAAATGAATATGGAATAAGTTCTTCGTTAGGCTTACTTATTTTTTCTTCGTTTGTTTGCTTGTTTTTCCATCCACAGAGTTCATTCGTTTTATTAAATAAAAAACAACGTGAACTCGTTCTTTCACTCACCGCTAAAGTTGCTAAAGGTTTTTTATCAAGATGATATTGAATCATATTTCCTAAATTCATATCAGTTAATATATCAACATTCATCAATACAAATGGTTGATGATCGTTAAAAAACCAAGCTGCTTTTTTTAAACCACCACCCGTTTCAAGTACTTCATTTGTTTCGTCGGAGATGGTAATATTGATACCAAAATTTTGGTTTTCATTAATATGATCAATGATTTGATTTGCAAAATGATGAACATTAATGATAATATCTGTTATACCAAAAGACTTTAGGTATTCGATATTTCGGCTTAGTATGGTTTTCTGATTTACAATAGCCAAAGCCTTAGGATGAGAATCGGTAAAAGGTTTCAATCGAGTGCCTAACCCTGCTGCGAGTATCATTGCTTTCATAATGCATGTAATTGAGTGATAGATCGCATGGGTATGAATAATTTTGAAAGGATGTTAAATTATTTTCTGCTTTTAGGAATAATATTAAGGGCCTTCATTTTAACCATATCAATTCTTGTTTCAGAAGCGAGTAACATATCGAATTCAAAATTGCCAATCACAATTTTTTCTTTCTGTTTAGGAATTGATTCGTGATTTTCGATAATATAACCTGAAAGAGTTTCGGCATCATCAACTGGTAAATCTAAATTATACTTTTGATTTAAATAATCAATCTCTAAACGACCCGAAAATATATATTCATTGGCAGAAATTTGATTTTCAACATATTCTTCAACATCATATTCATCATGAATTTCACCGAAGATTTCTTCTAAAATATCTTCCATAGTAACAATACCTGCGGTACCACCAAATTCATCTATCACCCAAGCAATACTTTTACGCTCTTTGGTAAATTGATTTAATAAATCAACAGCCGACATGGCTTCTGGTACAGTCGGTATTTTGTGAAGTATGGTTCTTATTTGCTTTGGACTTCTTAAAAAATCGAGGTGATGAAGATAGCCAATCACATTATCGATTGAATCTTCATAAACTAAAATTTTAGAAAGTTTAGTATCTAAAAATAGCTGATTCACTTCTTCAATGGGTGTGTTCACATTTACCGCTTCAATTTCATTACGAGGAATAAGACATTCTCTAATACGAACTTGTGATAAATTGAGTGCGTTTTCAAAAAGTTCAGTATTTACATCTTCTTCATTAGCATCTTGACCGGTACGCATTTGTTTTACAAATTGTTCGAGATCGATTCGAGAATACACTTGTTTATTTTCAGAAATCCGAACATTGAATAAATATTTTAAAATGAATTCAGAAATTCGAACAAAAAACTTCGCAATTGGATAAAGTAAATAATAAAAAAACTGAATAGGAATGGTTAAAATGGTAAGCGTGGTTTCAGGTTTTGCACGAAAAATGGCTTTAGGAATAAACTCACCTAATACTAAAACTACAATGGTTGCTATTAATGTGTCGATAAACAAACGAAGATATTCGTTATGTAAACCAGCCATATCAAAAAACACATCGGTTAGTTCGGTCATCAATAAACCGTAAACAACAAGGCCGATATTAATACCCACCAAACTAGTACCAATAAAGGTGGCAGGCTTTTCCATAAATCGCGAAAGCACTTTGCCTGCGTATGAACCCTGTTTACGTTTAAGTTCGATATTGAGTTTACTTACAGAAACAAAAGCAATTTCGATACCGGAAAAAAATCCAATGAAAATAAGGCAGACTAAAATATAAAGAATGGTGGTAAGCATAGATTGGGGCTAAAAATAAGATGAATCTTTTAGAAATTCATGAATTAAGTCTTTTGAAGCTTCACAAGCATCTTGTAAATCATCGTTGACGATAATATAATCGAAGAGATTGGCAAATTTAAGTTCTTCTTTTGCTTTATCAATTCGTTCGGCTAAACTTTGTTCAGTTTCGGTTCCACGTGATTTTAATCTTTGTTCAAGTACTTCAATACTGGGTGCTTGAATAAAAAGAGTGAGTGCATTTTCGCCATAATGTTTTTTAAGTCGTAAGGCTCCTTGCACATCAATATCCACCAAAGGCACTTGGTTATTTTCAATAATTCGATTTAATTCAGATTTTAAAGTTCCGTAGTATTTGCCTTCGTATACCATTTCAAATTCGGCAAATTCATGGTTAGCAATTTTACGTGTAAACTCTTCGAGTGGAATAAAATAATAATTGACACCGTTTACCTCACCTTCGCGAGCTTTGCGTGTGCAGGCACTAATGCTAAATGCAAGTTCGGGATTATCCTTTAAAAGAAAATTGACAATGGTTGTTTTTCCAGATCCTGAAGGTGCGGTAATGATGACAAGCTTATGGTTTTCGCTTTCATTCATACTTAGTTGTTGGCTAAAAGTTTTTCTAAATCAGGAATACACTCTTCAGCCCTATTATATTTTCCGATAATGATACCATTTACATCAATTAAAAAAGCTTGAGGTACAAACATAACGCCATATTCTGCAGCGGTTTTACTTTGCCATCCACCTAAATCACTCATATGAAAAGGCCAAAGCAAATTGTCTTTTTTGATCGCATCTATCCAAGGTTGTTTGTCTTTATCTAAAGAAACGCTTACTATGGTGAAACCCTTTTTTGCTTTCTTAAATTTTTCTTCACTATACTTTTTATAAAATTCAACTAATTGAGGGTTGGCCATTCTGCATGGTCCGCACCAAGAAGCCCAGAAGTCAAGAAGAATTACGCGTTTATCATTAATGTCTGATAGCTTAATTGTTTTTCCTTCGGGATTAGGATATTCTAAATCGGGAGCCTTTTGGCCAATTTCAATTTTTGTATTTGTATACTGTGCATTTGCAAATCCAAAACTGATTAGGGCGACAAGTAACAAGGTTAACTTTTTCATTTTAAAATTTTGAATTTCAAAGATAGGGAATTTGATATAAAATGCGTGAAGAAGGCGTTAATACCTAGTTGCTGATATAAAAGACTAAATTCTTACGTAGCGTATTAAAAATAGAAGAACCTATTTTTTACCAACTAGTTTCATTGTTTTTAATAACAGTAAATACACGTGATAAATTAAAACCTAATTGAAAATCGCCATTTCCCCATTTTTGAGTTGTTTCAGTAATAAATGCTTTTTCATTCATTCCTTTCGCATTCGAAATATGAAGTTGAAAAACATGTCCACCCGTTTCAATATCAAATCCAATAGACAATGGAAGTATATTGTAATTTTTTCTCATGCCGTATAGTAAAGGAAATGCATCAACAATTAGTGCGCTTCTATTTGATAATTTAATTCGACCTCCAATTCCAAGAGCTAGCATATCGTTATAATCAGATTTATATTCTACTAAATTTCTATGAACAAAAGTTGGTGACAGTTGCAGGGTAAATGATTCGCCAAATTTTCGACCAAGAATGAATTGATGATAAAAACCTAAACGATGCGTAAATAGATTAAAATTAGGGTCTGTAATTTTAGTAGTCGTCATGGTAATACCTGATACCCAAATTAGTGAAAAAGGAATTGGCTTCACTTTTTTATGTTGATGAATGAAACGCCATTTAAAAAAAGCATCGAGTTCTTTGTTGAAAGTACTTCTGCCAATTCCAACGGTAAGATTTTTGCTTAATCCATAATCAAAACCCATTCTCATTGAAGCTTGATCGAGACCAAATAATTCACGATATTCACCTTTAATGGTACCGAATCGATGCAAAATCCTAAAATCAAGTACACCCTTCCCAATCAATTCCATTGAATGCCCATTAATTACCCGCGAGGATTTGAATGCATTTTTGACAAATTCTTTTCTTGGTTTTTCATCTTCTTCAAGTAAATTTTCTAATTCTTGAGAGATATCAGTGTCTACTTTAAGAAAATTTGAATCAGTTTGCGCTTTCGATGAAGTTTGTGCAAAGGCAACGATAAAAAATAATACGACAATAGTTTTAAGTGAATTCATTGAGATATTATTTTTAATTGTTTTGCGCGCCTCTATTTACCCATGTTTGTACTTTCAAAATTGTACAATTATCTAATTTAGCACTTCCTTTGGGCATGGTTCCATTGTTCATACTGTTGAGAATAGCAGTATAATTATTTTTTATGTTGGTATAACCTTCTAACGAAATCCCAGCCGATGGAGCACCACCACCATGACAACCTGTACAATTTTGAATGATGATGGGATTAATAATAGCTGCGAATTGGGTATTAGTCGTATCGCAAATCGTAATGCCCCCCATTAAATATTCCTTATTATCATAGTAGCATCCATTTAAACCAAGTATACTAATGAATAAGAACACAAAAATGAAAGAAGGAATGAAGATAGATCTAATTATTTTGTGCACCATTCGTGATCCATTTTTGAATTTTATAGATATTACATTCAGTCAATTTACTACCATTTTTAGGCATTGCACTAAAACCTGTATTGTGATTAATAGCACCCATTAAAGAACCATTTGTTGCTACAGCATTAACACCTGAATAGTTAGTAAGGTCAATACCTCCACCCAGATTAGAGGGAGAATGGCAGCCTGTGCAATTGGCTTGAAGAATGGGAACTATATTTGATATAAATTTCATTTCGCTTGAGGTGTCACAAGAGGTACAACTATTATTTTTAGCACCTTGTTCTATCCATTTTTTTACCATGGCAATTTGAGTGGATGACAACGGATTCATTGGTGGGCGAGGCATTATTTTATCTGGATCAGTTTTGATTAATACTTTATATAAATCGCTTGAAGATGGTTTCCCTGGCTCAACATCAGCCGTTGAAATTATATTATTGTAATCTGTAAGTATGACGCCTTCTTTATGTGATGGGATATCATGACAACCACTCATGGTGCAATTGGAGATCATAATGGGTAAAATATCATTCATAAAATAAACCGTATCGGGACTACAATTATTAGAATTGCTAGGTGTATTTGTGTTATTGGTAGTATTCGTATTCGAAGAAATAGGATGATGCTTACATGACAGTGCTATAAAAGTCAAAAAGCAAAAAGAAAACAATATTACTTTGTACATTTTATTTAAAATATTTTTCAAAAGTATGTTTTTGAAAATAAGGTTTTTATTAATGAAGGATGAAAGGATATTTTTAAGAGATAAGATTTTATAAATTAGTCGAACTACGGTTTATAAAATATCAAAAGTAGAGGCGATATAGATTCAGTCAAGAATGTCTAGTTTTTTCGTTAGTTTTTACTTGGAATTCAAACAGCGACCTTGTTCATGCAGATTACACGTCAGTAATAGTTCAATAAAATTTGAACGAATACCGTATACATTAAATTTAGTTCATCGAAAGGTTTTGAAGTATAATATATGTCAGAAGCCAACGTCGGGACCATGAAGTGATAGATTAAATTATATTTATAAAAGGGATAATTTGTAAATAGTTTAAATCCTAATTTGTCACAAAGACTGTGAGTGATAAAAGTAAAGAATATTATTCATTCAATTGCAGAAACACTTAGTATGTCAAGGTTAGAAAGATGTTGGCGGTAATTTTAGAAAACACACGCACTCAAAGTAGTTACTGCGAGAAGAGAAGATAGTATACACCTCACATCAGTACAAAAAAGTTGATAGTTATCTTAAAAACGGTATTTTTACCTAAGTTGTAGATTAAAGAATTTATTTGTTGCATCCATGAAAAAACTAATATTATGCGTTGTAATCCTTATTCAATTATTTTTAGTTGCAAGTTGTAAAAGGAATTGTGCTAAATCTGATAAATGCTATCTAAAACCAGATGCAGGAAATTGTCAGGCAGCAATACCTAAATATTATTATAACAAATGGAAGAATAAGGCGGAGCAATTTGTTTGGGGAGGATGTGGTGGTGTTGTGCCATTTGATACGAAAGAAGAATGTGAAAGTCAATGTGTTTGTAAATAGGTTTGGGAATCATAATCACTATTAAAACTTAGAATCGAGCAATACATATACAAAACTACTGCCAACCTTGGCTACAAGCAAGTGGGGCTGAGTAGCTTTTCGATCAATTTTTCTTTATGGATCTTTTGGTTCTTAATTCAAACCAAGTACCTTTTATTTCCCTACCATACTTGTAGCCAAATACCGGTAAAACGCATACCAACATTAAACCTATATGCTAATTTACAAGCCGATCGCTTTATAAGAATCTAAATAGCGAGTGTAAAATTTGGACTGAATTAATATTAATCCGTTTTTATAACCATGAGTTTGCCTTGTATAGATTGGTTATTTTGATTATGTATTTTGTAAAAATACATACCCTCACTAAATTCAGAAATATCAATTTCATTATTTCCTGGAGTCAATTTTTTAAAGACCATCCTATTCCCAAGCACATCAAATAAACTTAATTGCGTTGGCATAAAATCTTTTGAATCAATTTTTATATTGACAAAACCACTTGCAGGATTAGGAAACAAAATTGCATTCATTGATGGTTCTACTTCCTTAATGGAAGTTGAAATTAAAGAGGTATTATCAAAAAATTTCACCATCACCATTTTGAAATCAGCAAGACTCCAATTTGCAGTGTCTTCACATCCTGAAATATTAAGTCCATCATAAGGCATAGCATAACTAATGCCATTTCCGGTAGCATAGAAAGAACTATCTATACCTAAAGCCAAACTTTTTATAGAACGCGCTTCTTGAAGTTGTTTCACAAAGAGTAGATTGCCATTTGGATCATATTTAACTAAACCACCATGCCATTGTTGAATGGAATCTGTTCCAAAATAAAAGTTACCCAATGCGTTAGAACCTGAATAGACAGAGATGACCGAATTTCCGTTTTCATCTACAATAATATCTCTTACATAATCATTTTCTGCACTTTTACCATAACGTAACCATTGCTCAATGCCATTTGAATTCAATTTTATTGTATAAACATCTTGCGCATATCCTCCATTAACAAGATGATGAAAACCTAAGGAACCAAATCGTGTACTATCACCATTGCCATTTGCAATTGCATAAATATTATCAAATTTATCAATGCCAATACGAGATAAACTTTTGGTGCCTGAACCCCAGGTTGCTGTTGGATTTTGATAAGTAACTCCGCCTTTCACCCATTGTGCTACCAAAGAACTATTCATTTTTATCACTATGGAATTTGTTGCTTCCAATACCAATGGCACAGAAATGCCATCTACTGCAATATTAGAAGCACCTAATTGGTGACCGACTAAATAAATATTATCTGTATATCTTGAAGCAACAATACCAAACAACTCATTTGTGCAATTTGAATCTAATAATTCAGATTGAAGAATATTCCCATTCAAATCTAATTTTGTTATAAAACCATTTTGAGAGGTTGTAACATTAAAAGTATCTGAACCAAAAATAACCTTACCATAATTTGCATTACCGCAAGCATATAATTTTCCGTTTGCTAAACTCATATCTGTAAAGCTTATGCCAGCTGTACCAGATCGTGATACATATCTACACCAAATATTATTGCCACTACTATCGTATTTAGCAATATAACCTCCTCCAACAGGATACCAATTCGGCGATAAATAAACACTATCATCAACACTAAATGTTCCGCATAAATAAACATTGCCAACACTATCACAAAGCATTTTAGATGTTGACATTATGCTGTTGATAGTTGTACCTTTTGCTTTAGCAGTCCAAATTCGCTTTCCATTGGAATTATATTTATTGATATAAAAACGGTTGGTATTCATATCAATTACTGTATCCATCGTAAACCAAAATCCCATAAATGAACCTGAATTATATGAATTGCCAAATGCATCGGCACACACTGCATCACCCCAAACATTACCGCCAAGTAAACTAGTCCCATCGGTATACCCACATGTATGACGAAGCCAAACTGCGTTCGCAGTTGTTTGGGCATCGGCATTCCAAACCAAGAAGCTTAAAAGAAAAAGGGATATAGTTTTTTTCATATTTATATTTTTTTCAAATGTAATTGAGACAAATAGATTTAAAAAATATGGAATACCTAAAACAAACTTAACCTTTGATGAAGATGGAATGGAATCCGATGAATAAAAATGTAAACTCTATTATTAACTGAGTCGCATCATTCCATGAAATAGAAATTGATAAACCAAAATCTTTATCTTTCTTTCAACAAAGATGACCTTTGTTCTGAGGATACATTAAATTTAATCCATCGAAAGGTTTTGAAGTATAATATATGTCGGAAGCCAGCGTCGGGACCATGAAGTGATAGATTAAATTATATTTATAAAAGGGATAAACACAATCTCACTCCACCCATTTTTTAGAATCATTGGGTTCCTACAACTCAATCTTGTTACCTTCGTTTGTAAATGCCATTAAACGCACAGGATAAAATATTGCCTTTTTCATCTACAATATCCCACACTTGATTTATATCTCCGTTCTTCATTTTTTGCCAAGTTATTCGATCATAAAACAATTTACCTTTTGGACCCCTTTTTTCAGTCCCTTTTAAAATCATTTTACCTTCATCATAGTATCCTTTTAATACTAACGAATTACCTTTATTATCAACCCATAATTGATTCCAGGTACTATCGACACTATTGTAATAATTATAGCTCGTGCCCGTCATCCCTTTTGATGTCCAATTTTCTTGTATTATACAGCTATCTTGTAAAGTCAGAATATAATTTTCACCAACCTTATTTGATAAAGTATCATATACATCCCATTTGCCTAACCAAAAATCAAATTGTTTATGTTGATTCGTACAACATGAGCAAACATTGATTTGAGCCAATGAAGAATAATTTATTATAATGAATACAATTAGAATAAAATGCCTCATGAATTTATTATTGAGTGATCATAATTTTCTTACGAGTTATTATTTTATCTCCTTCGTTTAATACAATAAAATAAATACCGGCCTCTAATAAATCACGATACAAAACAAATCGATGTCCTGATAATTGTTTAACCTCTTTCACGTTTTGCCCTAATAAGTTATAAAGCCGAAGAGTTGCATCATTCAGTCCAATATCTGATTCAATAATAAGTTTTTCTGAAAAAGGATTGGGTGAAAATGTGATATTGGTATTGTTAGAAGACTGTTGAATAGATAAAGGATAAGGAATATCTCCAATATACCTAGCTACAAAAATATCGTATGTACTAAATCCATCATAAACAAATCCTGTGACCACAATTTTGCCATCACTTTGAATGGTTACCGACTCACCATACTCATGCCCGTTCGTTATATTAGTAATAACAAGCCCATCGTTATCAAAGGTATTGTCTAAACTACCGTCAGGATTGTAACGAACTAATATTATTTTAAAATCGCCGACACCATCAAAACTATGACCCACAACAACTATTTTACCATTACCTTGAACAGCAATTGAATATCCATGATCGGGTAAAGTTGTTACATCAGTAATTACTTTTCCACTGCCATTAAACGTGGTATCTAAACTACCATTACTATTAAATCTTAACAAGGTTAAATTATTTCCTAGGGTATTAATTGTATCGTAACTTCTACCGGTTACCAATATTCTTCCATCAGTTTGAATACTTACACAATTAGCATAATCTTGATAACAAAAATCGGCAAGTAACACCCCATCATGATCAAATGTAGTATCGAGGCTTCCATCTGTATTGTATCGCACTACTAAAATATCTTGATAATTTAATGATGGCGTTGACCCTGAACTTGCAGTGGCTACAATTTTACCATCAGCTTGTATAGCAAGCGACTGAGCATATAAATAGATATAACCCACTTGTGTTGTAGTGATGCCATCACCATCAAAAGTATTGTCTAAACTACCATTCGGATTATATCGAACCACAGTTAATTTATTATTTAATGCATTACCACTATAACCTGCCAGAACAATTTTTCCATCATTCTGAATTTTTACACAACTACCATAATCATTTTCACCAGCTATATCAGTTGTTACTTTTCCATCACCATCAAAAGTAAGATCCAGACTTCCATCACTGTTATATCTTGCTATCGCAAAATCAATCATATTAGATGAAGATTCACTTTTTCCAGCCACAATAATTTTCCCATTAGGTTGCAAGCAAACACTTATAGCTTCATCTGTAGTTCCACCATAAAAATCTGTTGTAACAATTCCATTAGTTCCAAACGTTGAATCTAAACTTCCATTGGTTTTATATCTTATCACAACAAAATTATTGTATTCAATAGTGTCTACCATGCCAATACCTACTACAATTATTTTTCCATCAGGTTGTACAACGGTCGAAAATCCATAATCATTTGCATTGGCAATATCAGTTTGTATAATACCTAAATTGCCGAAACTGATATCTAATAGTCCAGCTTGCGAATTGGAAACAAATGGAAAGACCAACCAAACTAAGATACTTGTAATGACTAATATCAATTTCATATTCATATATTTTGTTTACACATTATCATGCTATGCAAAGACGTGTGTTTTTGTAAAAAGGTTATCAATAGAAATTGATTTCGTAATAAATTTATTTTAGGGTGGCAAACAAGCTTTACGTTTCAATCCCTGATCAAAGCATCAGGGGATTTTCACTACTCCGAATATAAGCATTGGGATTGCCACAAATATAAACTTACTGAGGTACTGAATGAAATGCAATTCGATTTCCTTCAGTATCAATAATTACAGCAAAATAACCATGCTCTGGACTAATTTCGGTTTTAGGTACAATTATTTTTCCGCCAGCCGCTTCAACTTTATCTATCACATGTTGAACATCGGGATTCGCATTTAAATAAATTAAAGGACCATCGCTTGAAGAAGGAATATGAAATCCACCTGACTCTGCAACTAAGGCACCACTTATGCCTTGCTGCATATCGTCAACCGGAAATAAACGCATTTTCATATTCGGCATATCCATCGGTATCAATTGAATACCTAAAATGGTTTCGTAAAAGGTGACTGCTCTGTCTAAATTTGTTGTTGGAATTTCGAACCAACTAATTGAATTGTTCATGATCATTTTTGTTTAAGAAATTTAAAGTATTTAAAATTAATTCATCCGTTTGAAATTATTATTATTTGAGCAATTATTAAGTATGTTTTAAGTAGTTCATATTATTGAGGAAACCTCAATTTCTTTTCTGTTAGTGTCTGTCAACAATATCTTATGTCATCGCTAATCTCAATTCGATCAGTTTATTCTCTTTGAAAATATAAAGGTTTATCTATGTCGGCAATCTTGACAAAAGTAGGAAGGCTCATATTTTTTAAAATCTGGATATAAAAAGCAAAGAGCACATCGTGGTGATGGAGATTTCTCGCTTTCACGCACGAGTGCTCTCTATAAGCATGATAACTTATCTTACAACTTTGAGTTGAGTATAGTGTGTTTGATGATTTGAATTGATTGTTACAAAGTAATTACCAGTTTGAAATGACGATATGTCAATTGCTTGGTATTCTTGTATTATTTGAGACTTAACAATTTGACCAAGAGAGGTATAAATAGTAATATTTATTTCCTTTCCTTTCGCATTGACATAAAATTGATTTTTTGCTGGGTTAGGATATATAATCGAGTTATTATCAATTTGCATTTCATTGATTGTATTCGGAGCAAACGCTAATTCAAATATATCTTTGTAAGCAAATTCGCCAGAAGCAAATTTATATCCAGCACCCACATAAGCTTTGTTGTTTATAACCCCGGCTATAGACCATAATCTACCAGCAGCTGACCAGGTATGGGTTGTTGCAGTCCAAGTATCCATGAGGCTATTATATTTATAAAAGGTAGTTGGAAAAACAGCGCCAGTACCACCTAAATTTTTATCACTCCCTAAACCATAATAGGCATCATTTCCAATAGTAAACGCAATTCCACCTTGATTTGAGATAGGTAAATTTGCTTTCTGTGTCCATGTATCTGTTGTGGCATTATACTCATAGGTTTTATTTGAAATCGTTCCATCTGATAAAATACCTCCAGTTAAAAAGGATTTAGAACCTATTGTAAATGTCGAGGCAAAAGCAATACCTCCACCAGTAAAATCATTCTTCTTTGTCCATGCATTCGTACTCGGGTTATACTCCCATACCTCCGATGTTTTAAGTCCTGAAACACCTTTTTCGCCGCCAACAATATAGGCTTTGTTATTTAATACAAATGAAGCTGAGGCAGTTCGTCCTGAATCTGGAAAGCTAGCTTTTGAACTCCATGAATTTGAAGTTTCATTGTATTCGTTCAAATCTGTTAGTGGGGTTTCAGGCGGTGAGAAACTCAAAAAGTTTTTAGCACCCAGTCCCATATAAGCTTTACCATTTATTACAAAGGCTATACCTGATGATCTGTTGGGTTCAGATGGAGAAGCTTTGCCTGTCCATGTATTTGAGGCGGGATCATACATTTGCATATCATTGGTATAGCCTGAACTAAAACCTATATAGCCGCCAGCCACATACAATTTATTATTAAGTACAAATGTTTGTGCAGCGCCTCTACCTGTAGCGCTTTGCGCAATATTTGCTTTTGCAATCCAATTTTGAGCTATGCTAATATTTGCGGTAATAATAAATATCACCAAAAGCAATACGATCGTTTTTAATATTTGTTTCATGATTTTTTTATTTTAAGATTTATTGGTAAAGACATTTTTAATAATATCATGGTTAGCTTTAAAAACTTAATTCATACTTAAAACAATTGTAACAGATCCTTAATCAATTGAATCGATTTATATTTGATTGAATGAAAATTCGTAACAAACATATTATTGCATTTGCCTTACTTAGTTTAATGACGATTCTTATTGTGTTGCAAATATTATGGCAAAGACAAGCTTATGAGATTGAAAAAAAAGATTTTTATATACGTTCACTCTATGCATTAAATAAAGTTCGTGCTAAACTTAAGAATGCAAATTCATGTGTTACATTTTTTTCGAAGCCGAGTTTTATGCCGAATGAAGGCATGTATCTATTAAAACAAAAATGGAATGAAAAAGGTTTCTATGGAAAGCCAGATACTATTATAATGTATTTAGACAAAGATGAAATTAAGAAAAATAACGAAATCGATTTTCAATACTCGAATTATAAATCTTCATTGGCCACCTATGCTGAACTTACATTCAATATTATTTACAACCCTTCTGAAATTGCAGATAGTACAATAGTGAATGAAAGTAATTATCGAGAGGTGATTAAAAGAAAAAACAAAATTGAAGATTTTTTTGATACCACCATCATTCGAATTTTTATTAAAGAAAAATTATTAGAAGAGGGAATTAAGTCAAGTTTTGCCTATGCTTTTGTAGATATTGAAACACAACATATTAATTTATTACAAGGATCAAAAGATAGTGTTGGAGCTATTAAAAGCACATTTGGAATTGATGTGTTTGGCAATGATCGGTTTATTTCACCCCAACGTTTAGTTCTTTTGTTTAATGATAAGAGCAATTTATTTCGTATGTCACCCGCCTTACTTTCAATTGGTGTTATTTTGTTATTGAGTGCCTTATTGATTAGTTTGTTCTTATTTTTTGAAAAGCAAAAAAAGCTTTCGGATTTGAAGTCTGCTTTTATTCAAAATTTAAATCATGAGATGAATACACCCATTACAAATATTCAGTTGGCGATTGATTGGATGAGTCATCAAATAGACCAATCGAATCCAGAAATTAAAAAACTACAAGAAATTATAGTTGCAGAATCAAATAGGCTTCAACAAAATATTGACCGATCGTTGCAAATTGGTATGTTAGAAAACAATACACTTCTTTTAGAAAAGTCACACGAGGATATTACGGCTTTAGTGAAACAAATATGTGATTTATTTAGATCGCTCATTGAGAAGGAAAAAGGAAAATTAGTTTTGTTGTTTAATGAACCTTGTTACGCCAATGTAGATCCAATGCATTTTACCAATTGTATGTCAAGTATACTCGACAATGCTATAAAATATAAAAGCAATGAAAGACCCATTCAGGTTGAATGTCATATTTATACAAAAGATGATTACACAATAATAACTATCTCTGATAATGGGCGTGGAATGAGTAAAGCATCACGCGAAAATGTATTCGAAAAATTTTACAGAGAAGATTCGAGTTTGGTGCATAATACAAAAGGTTTTGGTATTGGATTAAGTTATGTAAAAGCCATTATTAATTTACATGGTGGATCAGTAAGTGTAAAAAGTGAACTAAACAAAGGATGTATTTTTGAAATTAAATTGCCTATTAATAATCCATCATGACAGAAAATAAGCATCATATTTTATTAATTGAAGATGACCTCAACTTGTCATATCTACTCAGCCAAAATCTAATTTCTTGTGGTTACCAACTCGTAGTTTGCAATTCTGGAAATGAAGCCCTTCAAATGATTTATGATCAAGAATTTGATTTATACATTTTAGATTTAATGTTACCAGATATCAATGGCTTTGAATTGGCAAAAAGGATTAAAAAAACCAAACCCAATAAACCATTTATTTTTTTAACAGCAGTAAAAACCGATCAAGAGAAATTTATAGGTTATGAACTTGGTGCTGAAGATTATATAACTAAACCTTTCACATTCAAAGAACTTGAATTTAAAATACAAGTTGTATTGCGAAGATTTGAAAGTAAACAAGAAAGAACAAATATTATTCAAAAGGCCGATTTGAGCTTCGATATAAAAACGAGAAAGGTGTGTATTGATGATGAAGTATTTAAGTTAACAAAAAGAGAAGCCGATTTATTAAAAATCTTTTTCGATTGCTTTAATGAGTATATCAATAGAACACAAATTTTGAATTTGCTTTGGGATCGAGATGATATTTATACGTCGAGAAGCATGGATGTTTATATCACTCGACTTCGTAAAATAATTTCAAAAAGTAAGTTCTTAAGAATTGAAAATTTATATGGTGAGGGTTATCGTTTAGTTGAAATTCAATAATTGAATTTGTCTCTCGGCTCAAAATCTTATTTTTAATAGATTCAATAATGTGTAAAAGTTAAATTTCAATCTATCATAATAATGGTCATTGATCCTTTTTTAGTTTACTCTTTCACTAGTTTAATTATTTTCCAATATTGGTTAGTTTTAATATGACAGAGAAAAATGCCTTTGTCAAGTTGTGACAAATTGAGTAAGATATTACCATTCATAATTTGATTATTTTTTTCAGAAGAATAAACTTCTTGACCTAATGTATTACAAATTCTCACCTCTTGAATTTCACTATTGTTAGGATTTTGTATGGATAGTTTTTCTTCAAAAGGATTAGGATAAGCGAACAAAGAATTATCTGTTTGCCATTCGCTGATACCAACAACTGATTGACATAAAAATGTTGGTGTTGTACCTCCATTCACCATTGTTGCAGGAAACGAAATGATTCCTCCAGACGCAACAAGTGTTGGTGGCGAAATAACTTGAGGAAGTAAATTGGCTGTAACTGTTGCTGGCGAGCTTTGATTACATCCACTATTACCTAATGAATCCGTTTTTATGAGATAAACATTTTTCATTCCAATGCCAAAACCAAACATTGATTCACCACCAATGATATAACCATTGTCGGAAGTTTGTTGAATAGAATAACCAATTTCATTATTTGTATTTACCCCTGAGCCGCCATACGTTTTAGACCATTGAACAATGCCAGATTGATTGGTTTTTACAATATAAACATCATAGTCGCCACTTGCACTAAAACTAAATGATTTGCCACATAACATGTATCCACCATCCGTTGTTTGTATTACTTCATAACATTCATCAATCATGGGCCCACCATAAAGTTTTGCCCATAAGGTATCGCCAACAGAATTAGTTTTTATTAAACACATATCAGGACCCAAAGGACCCAATGCATTTTCTGATGTGCCTCCAATAATATATCCTCCATCGGTTGTTTGCCTTACGCTAACACCTGCTTCGGAACCTGCAATTCCGTATGCTTTAGTCCAAATGACATTGCCATTGGTATCAGTTTTTATTAAATAAAAATCACCTGCACCAGCTCCATAAGTATCAATTTGTCCGGTCAAAATATAGCCTCCATCAGTAGTTTGTTGAACATCGTAACCTATTTCGAGCCCTGATCCACCATAAGTTTTGGTCCACGAAATATTTCCATTTGAACTTAGTTTAACCAGATATGCATCAAAACCTCCAGCCCCAAATGCGGGTGTTTGTCCAACCAGTATATAACCTCCATCATTTGTTTGTTGAATCGTTGAGCCCCATTCATACCCTATTCCCCCATAAGTTCTAGTCCATGCTGTATCACCATTTGATTTTAATTTGATGACATACATATCACCCGAAACATCAGCAAATGAAGACGCCACACCCGAAACAATATAACCACCATCGGATGTTTGTTGTACACAAAATCCGTATTCATTATCTGTATCACCTCCAAATGTTTTTGTCCATGTTGTATCACCAAACTGATTGGTTTTTATTACTAGGATATCACGACCACCCGCGCCATAACTTGTAGTTGTACCAGCCATAATATATCCATTATCGGTAGTTTGTCGAACACAATTGGCTTCGTCCATTGCTGAACCACCATATGCTTTTTGAAAGATAATTTGCGCATCAATTTTTGAAGGGAAAAAGAAGATGAGCAGGCAAAGAGTGTGAAATAATCTCATTTATTTTTGTTTTATAGTTTAAAAAGGGCCCATCGTATTTTGATGCAATCGATTCTTATTTCTTACAATTTATAAATCTATAGTCACTAAAATCTTAAACATATTCTTTAAATTACTCACTATGATAGGATAACCTACTAGGCTTTTAGCCTAATTGCATCAAGTAGATTTAAATATGACTATCTCAATTTATAAAGTCAGGGCATTCTAATTTTTTTCGAATGTCAAGTAATCGGTTTCGCCACTACCGCCACTTATATCGGTGAGTTTAATTTCGGAATTTGATTGAGAAATAATATGCCAATCATCTTCGATATCATCAAATGGATTTACACCATTAAAATTCAAAACTAATTTCACTTGACTATCGTCGTTTCCGCTACTCCATGTTCCATTTACGGTTGAACCTCCTTTTGTTGCCGTAACATTTCCAGATGAATTGAAAGAAAAATTATATCCAGAAAATTTATTGGTTTCGTCAGTTTTATCAAAGAAATAAGTAACTCTCCATGTGCCATTTTGAATAATAGATTTTGTTTGGCCTGCATCTATATTTGAGCTACCACTTGAATTTGATTTGGTACATGAAGTAAAACTAATTGCTGTAACTATTAAAATAAGTAAATACTTTAGGTTTGAAAAAGAATACATAATTGTTGTTTTTAAAATTAAATAATGTTTGAATGAATAATCGTTTATGATAGTTGATATCAAAATAATTTTTCTAGTACGGTGTAAAACTAGTCGCTCCATAATTTATTTTTTAGTTCAAAATGATGAACCTGTATTAAAATATGCCGAGCCAGAAATTAGAAAATAATTTATTGAAGAATAGGATAAAAATCCTTTATTGAATTTGTATAAAAACTATTATTTAAGCGTATTAAATTTTGAAAATATTTTGGCTCTTTTGCACCTTTAGGAATGAGGGTTAATTGTTTCTTGTTCCCTATTAATCTATCCCATATACTAATTCGCTCCCCTCGTAAAGTTGTATTGAAATAGTATAAATATGGCCCGATCCATTGAATATATTCATCTTTTGAAATTGTATGATTAGGATTTAAAATGTCAAAATTTATTTGATTGGCAATGCAATTTTGCAATTCAACTGCATTGAGTGGAATACCATTAGAAATTGTAATTACATCATATTGTGGATCTATAAAAACCCATTTTTTTAGATCTGGAAGATATACCTCATTCACAACATGCCCGCCTCCAGACTGAATATTGTTGATCTCTTTTGTCATTAGTCCAAGTCCTCGAACAATAAATCCTAATGATGCTAAACATTGACTTGCAACAATACTATACTCAACACATCTGAATTTCTTTCCTTTTTCAGCTTCTTTCAAAATAAACAAAGCATCATTCTTTTCAGGAATATTATCGCCATTATGTTCCCATCGACCTTGTACCCAACTCTGAATTTTTATAACTTTTTCAAATCCTGAGTGACAATCATTCACTAAACTGTCTAATTTGTATAGTGTCCTTAATTCACGATATTGCTCTACTTTAGAATCAGAATTATAGTCTAATCCAAAACTTTTAGTTGCTAAGGTGTCAAATTCAAGCCTTTCAATTTCTTTATTAATTGATGTTTTTCCAAAATTAAGCAGACCACCTAATCGAGGCGACATCCAAAAACTAAAGCCAATTAAGATGAAAATGAAAGCTAAAAAAAAAGTCAAGATTTTCTTTTTCATATATTTTGATATATGTGAGCAATGAAATGTATTTTTTCAATTCTAAAAGATAAGGATGTTACTTATTCGCATTGAAATTGAACTACAATATTAAATCACAAAACAACGAGGATCAAGAAATGTATACCAATATAATTCAGCAATTAAGCAAATATTATCCTTAAAGTTTTCGAGAATTGATATAGATCGGATAAAGGTTTAGATCAGAAGAAATAGATCAGTATTAATTATGCATTGCTTTCAACAATTGTTTTATGATCTCTTCCAAACCCTTTTCTTTCGCTTTTACATCATCAATACTATTAAATACAGCTAGTCTTCGACCATCTGCATAATCTCCCTCTAACAAATGAGTTGAGTCAATTGCATTTGCACCCTTTAAAAATACCATTCTAATACAATCTTTTTTATTGAATACAAAACCTACAATATATCTTTTATACTCTTTTGCATCGAATGGCGCCATCTCACCAGTGTAATAAAATGTAGGCGCATTCCAATAAATTCCTTCGCCAATATTTTTATCAATGCTCATAATAAATTGCCTTAAATAAATGACAATTTCTTTTAAAGAATGATCAAGTGTTTGCATAAAAGCATCTACATTCTCTGGTTCAGATATACCTAAAGCAAGATTGTTTTCTTTTTTAGCCACGAGTTTAATTTTTTAAACAAGATTCTAATTCAGCATATAAGTCAAAAAGATTATACTAACCAAACGACTCAATTATTTTCATTTATCCTTAGATGCCTAGTGTGCAGCCCACTCAATGCTATCTAAATCAATTCCTTCTTTATACATTTCCCAAAGTGGACTCATTTCGCGTAATTTATTCACTGTATCTGTTACGGCTTTAATGGTATAATCAACTTCCTCTTCTGTTGAAAAACGGCTTAATCCAAAGCGTAATGAACTATGTGCTAAATCATCGCCTAAACCCAAAGCCTTTAAAACATACGATGGTTCTAATGAGGCAGAAGTACAAGCACTACCGCTACTTAAGGCAATATATTTATTGATACCCATTAATAAACCTTCACCTTCAACATGTTTAAATGAAATATTTGCCACATGTGGAAGTCGATTAGTTGGGTGACCATTTAAATAACTTTCTTCAATTTTTAAAAGTCCAGATTCTAATCGATCTCTTAATTTAGTAATTCTTGCTGTATCTGAATCCATTTCATTCATGCATAATTCGCATGCTTTACCAAAACCAACTATACCTGGCACATTTAAGGTACCGCTGCGCATGCCTCTTTCATGACCACCGCCGTCCATTTGAGCAGTTACTTTTACACGCGGGTTTTTACGACGCACATACATGGCACCAACTCCTTTAGGGCCATACATTTTATGCGCCGTAAACGCCATTAAATCGATACCATCTTTATTTACATCCACAGGAATTTTTCCAACGGCTTGCACTGCATCGGACATCACAAGTACGCCATGTTTTTTTGCAATAGCCGAAATTTCACGCATAGGATTTACTGTTCCTATTTCGTTATTGGCATACATAATAGCAACCAAAATTGTTTTAGGTGTGATGGCTTTTTCAAGTTCATCAAGGTTAATCATACCTTTATCATCAACCTCAAGATAGGTAACTTCGGCACCTTGTTTTTCAAGATGTTTACAAGTGTCAAGTACCGCTTTATGTTCAATTGTAGTTGTAATGATATGATTTCCTTTTGATGCATACATTTCGTACACGCCTTTGATAGCAAGATTATCAGCTTCTGTAGCGCCTGAGGTAAAAATAATTTCTTTAGGATCGGCACCAATTAGTTTGGCAACTTGCTCACGCGCATAATCAACAGCTTCTTCGGCAGTCCAACCAAATGAGTGATTTCGGCTAGCGGCATTACCAAAGTTCTGCGTAAAATAAGGAACCATTGTGTCTACAACGCGAGGATCACAAGGGGTTGTAGCATTATTGTCGAAATAAATTGGGAAATTCATGATATTATGTTTAAATGATGTTTTGTTAGATTGTATTTTATTCGATCGGATGCATAAGCATATCAATGAGTAATAACTGAATATGAACGAGCACCGAGGATGGCAAATATATTCTACAAAATTCGAATGATGAATTATTTCTTATGTATAGTTTCTTTAGCAAATAGGATAAGGTTATATCTTTGATTTTTACATCTCAAAATTAATTTACATGACCATCGAACATATCGGTATAGCCGTTAAATCATTAGAAATTAGTATCCCTCTTTACGAAAACTTGCTCAAAACTACTTGTTATAAAACCGAGACGGTTGCTAGTGAACATGTGAATACCGCTTTTTTTATGGTTGGAGATAGTAAAATCGAATTACTTGAATCATCCGTAGAAGATGGTGTAATTGCAAAGTATATTGAAAAAAGAGGTGAAGGGATGCATCATATTGCCTATGCTGTTGATGATATTTATGCTGAGATGGAAAGAATGAAAGCCGAAGGATTTATATTATTGAATGAAGAACCTAAAAAAGGGGCCGACAATAAAATGGTCTGTTTTATTCATCCTAAAACCGCCAATGGTGTACTAACAGAATTATGTATGGAGATAAAATAGTTGACCCTTACTTAAAATCTTACCGCAATTTTGGCTTTTAAAAACAAAGGTGTGCCTGAAGTAAAATGAATTTCGCTAACTGGTGATGATTCGCCCTTCAATTGACTCTCTGTTTCAAATTGGGCTTCCTTCCATTTTTGGTTAAATAAGTTTTCGGCAGATAATCCAAAGATCATTTTTTTAAATCCATATTCAACAACTAAATCATTAATGAAATAACCTTTTGCAATAACAGAGTTTGATTCATTTCCCGATCTATCGGCAAGGTATCTATATCGAAGAGAGGCACTCAAACGCTGATTGAACTTGGCTGTTAAACCTCCAATTGAAGTGGTCGTAGGCGCTAATGGAATTTTATTTTCTTCTGCGCTCACATCTAATGCGCGTGGTATGGCATAGTTGAAATCAATATCAGCAAATAACCATGGTTTTATATCATAGCGCAAACCAATATCTATACCATAACGTTGGGTTCTACCACTTGGTTCAACAACGGCTTCATCACCAACATAAACAAATTCTTGTTGTAAATAAAGCCACCATGCAGAAGCGGTAATGAGCATATTTTTGTTTGGTTTGTAATTCCCTCCAAATTCAGCACCATAAGCTGGCGGTAAAGTTTGATATCCATTTTGTGCAACCACAACTCGTGTATCGTTAGAGTGAAACCCAATACCAGACAAAAGAAAAAGTTGAAGATTTTTATTCAATGAATAGTAAAGATTCAGTTTAGGACTAAAGATCGCTTTTGCAACATTGTTTTGATTAGGGTTTGGATCTAATTGATCGGTATAATCAAACAAGAAGAAATCTTCGCGTAGTCCTATATTGATTCTCAAGTTTTTATTAATATCAATATTTTCGTTCAAATAAGCTGCAATATTTAATTCATTTACATCGCCCAATGAATAGCGATTTAAAACATTGTTTTCGCGTGTTACATTACTAAGTTCATTATTTTTAATTATGTCGTAACGTGCTTGAACGCCAAGTTCGGTGCTAAAATTAATCTGCCCAATTTGTTTTGAATTATGAAACGAACCATTATAGCCAATAATTTTTCGTTGTTCGTGCTGCCGAATTTTATCTCCGTTTACGGTATCATTTTTATAAAAAGTAAAATTGGAAAGTAAATTAAATCGATATGTATTGAAAAAGATTTGATTACTTAAGGTATTGCCATGATGTAAATCAGAAACTACTTTTAAACTGGCATTCACGCGTCCGGTTTGTCCACCTTCAGTTGGGTCAATATTTCCGAATCGGCTAATTGAACCATTCGCAACAGCACGTTCTGGTATTTGACCTGAGGCATTCCATCGACTACTAAAATTTGAAACTTGCATAGTTACTCGATGATGCTTTCGTATCAAACCCGAATATTTTGCAAATAAATTACTTCGATGTAAATGATCAGGTTGATCAAAAAAACCTCGACGATAATAATATTCTCCAGCCACAAATAAGTTTTGATTTTTAGCTTTCGCTTTCTCTCCCAATAAATTGATTTGAGAATACACACGGAACATATTAAAATTGCCACCTTCTAACGAAATTAAATTATTGTCGATTGTATTTCTTGTTTGAAACTGAACAGCACCAGCAGTTGCAAAATTCCCAATAGAGGCATTGTATGGTCCTTTTCGAACATTCACACGCTCAATGGTTTCGGGTAATACAAAATGTAAATCTGCATAACCCTGACCATGTGCATGACTCACCATATTGACCGGCATGCCATCTACCGAAACATTAATATCTGTTCCATGATCACAATCAAATCCACGAAGAAAAATTTGTTCAGCTTTTCCACCTCCGGCATGTTGGGCAATAAAAAGGCCTGGTACAATTCTTAAAATATCTTGCGATGTATTTACAGGACGCATTTTGATATCGATTTTAGAAATCGTGTTTGAATTCGCTATTTGATCGGTTCGGATTTTTACTTCTTTTAACTGAGTGCTATTGGGTTCCATTTCAATATTTAGTTGAATCGTATTGTGCGATTCGATCCGAACATTCAATTCTTTTTGGTTATAACCCGTCATATCAATAGCAAGGGTATATTCACCATCTATTAAATCGTTCAGTGTAAATACACCCGCTACATTAGAAATGGTTTGCAAACCTAATTGTGGCAATTTAACGAGAGCATATTCAATAGGTTGTTTGGTTTTGCTATCAATAATTTTACCTTGTATATTACCGCTATGAGCAAAAGATTTTGAAAAGCATAATATAGATAGAATGATAAGTAAATAGATTTTCATTTTAAATATTTTTAAAAGTTTTGATTATAAAAAAATGCGTTCGATGGTCCAGTAAAATGCAACCATGCCTATTATGATATTGGCAGGAATTACAATTCTTTTTCTGTACCAAATTGTTTGATTTGAAATTTTAAGTGTGATAAAATACATAAAGAAGATAATGGCTAATTGTCCGAGTTCTACGCCAATATTGAAGCTGATTAATGCGGTAGCAAATGAATAGCTAGGCATACCTAATTCATCAAGTGCGCCTGCAAATCCCATTCCATGAACCAACCCAAATATAAAAATCATAATAAGGCGCCAAGGTTTTACCTTTTGATAAAAAATATTTTCGATGGCTAAAAAGGCAATTGATAAGGCAATGATAGGTTCAATAATACTTGATGGAGGATTGATATAACCATAAACTGCTAAAGCCAAGGTGATGGAATGGGCTAATGTAAATAGGCTTGCTTGTAATATGATTTTTTTTATGTCAGTGTTTAAAAAAAACACGCAAAGAATAAAAAGAATATGATCTAAACCTAAAGGAATAATATGAGTAAAACCTTGTTGTAAATAGTTTGAAAAAAGATCGCCATCGCTTAATTTATCAAGTTCATAATTGATGGTATGTGCAGAAGTAAATAGGCTCGAACATAAAATGACGAAGAATAAAATAATTGACTTTTTGATATGGTTCATGATTCAAAGAATTATTTTACAGCAATAAAATTTTCAGTTGGTAAACTACTATAAATGGTCAATGCTTTACTTTTCATTTCTTGCGATAATTCTTTTTCGCCAAGAGCTTCATAAATTAAAGAGGCTTTATAAATAAGGGTAGCATTTTGACTATTTGTTGAAAGGGCCTTTTCGATATGAGATTTTGCTGATGCATTTTCGTTGCGTAAAAAATAAACCCATGCCATTAATTCATTGGCGTCAATATTTTGTGGACGTAATTGATAATCTTGTTTTGCATGCTTCAATGCCTCATCAAATTGTTGTGTGTATAAATAAGCATTCGCCAGTTCTCTATGACCATTGTGTTTAGCAAAGGTTTTTGTTTCATTTTCTTTTTCACCTTCCAATACTAATTTTAGAACGTCGTGATGGATTTCATTTGCCTTCTTAGTATCACCTTTCTTTTTATAGAGTTCACCTAAATATGAAACAAAGGAAGATTCACTCATTGCGCGAATGGCATTTTTACAATGTATAATGGCAGTATCTATTTGGTTTTGTGCACTCGCTACTTTGGCCAATCCCATTTCAGCATACGGATAATTGGGGCGAACATAAATAGAAGATTCATATAGCATTTTAGCGGTATCAGCATGACCGGTGTTTAAGTACAAATCACCTAATTGAACGCGAGCCCATTCTGTATTTTCTAATCCCTGTGCACCCGATTCAACAGCCATTCGCATCGCTGAAATGGCACCCACATTATCGCCCATAATTTGACGGAGATAAGAGATTCTAGAGTAGGAGCGAATATCAGGTCGAATGGTCATCATCTTATCACATAAAACAACGGCCTGTTGATAATTTCCTAATTCAACATTGGCATCTACAAGTGCGCCATAAATATCGGCATCATAGGGGTTCATGGCTAAAGCTTGTGTGGCAATTATTTTTGCATCGGTAAATTGATGTAGTGATAAAAGAATGGTGGCTTTATAGGTAAGTGCTTTATATAAAACATCTTTGGTAACTGTTTTTTTTGCAATTAAAGTATTGAGAGATTTCAAAGAGGCTTCGTGATAATAACTAAGATTGCCTGAAATTCGAGCTTCACTGATATATAATTCAACGAGTTTAATTCTTGACAGATCATCATTTGAATCCTGCTTTAAATTGTTGGTGTATTTAGTATAAAGATCTTCAAGCGTTTTAAATTCGGTTGAGATGCTCGTGGTATCTGATCTTTTTAATAAGGTAGGATAAGCGTCAGCTTTCGCGTTAATAAAATTACAGGATGTATTGATGCTAAAAATTGTAAAGCCAATCAATACGAATAAGATGAAATTTCCTTTTTTCATGTTCGTTTTTTTAAGTTTATAGAGATACTTACGAACAAACTTGAATATTGGATTTAATTGGAGGAAACGCACCGCTGGTGTAACGCTGGCAGGGTTTAACCACCGCAACCTTGCAACCCTGCCAGCGTTCCTCCCCTGCCAGCGTTTCTGGCACCATTTTCCATTTTATTTACTATATTCATACTATGAAAAAGCACATTGAACCACTTCACGCAGGTATGACTTACCATGTCTATAACCGAGGAATAAATAAAGAAACAATCTTTAGAAATGATAATAACTATCGCTACTTTCTCAAAAAGTATTTTCATTATCTCAACACGATTGCAGATACTTATTGTTTTTGTTTATTAGAAAATCATTTCCATTTTTTATTAAAAATTAAAACAGAGGAAGCCATTCGTCAGCAGTTGAATAGTATTAAACATGAAACCAAAACAGTTGAACAAATCATCAGTCAACAATTCTCAAATTTATTTAATGGATATGCGCAAGCATACAATAAAATGTATAATAGAACAGGAGGTCTTTTCGAAGAACCATTTCGGAGAAAGGTAATTGACAGTGATGATTATTTTTCTAAAGTCATTGCCTATATACATCTCAATCCTGTGAAGCATAAACTTACAAATAAATTTGAGGACTATCTTTATTCTTCATATAGGTTAGTTGTAAATACTGCAAACAGCATTGACCTGCAAACAATAGCAGGTGTTAACCATCAAATTGATTATAATCCTTACAACGTAATTAAATGGTTTGGCTTAGTTGATGAGTTTATAAATTTCCATAAGAATCAGAAAGCAAATTATACCGATAATATAACAAAAACGTAAATTTCTACTGGTTTACAGATTTGAAGATTACAATGATTCACGGACTATGTTGTTTATAAACCTACTAAAGTCTTTAACAAAAAAAGCCCGCAAGAAATAATTTCTTACGAGCCTTTAGTGAAAAAAGGAAAATCTTGTTTTGAGGTTAAGCAAAATACGTTCTAAAAGAAAGAAGTTTCAATAGGGTGTGTATTGCGGCAATGATTGAACGGAAAGCCCACAGATCCAATGCCTCATTGGGCGAGGACTTGAAGAGAAAGCATGTATGCCGCCCAAATCTTATTTTTAAAATTTTTATTCAATTTCTCCTTACTACTGTTTTGTAATTTTTAGTGTCTGTACAATTCTATTCCCTTCAATGGCTTTTGCTAAATAAATACCTGCCGGAAAGTTATCACTTTTCCATACAAGTTGATGTTCGCCACTACCATAGTTACCCTCACCAATTGTTTTTATTAATCGTCCTTGTAAATCCAAAATTTCAATTTTAAATGAAGTGGATTTTACCAAATTAAATTTGAATATAACTTGATCGGTGTGAGGATTAGGATAATAATTGATCATGGTTTGCGATGTAGCAAAGCCAAGCGTGCTTAAGGGAGCTGAAACCAAACAAGCTGCTTGTGTAAATGGCGTTGCTAATCCACCACCTTCAGCAGTGCCACGCCAAGGCATTTGAACATAAGGAAAACTAGGTAAAAAGCTTGTATCATTATTGTTCACTCCAGTAGTATAAGTTAATACATCTAATAAATCTGTAGTTAGAGGGTTAGATCCTCCAGCCGTATAATCATCATACCACAAACCAATTGCAGCCAATACCACGCCACTTACTGCTTGCAATTCAATTTTAGTCACATCATCTTCTAATCTTCTTCCATTCGGGAAACCATCCATATTAGGAATAAATTGAATGGCCGTTGTGCTATTGTATAATGGGTTTGTAAGACCTAATACAGCAGCTTGAATAAGTCCATTAGAACTAAACGATGGGTCATTACGGGGTGTTATTGGCACAGCCATATTTAAGCGAAGCATATCACCACCATTCGGTAAAAAATTATTGATAAATGGTTTTCCATTAGCTAACGGATTACCCGCCTTTCCAGTTGCTAAATGATAGGGAGCTAAATTAGGAACACCCGTATGAAAGATAGGCCATAAATCAACCGATCGAGGTGAGCCTGCTGCAGGCAAAAGCAAGGTTCCAAAAATAGCATCATCCAATGCTGTACCCGCAACGGCGGCCGACCCTATTAAACTAAAAAGTCCATCTTGACCATTCCCAAAATCAAATGCCTGCAACGAATTACGTTGTATTCGTAATGGCGCAAAAGCAGGAACAGCACTGCCAAACAAACTATCATCCATATATAAGGCCAATTCAGGATTGTAAAATGAATTTTTAAATGAATCGATATACGCTAAATCTTGATAAGGTGTAATTGAATTCCAAAGATCTTTTTTACCTATCGGTATCACGGCTTCATTTGTAAGAGGCATTCCTAATCTCGAAACCTGTACCCATGGTCCTGAATAAGTTTCAGTGCCATTATTGCTTAAGGTTCTAATTTGTTGACGGGAAGCTGATGCCCAAACACCTATAACATAATTCGGATCTAATATACTTGTTGCAGAAGAAACGCCTTGTCCATTTTTTTGCAATGCGGCAATATCAACTTCAATGGCAATGACTGAAACATTCAAAAATTTTAATCCGTCATTTATATTGGTTGTTTGACGAGGCAGATCACCTAAATCAAATACGCCTCCTAAATCAACAAAGAAAGGATCATCGGCTGTTCCGCAGAATATTTTTTCACCTGTACTTGAAGTTGTAATGGCACTATTAAAAAGTGCTGAATAGCTTGTGTTTAAACCAACCGGTGTCTGAATAGATCGATAGCCAATATTGGGAGGAGGCACAATGCCATTATTTACTATGGTTGTCCAAGTTGTTCCGCCATTGGTACTTTTTTCTAACGTAAAGGTTGTTTTTAAATTTTGCGCACCTAAACGAATATTAAAAAATGTAGTCGGATCTTGATTTGTTTTGTGGAAGGTGAAACGATAGGTGATATCATCACCTGGTGTAGCTACATTATTATCGACATGGATTTCGTATCGAATATTTTCGCCGAAGGAATAATAATTTGGTCCACCATGAGCAAATTGAATAGGCACATAGGTGGCAATTAAGGTAATTTTATTTGTATCGTTCGGACTTCTAAAAGCGTACACATCAGCATTATCTGCTAAAGGATCATTCGCAATCAGTGGCGCCTCTCGATGACTTGAAGCTGACGCAACAAAGTTTGAGGTGATGAATAGCAAGGCATAAAATAAGCCTTGTATTCCTTTATAATTTATTTTCTTCATTCTCTTATTATTTTTTATAAATTGTCGAATTCCAATTTTTTACAAAAGGAATTCGACAATTAGGTTAATTATTAATTACTTCTTGTAATTCTATGTACACTTCTTTGTTGCTTGTTTTCTAGTACTTCAATAATATAAATACCCATCTTCATCTCTGATAAATTAATTTCAAATTGATTAGCACCTTCTTGACCCTTTGCTTGAATTTCTTTTATCAAACGACCAGAGATATCACTCACTTTAAATTGAATATCTGAAGCGGATTCCGTTTGAATATTTACTTTCAGAATATCAATAACTGGATTTGGATAGAGCGCAATATTTGAAATAGATAATGGATCAGACATTGGATTTATGATTCGTGCTTTACTTGTAGGTGGAGGTGGCGATGAGATTAAACATGCAGATTGATTGAAAGGAACAGCTAAACCGCCCGCTTCGCCAGTACCTCTCCATGGAAGTTGAACATAAGGAAACTTTCTTCTAAACATTGTATCGTTTTTATTCACGCCTGTAGAATAAGACAAAACATCAATTAAATCGGTTGTTACTGGATTCGCACTTCCTGCTGTATAATCATCATACCATAAACCAATGGCAGCTAATACCACACCACTTACCGCTTGCAATTCAATTTTAGTTACATCATCTTCTAATCTTCTTCCATTCGGGAAACCATCCATATTCGGAATAAACTGTAGTGCAGTTGTGCTATTGTATAATGGACTTGTTAGTCCTAATACAGCGGCATTAATTAAACCATCCGCACTAAATTGTTTACTATCTCTTGGTGTTATAGGCACCGCCATATTTAAGCGAAGCATATCGCCACCATTTGGTAAAAAATTATTGATAAATGGTTTGCCATTGGCTAACGGATTACCCGCTTTTCCAGTAGCTAAATGATAAGGTGCTAAATTAGGTACACCTGTATGAAAGATAGGCCATAAATCTACAGATCGTGGCGAACCAGCTGCTGGTAAAAGCAATGTTCCAAAAATGGCATCATCTAAGGCTGTGCCCGCAACCGCAGCTGAACCTTTTAGGCCGTAAAGACCATCATGACCATTACCAAAATCAAAGGCTTGCAATGAATTTCGTTGTATACGTAAAGCACCCATTTGCGGTACTGCCCCACCAAACAAACTATTATCCATATACAAAGCCAATTCAGGATTATAAAAGAAGTTTTTGAATGTATCTAAATAGGCTAAATCTTGATAAGGTGTAATTGAATTCCAAAGATCTTTTTTGCCAATTGGAATCACCGCTTCATTCGTTAATGGCATTCCTAATCTTGAAACCTGAACCCAAGGTCCGGTGTATGATTCGCTACCATTTGGGTTTAAAGTCCTCATTTGTTGACGAGAAGCAGATGCCCAAACACCAATAACATAGTTAGGATCTAATATGCTAGTTGCCATTGAAACACCCTGCCCGTTTTTTTGCAAAGTAGCAATATCTACTTCAAGTGCAATTACAGAGACATTTAAAAACTTTAATCCATCTCTTGCTGGACCAACCTTTCGGGGAAGATCGCCTAAGTCGAACACACCACCTAAGTCTACAAAAAATGGATCATCAGCTGTTCCGCAAAATATGTTTTCACCACTACTTGCTGTTGTGACCGCATTATTAAATAGGGTCGCATAATTTGAGTTTAAACCTGCCCCACCTTCAATTGATCGAGCACCAATATTAGGAGGCGGAACGATTCCATTACTTACAATCGTTGACCAAGTTGAGCCACCATTTGTACTTTTTTCTAGCGTATAGGTAGTTTTTAAATTTTGCGCACCTAAACGAATATTGAAAAATGTGGTTGGATCTTGATTTGATTTATGAAAGGTGAAACGATAGGTGATATCATCGCCTGGTGTAGCTACATTATTATCTACATGGATTTCGTATCGAATATTTTCGCCAAATGAATAATAATTGGGTCCTCCATGTGCAAATTGAATGGGCACATAAGTTGCAATTAAGCTGATTTTATTCGGATTGTTCGGACTTCTGAACGCATATACATCGCAATTGTCAGCTAATGGATCATTGCTAATAAGGGGTGCTTCTCTGTGACTGGAAGCCTTCGCAAACGATACTACTAAAAGCATCATGAATACGGGAAGCATATTTTGAATATGCATATATTTTAGTTTTTTCATTTTTTACTTTTTAATTGATGATTAAAATTAATTCACTTGTGTACCTCTCCATGGTGATTGTACATAAGGAAAAGTTGGTTTGAAGGTGGTATCATTTTTTTCAACGCCAGTAGAATAAGTTAAAACATTTACTAAATCATTTGTTACTGGATTTGCACCACCAACTGAATAATCATCATACCATAATCCAATAGCCGCAAGTGCCACACCTGCTACTGCTTGAAGTTCAATACGCGTTACATCATCTTCTAATCTTCTTCCATTTGGAAAACCATCCATGTTTGGAATATTTTGAAGGGTCGTATTGGTATTATACATAGGGTTTGTAAGTCCGGCAACAGCTGCACTAATTATTCCTTCTGAACTAAATTCGGCACTATTTCTAGGGGTTACAGGTACAGCCATATTTAAACGAAGCATATCACCACCATTCGGTAAAAAATTATTGATAAATGGTTTGCCATTCGCTAACGGATTGCCTCCTTTGCCAGTAGCTAAATGATAAGGTGCGAGATTCGGTACACCCGTATGAAAAATTGGCCATAGGTCAACAGAACGAGGCGCACCTGCTTTGGGTAATAAAAGAGTGCCAAAAACAGCATCATCTAAAGCAGTACCTGCAACTGCTGCAGAACCTTTTAAACTATATAAACCATTTTTACCGTTACCAAAATCAAATCCTTGAAGTGAATTTCTTTGTACTTTTAATTGACAAAATGCAGGCACGGCTGAATGATAAAAACTATCATCCATGTATAATGCCAATTCAGGATTGTAAAAAAAGTTTCCAAAAGTGTCAATATAGGCAAGATCTTGATATGGTGTGATAGCATTCCATAAATCTTTTTTACCAACTGGTATAACAGCTTCGTTAGTTAAAGGCATACCAAGTCGTGAAACCTGAATCCAATTACCAGTATCATTAGGGTTTGCACCAGTAGTACTTAAGGTACGAGTTGCAGGTCGAGATGCACTTGCCCATACACCAATTACAAAATCACCATCTAAAATATTAGCCGCTTGCGAAACATTTTTACCATCCTTTTGCAAAGTTGAGATATCTATTTGCAAACAAATTGAATGTACGTTTCTACGTCCTAGTCCATCTCTTACAATACCACCATTTTGACGTGGGGCATCACCTAAATCAAATATACCACCTAAGTCAACGAAAAAGGGATCATCGCTTGGTCCGCAAAAAACCTTTTCACCTGAACTTGCTGTAGTGATAGCATTTGCAATCAAAGCACTATAACTCGTATTTAAGCCAACAGGCGTTTGAATAGAGCGATAACCAATATTGGGTGGAGGAACAATGCCATTTGAAACAACTGTTGTCCAAGTAGCACCGCCATTGGTGCTGCGTTCGAGATTATAAGTTGTTTTTAAATTTTCGGCACCTAAACGAATATTAAAAAATGTGGTAGGATCTTGATTCATTTTCATAAACGTAAATCGATAGGTGATATCATCACCAGCAGTGGTTACGTCATTATCAATATGAATTTCATAACGAATATTTTCACCGAAGGATGCATAGTTAGGGCCACCGAAAGGAAGTTGAGCAGGAATGTAATTCGCAATAATGGTTACTTTGTTGGGGTCGTCAGGACTTCGGAATGCATACAAATCGGTATTGTCTGCAAGTGGGTCATTGGCAATCAAGGGAGCTTCTCTATGGCTTGATGCCTGGCTTGTTTGTGAGGCGATTAGGAGGAAAGAAAGGAATGCCATTCTTTTAATTCCGTGAAACGCATTGAGAAAAAATTTTCTTTTCATATACTTTATTTTTTAAGATGAGATGACTACAATACGTAGCCAACTTAATATACGATAGAAGTAAGTTCTTGGATTTTAGATTTAGTTATAGTCTTCGAATAAGTATGGAAGAAGGCCAAAAGAGATGAATGAATGCGCTTTCGATTTTTATCTTTAGATTTGTGCACAATGAATCAATATGCAGATATGGCATTTTTAATTTCTTCGTTAAAAGCGAAGGATGAAAAAGCATATGCCTATTTATATGATCATTATTCGGCAGCGCTTTATGGAATTATTTTTAAAGTGGTAAATGATGATGATGCGGCAGATGTGTTGCAAGAAGCATTCATTAATATTTGGAAAAATATTGAATCCTATGATATTGCAAAGGGAGGATCTTTATTTACTTGGATGTTGAACATTGCAAGAAATAGAGCAATTGATCGATATCGTCAAAAGAATAGGGTTGCTGAAAACCAATCAGACTATAAAATCGTACATACAGGAAATGATAGTTTTAAAAGCACTACCACCAATACAGATAAGATAGGATTAAACACTTTAATTGACAAGTTAAAGCCTGATCTCAAAGAGCTGATTGAGCTGCATTATTTCAAAGGATTTACGCACCAAGAAATAACCGACCAAACGCAGCTCCCACTCGGCACCGTAAAAACTCGAATTAGAACAGCAATGAAAGATTTAAAACAACTCGTAGGAATAACTTAAAAATGAACATAAAGGAATACATAGAATCAGGCATTTTAGAACAGTACGTAATGGGTACTGTCACTGCGCAGGAGCGACAGGAGGTTGAATGCATGAGTCATATCTATCCTGAAATTGCAACTGAACTTCATTCTGTACAAGAAGCGATGGAAGCTTTTGCAATATCAATGAAAAAGACACCTCCTGCCGATTTAAAAAATAAAATCTTAGCTTCTTTACATGAATTAGCAATCAATGAATCTGAATCAAACGTAAATCAAGCACCTCAATTAACTGTGACCACCAACAAAGAAGATATTTCAAATCAAAGTTTTGATCATTCTTCTAAAAGTAATATGGTTGCAATGCCTTCTAATTTGTTTAAAATTGCGGCTTCTATTTTGCTTTTGCTAAGTGTGGGTTTAGGCTATATGCTTTATGATAAAAATCGAAATCTTGAAACTCAAAAAGAGAACATCACTAAAATTAAAAATGATTTAGAACTAAAAGAAAGAACAATTGCTTTTCAATCCAATCAATTGTCTGTTATTCAAAATCCAAATTTTACAAAGGTTGCTTTAGCGGGTGTTCCAACAAAGAGTCCTGAATCAAAAGTGACTATTTATTGGAACAAACAATCGCAAGATGTTTACTTAAGTGTTCAAAATTTACCAGTGCCTTCAGAAGACAAACAGTATCAGTTATGGGCCATTGCCGATGGTAAACCAGTTGATATGGGTATGTTGAGTAATGAGAATATGGATAGCTTATTTCAAAAAATGAAAACAATAGGTAATGCACAAGCGTTTGCAATTACACTTGAAAAGAAAGGTGGCGTGCCTAGTCCAACCATGACAGAAATGTATGTTGTGGGTGGAGTTTAATTTTTAAATGGCGTTCAATACAATTTAAATCTGAAAAAGAATACCTAGAAGAATGATGATTAGAACAAGTATGATCATCAATAATTTTTCAATGAATACAAGAGGAGTTTGAGAAGTTAACCTCGATATTCTTATTTGTTGTTCATGTTTAAAATGTCCATGTACCATTAAAGTTGGAGCCAGAATAGAATTGACCTGAATTAAATAATTATTCAAATAAGTTGTTTTGTCTAGATTGCGAATAGCAAATTCATCTGCCTCAAGTTCATGTTGAAGATCAAGTGCATGATGATAGAAATAGACAAATGGGTTGAACCAAAAAATGGCTTGTAATATGCTATAATAAATTTTACCATAGCTATGATTTAATTTGATATGTGCATTTTCATGCGCCAGAATCATTGGTAAATTATTATTTTGTTTAAAACTCGGAGGAAGAAATAATAGATTGAAAAAAGTGAATGGGATTTCGATTGAAGAATGAAACCAAACCTTTTGAGAATTCAATTCTTCAATAATGGCGTTCTTCTTAAGTTGATAAATAATATATAAGCCAAATACAATTCGAGTAATTCCCCATAACATCCCCATAAAAAGAAGAATGAAGATAATTTTTGCATATTCAGTTTCAAATAAATGTAATGAGGATGCCCATTTTTCAACCATATTCATAATGCTGCTTGTTGATATGGATTGAAAAATTGAATAAGATTTTAAACTATTCAATGAAAAGAGCGGGATTATGAACGCAATTAATGAGGTAAAAAGAAGGTAATATCGATTCCAACCATAAGAACTTTTATTTTGAATGAAGAACTTAAAAAGACAGTAAAATAAGGCGAGTAATAAAATGGTTTTTATAAAATAGAAAAGCATGGAATGATGGATAGTATTTAATCTATCATGCAAGTTTAGATTAATTAAAAGAGATATTCAAATCAACAGTCGGAGATTGATCATATATGTAAAAGTAAAAAGCTTCGAAATTGTTCGAAGCTTTTTACTTTGTTTTCTAATTTACTATCCTTTTCCATGCCAATCTATTTTACGTGAGAAGTACATAATAGCAGCCAGTATAATAAATAGACCAATACTGCCGGCTAATAAAGCACCATCTTGCAATTGAATTAAAACAAAAATAAAGACATAAAGGAGAGATAAAAACCCTCCAAATATACCAGCCGTTTTATTACTCGAAAAAACACTACGTGTATACACCGAAATAAGTAATACTGTAGCAACTGCCGAAATAAGATATGCAGTAGAATATGAAGTATATTCTGATATCGAAAGCATAAGCGTATAAAATAAACAAAGTGCAAATCCAATTAATACATATTGTACAGCATGTACCTGCTTTTTTTGCATCACTTCAATAAAAAAGTAAACCACAAAGGTGAGCATGATGACTAAGATGGCATACTTGATGGTACGAGTAGCTTTGCCGTAATTATCAAGCGGTTGTAACATTTTTACACCGAAGGCGCTAGATTGAAAATTTATTTTTGCACCAGATTTCCATTGCTGAGGAAATTCTCGATTTAAATCAAAAGCTTTCCATATAGCTGCGAATTTTCCATCTTTAATAACACGTTCTGGTAATGTTTTCCCTTTGAAATCAGGATGTGGCCAGGCAGCATCCACACTCACCGTAGTTGATTTGCCTAGAGGAATAAATTGAATTTGCTCTGATCCACGAAGCATCATCTTCATAGAAAATTTTTTGTCTTTGTTTAAATCATCAACACTTAATTGTATGGGCGTATGTAATCCTTTTTCAATATAATCTGCAGAATTAATACCTGCATTAAAATCATATTCTTTTCCATCCCAATTGATTTTCATTTTTTCTTGAATGCCTGTGTAGTCGCTCAGACCAAATGTTAAGAATGCCTCATTCAATAAAAGATTTTCTTGTAAAATATTTAATTTAAAAATAGCCAAGGGAGAAAATTTTCCGGATACAGATAGGTTGGCGGTATATACCAACAATTTAAATATGCTACTACGTGCTCTAAAATCAGGTAATAAATTTCCATTAATTATAAGTTCATCAGGTAAAAAATAAGCAAATTGTTTTATGGTCGATATTTTGCCATCACTTGCTTTGTTATGAATAAGATATGGAATGACTAATACTGGACCACTGATGGTTTGATCGGTGCTCCATTGGCTGGCAATTTCTTTTTTTACATCTTCGTTACGTTGTTTTCTTTCATCAATGATATTACCTATAAAATAAGTTGGTATCAATAAGGCTAGAATTAAAAAACTAATAAAAAAACCTTTGATGAGGTTTCGATTGCGTGCTAGAATGCTTAACGGTTCTTGTTTTTCTGAATGAGATTCGGGGTTCATGTTTTTATGTTTTAATGAATAAAAGTACTTTGTAATGCAAAGTAAATTAAATCAAAACAATAAATTCAACCTTTGAATGTTAAAACAAATACAAGATTTAAAAAAGATGGATTTGGGAGCGTGTGAAAAAATTAAATCATAAAACAGATCATAATCACGATTTATATAGAGCGAATCATTTTCTCTAATGAAGCCAAATGAGCCTTGAATGCTTTTTCACCCGCAGATGTGATTTTATAGCTGGTATTGGTTTTGCGACCAATAAAGCCTTTATGAACTTTTATATATTTACTTTCTTCAAGTTGTTTTAAATGAGAAGCAAGATTACCATCCGTAATTTGAAGCAATTCTTTTAAAAAATTAAAATTCACTTCTTCATTCATCAACAAAGCACTCATAATGCCTAGTCGAATTCGGCTATCAAAAATTTTATTTAGATGTTCAATCGGATTTTCCATTGCTTATTTCATTTCTGTTTCAACACGATCGTACTTCCACCACATCGCAAAACCATAAACAATATGAAACACACCAAAACCTAAGGCCCAAAATAATAATCCATGACGCGAAAAAAACAGACTGGCTAGTCCGAGTATAATTTCAATATAGCCAAGATAACGAACTTCGCCTAAAGTAAATTTGCTGCCATTGACTAATCCTAAGCCATAAAATATTAAACAACCTGATGCAACAAATTGAAATTGATTTTGATCAATGAGTTGTAAAATAAAAATACCGCCAACCAACATTGGCAATAAGGTATGCCACATGAGCCTTTTTGCACTAGAGCCCCAAATTGGAATATGAGCCTTTTTACTTTTTAAATAAGTAAAAAAGAAAGCGGTTATCATCGCAAAAAAAAGTACAAGTAAGGCGACTATTAATAAATAAGAAAATAAATCAGTTGCAGATGCCCGCTGGGTGGAATATTCATTTTTATAGTATAAATCAATTCGTCTATTCGCTATAAAGGCCCCAATGAGTGCGCAAATTCCAGCACTTATACCACTCCATCCGCTTAAACTGATAAAACGACTGCTGCGTTCCATCATCGATTTTATTTCATCCAGTTGCTTGAGTGAATTATTATAATCTTCCATAAAAGTACTTTGAGTCACGAAGCTACAACGTTTTTTAAAAGTTTTGATGATTCAATTAATTATTTGTTTTCAATAGAGTTTGAATGAAAAACAAGATTTCACGTGATCAATTGTGGTTCTAAAACTGAAAGAGAAGGGCAAATTTTGACCACAATGCCCAACCGCAATTTCATGACAGCGATTCCATCTTACCAAAATGAGAAGCCGTTTTACACAGTCTGTATTGAGTTTAAACTGAATAAAAGAATCATATTTTATTTGCAATTAAAAAGGCAATCTGATATAAAGGATTATTGATCGATCAAAATTGATAAATAGTTACCTGAAGATTCGATGACTTCTAAGAAAAGTTTATAGAACCAAAATGATTCAAAAGATTGATATTCAATAAGCTATAAATATATTTTGAAATATTTTAAATTGAGACTTCTTTGAATTTTAGCCAAGTAAAAAGAATATAAGATTCGCCAACTCATTAGAAAATTTTCATCTTTCAACATTTTATTTTGTATATACATTAAGATTATGCTAATTTTAAACCTTAATCAACGAAGGGGCAATATGAATTCAATCATCCTCCAATAACATTTGGATTGGTTGGCATACTGAACTTTCTTAAATTTTATTTTTATGACTAAACATTACATCTCAATGTCGAAACTATCATTACTGATTGCTTTTAGCTTAATAATGATGGGAAACCTTTCAAAAGCGCAGAAACAAAAGGCGGTTGAAACAGCTGGTACACAAGTCTTTCCTTGGACAAATGACCAAAGCCATGAACTTAAAAACGAAATCGTTGATAAGCGAAGTCAGTTTTCCAAGCATTATCAATTAGCCAATGGTAACCAAAGAATGTATTCTTCAATTGGTTCGATACATTATAAAAATGGCAATTCATGGAGTGAAATTAGCAAAGAAATAAAATCAAACACAACGAGTACACATACAAGCAACCCTTATTATAATGGAACAAATAGTTTTAAAACCTATTATCCACAAAATCCATTCAGTGGTAAAGTTTATACTTCATTGCATGAAGGAGAAATGAACGAAAATATTGAGTCGGTATATGCTATTGACCAAAACGGAAATATTGTTTATCAATTTCAAGCAAACTCTACACAAGAGATTAGTCTGGAGAATGGTAGTATTGTTTATAATAATGTGTTTCCATCTACTTCAATTAGATATTCACAAGGAAGTGATGGACGTAAATTTGATATCGTATTACAAAACCAACAAAGCTTAAATAATATACCAACCAATGCAGCCTATTTGGTAATCAAAGAAAAAGTAACGATTCCTTCAGGTTGGTCAGTAAAATCAAGTTCAAACGGAATAGATATTTATAAAGGATCTAATTGGTTGGCAAATTTACCTACCCCAATTGCTTTTGAACAAGAATCAGCCAATAAGACGTATGAGAATGAAACAGAGGCTATGACAAAAGGAGAGATGACAATGTCTAAAAACGGAAATGAAATTACACTTTATACAAAATTTTCAATGGATTGGTTAAAATCATCTACACGTAGTTTCCCAATTTTTCTTGATCCAACCTTAACCATTTATCCATTGTTAACAGCAATGAATACTGGTTATATGTTGAATGTACCAGGTTTGCCTCTTCCTTCTCCCGCAGCACCAAAATTTTCTGGTAATATTCGTATCACTGCAGGTGGAACTGTTGCTTGGTGTAAATTTCCGCTTACAACTTTACCAGCTAATGCAGCAATCACTTCTGCTTCATATAACGGATATCATTATAATGGTGTAGTTCCAGCAGGACTTCCATTTAAATATGCCAGCATTATTGGTATGCAAAATGTGGATCCTGTAACAGCAGATTCTTTTAGTATTCACACCAAAATTACT
>ENA-UOWO01000803-UOWO01000803.1-activated-sludge-metagenome-genome-assembly--contig:-NODE-803-length-44048-cov-9.584979_pt1 | contig 44048 bp, 37 predicted proteins | sample MGYA00238148_ERZ761564 | MGnify/ENA primary metagenome ERZ761564 (study PRJEB28885, sample SAMN05720194) | activated sludge metagenome | isolation source: Anaerobic digester | place: USA... | reverse complement strand
GCGATCCGGCTCGCATCGAGCAAGCGGGCCACCCTGGCCCGACTGCAACAGCACAGCATCGCGACTCCACTGGATTTCATGACGGATGCCGCCGTGCGACATTGGGTCGTCAAGCCCGACGACGGCGCAGGCAGCCTGGACACACGTCGGCATGGCGATCACGCGGCCGCACTGATGGATTGGCAGCGGCGCGGACAGCGCGGCGAGACCGCGACGCTGGAGCCCTGGGTCGAAGGAGACGCGCTGAGCCTGTCGCTGCAGGTTCACAACGACTGCGCAGAGCTGCTCGCGGTCAATCGGCAGCGGCTCGCGATCGATGGGGAAGGCGCGGTGTCTCTGATCGAAGTCGACATCGGCGCCGGCGACTTCGATGCCGCGCAGCGGCACGCGTTCGAGCAGACGGCCCGCAACGTCTGCGCCGCCATACCGGGTCTGGCCGGCTGGGTCGGCATCGATCTGGTGTGGCATGCCCGGCGCGGACCGGTGGTCGTCGAGGTGAACCCGCGCGTCACCAGCGCGTACGTCGGGATGTCGGCCGCGCTGGGCCGCAACCTGGCGGCAGAGATCCTGTCGGCACACGAAGCAGCGCATCTCCAGACCGAAATCACCGATGCAGCGCTCTGACACGTTCATCGTCGGCTGGGACGTCGGCGGCGCGCACCTGAAGGCCTGCCTCACGCGCGATGGTCAGGTCATCGATGTGGCGCAATGGGCCTGCCCGCTGTGGCAGGGGCTGGATCAGATCGACATCGCGCTGCAGCAAGCCCAGGCACGCTGGCCCGCGCTGGGCAGCGATACCAGACACGCGATCACGATGAGCGGCGAAATGGTCGATGCATTCGAGCATCGCGAAGAGGGCGTGCAGCGCATCGCGGATCGGCTGGCGCAGGTGTTGCGCGGGGAGGTGCGACTCTATGGCGGCGACCTGGGCTGGATTGCGCCAGCCGACGCAGCGCGGTGCTGGACGCAGATCGCATCGGCCAATTGGCTCGCCACCGCGCATCATGCGGCGACGGTCTTTCGCGACGGCTTGCTGGTCGACATCGGCAGCACCACCACCGACCTGATCGTGCTGGCGAATGGGCGCGTGCAAACCGCGAGCCGCAGCGACCACGAGCGGCTGGCAAGCGGCGAGCTGGTCTATCACGGCGTCGTGCGCACGCCACTGTGCGCACTGGCGAGGCACGTTGCCTTTCGCGGCCCCCCGGTCAACGTGATGAACGAATGGTTCGCGACCACGGCGGACGTCTACCGGATGACCGGCGAGCTCGACCCGGCACACGATCAGCAGCCGAGTGCTGACGCACGGTCGAAGGACCGCACGGCAACCCGGCAGCGACTTGCACGGATGATCGGACTCGACGCGCGAGATGCCGAGGACGACGAGTGGCTCGCGCTGGCGAAGGCATGGCGGCAGGCCCAGATCGAAGAGATCGCAGCCTCGCTGACTCGCATGATGGCCACGCGGTGCGGGACCGCATCGGCCGGCACGATCGTCACCGCGGGTTGCGGCGCCTTTCTGGTCCCCGACCTGGCAGCGCGCGTGCCGGCGCTGACGGGTTGGCCCCTTCGGTCCTACGGCTGCGATGTCGCGCGCATCGCAGCCACCGACGATGGAGCCGCGGACGCCAGCAAAGCCGACTGGGCTCAGGTCTGCGCCCCCAGCGTTGCGGTCGCCAGCCTGTACGCGCGGGAGCCATGCTGATGTGGGTGGTCAAGCTCGGTGGCAGCCTGTGCGAGCAGGCACCCGAAACATCGCCCCTGCGCGACTGGCTGGACCTGCTGGTTCGCGAGGGTGCGGGCCGCGTGGTGATCGTCCCGGGAGGCGGAAGGTTCGCCGATGCGGTGCGCGGGGCGCAGGCGCAGTGGCGCTTCGACGACCTGACGGCCCACAACATGGCCTTGCTCGCGATGTCCCAGACCGCGCACCTGCTGCGCAGCCTGAATCCGGCGCTGCGCCTGTGCGATCGCGAGGCGGCGCTGCACCAGGCGCTTCGGCAGGGCGCGGTCGCGGTCTGGTCGCCGCTCGAACTGCAGCGTGACCGCGCGGATGCCGACACGAACTGGGACGTCACATCCGACAGCATCGCGCTCGGACTCGCCCTGCGGCTGGGCGCAGCACGGCTGATCGTGGTCAAGTCATGCGAGATCGATCCATCGGCCGCGCTGGATCAGCTGAGTGCGAGGGGCGCCGTCGATCGCCGGTTCGCGATGCTGGCGGAAGGCCAGTCCCTGCGCATCGACGTGGTCGGCCAGCGTACCTGCTCGCTGATGCTGGGCGAGCTGAAGGTCCGCCACGACAAGGGCGGCTGACCCGGGCGTCGACTCAGGCGTGCAGCTCGTGGTGCACTGCAGCGCGCAGCCGCGCCGACAGATCGCGCACCCGGCCCGCATCGAGTTGCGATGCCCGATCGCCCACGCACACCGCGCTGCGAAATCCCACGAAGTCGGGCTGCAGTGCCGCCAGTCGCTCGACGTGCGCCAGGCGCAAGGCGCCGGCCAGCCCGACCATCGCATGCGCTCCACGCACCGCGTCGATGAAACGCTGCAAGGCCTCCGGACTCAGCAATTCGAACAGGCTGCCCGCCTGCTTCTCGGCGGTGTCGACCATGATGGCCGGAAATGCAGCGCCTGCCCCACCTGCAATGTTGCACGCCCGCGTGACGAGCTCGTTGTCGAGCCCGCGGTCGGCGATGAACACCGGCACCACGGGCCAACCGCAGCTGGCAAGGGCGTCGAGGACAGCCGCCGCACCAGTTTCGCGCTCTATGCCCACCTTGACATAGTCGACGCCACAGGAGCCCACGTCGGCGACCCGGGTCAGGATCTGCGCCACGTCTTCCATCGGAAGGTCTCCTATGGTGGCGCTGATCGGGAGGCGCAGGTGGTGCGCCCGCAGCGCGCAGACGACCTCGCGGATCGTGTTCAAGGGAAGTCCGCCCAGCGCACCCTCTCGCGGCTCCTTCAGGTCGATGAAGTCGGCGCCGCCCTCGGCCGCCTCCAGCGCCTCCTGGACATCGCGCACGCTGACCAGCATGCGCATCGTGGCGGTCGTCATTGCTGCTGCTGCGCGTGTCGGCGGTGCTTCGCGACTGCTTCTCTCAGCCAGCCCCAGGCCTCGCGCTCCTCGGGCCCGGCAGTCTTGTCGATGGCAATCTGCAGGTAGGCCATCTCGCTGTCGACCTTACCCGCCGGGAGCATGCTCAGGCGGCTGACCAGAACGGCGCCTTCGACCACCGCCGCCTGCGCACGGTTGATCCCGATGTACGGCGCATGCACGCACGCGTGCTCGCGCGCCAGGTGCAGCACGGTTCGCTGCTCCTCGTCCTGTCGTGACACCAGCCGCAACTCGAGGTGACTCAGCGCACAGGCCAGTCGCACGCCAGGGATCCGCTCGGCTGGCAACGTGTCCCAGACCTTGCGTCCGGTCACGCTGCCCGCGAACACCCGCGTATCGACAACGATGTTCAGGACGGCACAGCCGGTTGCCACGATGTTGTCCAGCGTCGTCGAAGGACGGTAAGGCATCAGCACCACCTCGTCGCCCCGATAGCGGATGCCCATCGGCGCCACATGCGAAACGCCATCGGCCGACAACGTGGTCACCACGGTCTCGTAAATCACGTCATTCATCGTCAGGTCCGCTCGCTGGTTTCGTCGGCTGGGTCGGCGGGCAGCTTGCCACGCATCTTCCCGGTCTGCATCGTCGTACCGGGCGCACACCAGCCGGCCAGATCGACGGGGGCACGCTCGACCGCGCAACCCCAGTCCAGGGGCTGGTCCTGCACGTAGCGCTTGCCGAGTTGCAGCGCAGTCTCGGCATGCGCGAGCTCGACACCCATGTAGAAGGCGTGCGCTGCGTCGTCTTCCAGCTTGAGCTGCGGCCACAGCTCGAAAGCGCCCTGCCCCAGGCGCATTCCGTCGCGGTTGTAAACATGCAGTCCCTGGGGCGAAACCTGGATGCGGAAATTCGGGTCCCGCACCAGAGCGGCCGTCGCTGCGATCTCCTCGGGCGTGTCGGGAAACGGGTGCTTTGCGTGCACCGTCATCAGCGCGTCGTTCATGCCCTTGGGCAGCGTCTGGTGGCGCGCAGCCGCATGCATGATGCGGCGAGCCCAGTCGGCCTCGCGCACCGCACGCCGCGCATGCTGACTGACCTGTGTGGTCAGCACCGCGGCCACGTTGAGCTCGGCGCAGATGCCGAACAGCACCGCGTTGATGCCGCTGGTGTCGGCCTCGGTCAGCTCGGTCACGTTGCCCACGCCCATCATGATCGCGACGTCCGGGTAGCGCTCGCGCAGCCGGTGGTAGCGCACGATGGCTGCGGTCATGCCGAACGGGATCGGATCGAGGATCGTGTCAGCCAGAAACGGTCTGCCCTTGTCCTGCATCAACTCGATCGCCTGGTACAGCGAATCCTCATCGGTCGGCGTGCGGCTGATCAGGATCGGCGTCGACGGCACCTCGTCGGCCACCCACAACGTGTCGAGTGTCAGGCTCAACAGGTAGTCCGCCCCGGCACGACCGCCACGCAGCAACTCGTCAGGGTTCAGCGAATCGACACTGACGGCAAACCCTTCGGCCTTCAGGGCACGCACACTGTCCTCGAGGTGGGCGAACGGCGTGTCTGGCAGGGAACCCAGGTCTATGACGTTGGCACCATCGGCGGCCAGCGCGCGGGCACGCCCGACGATCTCATCGACACCGATGCGGTGAGCGTCGACGATCTCGGCAAAGATCGCGACCTCGTACTCGGTCAGGTCGATCGGGACTGCAGCACGGTTGAAGTAGCGCGGCAGGTCCTTCAGCTCTTCGGGCCCGCGCAGCACAGGCACTCCGTAATGCTGCGTCAGCGCCTCGAGGTCACCGCGACAGCGACCGGGCACGATGAGCCTGTCGGCGCGGCGCTGACATCCGTCCTCGCACGACGTCACGACCGGCGCCGGCACACGGCGGCTGATGAGATCGGCGGTCATCAGCGCCGCAACCTGCAGCCCGATCTCGCGCACCTCCCAGGTGAACGGCAGGGCCTCGATGCCGGACAACAGGCGTTCGAGGCTCGGCTGCGCAAGCCGCCCGGTCAGGAAGACGACGTGTTCCATGCCAGCGAAAGTTGGGCCAACCGCGCATCGAGCCAGGCTTCGAGTTCGGCCGGGGTGGTCACGACATGGCAGTGGTCGATGCCGCGCAGGCGCTCGACGTTGTCGAGCTCGATGCGCCGCGGGCGCAGCGTGACCCAGTCGTGAGGCGACTTGGTCACGACCACCGGCTCGGTGTCGCAGGCGAAGACGACGCCCGGAATGCCGAGCTTGCCGGCTTGAGCGAACATGTTGGTCGGCAGCGAATCGCTGATACCGAAGGCGCATTTCGCCACCGTGTTGCTGGTTGCGGGCGCGACGATCACGGTGTGATAGACGTCGTCGTAGAGCATGCCGACCGGCACCGAGCTGGCCGTCTTGTCACGGAACACGCGGAACGTCGGCCGCAGATCCTCGATGCGAATCTGGTAGATCGGCAGCACCTCTTCGGCCGCCGCCGACAGGAACAGATCGACCTGCGGCAGGCGCGCAGCGATCGCCATCGACTCCTCGAGAAAATGTCCCGAGCCGGTAAGGCACCAGGCGAAGCGCGAACGTGGGGTCGGATCGACGGGTACGGTGTCGCCGTCGGACAGCGGGGTTACCGGAGGGCGGTCATGGGCGAGCGTCACGGATGCGGTTCGAGGCTGAGGCGGTCAGGGATGCGAAATGTCGATGTGCAGCTTGCGCAGCTTGCGATAGAGCGTGTTGCGGCTGATGTCGAGTGCCTTGGCCACGTTGCTGAGATTCCAGCGGTGCTGCTCCAGCAACTGCATCAGCATCATTCTTTCGCTGGCCTGGATGGCATTGAGCTTCGGCTCCACCGGCGCCGCCGAGGATGCCGCCGCTGCAGGACGGGTTTCGCCATCGACTTGGGCCGACGACGCACGAGCGCCCGACACCGATGGTGAGGCCACCAGCGACGGCAGGTGCTCCGGCCCGATCGCCGCACCGTCGGCAAGCGCTGCGGCGCTGCGCAGCACGTGGCGCAACTGCCGCACATTGCCGGGCCAGGGATGGGCCATCAGCAGTTGCTCGGCTTCCCGACTGATCGACGCATGAGACCCCGCTTCCGAGGCGAGCACACTGCGGATCAGCTCCCGCTTGTCGCTGCGATCGCGCATCGCCGGAAGCTCCAGCTCGATGCCGGCCAGGCGGTAATAGAGGTCTTCGCGGAAGCGCCCTTCTCGCACCAGCGTCGGCAGGTGTCGGTGACTGGCGCTGAGCAACTGGAAGTCGACGTCGTGCATCTCCTCGCCACCCAGCGGGGTGACCTGGCGCTCATCGAGCACACGCAGCAGCCGCGCCTGCAGTTCGAGCGGCATGTCACCGATCTCGTCGAGGAACAACGTGCCTCCATCGGCCTGCAGGATCTTGCCGCGCCGCCCGGTCCGCTGCGCACCGGTGAAGGCCCCGGCGCGGTAGCCGAACAATTCGGCCTCGATCAGGCTCTCAGGGAGGCTGGCGCAATTGATCGCAACGAAAGCGCCCGTCGCGTGCGGGCTCCCGTCGTGGATGGCCCGCGCAAAGACTTCCTTGCCCGATCCCGTCTCGCCGCACAGCAGAACCGGCGTGCCGCGCGCGATGACCCGGCGAGCGGTCTTCAGGTGAGCCACCAGACGATCATCCTTGAAGGTGGCATCGACCGAAGGACTGGCCGCGCGCGACGCGGCTGGCCGCATCGCCGGCCGCCCGGTCGTGATCGTCGAGACCGCTGCGCCGGGCATCTCGCCCATCGGCAGCGGGAACGGGGCGGCCATCGCGCCGCCAGCCGGGCGCCGCGCGACGGCAAAGAACCGGTTCGACGCATTGGCGCGAAAGGTCACCACCGGATGGAAGGATGACGTGGCGCTGCGCTGCAGGAGTTCGCCGAGCGAGGTCTGGAAAACGTCGTCGATGCGCCGCGAACGGATGTCGTCGACCGTCTGCACGCCCAGCTGAAACAGGGCGCTGCGGTTGGCGGCAACGATGCGGCCGTCCGCGGCCACCGCAAGCTTGCCTTCATGCAGCGTGTACACGAACTCCGGTCGACTGTGGAAGTGCATCGGGTGCGCAAGCGGGAAACGCTGGTCGATCAGACGGTTCTCGATCATCCGCGCCGTCATGCCCAGCAGCACCAGCAGATGCTGCTGCATCAGCGTCGAACGGCTGGTCACATCGAGCACGGCTGCGAGCTCGCCCGAAGGGTCGAACACGGGAACCGCCGAGCAGGTGAGCTGGGTGAACTGCGTGTAGAAATGATCCTCGCGCTGCACGGCCACGGGACTCGCCGAGGCCAGACAGGTGCCCATTCCGTTGGTGCCGGCTGCAGTTTCGCTCCAGACCGCACCCGGGCGCAGACCCAACGGGGCCACATCGGCGGCGAAGGCTGGAGCCGCGACCATGTGCACGATGACGCCATCGGTGTCGGTCAACACGACAGCGGCCTCGGAATCTGCGAGTTGTTCGAACAAGGTCGACATCTCGTGGCGGGCGCATTCGATCACGTCACCGATGCGTTCGCGCCGCTCCTGCAGCGCACTGCGGGCTATCACCGTCGGCTCGTGCGGCTGGTCGGGATGCAGGCGGTAGTCGTGGACGCAGCGTCCCCATGAGCGGGTGACGATATCGTTGGTGGCCACGCTTCGCTCGCCGCGACGCAACGCGTCGAGGATGCGCTCGGCGTGATGCTCTGCATTCTGCAGACTCAATGGCATGAACGGCTCCTGGGCTCTTCTTCGCAACACGCGGGGCCCCACGTCGATGGGAGCCTCTGGCGCCTGCTTGTGCTTGTCGAATCGTGGCTGGCTGTCTTCCGGCGCATCGGGCCGCGTGCGACTGCCCGTGGCTCGATGCTTGCAGCGCGTGTGTCAATATCGCATTGTCGCGGCAGTTTCGATACAGACAAAGTACATGCCCTGGAGAACCTCTTGACCACCCGACCCGACCCCGGCTTTCCATCTGCACTGGCTGCCGCAGCGGTGCCAGGTGCCCGTCGCGTGGCGGCCGCCGATGCAACGCAGACCATGGACGTGATCTTCATCGAAGGGTTCACGGGCCAGACCGTCATCGGTATCCATGATTCCGAACTGCACCGACCACAAACCATCGTCGTCGACTTGCACGCCGGGTTGCCTCGATCCAAGGCCTGCGACACCGACCAGATCGCCGACACCATCGACTACGGGGTGGTCCGCGAACGGCTGCAGGTGCTTTATCGCGAGCACAAGCTGACCCTGCTCGAATCATTCGCCGAAACCATCGCGGACATGCTGATCATCGATTTCGGCGCGGCTTGGGTGCGGGTCAAGGTGGTCAAGCCCAGGAAATTCGACGATGTGGCCGCCGTCGGTGTGGTGATCGAGCGCTCGGCGGCGGCGCAGCCCGAGACACCCCGTGCTGCGGGTGTCTTGCGCGTGATCGGCGCAGGAATGGTGCCTGGGGGCAATTGACCGCGGGAGGGACCGGCTTGCGTCCCGCCAACAAAAAAGCCGATCGATGTTCCGATCGGCTTTTCTGATCGATTTCTGCGGCCTTGTGGGCCGCGGAAAGCGAACTCAGTTTGCAGCGAATGGGTGCGGCGAGGAACCCTTCTTGGCAACGACTTCGGCAGCGGTAGGCAACCCGTTGACAGCGCGCTTGATCGACTCGCGGACAGCCTGGTAGTTGTATTCCTGGATCTTCTTGTCGTCTTCGGCCAGCCAGTGAATGAAGACACCGACGCTGATGAACAGGTTGTCGGCTTCGTCAAGTGGAATCGTGCCATCTTCGACCGAGTCCGCCACCGCCATCGCGACGCCGCGCTGGGCTGGTCCGAACATCTGGACGGCTTGCTTGGCACCCTTGATGGTGACCTTGTTGAACATCACCGTGGCAGGCTTGGTCAGCAGGTTCGGCGCGACGACAGCCAGCAACGACGTGAATCCGTCCTTGTTGTTGACCAAAGCGTTCGCGAACGCGGTTTCAGCGGCGCTGCCGCGTGGGCCGATGATCAGGTCGATGTGTGCCACTTCGTTGCCGTCGCCGACGAGCGATTCGCCAACCATCAAGCGGTCGATTTTTGCCATGATTTTCTAGCTCCTGTCTGGGATGAAGAGGTCTTGTCTCACGGACTGGTGCTCCAGCCGGTCAATGACAGTATCACGATCCGTGCCACTGGCAAACCCACCAGAACCCGGGAGCGAACCTGCACGGCGGTGCCGATTTACGCGCGCGATCGCGGCTGCGTGATCAACGCCAGAAGCATCGAAGCGACCGTCATATCGGCCGTGGTCCCCGGGTTGAGGCCTTCGGACTTCAGGGATTCATCCCATTCCACGAATACCGGATCCAGCTCGAGCCCCGGGTCGGCTGTGGTCAGTCGGGGGTCGACGGCCCAGCGCGCCGCAGTCGCCATGACAGTCTGTGCCGGTCCTGCCCCGCGTTTTCGAACAATGTGTGAATCTGGCGCGTGGCTCAGCAACGCGAGATAGCAGCGCAGGACCGCTCGACGCGTCGGGGGCACCGGCAGCGCCACGTCAACAACGGCTGACCGATGCGCGGCTTGCGCTTCGGTCAGGCGAAAGTCATCGCCCAGGGCGGCAACCCCGATGTCGAACAGCGCGCCATATCCGTCCCGATACAGCAGCCCGATCCGGTCCCGATGGGCGGCCAGCGCCATCGCCGCACGCAGCGTGACCGTCGGTTCCGCGCGTACGTCTTCGCGTGGGGCGCTGCCAAGACCACCGGGGTTGGCCCGCGCAATGGCACGGTATGCAGCACGCGCGTCGGTCTCGTCGAGATCGGCCAGCACCGCTTCGATGGCCAACCTCATTTCCGGCTCGGAGGCGGCGCGCGGAAACCGTTCCACCGCTGCCGCCACAGGGGCACAGAGCAGCACGATGCCAAGATTGGTGTTGCAACCAGCCACCGCCCAGGTCGCTGCAATCGCCGCTTCGATGCGCTCGCCGACGCGGGCACCACGCGCGAACAGCGCTGCAGCCGAAGCACGACCGCTGTCGATGAACTGCCGCGCCTGCATGCCGTGACCGGGCGAGTCGATGCTCACGTTTCCGGGCTTGCGAACCGCGATATCGAGTTCGCACGCTCGCAGGTAGGCGGCCCGGGCGCGGTCGATCGCGCCCCCGGTGTCGGAACTCACGCGCGGCGAACTTCCGGCGCGACGCATGGACCCACGCCGGAGCGAGCCGCCGCACCGGCGCACTTGCGATCCAGCAGGTCGTCGATCAGGGCAGCGGCAATGTTGAAATCCGTGACTCGCTGCAGGCCGTGCCAGGCAGCGACGCCGTTGACCTCGATCACCTGCATGTCGGACTCGTCGGGGTCGTTGTCATCGCAGCGCACCGGCACGATATCGATGCCGGCGTAATCCAGAGCGAGCGCGGCCGCTGCGCGCTCTGCCAGCGCAGCCAGCGGCCGGGTCATGGCCTGCGGCTCGCAGCGCGCGCCCTGTGCGACGTTGTGGATCCAGTGCCGGCTGACACGGCGCATGGCGGTGATCGCGCGACCGCCGACGACCAGCACGCGCCAATCGAAGCCGGGTTCGCAGACCGGTGGCACGAAGCGCTGCAGGTAAGCCATCGAGCCATAGGACTTGTCGAGCGGCGGCAGCGGGTGGTGTATCCCGTCGACCTCGCCCACCAGTTGGAGGCCCTTGCCCTGCGAGCCGAACAGCGGCTTGAGGACGAGGGCGTGGCCGGCCGCGCCTTCGCGAATCGCGATGCGCTGTGCCTGCGCAGCCGACTCGGTGGCCCAGGTCGGCGGAGTCGGGATGCCGGCAGCATGCAGCAGAAGACTGGTCATGGCCTTGTCGACGCTGCGCTCGATGGCGCGGGCGTCGTTGTAGACCGGCACCCCGAGTTCGCGCAACGCGTGCAGCACACCCAGCCGCTTCGTCACTTGCTCGAAAGTGCCTCCGGCAATGCCTCGCACGAGGGCCGCGTCGGGCAGCTCGCGGCCATAGCCGGGGATCGCCAGCCCGTGCCATGCGGCAGTGGTGTCGATGCGGCAATCGGCCAGATCCACACACCGCCCGACCGCACCGCGAGACCGCAGGGCGGTCTGAAGCTGCCGCGTGTGCCAGCCGGTCTCGTCGGTCAGGATGGCAACGCGCATGGCTCAGGCCTGTTGAAGCCAGAGCTTCTGGAGCAACGGCATGTTCAGCGCGCCGGCATGCCAGGTGTTGCCGCTGTCCACGTTGCTGACCCAGACCTCGGCCGGTGCGAACAGCGCGCCGTCGATCTTGTAGAAGTCGTAGCCCGCTTCCTTGAAGATGTCGGCAAAGCCACGCCCGTAGTCACGCGAGTTCGACGACGGCAGGCGCAGCGCCAGGTCGCGCGCAGCCGCATCGTCACCGCGCACGCTCAGGTGCACCCGACCACCATAGAGGATCGCGTCGTTGGTGCGACCCATCGCCACCACCCCGTCGGGGCTCGGCGAGGGCAGCGGCGCGGACGCCAGGCCATCGACGACGTTGCCGAGCGCAAAGCCGAGTTCGTGCGCCTTGTGCAGCGCCACCTCGAGCACCCTCGCCACCACCTGGGTACCGCCAGCCCAGCTGGTGGTCGGAGTAAGGATCAGCGTCAGGCCGGCCGGCTTCAGCCCGCAGTCGTTCAGCACCTTGTCGATGACGATCTTCGGCGGCAAGCGGTCGACTTCGAGTACCAGCACGCCAGAGTCGGCCCGGTCGCGGTACCCCAGCTCGGCGAACAGCGCCTCCTTGCCCGCCAGCGCTCGAGCCGGGCCTGATCCCAGCGAGAAGAACTTCCTGCCACCGGTCTCTTCCTTCGTGGCAGCCAGGCTCCAGCCCGCGTACTGGCTGCCCAGGCACGACAGCACCGGCTGCGCGCTGCGCACCTGGACCCAGGTCGGCCAGCCGTCGTCCACACCGGTGCGCAAGGTGACGTCACCGAGCCCGCCCATGCAGATCTCGCCGATCAGCAGGCCGGCGGCGATGCTGCTGCGGGCCTCGATGCCGGCATCGACGATGCACACGCCGGTCGGATCCTCGATCGCCTTGACGTTGAGCGATTCGGCTTCGTTCAACAGGCGCTGCACACGCGATTGCGTGAGGGCATTGACGCTCAGGTGCGTGTCCGCCAGCGGCGGCAGGGTGTCGGTCATGTCGATGTCTCCAGGGTCTGCAACAGCATCTTGCGGCTGTCGTTCAATCGGGTTCGGACTGCGTCGGCGCTGGCACCAACGGCCGCGACGCTGCACAGTGGATCGCCGGCCGTGCAGCGGATGCCCGGGGCAGGCAGGTCGTGCGCACCGGGCCAGCGCGACAACTGTGCCGTCACGGCCGCGTTGACCTCCACAGGCCGCAGCGCATAGACGATCTCGATGCCACGCACGGCCGGTGCGTCGGCGTCCTCAGGGCAGATCGCGGGCAGATCGCCGTTCAGGCAGGCGCGAATGTGCGCATCCATCAAGCCGTGCGTGCGCAGCGTTCCAGAGGTGGCGCATTCGAAGCGGCGCAGCTCGTAAAGCGCCATGCTGGCCGGCGGCCGCGGATTGACCTCGAGCACCGAGACCGTGTCGCCCTCCAGAAGGAAGTCGAGGCTGCCGAGTCCGCGCAGTCCCCACTCGGCCACGACGGCCCGCAGGATGAGGCCGACCTGCCGAGCCACGGGGATCGGCAGCATCACTGGTCCGACCGCACCGCAATAGACATGCGGCTTCGCGCCGAAGCGCCGGATCGTCAGCTCGTTGCAGCCCAGTTCGCAGACATCGCTGCCGTTGGCGATGAAGGTCAGCGACATCGACCGGCCCAACGCTTCGCGCTGGAAATACAACGCCGGCGAACCACCGAGTCGCGAGGCACTGCCGGCGGCCCAGCGACGGATGTGCCAGCCACCGGTGCCCTGGAAATCCTTGACCAGCCAGTGCAGCGCCTCGCCATCTTCCGGCGGCTCAAAACGCACCTCGGGATGCGCGATGCCCAGGCGATCCAGGGCCTCGAAGAAGCTCCGCGGGTCGCGCACGCTCCGCATCGTGGCGGCGTCGTTGCCGATCAGCGGCAGGACGGCCGCGCCCCGCTCGAGCAGATCGGCAGCGCCTTCGAACCCGGCGCCCGGGCACCAGCCGAGCACGTCGGCATTGCGCGCCAGACCCGCCAGCGCCGAACGCAGGCGCTCGGCGTCGATGTGCAGGGCGCCAGGCTCACCGAGCGCCGACCACGTCACGCTCGCCGCGCGGGTGTCAACGTCTCCGAACAGATCGAGCGCGACGACCTCATAGCCATCGCGCGCGGCGGCTTCGGTTATCGCGCGCGCGGAGATGGCGGCCACCGCCAGCATCGTCATGGGAGCGGCGAGCAGCTCAGGCTCGACCGCAGGCCTGTTCCTGCAGAAACTGCCGCGCGGTGGCGAACGCTTCCGGGAAGCTCAGAACCAGCGGCGTGTGCGAATCGTGCATCCGGACCAGCAGACGGTGCTGCGTCTGGTACTTGACGTTGCCGATGGCCAGCGCGCCGATGCCGACCGCCTGCGTATCTGCCAGAGGCACACCGTTGTCCATGACGCCGATACCGGCGATCCCGCTCGGAGGCACCGCGTTCACGTCCGCGGCGACCTTCAGCCGCCTGGCATGCGACAGATCCGCAGCCGACAGCACCTGCACACCAGCGGCCGCGCAGGCGAGGATCACGTCGGCGTCGGCCAGCGACGCGTGCACCGTGTCGTGGCTCTCGCCCGACACGCCCTGCAGGGTCACGCCGAAACGCACTCCCGTGACACCAGCGGCGGTCTCGGCCTCGACCAGCCCGTCGCGGTTCGAGAGGCAGACGCGCGCGCCGGCCTGCGCGGCAATCACGCAGGCGATGCGGCCGACCGGCCCGGCACCGCCGATGACAACGACCTTCTGGCCCTCGAGGCCGTGGCCATGGCTGCGCTGCAGCGCAGCCTCGACGCAGGCGATCATCGCGGCCGCGGTCGTGTAGGCCCCGCTCGGGTCGGCCATCACCGACACGACGAAGGGCTTGACCATCGCCTTGACCGACTTGTCGAGCATGTCGGCCGCCAGAACGGCGTCACGCCCGCCGATGAAGATGCCGGTGCGAGAGACACCGGTCGGACCGCGCGAGAAGATCACGTCCTGCGTCAGTGCGGAGATGGCCCCGATGTCGACACCGCTGTACGGAACCACGATCTGGTAACCCGCGTCGGCGGACATGTTGATGTCGAACGGGCTCATCTGTCGGCCCGGAGTGAACATGTGGAGGATGTAGGGGCGTTCCATGTCGGACCTCTCTCTGGCTGTCTCTTCTTCGGTCTTGAAAGGTGTCACGCCGTGGCAGCACGCGGGTCGTTCAGCGTCGCGCCACGGTTGCGGCCACCCACGATCTGCAGCGTCAGGTGAGGAGCCATCAGCGGTGTGGCGCGGGCCGCTTCGACGAGGGCATCGGCCTGCTGCTGGCTGGGCAGGATCGCGAAGCCGGTCGGACCCCACGAGCTTTGTCCGATCGCCGCACTCGATTCACCCCCGGCCGCTTCGCCGATCCAACGAACCAGGCGGCCGACGCTCGTGCTGGTGTAGGCCTCGCCACCCTGCGCCGGCGCAAAGTGTGCGCCGAGCTGCTGCTGCACCCGTGTGATACCCGCAGCGAACGACGCGAACTCGGCGCACGCTGCACCGGGCAATACACGCATCAGCACCTGGTGGCAGATGTCGGCCGCAACGGCCCTCGGCATGGCGGGCAAGGCGGCGATCGCCTGCTTCTCCTCGTGACCCGACAGGCCTCGGTGTTGCGAGTCGAGCACGACCACCACGCGCCAGGCGTCGGGCAAGGCCACCCGCGACAGCACCGGCGCGGGCTGGCCGTCGGGGCCTGGCCCGCCGTCGACCAGCAGGCCGCCCTGCTCGAATCCGCCGATGCCAACGCCCGAGCGCAGACCGCGACCCAGCCATCGGGCCAGCGTGGCCGAGGGCACATCGAGCCCGTGCCAGAGCGCGAACGCCCGACCGATCGCCAGCGCCAACTGCGTGCCCGAGCCAAGACCGGCATGCGCCGGGAGCACCTTCTCGAGATGCAGGTGCAGCGGCTGCGTCAATCCGGTCTGCCGTCGCAGCACATGGAGATGCGACTCCGCGCGGTCGATCTCGGCCTGCGCCGAAGGCACTGCCCCGGTGACGCGCCGTGCAGTGGCTCCGCACAGGTCGACCTGCGTCTCGAATCCATCGACGACCAGCCCGAGGCTGCCGTAGCGCCGGCCCAGCGAGCCACCTGGGTCGAGGAAGCCGAGATGCAGACGCCCCGGCGCACGCACCGACACGACGCGCCGGTCTGCGGCGCGTTCAGGTCGAGTGGCGAGTCCGGGAGAGTTCATGTCGAGAGACGCCGGCATTCTGGCGCAGCACCGCAGGTCGGCTTCAAATCCTGTCGATTCGAACTGCGGTCACCTTGAAGCCGGGAATCTTGGCGGCCGCGTCGAGCGCATCACCAGTCAGCTTGTTGGCTGCGGCCTCCCAGAATGCGAATGGCAGGAAGACCTGCCCCATCTGCACATCGCCACTCAGGCTGGCACGGGTGCGAACGCTGCCGTGGTGGGTCGTCAGGTTGACCACCTCGCCATCGGAGATGCCCAGACGCGCCGCGGCGATCGGGTGGATCACGGCGAGCGCTTCGGGGGCAATGGCATCGAGCATGCTGGCGTGCCGCGTCATCGCGCCGGTGTGCCAGTGCTCGAGCACACGTCCGGTGGTCAGCACGAACGGGTAAGCCGCATCGACCGGCTCGACTCCGGGCTGGTAAGTGGTCGGCACCACGGTCGCACGACCGTCCGCGGTCGGGAAATGATCGATGAAGACCACGCTTTCGCCGGGTTCGTCCTCACGGTGCGCTGGGGTAACCACCGCACCCTCGCGGATCAGCCGTGTCCATGGGACACCGGCCAGCGGGTCCATCACCGAGCGCATCTCTTCGTAGACGCGTGCGACAGGCGCCTCGACCGCGACGTGTCCCTCGCCGTCGGCGGCCTGCCAGTAGTTCCAGGCCACGCCGAGCCGACGCGCCAGCTGCTCGATGACCCACAGGTCCTGCCGGGCCAGCCCGGGCGGCGCGAGCGCGGGGCGGCCGATCTGGATCAGGCGATCGGTGTTGGTGTAGGTGCCCCACTTCTCTGGCTGAGCCGAGGCCGGCAGGATCACGTCGGCCAGCATCGCGGTCTCGGTCGCGAAGATGTCCTGCACGACCAGGATCTCCAGCTTGGCCAGTGCTGCACGGGCGTGGTCGAGATCGGGATCGCTCATCGCCGGGTTTTCGCCCTCGACGAAGATGCCTCTGATCTTGCCGTCGGTGACCGCGTGCATGATCTCGACGACGGTGAGCCCCGAGGTCGCGTCGATCGGCGTGCTCCAGATCGTCTCGAAATGCGCACGCACCGCGGCATTCGACACGCGCTGGTAATTGGGCAACATCATCGGGATCAGCCCGGCGTCGCTGGCGCCCTGCACGTTGTTCTGGCCTCGCAGCGGATGCAGGCCGGTACCAGGTCGGCCGATCTGGCCGGTGATCAGTGCCAGCGCGATCAGGCCGCGCGAGTTGTCGGTGCCATGCACGTGCTGACTGACGCCCATGCCCCACAGGATCATCGAGCTGCGTGCGGTCGCATAAGCACGCGCCACCTCGCGGATGGTCGACGCTGGGATCCCGCAGATCTCGGACATCCGCTCGGGGGTCGCCTCGGCAACGGATGCCTTCAACGCGTCATAGCCGTTGACCCGCGCGGCAATGAAGGTCTCGTCGACCAGGCCTTCGTTGATGATCGTGTGCAGCATGCCATTGAGCAGCGCGACGTCGGTGTCGGGACGGAACTGCAGATGCCAGGTGGCGCGTCGCGTCAGCTGCGTGTGGCGCGGGTCGCAGATCACGAGCCTGGCACCGCGATCGATCGCGTTCTTGATGAAACTGGCCGCCACCGGGTGGTTGACCGTCGGGTTGGCGCCGATCAGGAAGATCAGTTCGGCCTCGGCCACGTCGGCCACCGGGTTGCTCACCGCCCCGGAGCCGATGCCCTCGAGCAGCGCAGTGACAGAACTTGCATGGCACAACCGCGTGCAGTGGTCGACATGGCTGCTGCCCATCGCCTGGCGCACCAGTTTCTGGAACAGGTAAGCCTCTTCGTTGCTGCCCTTGGCCGAGCCGAAACCGGCCAGCGCGGAGCCGCTGCCGTGGCCCGCCGAATCGCGAACCTTCTTCAATCCGCTGGCCGCCAGATCAAGCGCCTCGTCCCAGCTTGCTTCACGGAACAGTTCGTCCATGCGCAACTCGCCGCGCTTCAGTCGCTCGATGTCGGCAGGGTCCTTGGCGCGACCCGGACGGCGGATCAACGGGGCAGTCAACCGCTTCGGGTTGTGGATGTAGTCGAAGCCGTAGCGCCCCTTGACGCACAGCCGGTTGTGGTTGGCCGGGCCGTCGCGGCCGGTGACGAACTGGATGCGTTCTTCGCCCTGGTCGTTCGGGCCAACGTTCCAGGTGAGCTGGCAGCCGACCCCGCAGTACGGGCAGACCGAATCGACCTGCTTGGTGATTGGCGCCAGGCCCGCACCGCTCGCCGGCATCAGCGCGCCGGTCGGGCAGGCCTGCACGCATTCGCCACAGGCGACGCAACTCGACTGGCCGAGCACATCGCCGGCGTCGAACGTGATGGTGGCGTGCGAACCACGCAGCGCCAAGCCGATGACATCGTTGCCCTGTTCGTCGCGACAGGCGCGCAGGCACCGGGTGCACTGGATGCAGGCGTCGAGGTTCACCGCGATGGCCGCGTGACTCAGGTCAGGCGCGGCGTAATGGGCGTCGCGGACCGGCAACCTGCTTTCGGCCACACCGAGCTGCCGTGCCCACTGGCTCAGTTCGGAGCTGTTCGTGTGCCGGTCGGTGGTGCCGCCGGCGTCGCTGACCAGCAGTTCGATCACCATCTTGCGAGCAGTCTGCGAACGCGGGCTGTCGGTCTGCACCTTCATCCCCGCGCTGACGTTGCGGCAGCATGACGCCGCCAGGGTTCGCTCGCCCTCGACCTCGACAACACAGGCGCGGCAGTTACCCGCCGGCGTCAGGCCTTCCTTGTGGCACAGGTGCGGAATCGTCGTGCCTTCGCGCTTCGCGACCTGCCAGATGGTTTCGTCGCTGCGCGCCTGCACGGGCCGGCCGTCCAGCGTGAACTCGACCACCGGCACGTCGGGCTTCAGCAGGCCATGTGTTGTGGGGGCGTTCATGCGCAGGCTCCTGGCTGTGCGTTGGACAGCTCGTGCGGGAAGTACTTGATCACGCAATCGATCGGATTCGGCGCCGCCTGCCCCAGCCCGCAGATCGACGCGTCGCGCATCACCTGCGACAGCTCGGCCAGCAGGCCGGTGTCCCACCGGTCGCGCTCGATCAGGGCACGCGCCTTCGACGTGCCGGTGCGACACGGTGTGCACTGGCCGCAGCTTTCGTGTTCGAAGAACGACATCAGGTTGCGCGCCGCGTCGGTCACGCGGTCGTGCTGCGAAAGCACCACCACCGCCGCAGAACCGATGAAGCAGCCGTGCGGTTGCAGGGTGTCGAAGTCGAGTGGTACGTGGGCCAGGCTGGCCGGCAGGATGCCGCCCGAAGCACCGCCGGGCAGGTAGGCGTAGAGCGTGTGGCCGTCCAGCATGCCGCCGCAGTGTTCGTCGACCAGTTCCTGCAGCGTGATGCCCGCGGGAGCGAGGTGGACGCCGGGCTTGTTGACCCGTCCGGACACCGAGAACGAGCGCAGCCCCTTGCGGCCGTGGCGGCCGTGGCTGGCGAACCCCTCGTCGCCCTGCTCCAGGATGTCGCGGATCCAGTACAGGGTCTCGAAGTTGTGCTCGAGCGTCGGCCGACCGAACAGGCCGACCTGCGCCACATACGGTGGGCGCAGACGCGGCATGCCGCGCTTGCCTTCGATCGATTCGATCATCGCGGACTCTTCACCGCAGATGTAGGCGCCGGCGCCACGACGCAACTCGATCTTCGGCAAGCCCTGCTCGCCGTAACCGTGGGGTGGGCTGGCCTGCAGGCGGGCCAGTTCGCGCTCGAGCAGCGCGCGGCAACCGTGGTACTCGTCGCGCAGGTAGATGTAGATCGCATCGATGCCGACCGCCCAGGCAGCGATGAGCATGCCTTCGAGGAATCGGTGCGGATCGCGTTCGAGGTAGTACCGATCCTTGAACGTGCCGGGCTCACCCTCGTCGATGTTGACGGCCATCAGGCGCGGTGCCGGCTGATCGCGAACGATCCGCCATTTGCGGCCGGCCGGGAACCCGGCGCCACCGAGACCTCGCAAGCCCGAGCTCTCGAGCGACTTGATCACCGACTCGACATCGCGGACTCCGCTGATGCAGGCCTCGAGCGTCTGGTAGCCGCCCACGGCAAGGTAGGCATCGAGTCCGGTGTAAGGCTCGGGTTCATGCGTGGTCGCCCCCGATTGAACGGCCTGCACCACCGATTCGACGCTGGCGTGCGCCAACGGATGCTGATGCACGGCCACCGCCGGCGCCTGTTCGCAGCGCCCGATGCACGGCGACGGGATCACGCGCACGTCGGCTTCAAGCATGGCAGGCAGACGCTTCAGCAGATCGGCGGCTCCGGCCATCTGGCATGACAGGCCATCGCAGACACGCACCGTCAGGCGCGGCGGCGCATCGAAGCCGCCTGCCGCGTTTTCGCGGACCACGTCGAAGTGGTGATAGAAGGTCGCGACCTCGTAGACCTCGGCCTGCGACAGCTTCAGCAATTGCGCCAGCGCCGCCATGTGATCGGTGCGCAGCTGACCGAATCGATCGTTCAGCGCATGCAGATGCTCGATCAACAGATCGCGCCGGAGAGGCCGGTCTCCGCTCGCCTGCCTGACCGCGGCGAGCGCCTCGGCGCCAACCTGCCTTTCTCGCTGGGTCCGCTTCGGGCGCGGCGGGGAGGGATCGTTCAGCAGATGAATGGGGATGACGGGGGCGTTCATGGGCAGCGATCTTTCGCAAGGCACGGTCGGCGGAACATACAGCGCGTATATGTTTTGCCAAAACTATTCGACTGGACTGAATTACCTGCTGACGATATAACTGCGGCGCCTTCAGGATATGAAAACGATTGCTTAATGCTGCGAATCAACATCACCCCGCACTGGGAACTGGGCGTTGCGTCCGATGCGCTGCTGGACACGACCTCCCTGCTGGCATTGCTGGCGGCGGTGCAGGAAACCGGCGCGATCGCCCAGGGTGCCCGCACCATGGGCATGAGCTACCGGCATGCCTGGGGCCAGATCAAGAAGGCCGAGGAGTTGTTCGGCCACACGCTCCTGAACGCGGGGCGCGGGCGCGGCTCCACGCTGACGCCGCTGGCCGAAAAGCTGATATGGGCCGATCGCCGCATCGCCGCCCGTTTGTCGCCCATGCTCGAGTCGCTGGCGTCCGAGCTCGCGAATGAGCTGGAGCGCACCCTGCCGAGACCGCCGCAGGCCTTGCGGGTGCATGCCAGCCACGGCTTCGCGATCGCCGCACTGATGCAGCAGCTGACCGCCGCCGGCCTGCAGGTGGAACTGCGCTATCGCAACAGCTTCGAGTCGGTGGCTGCGCTCTCGCACGGCGAGTGCGATCTGGCCGGCTTCCACGTGCCCATCGGCGAATTCGAGGTGCCCGCCGCACAACGCTACCGCCGCTGGCTGCGCGACGACACCCATCTGCTGGTGCAGGTGGCGGTGCGCACGCAGGGGCTGTTCGCCGCACCAGGCAACCCGAAATTCGTGCGCAGCTTCGCCGACCTGAGACGCAAGGACCTGCGTTTCGTCAACCGCCCCGAGGGCTCGGGCACCCGCATGCTGACCGAGCTGATGCTGGCCAAGCAGGGCATTTCGCACGATGAGGTCACCGGCTTCGACAGCGCCGAGTTCACGCACGCCGCGGTTGCTGCGTTCATCGCCAGCGACATGGCCGATGTCGGCATGGGCGTGCAGACCGCGGCGCAGCGTTTCGGCCTGCATTTCATCCCGCTGGTGCGCGAGCGCTACTTCCTGGCGATGAACCGGCGTGCCCGCGACATGGACCAGATGCCTCAGGTGATCCAGCTGCTGCAGTCACCAGCCTACCGCTCGTCGGTCGCCGCGCTCGGCGGCTACGAGGCCGCTGACACCGGCCGCGTACTCGGCGTGCGCGAGGCCTTCGGCGTCTGACACCACGGCCTCACCTTGCCATGCCGCGATTCGCCGCCAACCTGACGCTGATGTACACCGAGCATCGATTCCCGGACCGTTTCGCCGCCGCCGCCGCAGACGGATTCGACGCGGTCGAGTGCCTGTTTCCCTACGAACTCAGCGCCGACGATCTGGCGCAGCGCCTGCGCCATCACGGCCTGCGGCTGGTGCTGTTCAACCTTCCGGCCGGCGATTGGGAAGCCGGCGACCGGGGTCTGGCCGCGCTGCCGGGACGCGAGGCGGAGTTCGCCTCGTCCATCGCCACCGCCCTGCCCTACGCGCTCGCCTCGGGCTGTCGGCAACTGCATGCGCTGGCCGGCCTGACCCCCCAGTCGGCGACCGAGGCAGACCGGCTGGCGATGCACCGCACCTACGTCGGCAACCTGCGCCACGCGGCTCGAACGCTCGCGCCTCACGACATCACGCTGCTGATCGAACCGATCAACTCGCAGAGCATGCCCGGCTACTGGCTGAACCTGCAGCAGCAGGCGCACGACCTGATGGCCGAGGTGGATGAGCCGAACCTGCGGGTGCAGATGGACCTGTTCCACTGCCAGATCATGGAAGGCAACCTGGCAAGCCGGCTGAGGCGGCACATCGACGGCATCGGACACATCCAGATTGCCGGCGTACCCGGTCGCCACGAGCCGGACATCGGCGAAATCAACTACCCGTTCCTGTTCGATCTGCTGGACGAGCTGGGCTATGCCGGCCACGTCGGCTGCGAGTACCAGCCTCGGGCGGGCACCACGGCCGGCCTCGGCTGGTGGCACCGGGCACGCGCGCGGTGAAGCGGCTGGATCGCTGGGGCTGGTTGCTGGCGGCCACCATCGTCCACGGCGGCGCGGTGGCGACCGAGCCGACCGCGACCACCGCGGCAGCCGTTCAGCCCGCCACCGAGGCAGTCGACGCCTCCGGGCGCCCGATCAACGTCAGTCAGATCGTCGAGCGGGTGCGCAGCGCGCGCTACGTGCTGCTCGGCGAGATCCACGACAACCCACGACACCACCAGCTGCGCGCCGCGCTGTTGCGATCCCTGCTGGCCGACGGCGTGCCGACCCGTGTGGTCTTCGAGCAGATGGACCGACAGCACAACGCTGCCATCGCGGCCGCGCCCCGCGACACCGAGGCGATCGTCGAGGCGGGACGACTGGACCGCAAAGGCTGGGCGTGGCCACTGCACCGTCCCTTGTTCGACGCAGCGCTGGAAGGAGGGGCAGCCGTGGTCGCGGGCAATCTGGGTCGCGCGCAAGCCAGTCAGGTGGTCCGCGGCGGCCTGACGCAGGCGCCACCCGATCTGCATCACCTCCTGGCACCGGCGGTAGAGGCCGCTGCCGATGGCCGGACGGCCTGGACAGCGGCTCTCGAGTCCGATCTGCTGCGCCTCGTCGAAGAGGGTCACTGCGGCGCCCTGCCCCGCACCATGTTGGCTCCGATGGCGCTGGCGCAGCGCAGCCGCGATGCAGCGTTGGCGTCGGCCATGTCCCAGGCGCCTGCAGGAACCCGCGTCGTCCTCATGGCCGGCAACGGCCACGTGCGACGGGACATCGGGGTACCGCACTATCTCGCAGTGGCGGACAAGCTCTCGCCAGACGATTCGCGCATCGTCAGCATCGGCTTCCTGGAACGCTCGAGCGAGGGCGAAACCTCGGTCGATGGCCCCTACGACGAGGCGTGGTTCACGGAACGCGTGGCGCGCCCCGATCCGTGCGCCAGCTTCAGCCCGCCGACGGCGCCGAAATAGCGCGCGCGCAGCGAGTACGACGCGGTCAGCGCACGCGTGCGCTCTGCTCTGCGGCTATGGCCAGCAGGTCTTGCGGCCCCGGCTTGTCCCAGTCCGGGCCCTTGTAGAACTTGATGAATTCACCGAGCACCAGCTGGTGCTTCCAGCCATGGGTGTCGAGTCGCCGGCGGATCGACGGGTGCACCCCACGTTCGGCAAGCTGCAGCCGCAGCCGGTCTGTCCAGTCGGACTGCTGCTGCGCGGGCAAGGCCTCGAACTCGGCGATCACTGCCGCACGCCGTCGGCCGACCCATTCAGAGGTCCAGCCCTCGACCGCTGCGGCGGCGACCTGCGTCTCGCGCGCGTCGGGCGCAGCCATCGGATCTGCTGCGGCCTTGGCCGCCGCCGCCGAGGTCGACACGAGCAGCGCGCGCAGATAGCGATGCGGGTCGCGCAGCGGCTCAGGGAAGTCGCTGGCAGCGCGCTTCTCGAGGGCATCGAGCGCCGCACTCATCGCGTCGTTGCCGTGGGCATGGATCAGGTTTTCGGCGTCCTCGTCCCGGAGCCCGGCCGCGCGCGCTCGCGCCACCTGGGTCAGGTCGACGGGCTGGGGTGCCCGGCCCAGCGGCAACGTGGCTTGCTGCTTCTTGCTGATCCTGAACTGGATGTCCGCGATGAAGCGGCCGGCACGGTGCTCGATCAGCTCGACATCGAGATCGGTCACGGCGTTGACCTCCGCTATGGCCAGCTTCAGCGTGTCGCGCTTGAAGAACCGGTACTCCTGCTTTATCGAATCCTCGCTGTCCGGGCTGCCGGTCAGGACCGGCCGCCACCAGGGCCAGGGCTGGCGCGCGGTCAGACCCACGTCGCGATAGCGTGAGCAGATCTCGTAGAGCACGACACCGGCATGCCGCCGCAGCTGCGAGATGACGTCGAGCCGCAGGCGCGCGAAGCGCTGCGGCTCCAGCAGTTCGTGCTTGATGTTGGGCGCGAACGACCATTCGACCCAGTTCTCGCCCGACTGCTTGTAGAGCTTGGCATGCGCCAGCAGGCCCGCAACGTTCCAGGCCTCGCCTTCCCCGGAAGTCGGCGACTGCCATTCGACGGTGGTGCTGACCATCGCGCGCAGATGCTGCTTGACGATCTCCCGGGCATGCGAATTGAAATCGATGCCGCGCAACACGCTTTGGAGCGGCGCGCGATAGACCTCCTGATCGATGCCCTGCTCCTGTGCGAGGTAAAGCAGCACGTTGTAGGCCTTGCGCGCCAGCACCGTGATCTTGCTGGACTTGGTCGGCACGATCGCCAGCGTGTTGACCGGCTTGCGCAAAGGGGGGTCGGCGGACGTCGGATCCATCATTGATCGAGTTTGACGTGAACCAGATTCATCCGCAATGGAAATGTGATCGGAACAGATCACCTGGCGCGGCCAGGGTCCTAGAACGTCTCACGTCTGGGATGAGAGCTGCCGTGGGACCAAGCCGGATACCCGCCTAAATCGACTCACGTCATCAATTCACCGATCCTCTGCGCATCCCGGTGTGCCGCCCATCATGCAAGAACCGCCAGGAAGGCGGCTCCGAGCGAGATCTTTGCCTGCCCGCGCCTATTTTCACTCACCTGAAAGCCGATGGGCCGACGCGTGAACTGAAAGAGCACCAACACCGCACCGCCCAATCGCTTCCGTGACGAGCTGGCCTACATGCACTCACCTGTCAGCCCAGTTTCCTGCACGCAGGCGAACACATCCCCGCACCTCACCGCCTAAAGTCCCTCACGCATCAACCTGTATGCACTCACTCGGAATCGCCTAAGTCTTTGACCGGCATGGGGTTTTCGCAGCCTGAAGTATTTAAAGAGCTTGAAGAGAATGAAATTGAAAACCCGCACCGGCCTGGTTTTCGATCCCGCTCCTGGCCGAGCTGCGGTCAAATACCGGCTTGATGCGTGGTTGCGAGGATCTCGCGTGGAAAACGTACGCGGCCTCCCCGGGATTTGACACAATGGCGACAGTTGGCGCAATCGCGTTGACTCGCTTGTTTGTCGACTGTTCTGGAGATCGTGTTGGAACCCATCGTCATCGGAAAACCGAAACGCATCACCCTGGCAGACATCGTCGATCAAGCCGAACGCGCTGTCGGCATGATGAGCGAAATCCGCAGCGCGATGCTGTCTCCCACCGCTCGCAAGTCGCCCCCGCGTTTCAACAGCACCCAGGTGGCTGCGTTGTGCGGCATCGACAAGGGGCACATGGCCTATCGGATCACCAAGGGCGATCTGCCGGCTGGTGAATTGAACTCGACCCGTTCGCGGCGCGAGTTCAGCCTCGGTGAAGCGCGGCAGTGGGTGCGCGAGTACCGCCAATCTGCATTGCGCCCGCCTGGCGCCGAGGCGGTCACGATCTCGATCGGCAACTTCAAGGGTGGTGTCAGCAAGACGACCACCGCGGTGACGCTGGCCCAGGGCCTCAGCCTGCGCGGCCACAAGGTGCTGGTGGTCGACACCGATGCCCAGGGCAGCCTGACCACACTCTTCGGCATCCTGCCCGACACCGAGGTGGACGATGGCGACACGATCCTGCCGCTGTGTACCGGCGCGGAAAGCTCGATTCGCTACGCGATTCGTCCCAGCTACTGGGACGGCATCGATCTCGTCGCCGCAGCCCCCCTGCTCTACGGTGCGGAGTTTGCGCTGCCGGCCAGGCAGGCGCGCGACCCGGAGTTCGAGTTCTGGAACGTGCTGCATTACGGGCTGGACGATGTACGCGCCGAATACGACGTGATCATCATCGACACGCCACCGGCGCTGTCGTACACGACGATCAACGCGTTCATGGCGAGCGACGGCCTGATCATGCCGCTGCCGCCCAACGCGCTCGACTTCGCGTCTGCGGCGCAGTTCTGGAGCCTGTTCTCCGACCTGGCCGGCGGGCTGCTGACCAACCGGGGCCTCGACAAGACGTTCGAGTTCATCCACGTGCTGATGTCGCGGGTTGATTCGTCGGATGCGGCGAGCGCCATCGTGCGCACCTGGATCAGCTCGGTCTACACCGACAAGGTGCTGCCGGTCGAGATACCGAAGACGGCTGTCACGGCCACCGCATCGGCCGAATTCGGCACCGTCTACGATCTGAGCCGATACGACGGGAACCTGAAGACATTCAAGCGTGCCAAGGACGCCTACGAGCGCGTGACGGAGTTGATCGAGGGCTCGGTGCAGGCGGTCTGGCGCCGCCAGTTGGAAGGAGAAGCGTGATGGCAAAGAAGCTTTTCGAGAAGGCTGGCCTCATCCACCACCCGCTGCCGGCCACCGCGGAAAGGCGAGCCGAGCCGCCCCGGCCTGAGGCCAAGCCGAAGACTGCGCCCGGCGCGATGATGCATTTCCTGGCATCCCAGTCGGACGCGATCAAGGAGGCCGAGGTCCTGAAGACGCGACTCGAGGCCTTCGACGGAGCGTCGGTGGTGCGCTCCATCGATCCGTCTCGCGTGATCGCCTCGAAGTGGGCCAACCGGCATGCATCCGCGTTCGAGTCGCCCGAATTCGCTGCGCTCCGGGAGGAAATCCGCCAGGCCGGCGGTAATGTCCAGCCGATCAAGGTGCGACCTCTGCACGGGCGCGACGATGCCGACTTCGAGATTGTCTTTGGCCACCGGCGGCATCGCGCCTGCCTTGACCTCGGCTTGCCCGTGCTTGCCATGGTCGAGGAGGTCTCCGACGCCGAACTGTTCGCGGCGATGGATCGCGAGAACCGGCAGCGCAAGGATCTCAGCCCCTGGGAACAGGGGTTGATGTATCGCAAGGCGCTGGACGAGGGCCTGTATCCGTCGCTGAGGCGGCTGGCCGAGGCGGTCGGCGCAGACGCCGGTAATGTCAGCAAGGCGTTGACCCTGGCGCGTCTGCCCGATGCGGTGATCGAGGCCTTTCCCACACCGTTGGTGATTCAGTACAACTGGGGGCCGGCGCTGTCGTCGGCGGTGCAGAAGGATCCCGAAGGAACCATGGCACGTGCCCGGGCCATTGCGCTGAAGAAGCTCGGCCCGCGCCAGGTGCTGGACGCCCTCACCGCTTCGGCGGATCGCGTTGTACCGTACAACACCGCCGACCTGACAATCACGTCGGCCGATGGCAAGCGCGCGGCGCGCATCAGCCATGGCGCCGACGGCAAGTCGGCGGTGGTTTTCGGCAAGGGCGCCGTCTCCGAGGCTCGGCGCGAGGAACTCCGGCGTTTGATCGCCAGTTTCCTCGGTTGACCGACGGCGGCGCGGCCGCTGCGCCGGGTGTTGTACGGTACAACGGTCAGTCGGGCTGCGTACCGCCCTTCTCGTTCGGGCCCGGATTGCAGAGGTAGGCGGCCGTCGAGACGGCCGATCGATGGCCAAGCCGGTGCTGCAGTGAGCTCAGCGACGCGCCAGCGGCCACCAGCTGCCTGGCATGGGTGTGGCGCAGCCAGTGGGTCGAAGCCTGCCGCAATCGTGCCGCCGTCGCCGGATGCTCAAGCTCCACGGCGTCGGCGCAGCGACCCAGCGCACCCTTGATCAGGGTGTAGACCCGGCCGGTTGTCAGCGACCTGTGCGGATCCGATCGATGTGCGAACAGAGGCCGGTCCACCACGCTGGGGAGATCCCCATCGAGACTGCCTGTGCTCCGCAGGTAATCCAGCAACTGGCTGGCGACCGCGCCCTGAAGCTCGACGGCGCGCGGCAAGGTCCGCCCGATTTCCGCCGGGATGCACAACGACCACTTCGAGTCGCCCTCGAGGCTGGCAACGCAGCGCAGCCAGCGCGTTCGCGCGCTGGCCAGCTCCGCGGCACGCAGCCCGGTGTGACACGCGAAGGCCGTCAGCACGCGCAGGCGATCGGTGGAAACGCCTGGAGGCTGCACCTCCAGCCACCGCAGCACAGCCCCCCAGTCCGCGTCGCTCAGCGAGCGCGATGTCGGTGCCGGCAAGGCGGGGCGGTCCGTCGAGGCGGCATCGGCCCAGGGGTCTGATTCCAGGTGGCGCATCCGGACCAGCCAGTTGCAGAGGTTCCTGACGATGCCCAGCGCCGTGGCAATCGATGCAGGCGACAGCGCGCCCTCCAGGGGCCGCCATCGATCGGACCAGCGAGGCACATGACGCGGGCTCGTCCAGTCGGCGTCGGGGGCAGCCAGGAAGTCGCGAAAAGCCGCGCAGTCTTCGGCCTCGAGCGAACTCAGGGCCTTGCCTCGCCGAAAAGCCGCCCAAAGCAGAAAGCGTTCGGCCTCACGCCGGTAGGCGCGCCACGTGTGAGATGCGGGTGAATGCTGAGCGAGCCATGCCTGCACCGCTTCCAGGTCGTCGGTGGCCGGGGTCCGGCGCAGGTGCGCCGCCGCCCGGTTGGATCCCCGCTCGCCCGACAGCCCCGCCGGGAGCTTCAATCGCTCCAGCGGAACCACACCGACAGATCTCGCCGGTTCGAGTGCAACCGAATCGATGCGTGAGCGCGGCATCAGCGAGCGAGCGGGCAGGGCGCCCAGGGTCTCGGCATGCTCGACCAGCCAGCGCGTGACGCGGGCTGCCCCCAGTGCGCCCACGCGGGGCACGGTGCGGTGCCAGTGGTAGCCGTGAAGGTCGATCCACTGGTGCAGGCTGTCCAGCGTGTCGACGCCCACCGCGGCCAGGCGGCGTGACAGCTTGTGGTCGAGCCAGACGGACACCGGATCCGGCGGTTGAGGCACCACGACCGCCAGCGACTCCAGCCACTGCAAGGCTTGGAGCTGGCGATCGATCAGCCGCTGCTGTCGAATCACCGGCCGACCCATTCGCCCTTCGGGGTGGGCTTCCTTCCACAGGGCGAGCAACTCGGCCTGACTGTGCATGTCCGTGGGCAGAGTGGCAGAAAACTCCTCCAGCGTCGGCGCGCTGTCGGCGGGCACGCCGGCGTCCGACCTTCTGCGCAGCAGGGCGGCGATTTCGGGTCGGCCGGCGCGTCGGGCCAACCCACCGAGTTCATCCTGGAGCAGCGCTGTCACCGAGCGGATGCGGCGGAGATCCGCTGAGCCCCCGGCGTAGAGGTACCGGTCCCAGAGCGTTCGCACGTCCAGCCCCTGAACGACACCGCTCAGGAACCGGAAGTGCTCGCGCGTCAGTCGCATACCGGCTTCACGAGCGCCGGCAGGGGCTTGCGTCGGCTGAGTCGGGCAGAAGTCAGCATAAAGTGAATGCAATGATAATTAAAATTATCAAGCTAGCTATGTCTATCTGACGCGTGCCTCCCGTTTCGATAGGGGCACGTGCCGTGAGGTCAGCGACGGCTGGCCGAGCGAGGTTTCCTCCGCCAGACGCACAATCGCGAGCGGCTCGACTCATTCCTTCAAGCCTGGAGACGTTCCCATGCCCAAGTCTTACGCCCAACTCATGAAGCAGATCGATGTGCTCAGGCATCAGGCTGAAAGCATCAAGCGAAAGGAAGTGGAGGGCGTCATCAAGCGCATCAGGGAAGCGATCACGGTGTACGGGCTCACCGCCGCCGATCTGGGCCTGTCCGGTTCGAAGCCGGGAAATCGGCATTCCGGGCTGAAGCGGGCGGGTGGTGCGCTGGACAAGACCGGCAAGCCGGTCAGGGTGCCGGCCAAGCCGAAGTTCCGCGACGACGCCGGCCACTCGTGGTCCGGCAAGGGGCCGCGCCCAGGCTGGTTCAAGGCGGCACTGGCCAGCGGCAAGACCATCGACGACCTGACGGTCTGATCGGCTTCCATGAGTACCCGACCACGCGTTCTGGTGATCAGTGGCAGCGCCCGCAGCGGCTCGCTCAATCAGCGACTTGCCGCTGTCGCCGCGGGCCTGGCCGAGCAAGCCGGCGCTCAGGTGACGGCGGTGGATCTGCGGGCGCTTGCGCTGCCGATCTACGATGCCGATCTCGAAGCGCTTGGCATGCCGGAGGGCGCGCGGCAGTTGCGCCGTCTGTTCGCCGAGCACGACGCCCTGCTGCTGGTTTCGCCCGAGTACAACGGGTTTCCGACGCCGCTGCTGATCAACGCGCTCGACTGGGTCACGCGTCCTGCCGCCGAGGAGGGTCTGCCTTCAGGCATCGCGTCCCTGACCGGTACGGTGGCCGGTCTGTTCAGCGCGTCACCCGGAGCGTTGGGCGGCCTGCGCAGCCTGCTGTTCACCCGCCAGTTCCTGCAGATGAATCTCGGCATGCTGGTCGTGCCCGAGCAGTTCGGGCTGGCGCTGGCTGAGCAGGCCTTCGACGAGTCCGGTGCATTGCGCGACCCGAAGTCCCAGGCGGGGGTGAGCCGGGTGGTTCAGTCGGTGTTGCGAACGACAGCAGCTGTCACCGCGCCCGCGGCCTGATCTGCGAGCAGCGGGGCAGGTCCCGCACCGGATCGGCGGCCCTGGGCCTCGCGCCACACCGCGACGGCCGCCGCGCGGCTGCGTCCTCCCGGCACGGCAGCATCGACATTCATCGCGGCTTCTTCAAGAAAAGGTGAAGTTTCGATGTGTATATGAATGCGAATCGTTCGCATGCGCGTTATGATCGGTCCCAGTTTCTGGTGGATCACGATTTCCAACGGACCGTTTCGACTTCGCTGCACATGTTCCAGCCTCTTGCCTTCACTGCGGATCGTTCGCTTCACCGCGACTGTGGCGTCGTGCGCGAGCCAGCGCTGCTGGGTCCGTCCGCGTCGCGCCCCGCATCGGCCGCGAAGGACGAAGGCGCCGAGCTGACGTCGCCGCAGCGCTGGACGGTGGTGATCGCGATCGGACTGCTGCACCTGGGGGCGGCGGGCTGGCTGCTTCGACCGGCGATGAACCCGGTACTGCCGCCATCACGCGAGACCGCGCTGCGGGTCGACTGGATCGCCGCGGTCGAACCTGCCGGGTCTCCCACACAGGCTCCTGCTGCCTTGCCGACGCCAGCGCAGGCGCTCGTTCGACCGGTCCGGTCGAGCCCCGTGGCTCCTGCGGCGTTGCTGTCGGTTTCCGCGCAATCGCCTGCGTGGGTCAGCGTGGCGCCGCCCGATGCGCAGGCCGCCCGCGCCGCGGCTGACGACGCTCCCACCCGTCCCACCGAGGCGTCGGCGGCATCGCACGCAGAGGCGTCCTCGTCGGTCACGAACGCCGAGGACGAAATCGTGGTGCCTGCATCGCCGCCGGCGCCGAAAGACCTGCCGGCCGAATCGGTGCAGTACCTCGTGCCACCGGCGCCGGTCTATCCGCGCCTGTCGCGCCGCCAGGGCGAGACCGGACGCGTGCTGGTGCGTGTCTACATCGACGAGGCCGGACTGCCACGAACGGTGCAGCTCAGTGCGTCGTCGGGCCACGCCCGCCTCGACGATGCGGCGCGGCAGGCCGTGCAGCAGGCGCGCTTCAAGCCCTACGCGGAAAACGGGCGCCCGATGGGCGGCTGGGCGCTCATTCCCTTGACCTTCGACCTGGAGAAATCACCATGACCCTCGACACGGACGTGGCAACTGCTGCCACTTCGGCCCTGCCGGGCGACAACGCGCTTGGCTGGGCTCACTTCGTGGCGCACACCGATGCAGTCGGCCAGGCGCTGCTGGCTGTGCTGCTGCTGATGTCGATGCTGTCCTGGGCGGTCATCGCGCTGAAGGCGCTGACCGGTGCGCTGCAGCGCCATCGCAGCCTGCGCTTTGTCGAGCGATTCTGGAACGCCAGCTCGCTGTCGCAGGTCGGGGCCGATCTGGCGGCCCGGCCGGCCGGCAGCCACCGCGATCCGTACTCGCAACTGACCCTGCAGGCCCTGCAGGCGCAGGCGCACCATGCACGCCATGGCGCTGCGCGTCTTGCCGAAGCCGGATCCGCCAGCGAGTTCGTCACCCGCACGCTGAAGAAGGCGCTCGATGCGGAAATCATGCGGCTCGAGAACGGCCTGTCGCTGCTGGCCACCATCGGTGCCACCGCGCCGTTCGTCGGCCTGTTCGGCACCGTCTGGGGCGTCTATCACGCGCTGCTGGCGATCGGTGCGAGCGCGGCCGACGGCCCCGGTTCGCTGGCCCAGATCGCCGGGCCGGTCGGCGAGGCGCTGATCATGACCGGGCTCGGGCTCGCGGTCGCGATCCCCGCGGTGATGGCCTACAACCTGTACACGCGGCGCAACCGGGTGATCGCATCGCAACTCGATGCGTTCGCCGGCGAGTTGCACACCTTCGTCGCGATGGGTCAGCCACTGGGAAGCCCGGAATCCGGGACCGCTGCGGCACCGCCCCCGTCGACACGCGCGACGGTGGACGCCGTCACAGCCCCCGCGGTCGCCGCCCTGCGCAGCGGACCGGTCGCTGCCTGAGGAGCGAATCACATGGCCTTCGCATCCCCCTTCGACTCCTCGCGGCGTGCCGCCGGCCCGATGACCGACATCAACATGGTGCCGCTGATCGACGTGCTGCTGGTGCTGCTGGTGATCTTCATCGTCAGCGCGCCGCTGCTGACGCACGCCGTCAAGCTCGACCTGCCGAAAGCCAGTTCGGCGCCGCAACGGCCGATGCCCGACGCGCTGACGCTGTCCATCGATGCGCAGGGCGCGCTGTACTGGAACGGCCAGCCGGTGTCCCGCGAACTGGCTGCGCAACGCTTCGTCGAGGCCGCCGCGCAGCGGCCGCAGCCCGAGTTGCACCTGCGTGCCGATCAGAACGTGGCCTACCGCCATGTGGCCACGACGCTGGCCGATGCATCGCGCGCCGGACTCACCCGACTGGGCTTCGTCAGCCAGCCGCTGCCGGTGTCGCCACCCCGATGACGCGGCAGCACGCGCTGCGGACCTAGACACCCACGACCCCGCGAATAAACGCCCGCTGCGCGCGGGTGCGGGCCGCGCTTGGTCTGACGACGCCTGCCGACCCGGGACCGAGTTTCAGAACCCACCTCAGGAGATCTCCGATGTCTTCCACCACCACCGGCCGCTCGACGCGGTCCCGCGCACGCGGTGCCGCTGCACCGTTGCTGCCGCTCGGCGCCCTGGCCGCGGGCTTCGGACTCGCGTTGCTGCCGATGTCAGGCGCCGTGCGTGCACAGGCCGCTGCCACGCCAACCCAGGTCGACAAGGCTGCCGAGGCCACGTTGCCGGCCGTGAAGGTGCAGGCCACGGCCGAGGCCACCGGCAAGGCGGCCTACCAGGCGGTGACAACAACGGTCGGCAAGGGGCGGCAGGAGTTGCGCGACATCCCGCAATCGGTGACGGTGATCACCGAGAAGCTGATCGACGACAAGAACCTCGACACGCTGAAAGCCGCGCTGCACAGCGTGCCTGGCATCGCGTTCGAGGCGGGGGAGGGCGGGGCGATCGGCGACCTGGTGCGGCTGCGCGGCTTCTCGACCCGCGGCGACATCTACCTCGATGGCCTGCGCGACATCGCGCAGTACAACCGCGATACCTTCAACCAGGACCGCATCGAGGTGCTGCGCGGCTCGGCGTCGATGCTGTACGGCCGCGGCTCGACCGGCGGCATCATCAACCAGGTCAGCAAGCAGCCGCTGCTGATCAACCAGAACGAGGTCGCGTTCACCGCCGGCACCGACCGCTACTACCGGCTCACCGGTGACTTCAACCTCGTCACCGGACAGGATGCGGCGCTGCGCGTCAACGTCATGAAGACCGACGCCGACAGCTTCCGCAACGGACCGTCGACGAACCGCCGCGGCATCGCGCCGACCTTCCAGTGGGGCATCGGCACGTCCGATGAGTTCAGCGTCGGTGCGTACCACCTCGAATACGACGATGTGCCCGACTTCGGTTTCCGCTGGCTCGCCGGGCGGCCGGTCGGTGCGGCTGCCGACCGCTGGTATGGAACGAAGTCCGACTACCAGGACGACTCGGCGAAGCAGTTCTTCCTGAGTCACCTGCACCGATTCGCCGGCGGAGGCCAGTTGAAGACCACGGTGCGCGACGGCCATTACAAGCGCGACCTCTGGTCTACCACCGCCGGATTCGCGGCGGTGCCGGCGGCATCGAGCGGGCTGGCCACCGCATGCAGCTACCCGGCCGGCACCGTGACCACGCCGATCACCTCGATCAGCGACAGCAGCCTGATCTGCCGCGGCAGCCAGACGCGCGCCGCGAAGGACCGCCATCGCTTCGTCCAGACCGACTACAGCGGCCGATTCGAATGGCTCGGGCTCAAGCACGACCTGCTGGCCGGTGCCGAATACGCGAACGAGCAGACCACCACCTACAGCTACAGCAGCACGCCGGCGAAGAGCCCGATCACCTGGGCTGACGACGGCGGCACTGCGTCACTGAACGACACGCGGGTGCGGGCGCGCAACACGCATTTCGAATCCGACACCACGGGCTTGTATGTGCAGGACACGCTGTCGCTGACGCCGCACTGGAAGCTGATTGCCGGCCTGCGCCACGACCGTTTCTCGGGCGACTACGAGCGCGTCGCCGGGCCGCTGTCGCGCACTGACACTGTCTGGAGCCGCCGCTTCGGCGTGCTGTACCAGCCGACCGACATCGTCAGCTGGTACGCCTCGTACGGCACCTCGTTCAACGCGTCGGGCGACCTGTACCAGTTCGACCCGACCAGCGCGAACACCGCACCCGAGAAGAGCCGCAACATGGAGGTCGGCGCGAAGTGGGACCTGGCGGACGGCGACCTGTCGCTGCGCGCCGCACTGTTCCGCACCGAGAAATACAACGAGCGCAACACCGACATCGACCAGGCCAGCAACGCCTTCCTGCTGAGCGGCAAGCGCCACACCGACGGCGTCGAGTTCGAGGCGGTGGGGCGCGTCACGCCGGCGTTCGAGGTGTTCGGTGGCATCGCGTGGATGAAGGGGCGCATCGACGCGGCCGGCAGTTCGGCGGCATCGCAGGCCTCGGTCGGCAGGACGCCGGGCCTGCTGCCGAAGGTGACCGCCAACGTCTGGGCCACCTACCGCGTCACACCGAACTGGCGCGTCGGTGCCGGAGCCGACGGCATGAGCAGCCGCAAGCCGGCGCTGGCCGAGACCGGCAGCAACCGCGCGCCGGGTTACGCGAAGGTCGATGCGCTGGTCGAGTACGTGAGCGGCCCGTACACCGTGCGGCTGAACTTGAAGAACCTGTTCGACAAGGTGTACGCCGACGGCCTGTACCGCGGCTTCACCGTGCCGGGAGAGACGCGCGCGGCGCAGCTGACGGTGGTGGCGACGTTCTGATTCACCGTGCGACCGCCACCTGAAAGGACATCCCATGCTGATCGTGATTCCGAACGTGCTGTCAGGCGAAGCGCTGCAGCAGGCCCGTGCACTGCTGCGCGATGCCCCCTGGGGTGATGGCCGCACGACAGCCGGAGACCAGTCGGCACAGGTCAAGAACAACCAGCAGCTGCCCCAGGACCACGAGGTGACGGCGGCGTTGAGACAGCTCGTGCTCGAGGGCTTGAGCCGCAGCCTGGTGTTCTTCAGTGCGGCGCTGCCGAAACGCATCTTCCCGCCGCTGTTCAACCACTATGGCGGCCGCGCCAACGCGTTCGGCAATCACATCGACAGCGCGGTGCGCACCATCACCTTCGGCGAGGCGATGGGCCAGCAGGTGCGCACCGACCTGTCGGGCACGCTGTTCCTCAACGACCCCGCCGACTACGACGGCGGCGAACTGGTCATCGAGGGCCTGCCCGGCCAGCCACGCATCAAGCTGCCGGCCGGCGACCTGGTGCTGTACTCGGCGACGACCGTCCACCGTGTCGAGCCCGTCACGCGTGGCGAACGGCTGGCCAGCTTCTTCTGGCTGCAGAGCATGGTGCGTGACGATGGGCGGCGCCAGCTGCTGCACGACATGGACATGAACCTGCTGCAGCTGCGCCAGCAGCAGGGCGACACCGAGCCGCTGATCGCGCTGACCGGGACGTATCACAACCTGCTGCGGATGTGGGCCGAGGTGTGACCGCCGGTTGCGCGGTCTGAACCTGCAGATCCGCTATGAGACGGAGACAGACCAGCCTCCGCCCAGCGCCTTGTAAAGATCCAGCGCCGCGGTCAGCCGCGCCAGCCGCAGCTGGGCGAGCTGGTCCAGCGACGAGAACAGGGTGCGCTGCGCATCGAGCACGCTGGTCAGGTCGTCGGCGCCTTCGCGATAGCGCAGCTCGGCCAGTCGCAGCGAGCGCTGCGCTTCGTCGCGGATCGCGAGCTGTGATTGTTCCTGTCCCTGATGGCGCACCGCGTTCCCGAGGGCATCTTCGACTTCCTTCAGCGCCGTGTAGATGGCGGCACGGTAGCTCTCGACGAGTTGCCGGCGTGCCGATTCACCGAGCGCCACCTGATTGCGCAGCCGGCCGCCGTCGAACAACGTCTGCGCGAGCGAGGCCGTCAGGCCTAAAGTGGTTGCCGGGTTGGCGAGCGACAGCAACGAAGCGCTGGCCACGCCGGCCGATGCCGACAGCGACAAGCTGGGCAGCAGCGCGGCGCGCGCTGCCGCCACATCGGCATCGGCACCGGCGAGCTGCGCTTCGGCACTCGCCAGGTCGGGACGGCGCACCAGCAGCTCGGACGGCAGCGCGGCACCGACTTCGGGAAGGGCCAGGTCGTCGAAGCTGCGGGACGCGACCTGCACGGTCTGCGGTGTGCGGCCGAGCAAAACCGCGAGTGCCGAAACGGTCTGCCGCTCCTGCACCTCCAGCGGCTCGATCGTCGCGCGCTGCGTCATCACGGTGATGCGCTGCCGGCTCACGTCGAGCGCCGAAGCCGCGCCGTTGCGGTAGCGTGCATCGACGATCCTGATCACGCGCTCGGCGATGGCCAGGTTCTCGCGTGCAATGACCAGCCGCATGCGCAGCGCCAGCACCTGGAAATACGCGTTGGCCACGCCGGTCGTCAGCGAGAGGCGGGCCGATTCGAGGTCGTACCGGCTCGCGGCCAGCGAGGACTCGGCGCCCTGAACGCCGGCAGTGAGCCGGCCCCACAGATCGACCTCGTAACTGACGCCCAGCGACACATTCGTGGACTTGCTGGTTCGTGCGCTGGCGCCTGACGGGTCGCTGCGCTGGGCGCCGCTGCCGCCCGCGATGCCGACCGAGGGGAACAGCGTGGCTCCGGCGCTGCGCACCAGCAGCTCGGCCTGCTGCACACGCTCACCGGCGATGGCCAGCGTCGGGCTGCTTGACTGTGCTGCGTTGATCAGGCCATCCAGTTCGGCCGACCGGAAGCCGCGCCACCAGTCGCGCTGCAGGGTGTTGCTGGCGGGCGAGGCCTCGGTCCAGGTGGCGGGCAGCTCGATGGCGGGTCGCGTGCGCTCGATCGGCGTTGCGCAACCGGACAGCGCCAGGGCGCCGACGAGGCCGGCCCGCAGTGCCGTGCTGCGCCAGGTCAATCGGAAAAGAGAGTTCATGGGCGAGGATCGTGTCATTCCGCGGAAAGGGCGACGACCGGGTCGAGCCGCGCCGCCTTGCGGGCAGGCAGGTAGCCGAAGACCAGGCCGGTGCCGAAGGCGCAGCCCGAGGCCAGCAGCACCGGGAGCAATGAATACTGGACCGGCGTGCCGAATGCGCCGATCACGCCGGCCGTGGCCAGTCCACCGGCCACGCCGATGGCGCCGCCGATGGCCGAGATGACCATCGCCTCGATCAGGAACTGCTGCATGATGTTGCGCTCGCGTGCGCCGGTCGCCATACGGATGCCGATCTCGCGGGTGCGCTCGGTCACCGACACCAGCATGATGTTCATCACGCCGATGCCGCCCACCAGCAGCGAGATCGCCGCAATCGAGCCCAGCAGGATCGTCAGCGTGTTCTGCGTCTCGACAGTGGCTTCGATGATCGAGGCCATGTTGCGGATCTGGAAATCGACGATGCCGTGGCGATCCAGCAGCAGCGCCTCGACCTCGGCCTGGGTTTCCTCGATGCGTGTCACGTCGGCCACCGCCACCGTCACGTTGCGCAGGTAGCGCTGACCCGACAGCCGCAGGCTGCTGGTGGCATACGGCACCATCACCGTGTCGTCCTGGTCGGCGCCGGTCGGCGACGCGCCTCGCGCAGACATCACGCCAATCACCTGGAACAGCAGGTTGCCCACCAGCACGTACTGGCCGATCGGGTCCTGCCCGGCGGGGAACAGCGCATTCGCCGTGGTCTGGCCGAGCACCGCGACGGCTGCGTAGCCGGCTTCGTCCTCCGCGCTGAAGAAGCTGCCCCGCGCCACCGGCCATTGGCGAGCCATCGGGAACTTCGAAGAGGTGCCGGTGATGCTGGTGCTGACGTCGTAATTGCCGAAGCGCACGGTGGCATTGCTCATCTGTTCGGGTACGGCGGCCAGCACATTCGGGACCTGGTCGATGGCCTGCACGTCGCCGATCACCAGCGTGGCCGTCGCGCTGAAGCCACGCTGGTTGGGCGCACCCGGACGCACCAGCAGCAGGTTCGATCCCATCGCGCTGATGCGGTCGATCACCGCCTGCTTGGCGCCGTCGCCGATGGCCAGCATCGCGATCACCGAGCCCACGCCGATCACGATGCCCAGCAGGGTCAGCACCGAACGGAAGAGGTTCGCGCGCAGCGAGCGCAGTGCCATCTTCGCGGCCTCCAGCATGTCCGAGAGGTTCGATCCGTTGCGCCCCGCCACCGAGGGCGTGAAACGGTGCCGGGTCGGCGAAGGTGCCGCCGGGCCAGGATCTGCAACCACACGGCCGTCCTTGATCTCGATCAGCCGGTCCGCGTGGTCCGCGATGTCCTTCTCGTGGGTGATCAGCAGCACGGTGTGGCCGCGCTGCGAGAGTTCGACCAGCAGCTTCATCACGTCGGCGCCGCTGCTGCTGTCGAGCGCGCCGGTCGGCTCATCGGCCAGGATGATGCGACCGCCGTTCATCAGGGCCCGCGAGATCGACACCCGCTGCTGCTGACCACCCGAGAGCTGGTTCGGCCGGTGGTGCAGGCGTTGCGACAGGCCCAGCTCGCCGAGCAGGTGTGCGGCGCGCGCGTGGCGTTCCGCTGCAGGCATGCCCGAGTACATCGCCGGCACTTCGACGTTCTCCGCCGCGGTGGCGCCAGCGATCAGGTGGTAGCTCTGGAACACGAAGCCGAACTCGTCGCGCCGCAGCAGCGCCAGCTCGTCGCGATCGAGTGCCGACACGTCGCGCCCCATGAAGAAGTAGCTGCCGGTGCTCGGCTTGTCGAGGCAGCCGAGGATGTTCATCAATGTCGACTTGCCCGAACCGGACGCCCCCATGATCGCGACGAACTCGCCTTCGTGGATCGTCAGGTCGATGCCGTGCAGCACGCGCGTCTCGAGTTCGCCGTTGCGGTACGTCTTGGTGACGCCGCGCAACTCGATCAGCGGTGTCCTGCCCTCGGGATCGGGCGGCATGGCTGGCTGCTCCGGCATCGCCGGGTCGATGCGGTCCACTGAGATCACCGACTGCGCTGGCCGCCGCCCATGCCCGGCGGCATGCCGATCGGGTTCTGCTGCAGGCCGCTGCCGGGCTGGCTCTGCGAGCCATTGCGCGGTGCCGCCGGTGGCAGCTTGAGCCCCGCAACGACCTGATCGCCCTCGGCCAGACCCGACAAGACCTGGGTCTGGACGCGGTTGCTGACACCCAGCTCGACGGAGCGTTCCTCGAGAGTGCCTGCGGCGGTCAGCAGCCTGACGGTGGCGCGTCGCGACCCGCGCGCGGTCTCGGTCGCGAATCCGCTGGTCGATGCGGAGGCCGGGCTCTCGGCTGCCGACGCAGCGCGGTCCCCGCGCCGCGGCTCGCTGGCGGAGCGTTCACGTCGCCCCGACGCATCGCCCGGGCGCGTGCCGCCGTTCAATGCGGCAGCGGGGATCAGCAGCGCGTCCTTCGCCGTGGCCGCGACGAAGAACACCTGTGCCGTCATGTTGGTCATCAGCGACTGGTTGGCGTTCGGTACATCGAACAGCGCGTTGTAGAGCACCACGTTGTTGGTGACGGTCGGCGTCGGCTCGACCTTGCGCAGCGCGCCGTACCAGCGCCGACCCTGGCTGCCCAGGGTCGTGAAGTAGACCTCCATGCCGCGTCGCAACTTGCTGACATCGGCTTCCGACACCTGTGTCTGCACCGTCATCGTCGACAGGTTGGCGACGCGCAGGATGGTCGGCGCCTGCTGGTTCGCGTTCAGGGTCTGCCCCTGCCGGGCGGTGACCGTGACCACCGTGCCTGCCAGCGGAGCGTAGATGCGGGCGTAGTTCAGGTTGGCCTCGTCTGCCCGCAGCGTCGATTCGGTCTGCTCGATGGACGCGCGCGTCGCATCGACCTGGGCCTTCGCGGCTTGCGCACTGGCTTCGGCCTGCTGCAGCGATTCGGTGGTGGTGGCGTCCTCCTTCACCAGGTTGCGCTGACGCGTGAGCAGCAGTTCCGCCAGCACCCGTTGCGATTCGCGCTCCGCCAGGGTGGCCCGCTGGTTGCGCAGGCCGGCGCGTCGCGCATCGACGGTGGCCTTCAGCACCGTGGGGTCGATCTCGGCCAGCAGATCCCCGGCCTGCACCGTCGAGCCCACCTCGACATGCAGCTTCTTCAGCTGACCGGACACCTGGGCGCCCACGTCCACATAGTCGAGCGGCTGCACCGTGCCGGTGGCGGTGACCAGGTCCTGGATGTCGCCACGCTGGACGGTGGCAAACACGTACTGCTCGTTCAGATCGGTGCGGCCGTGGTACGCGTGCCAGGCCCACCATGCGCCGGCGCCGATCGCCAGCAGCACGATGCCGATCCAGAGGGGCCGACTGAGCAGGAGGCGACGCCACAACGGGCGGAGGAGGGCGGGTGTCTCGGGCATGGGATCGGAGGTTCGGGGCAGGGCGCGCGGCACCGAGTGTCGCGCGCCGGTGGTTAAGCAATGCAGGGGCCCGTGTTGCCGTTGTGTAAAGGGGCTGCTTGCCGGCGGTGGCGGGTGATCGATGTCCGACGCCGAAAGACGGTCCGGGTTTCACCGGCCGATCGGGCTGTCCGGCCACGGCGGCGCTTCACCGCTCGCGCACCAGCTCCAGCACCGCATCGGCGAAGACGTCAGGGGCCTCCTGCGGCAGGTTGTGTCCGGCACCTGGAGCAATGCGGTGCGTGCGCGGCCCGGTGAAGTGTCGCGCGTGATGCGCGGCGTCACGAGGTGCAAACAATCCGTCGTCGGCGCCGTCGAAGCTGATCGTTGGCGCGCGAATCGCTGGCTGCTGCGCCAGGCGCCGCTCGATCTCGGCATACGCCGGGTCGCCGGCCACCAGGCCGTAGCGATGACGATAGGAATGGATCGCGACGTCGACGAAGTCCGGGTTGTCGAATGCCGCCGCACTGCGATCGAACGTGGCGTCGTCGAACACCCAGGTCGGCGACCACTGTTGCCAGAGCAGGCGGCACATGGCGCGGCGGTCCTGCATCAGCCCGGCGCGCCCGCGTTCGCTGTGGAAGTAGTACTGGTACCAGAGTCGGTGCTCCTGTGCAGGGGGCTCGGGCTGCATGGCCTGCGAGATGTGCTGGATGTTGTAGGAATTGAGCGTCAGCAACCCGGCACATCGCTCGGGCCACAGTGCCGCCACGACACACGCCGCGCGGCCGCCCCAGTCGTAGCCCGCCAGCACGGCACGCGACACGCCCAGCGCATCCAGCAGCGCCAGCAGGTCGGCACCGAGCGCTGCCTGCTCACCGGAGCGCGGCGTGTCGGCCGACCGGAAGCGCGTCGGCCCGAAGCCTCGCAGGTACGGAACGATGACGCGACAGCCCCGTTCGGCCAGCCTCGGAGCGACATCGCGGTAGGCATGGACGTCGTACGGGAACCCGTGCAGCAGCACCACCGGCGGTCCTTCGGCAGGTCCGCTCTCGTGGTACGCGACAGTCAGAACGCCGGCGTCGATCTCGCTTGGGCGCTTCATTCCGGTCATGGTGGGGCAGGGCGGGTGCCGAAGAGTCAACCGTTGCGCGCCCGACTCTACCGCCCGAAATACAGGTCCCGGGCGGGTCAGTGCGGCTTGCGTGGCTTGCGGAACGACTTCGGCGTGTAGACGTTGCCTTGCCACTCGCCGTCATCGGCATCGGAGGTGCCCCGGCCCTTGCGCGCCCGGTCGATGGCGGCTTGCGCTTCGCGCGTGGCAGCCCGGCGCGCGGCCGGTGCGCGCCAGAGGCGCTGTGAGCGGTTGCGCAGCTCCCAGCCGAGCGCGCGCACTGCGTGATCGAAGCGCCGCTGACGCGCCGCGCCGAGGCAGAGCCGAACGAGCAGCACCATGCACACGGCGGCGGTGATGCCGGAGATCCACTGTTCGAGGGAGTTCATCGTGCGACCGGTTGAGACACGGCAAGAGCCGGATTCAGATCGTGATCATCGCGGAGATCGGGGCATGACGCCTGCGCCGGCTGGCAAGCCACATCGATGAGGTGGCGAAAGCCCGCGGGTTCAACCGCGCAGGGTCAACTGGCGGCACAAGTCGTCCAGACGGCGGGCATCCTCGTCGGTGAGCAGGCCGGCGCGCAGTCGAACCGCGCGCTCGATGCGGCGCAGTCGCAAGCGCAGTTCGCCTTCCACCGCCTCGACTTCGGCCGCGTCGGGAGCCGCCACGGGGTCGATGCTCCACAGCCCGCTGGTCATCAATCCACCCTGCAGCCGGGCCAGCAAGTGTTCGGTCAGCGTCAGCGCGTCCTTCAGCGCGGCCGAAGTCGCCTCGCGGCGCAGCGTCGCGGTGGCCGTGCTCGCGTCGTGCATGACCTCGGCGAGCTTCGTCAGCCGCTCCTGCAGCTCCTCCGCCGTGCGCTTGGCCGTTGCGGTCGGTTGCTGGCGAACCACCTGCGTGATCAGACCGACCCAGCGCAGGTCGTACTCGCCGGGCACCACGCGCAGTGCGATGCTGGCGCGCGACAGCGGCGCTGCCGGCTCGGACAGTGTGGCGAGCGTCGACTCGGTCACCGCGAGCAGCCGGCCGTGCATCGACAGCTGGTCGCCGCGCAGGCAATGCGGATAGCCCGAGCCGTCCATGCGCTCGTGGTGTTCGGCGATCGCCCGGGCGACCTCGGCGGGGTAGTCGGTCAGCTGGGCGATCAGCAGCTGTCCGACGTGCGGATGCACGACCAGTTGCTGGTAGGTCAGCACATCGACGGTGCGTTCTGCGTCGGCCTCGCCGAACTCCGGAGCGATGTACATCTCGCCCAGGTCGTGCAGCAGGCCGCTCAGCATCGCGATGCGCAAATCGGTGGGCTTGCCGCCCTGAGCCAGCATCAATGCGCCGTTGAGGGCCATCGCCTGTGTCGCGTGCTCGTAGGCCGCCGGACGACTGCTTCGCGAGGCCGTCAACAGCAGCTGCGCCACCGGGTGCACCGGCAGCTTGGCTGCCTCGCGCAGCAGGGTGTCGGCGTGCGCATGCAGCAGGGCGGTCAGCGGGGTGGGCTGCTTGAGCAGCCTCTCGATGGCTTCGACCAGCGTGTGTGCGGTCACGCCGTCCGCGGCCTTCAGGCAGCTTTCGAGCGGCTCGCGCAGCTGGCGGTCGAGCAGCTTGCGCTGCAGCGCCTGCGACACCGGCAGGTCACGTGCCCACAGCTTGGTGCCCGAGATGTCGAAGATGTCGCGCGCGGCGATGATGCTCTGCGTCTGGCTGGCATCCAGGATGGTGGCCAGGGCGTGCTGATTGGCGCAGGAGAAATCGGCTGCGATCGCGGCGGTGTTGGACTTCATGGCGGCTCCGAGGGCGGACTGGGTGATCTCTACCCGCTCTTTCGTCGCAATCCCGGCTTTCTTGAGTGCCGGCGAGGCCGGTGGCTACAGGTCCTTGGTCGCCCACTTGAAATCGGGATCGTCGGCATACGGCTTGATGCTGAAGCCCAGTCCCTTCATGAGCTTCAGCATGTCGGTATTCCGCGCAAGCACCAGGCCTTCGATCTGTGCCAGCCCTTGTTCGCTGGCGAAATGCATGATCGACAGCATCAGCCGCGAGCCCAGACCCTTGCCCTTGAAGTCGTCGGCCACGACCAGCGAGAACTCGCAGCTGCTGCGATCGGGGTTGGTGATGTAGCGTGACACGCCGATGATGCGTTCGATCGCCGGGCTGTCGCCGTCCGAGGGGGTGCGTACCGTCGCGACCAGCGCCATCTCGCGGTCGTAGTCGATCAGCGTGAAGCGCGAAAGCAGGGTGGCCGGCAACTCCTGCAGCGTCGAGATGAAGCGGAAGTACCGGCTCTCGGGGGACAGTTCGCGCACGAACGC
>ENA-UOWO01000802-UOWO01000802.1-activated-sludge-metagenome-genome-assembly--contig:-NODE-802-length-44078-cov-7.116530_pt1 | contig 44078 bp, 42 predicted proteins | sample MGYA00238148_ERZ761564 | MGnify/ENA primary metagenome ERZ761564 (study PRJEB28885, sample SAMN05720194) | activated sludge metagenome | isolation source: Anaerobic digester | place: USA... | reverse complement strand
CCAATAAGTTTTTTTATTGATCGTACCCAAAAGAAAGTGTTGAGCCAGGCCGGTAAAGAAATAATAGGCGGCGGTCATAATCAGCGCTTTGACCGCCGAAAGATTAGGCAACCAAGCTACCACCAAAAATAACTCAGTTATCGCCAGGATAATAACTGGCAAAAACCACTGTCCGGCTACATTTTTGATTTTATTGATAATGAAAAATTGGTAGGTTACCAAGCCGACCGCCGCGACAGTCAAAGGGGCGAGTAGCCAAAAGGAGATATTTAAAAAGATGGACAAATCAAAAACCCCGTTGAACCAGAAAAAAATAGTCGTAGTATTGAGAATTTTGGAGATGGTTGAAAGGGAATGATTTTGATATTGATATTTATGATAACTCAAAATAATCAATTGTCTGGCAAAAAGCAGCGTTCCAAGCGAGAGAAAAACCACTGCCAATTCCCGGATTATTAATTGATTGGCAAACCCCAAAAACATTAACCCTGACAGTAAAAAAAAGAAAGGGGAGATTAAAAAATTAAAAAAATTTTTATCCCATTTGGCCCTTGTTGCCAACCAGACAAAAAAGATATTAAAAACTAATACGCCGCCCGCTGACCACCAGAAAAAAACGGGATTAATTACCCCGAGCTGTAACCCGAAGAGGGTTGCCAAACCATAAAGATAAGCAAGGGCGATAGGCACAAAAATTTCTCTAGTTATTAAGCCAAAAATATTGTTCTAAGATTTCCGCCCAGGCGCTTTCTATCGCCTGCTTTTTGTCTTGATCATCTTCCTTTAATGCCTCTTTTTCTCGGTCCATGGTTGTCACTATGGCAAGATGCAGTTCCTTGTATTCATCAGGGACACTCAATTTCAGGACGTCGGCCTTGGTTTGTTCTATTGCCGTCAGCCAGCCAGTTTGATCGTTGATTGAGCTAGCTCTTTTTTGTAAATATTCTTTCAGGAGATTTTTCAGGCTTGCCTGATAAGTGATAATCAACCTTTGTTTTTGGGCTTCACTTTCTATTTGCTGGTTGCTATTATCAATACTCACTCCAGCCACCTGGCCTTCCTTGATCTTTTTTAACTCTCGTTCTTCGCCGATCGTCTGCCAGGCGACCAAAGCGACAACCACCACGAAAGCGAGGGTTATCTGTTTCCAATGATAGTTGACAAAAAGTTGTCCTTTGGACATAATGGTGATTTTTATTTTTTAAAGATTTATAAATTCATTGGCCAACTTGTCCCAAACCTGTTCCCGCTCATTCCACTTAAAAATATTTAGATAGTTGATCTTTTCATTTTCGTCGTAGACGTTGGTTATTTTGGTTGTTGAGCCGATACGATTAGCATAGTTGGTCTTTACCTCTTTCAATTTTGGTTTTTCCACCCACTCCATTTTTATTTTTCCCATGCCCGGCGTCTCAAATTCCACCAACCATTTTTCCCCGGGAATATCTTCACCCAAAGCCCCATGTTCTTCACTGTCAATGGTGAATTGTCTTTTGATTTTGTCCAGTGTTTCTAGCCATTTTTCACGCGTCATTTTTGCAAATTTAGTAAGTAAATTAAGCCAGTTGGCCAATAAATAAAATTAAAGACAGAATAACATTTACTAATTTAATCTTACCACAATTTAAGTACTTTACAAGAAGACACAGACTTTTTTAATTTACTTGGTTTATTTAATTCGCTTATCTTGCTTTGATTTTGAGAACACGCACCCGCAATAATTTTGCCGGTAAAAATTATGTTTCTTGGCGATTTGACAGGCCGCCTGGAACCCCCCCGTTTTTTTCCAGTCGCGGTCCAAAAATTTCAAACCATACTTGGCCGCGATTTTGTTGCCCAGCTCGCTGATCTTATCCGCTTTTTTATGCGGGCTGACCGATAAGCTGGAGCCAAAATATTCACACCCGAGTTCTTTGGCTTTTTGCGCGGTTTTCCTGAGCCGCAATTCATAACAGACATCGCAACGCCGTCCACGCTCCGGCTCATTCTCTAGTCCTTTAATTTGGTCAAACCATTTTTCTACCTCATATTCGCCTTGGACTATTTTTACACCTTGATGGGTCGTGGCCAAATATTTTTTTAATTCAGCCAGGCGCGCATCATATTCTTCTCTCGGCTGGACGTTTGGGTTGTAATAAAAAACAGTCACCGCAAAACCCAGTCTCTCCAATTCCTCGATCGGATAGCAGGCACATGGGGAACAACAAGTATGAAATAAGATTTTTGGCATAAATAATTACGGTGCTAAAATTTAAATCCCAAATCCAAAACTCTAAATCATAAACAAAGGTTTTTAGGCTTTGGAATTTGAGCTTGATTGGAAATTAGAGCTTTGTCCTTTGTTTTTATTTTAGAATATAATCCTCACCTTTCTCTTCAGTCTCCATCTCCAGCCTCTTGATTATTTTCTCTCCTTCTTCACCGGTCAGCATTCTCGGTTGGCAATAATCCTCAATCAAAATTGGCGTTACGGCAATCTGGTTAACACCAGATTTTGTCAAAGTGATTTCTAGTGTTATTCCTTCTCTGGTTTCTCGACTCCACATTTGGTCAAAAATAAAATTGCCTAAGCTGTAAAAAATATATTTGCCCTGATATTTTTCCGCGCTTTGCACCACGTGCGGATGATGGCCGATCACTATTTCTGCTCCGGCCTCAATTGCCGCTCTGGCAAAAGCTTGCTGTTCTTCGGTTGGTTTTGGTCTGTATTCCACTCCGGCATGCATCGAAACAATCACCAGATCAGCTTTTTCTTTGGCCGCCTTTACCGCGTCAGCGATTTCTTGTTTGTCCCAAAAGGCCGTCCCCGCTTTTATCTCGCCAGCCGCGTAGCTCTCAGGCACCATCACTTGCTCGGTTCTTGAGAGCCAGGCAATATTTATGTCACCCACCTTTAGGTATTGGGCTCTTCTGGCTTCCTCCAAATTATTACCCGCACCGGCATATTTTATTCCCGCCCTGGTTAAATATTCAAAAGTATCTTTCAACCCCTTCTGCCCGAAATTCGGCGTATGATTGTTGGCCAAAGAGACAATTTGAAAATTATTATTCCGCAAAATTTGAGCCACCTTTGGGTCGGCGCGAAAAGTCATCTCGCCGCTTTCGATTACCCGCCCTGGCGTGATGGCTGTTTCCAGATTACCGAAAGCCAAGTCAGCCGTCTTCAAATATTCTTTCATTTTCAGAAATGGATAATCAAAATTATTTTTGTCCAACATTTTTTGTTCCACTGTTCTGGAAAGCATTATATCACCGACCGCGATTATTTTGATTTCTTTTGGCTCCGGGCTCAAGCGGTTTGCCGTACTAGTAGAAAAAATCAACATGGTTTCATTTCTCGCGGTGTTCATGTTGCTCGGACATATTTCCGGCCACCACTTTATTATTAAATAAAACCAGCCCAGAATCAGCATCAGGGCCGCCGCACCGAGTATTATGATGATTGTTTTCTTAGACATGCTTGCGCGCATAAATCATTTTGACGCCCTCTATCGCTATAATAATCAGAACACAACCGAGTATTATTGCCAGCCAAGCTTCCCAACCCAGCGGTACTGTTTGAAAAATTCTTTGGGCCAAGCCGTTGTAAACGGCAAAAGCCTGCATGGCAAAGCCCACTACCACGGCCAGAAGCAAAGATTTATTGCTAAAAACATTAGTTTGCCACATTGGCTTGTGAAGATTTCTGGCGCTAAAAATATAAACCAAAGTGTTCACGGCCAAAAAGGTGAAACCCACCGTTCTGCCCAAATTTATATCCCCAGTTTGTTGCCAAAAAAAATGAAAGAAAAATAAGGTACCCGCCGCTGATAACAGGCTAATGATGCCAATCAAAACAAAACTTTCTCTATTGAGGATCGGTTCGCTCAACTTTCTCGGCCGTTGTTTCATGATGCCGCTTTCCGCCGGCTCTTTGGCCATGGCGATGCCCGGAAAAGTATCATCAATCAGGTTGATCCAGATGATTTGCGAAGCCAAGAGGGGTAGTGGCCAGCCAAGCAGTATCCCCACGCTGACCGTAATCACCTCCGCTAGCCCATCCGACAAAAAATAGAAAACTACTTTTTTTATGTTGTCATAAATAACCCGGCCTTCTTTGATTGCTTTGATTATTGTTAGAAAATTATTATCCAAAATCACAATGTCAGCGGTTTCTTTGGCTACGTCCGTGCCGGAATCGACCGCAATGCCTATGTCCGCCTTTTTCAAGGCAGGAGCATCGTTAATACCGTCGCCGGTCATCGCCACCACCTCCCCGCAGTCCTGCCAAGCTTTGACGATTTTTAATTTGTCTTCTGGCGCCACTCGGGCGTAAATAGAAATTTCTGGTACCAATGCTTTCAATTCGCTTTCAGTCATTTTGGCCAGCCTCTCGCCGCTCATGATATTTTTGGCCTCGGCCGGCATGCTCAACTCTTTGGCGATGGCCCTGGCGGTCAATTCATGATCTCCGGTAATAATAACAGTTTTTATCCCGGCCTCCCCAACTTCTTGAATGGTTTTTTTGGCTTCACTGCGAAGCGGATCTTTTATGCCAGCCAAGCCGACAAAAACAAAATCATTTAGTTCCAAGCCGTCAAGCGTTTTTATTTTATTATTTATTTTTTTGTAAGCCAAGGCCAAAACTCGCAGTCCTTTTTTACTCATCTCTTCGTGAATCGCCAAAAGCCTTGCTTGTTCTTTTTTGCTTATTTCTATTTCGTTCTTTTTTTCGTCCGAGTAGATATATTTGGCCATAGTCAAAATAGTCTCTGGCGCCCCCTTGAGGTAAATCCAGGCATTTTCTTTGCCCTTATGCAATGTCATCATGAATTTCCAAGCACTGTCAAAAGGTGTTTCTGCCAACCGCGGCTCTTCTTTTTCTAATTTATTTTTTTCCAGTCCGACATTGGCCCCCATCATCAGAAGGGCTTTCTCAGTCGGCGAACCACGCACGATACGATGCTCCAGCTCTGCCTCGGGATTTTCAATGTAGGCATTATTACAAAGTACGCCGATTTTCAAAAGCTTAATTAACTCATTGCCCCCCTGTTTTTCCCTGGCCTGGTTATTAAGTAGGTCAAAATTATAATCCAGGGTCGCCAGCTCTACCACGCGCATCTCACCATCGGTGATCGTTCCTGTTTTATCAGTACAGATTACTGTGGTTGAGCCAAGTGTTTCGGCGGCTAAAAGTTGCTTGATTAAAGCTTTTTCTTTCAGTATTCTTTGCATGCCAAAAGCCAAAATGACGGTCATTACTATCAAAAGACCCTCGGGCACTATTGCCACTGAAATGGCGACCGCCGTTACAAAGATTTGTTTGGCATCATAACCCAAGATTAAGCCCGCCACAAAAATTAAAAGACAAATACCAATGGCCGCCAAGCTCAATCTTCTGGCAAAAGTTGATATTTTTTTTTGCAGTGGAGTCATCGGGTCTTTTGTCTCCGCGACCAGGCTGGCGATTTTGCCCAACTCTGTTTCTTGGCCAGTTGCCACTACTACCGCCAAACCATTGCCCTGGGTTACTTGTGTTCCGAGGAAAGCCATATTGGCTTGATCTCCCAAAATAAGTTCACCCGCCAATGGCCGGTTGGTTTTTTCTATCTCATTTGATTCCCCAGTGAGCGGAGCCTCATTGATTTTCAGATTAACGTTCTTCAATATCCTCAAATCAGCCGGTACTCGGTCGCCGGCGCTAAGAAAAACCAAGTCGCCGATCGTTAAATCTTCGGCCATAATCTGTTTTTTCTTGCCTTCACGATATACTTTACAGTAATTAACAGCCACCTTTTTTAAGGCGGCTAAAGAATTGATAGCTTTGTTTTCTTGATAATAGCCGAGCGCTACATTTATCAAAACTGCCAAAAAAATTACTCCGGCATCAACATAATCTCCCAAGATCGAACTGATAACCGTGGCACCAAGCAAGATATAGACCAAAGAACTGTTAAATTGTTGTAGCAAGAGTGCCCACTTGGAAATTTTTTGACCCTCGGGCATTTTGTTTCTCCCATGCTGGAGTAGTCTTTTTTTGACTTCTTGCTCACTCAAGCCGCTCTTGCTGGTTGCTAGTTTCTGGAAAATATCTTCTTGCGTCAAAACATACCACCGTTTATGGTCTCGTTTTTGTTGCGCTTGGTAAATTGATTGTGTTGCTCGCGGCATGAAAATAAATGTTAAATTTTTTATTCAGCTCTTATTATTTTTTCTATTTCCCCGGCCACTGCCGGTAGAATCTCTTGCTCCAATATTTTTTTCTCTTCCCTAGAAAATTTACCCAAAACAAAATCCGCCGCCTCCATTTTTTCTTTTTGATCATTGCCAACCCCAATTCTCACCCGCCAGAATTTATCCGTGCCCAGTTTTTCTATGATCGATTTGATGCCATTGTGTCCGGCCGAAGAACCAGCAGGCCGGATTCGTATTTTGCCAAAGGGCAAATCCAACTCATCATAAACCATGATAATATTTTGGCTCTTGATTTTGTAAAAGTTTGTCACCGCCGCCAGTGACTCGCCGGAATTATTCATAAACTTTTGCGGTTTAATAACGATTATTTTTTTATTCTGCCATGTTGCTTCCAATATTTCTGCCTGGAATTTTTTCTGTTCTTTGAATTCTCCCCAGTTCAACTTTTCCGCCAAAAAATCCACGGCCATAAAACCAATGTTATGGCGCGTTTTTTCATATTCTCGGCCTGGGTTGCCGAGCCCCGCTATTATTATTGCCTTGTTTTTTCTCTCCATAGTAATCAAGTTTTTTTCTGGAGCCGACGCACCACCAAGCGGATTGGCGCTCCGACAAAGTGAAATTTTTCTCTCAGGTTATTAATGATGTATTTTTTATAACTCTCTTCCAGTTCCTCGTCCGAACCCACTTCGCATTCAAAAACTGGTGGCTTGATATCAACCTGTCGGAGCCTGGTAACAAAAGCTCTCTTGACCGCGACTCGCCCTCGAAAATTGATTCTTTTCTTGACTGGCGGTTGCTTTTTGATCAAAAATTTTAAAAATTTATTCAAGGCATTAGCCGTAACTTTTATTTTTTGGCCAGCGGAGACTTCCAAAATTAATTTTAATATTTTTTCTGTATTAAAGCCAGTTTTGGCGCTGGCCAAAACAATGGGGGCGTAAGACAAATGGGGGAACGCCCATTGGATATAAGCACGATATTCGTCAGCGCTTTTTTCTTCCTCGCGCCCCCTTACCAGATCATATTTATTGGCCACAATAATCGTCCCCACGCCAGCTTCGGCAATGATTTTACCAAGTTGCATGTCTTGGTGGCTCAAGTTTTCATTTATATCTATCATCACTATGGCCACGTCTGCGTCTCGCAAAACCCCCCAAGTCATCCTGACCCCGCTTTCCTCCAGCCCGTTGCGGTCGATTCTGGCTTTGCGCCTGACACCGGCCGTATCAATAATGATTATTTCTTTGTCCTGATAATCAATTTTCGTATCATTTGGCTCTCTGGTCGTGTGCGGCGTGGCTGAAACAATTACCTTTTCTTCGCCGCTAAGCGTATTGAGGAGCGACGATTTGCCTACGTTTGGTTTCCCGATTATTGCTACCCTGACCGTCTCTTTTTTGGGTTGCCTGATAGATTTTTTTTTGAGACTTTTTAGTTTCGTGACTATTCCCTCGAGCAAATCACCAATCCCGGCGCCATTTGCCGCTGATATGAGATATGGTTCGCCCAAGCCCAGCTGGTAAAAATCAGCGGTTTGTTCGCGCAGTCTGGCCGTGTCGCATTTATTAATTGCTATTATTGTTAATTTTTTGCTCTGCCTTAGAAAATTGGCAATTTTTTTATCTTGCGGGTTCAACCCCTCGATTGCGTCGGTCATCAAAATCACCAAGTCGCTTTTTTCTAGCGCCTGCCTGGCCTTTAATTCCACCTGCCGGTCAATATCTTCTCCGGCCCCCAAGCGCATTTTTTTCTCTCTCTTTTTTGTCAATTTTTGCAGCTCGCTCTTTTGCTCGGCCAAAAAACCCCCTGTATCTACCAATTTAAATTCTTGGCCCTGCCATTCTACTTCGGCGTATTTCAAATCGCGCGTTGTTCCAGGAATTTTTGAAACCAGAGCTCGTCTAGTTTCGGAAAGTCGATTAAACAAAGTTGATTTGCCGACATTTGCTCGGCCGATAATTGTCACTGTTCCCAGCATATTATTTAAATTTTATTTTCTATTCTCCCGCTTCCAGTGTTTCGTTTTTTGGCGCCTCTGTTGTTGTCGTCGCTGCACTGGCGGTTTGTTTTTCGCGCCACTCATTGATGGCTTTTATGTCGTCAATCCGATCATATCCCGTTACTATTATAAAAGAAGCTTCAATTTTTTCCTCTATTCCCTGATCATTTTTTCGGTACATGGCCGGGTATAAAAATTCTGGAACCTCACGGCTGGTATGGGCGCTAAAGCGTTCTTTTAAAAATGACAAAGCCTCATTCTCAACCCCCCCAGTCAAATCATAAACGACGGTTTTTTCAAAATTTTGGTTTGAAGAATTGGTTATTCTTTTTACCTTGAAGCCGAGTGATTCCAGGCTGGACGACATATAGGTGCCGAGGCCATCAATGGTGGTGCCATTGGCCACAATCACGGGAATATTTTTTGCCGCGATTTCTTTGATGGTAAAAATATTTTGCACAAAACCCTTTAACTCTCCGTAATCGCCGTTTTTGGGTACCAAAACAAAAGCGCCACCCTCAGTTGTTGTTGGCTTTAATAATCCTCCGGCCGAATCATCAATTACATAATTCTTCACTGTCTCAAAGTCAACTTCTTTGGCTACATTAATAATTTCAGGTATCTCCCAGGTTTCCACGTTGGTTTGAATATTGTCTCTTACCGCGTCAAAAATTTTATAGAGCTTATTGGGGTTGAGAAAAACCTTCCAATTCATTAGTTTATTTTTAATAGCCAGGATAATTTTTTGTTGGCGTCGGCTCCGGGCAAAATCCGATCCCTCGCCATTGTTTCCATGGCGTGAGCGAGCGTATTGCAAAGCCCTTTCTCCATCCATGTGTTCAATTCCTTTTTCAAAGCTTATTGTTTGCACTTCGTGGTCTTCGGTCGGGTATTGGCTATCGGCGAAACTTTTTTCTATTTCTACGTTTACTCCTCCCAGTTCGTCAATTACCCTCTTAAAACCGGTAAAGTCTATTCTCAAATAATAATGAATCGGTACGCCAAATACTTCCTCTATCGTTTTGGCCGCTAAAGCCGAGCCACCGCCCGGATAATCAATAGTCTCTCCATAAGAGCTGGCGTTATTTATTCTTTGGTAGCCATTGCCTGGTATTTTTACCAGCAAATCGCGCGGGATAGAGATTAACGCCGCCTCATTAGTTGATAACTTTAGACTTCCCAGAATTATAGTATCTGTTAAAAGTGAGCCATCATGGCCAGCCCCCCCGATTCCCATCAGCAAAAAATTAATGCGGTCACTCTCTGTTCCTGCCAATTTACCATCATCGCCTAGGAGCATCCTAAATTGGCTTATTACTGGCAAGCGTCCAATTAATCGGCCGACTGAACCTTTGGAAAATACAGCCTGGGAAGATAAAATCCAGGTCAAAACAAACAAACCGAGCAAACCGAAAGCCATTAACCTCAAAAATTTATAAATTAAACCGTGCTTTTTCTCTCCCTCTGCTTCTTCTTGGAGTTGTGGTGGTACCAGATTAATATTGTTTTCCATTTTTTTCTTATACAAAATTTAAAGCCCTTGGGAGAGCTCTCTTTCTTTTTATAATATACTAAAGACATCCTTGCGTCAATTAAAAAAATATGCTATTATTAGTACAAATTAGCTAATATTAGCATAAAATATTATCCACCTTGGGCAATTAGCTCAGCTGGTTAGAGCGCGCCGTTCACATCGGCGAGGTCGCTGGTTCGAGTCCAGCATTGCCCACCAGTGATATTATCAATTTCAAAACTATCTTAATTAACATTAGTCATTGGTATCAACGAGCGCCATGAAGAGTATCTTTATTGTGGTTCAGACCCGGTACCAGCGGCTAATTCTCTACTTATTCGCTAAATAATTTTTATGGCATTTATAGAAAAACCAGAAGAAAAACCGAGTTTTGAGCCAGCCTCTGGCCAAGAGGGTCTGATTGATCAAATCAAAGAATTTATCTGGGAAACGGTCAAAGTGGTTGTTTTTTCTTTGGTAATCATTATTCCCATTCGTTATTTTTTGATTCAGCCTTTCTATGTCAAGGGGGCTTCCATGGAGCCGAATTTTTTTGATCATGAATATCTCGTGATTGATGAAATTTCTTATCGTCTGGGTACTATCAAAAGAGGTGATGTGGTTGTTTTCCGCTACCCTAATGATCCCAGCCAGTATTTTATCAAGCGGATTATTGGTTTGCCGGGCGAGACGGTTGCCATCAAGAATGGAAATATTTTTATTATTAATGGCGAGCATCCGGATGGTTTTTATTTGGACGAGAGTGCTTATTTACCCAAGGTCTATACTCAAGGAGGCAAAGAATTAAAATTACCTAACACGGACTACTTTGTTTTGGGTGATAATCGCGATTCTTCTCTTGATTCGCGGATTTTCGGTCCGATTAATCGCTCAGCCATTGTGGGCCGCGCCTGGGTCCGTGGCTGGCCATTTGATCGGCTTCAAGTTTTTTCCACTCCTGTTTATAATTAATAATTGCTCCAAGTTTTTTATGCCCAAACCAGCCAGCAAAACAATTCAATTACTCAAAGGCTTTAAAGATATTTTGCCAGAGCACCAGGCTTACTGGGATTATTTTTTATATGAAGCAGAGCGCATTATTATCAATTATGGTTTTAAAAAAATTGACGTACCTGTCTTGGAACAATCAGCCCTCTATTTCAAGGGTACGGGCAAACATACGGACGTTGTCACCAAGGAATTATACAGCTTTGAAGATAAGGGTGGAGAAAATGTCACCTTGCGCCCCGAATTTACCCCCGGCATCTGCCGCGCCTATATTGAACACGGTATGTTTAATAAGCCCCAGCCAGTCAAGCTTTATGTTCACGGCCCGGTCTTTCGGCACGACAATCCGCAGTCTGGCCGTTATCGCCAGTTTCACCAGCTAGACCTAGAAGTTATTGGTACAGATAGCCCGGTCATTGATGCTCAGCTGGTCATCATCGCCTATCGCATCCTAGAGGCTGTTGGTCTGTCACCTCTAGTTCATCTCAATAGTATTGGTTGTCCAGAATGCCGCGCTGGCTATTTGACCAAGTTCAAACAATATTTGTCCTCTGGCGGGCGCAAAAAAAATTTGTGTGAGACTTGCAAGGAGCGCTATCAAAAAAATCCTTTGCGCATTTTTGATTGTAAGGAAGAAAGTTGCCGCCAAATGCTTTCCGAGGCGCCTCAAATTGTTGATTCTCTTTGTGAAGAGTGTCGCAAACACTTCATGCAGGTTTTGGAATATTTAGATGACATGGGCATTGAATATGCCCTGGATGTTCAGCTGGTGCGTGGCCTTGATTACTATACTCGTACCACCTTTGAGGTTTTTTCCAAAGAAGATAACAAGGAAAGTCCGGTTGCGCTTTTGGGCGGCGGCCGTTTTGATGGCCTTTTAGAAGTTTTGGGCGGTAGGCCCACTCCAGCCGCTGGCTTGGCCATTGGTGTTGAGCGGGTTATCAATAAATTGCGCGAATCTCGGCCTGACCTTCAAGGCCAGGAAAATATTGATATCTTCGTGGCCCAGCTTGGGTCTGAGGCGCGCAAAGAGGGTTTTAAATTATATGAAAAATTAATCAACGAGGGCTTTCAGGTTGGTGAAAGTTTTTCCAAGGATGGCCTCAAGGTTCAGTTGGAAAAAGCCGATGGTCTGCGCGCCAAATTTACTCTTATCATTGGACAAAAGGAATTGATGGACCGCACAATTATTATTCGCGATATGAACTCTGGTATTCAAGAGATAGTTAATTATGACAAAATTATTCCGGAGATTAAAAAACGCTTGGACCCCAATATCAACACCATAAAAAGTTATCGTCTGGAAAGCATTAAAATTGGGGACAAAAAACACGATGAAACTACTGCCCAAAACTTATCAGAACTGTCCGAACATCAGCCACGCCATACCGATGACAACATCAACAATCATGAGGGTTTTTCCGATTCTGATTATGATTCAGAGGATGACGAGGCTGAGGACGAGCTGGAAGAGGAGGAGGAAGAGTTGGGTTTGGCCAGCGAGGAAGAAGAGGCTGATTATGATTATCAATATGGTTCCAAAGATGATATCTAATGAAAACCTTTAGTATTATTACTTTTGGTTGCAAATTGAATCAGGCGGAATCAGACATGATCTCCGCCGATTTAATTTCTCTTGGTTTTCAGCCCGCATCTCATTTGCCGGCTGATTTGATAATCGTCAACGCTTGCTCGGTTACAGCCAAGGCTGAGCACGTGGTTTTGCAAAAAATCAAAGCCCTCAAAAAACATGCGTTCAAAATTATTCTCACCGGCTGTTTTCCGGACGGTGATATTCCCGACGTCGATCTGTTTGTTCCCGCCAAAGACAAAGCCAAGATAAAAAGGCTGGTCACCAAATGGTTCCCGCCAGTCGAAAAATTATCTAGCGCCAAGATAGTCAGCGCCCATCCGCATCGTGCTTTTGTCAAAATCCAGACCGGTTGTAATAATTTTTGCGCTTATTGTATTGTGCCTTTCCTCCGCGGTTTGCCCCAGAGTCGATCTATTGCCAAAATCATTACTGACATAAAAAAAGCTGAGAAACAAGGAATTCAAGAAGTCGTTTTGACCGGGGTCAATATCGGTTTGTATAAAACACAAAACCCAATTAACAAGACGCAAAAGAATTCCTTGGCTGAATTATTAAAATTGATTCTTATCAAAACTGATATCCCACGTATCCGCCTTGGTTCGCTCTGGCCCACGCACATCACTCCCGAGCTGATAAAATTATATGCTACCGAGTCGCGCCTCTTGCCGCATTTTCATTTGAGTATTCAGTCCGGCTCCAATCAGATTCTGAAATCAATGAATCGTCACTACACCCGCCAAGATATTTTAAAAATTACCAGTGCTTGTCGTGCCCAGATCAAAAATATTAATTTTACCTGCGACATCATCGTCGGATTCCCGGGTGAAACCGAGCGGGACTTCCGTGATACTTGCGATTTGATTAAAGCTGTCGGCTTTTCCAAGGTTCACATCTTCCAATTTTCCCCGCGCCCCGGCACTCGCGCCGCCACGATGTCCGGCCAGATTCCTGGATCAATCAAAAAGATTCGTTATCAAAAATTGGCCATCCTGTCAGAAACGGTTGCTAAGCGCGAAAAGAATAAATTTAAAAACAAAAAGCTTCCCGTACTTTGGGAAGGAATTGCGACTGGTTGGCAATATGGTTTTACCAACAATTATCTGCGCGTGAAAAAGAAGATAAAGCCGGGCGAAAATTGGGAGAACAGAATTGAAGAGTTTAAAGTCAAAAATTTTATTCGATAGTCTTGACAGATTCTCATTTTACTCTAAACTGTGTTTTATAATGTCATTACCCAAAAGGAGGAGCAAGTGAAAAACACATTAAAAATTAAGCGTTGGAAAGCCGGGCTCAAGCAGTATGAATTGGCGTTTTTGCTGGGGTGCAGTACGACCTATCTCTCCCAGGTTGAAAACAACCAGGTCGAGCCGAATGAGGAGTTTCAGCGCAAAGCGGCGGAGATTTTCGGAGTCAGGGTAGATGAGATCTTCCCGCCGAAACCGTAAACCGCCCCGCCGGCGTAGCCCCGATCCGGCAGTTTTAAAAAAGCGACACCATCAGGCGTCGCTTTTATTTATCTTATTTATCATTAATCTTATTGCTCTTGCTGTCTTTGGATTTTTTTGTAGTTCATCAGCTTTCAATGCCCGAAAGGCTTTCATGTCCAATAACTTCATCTTGCTAATTATATTTTCCTTGACCAATTATCAAAATCGCGCTAAATTTAAAAAATAAAATTGAACCCTAAACGGAGGAAGCTACGATGAAAAATGTATTAAAGACCAAACGATTGGAAGCCGGGCTGAAGCAGTATGAGTTGGCCTTTTTGCTCGGCTGTAGCGCGAGCCACCTCTCAAGAGTTGAGTCTGGCCAGCGAAAAGCCAGCGAGGGGCTCAAACGTGAAGCGGCCAACCTCTTTGATCTCAAGGTGGGGGAGATTTTTGGAGATAATTAGGAGTTAGATAGGGATTTCGTCCCCAGCCTTCCCTAAGACGCTTTAAAGAAACAAAAAGAGCGAAGAAAATTCTTCGCTCTTAATTTTTGGTTTAAGCTTCTGATTATTTTCCAATTAATAACATCACAAATATCCCCGCCGTATTCAGGGCGTATGACAGGATGGCAAATATGCGCCCATTGATCAGTTTGTCCGAGGCGAGCATGGCCACTCCGAGCTCATCAGGCAGAGGCGAAGCGATTACTATGGCGCCGACTATTGGCAGGATATATTTTTTAAAAATTAAATTTAATCGGTAATTGTCTCGCCAGCGATCCCAGAAATGGCTAGCGCTGATTTTATTGATCTCATCTTCAAATGAGTGGCGAATAAATTTAAAAATAAAAAAATCACTAATTAGCGCACCCGCTCCAGCCAAAAGCCCGGCGCCGATCATGTTTAATTCTCCCCCGAGAATTACCAAGATGGCCGTGGCCGCCCCGGCCGTAAAACTATAGGCATAAAAAATTCCGGCCAAAAGAGCACCCCAGTAGCCAAGTCCGACTACCCAATCATTGATACCTTGAAACAATTTTCCACCAAACAAAAATATCACCACGGCGTAGGTCAAAAGGAGAATAGTGAATTTTGGGTATTTAAGTTTCATTTTTATTAAAGTTTGGGGAACTCAAGCTTTAGCCTGAAAAATCAACAGCCTGAAGGCTGGGTTCCGTCACGCTCATCAATTCCCTGTCATTCCAGCGAAAGCGGGAAGCCAGACAAAAAACAAAAAGAAAAAGAATTTATTTATTAGAATAATAACCGGGTCAAGTCCGAGGATGACCGACGAGAAAATACTAATCTTATCAGTTTCTTGTACTCCGCCCCCTTTTCCCGGTAGTCGGTATAAAAATCATAACTGGACGCCGCCGGCGACAAGGCCACCGCCTCGCCAGACTTGGTATGCTTGAAAGCCGCCTCGATCGTCTCTCTCATATTTTTTACCCTGACGATTTTGTTGTTCGCTTTTATCTTTTTCAATTCTCTGGCGACAGTTTCGCCGGCATGCGGCCAGCAGATAGTGGTTCTGATTTTGGATTTTTTTATCTCTCTTGCCAGTTTGGTATAATTCAATCCGCGGTCAAATCCGCCCACGATCAGCGTTTGCAGATTTTTTGTTTTTAATGTTTTAATCGCTTCAATTGTTGACTCCGGCGTGGTGGATAATACATCATTATAAAATGTTATGCCCTTAAATTTCCCTACCAACTCTAGTCGGTGTTCCAGCGGTTGAAATTTGGCCAGCGCTTTTTTGACATCCGCGTCTTTGATTTTCCAATACTTTGCCACAGCCACCGCCCCAGCCATATTCTGTTGGTTGTGTTCGCCGAGCAATCTGGCGCCACTGGCCAATTCTTTTGGCAGTTCCGCGTAACCAATCGCTTTGATCCGCTGGTTGGCGGATTGCTTTTTGATAAAGTCGCTCACCCGTTGAAAATTCTGATTGTACACCGCTACTCCGCCCGGTTTCAGTCCCCGGATGATATTCATCTTGGCCTGAAAATATTTAGCGAGACTGCCATGATAATTCAGATGTTCTGGATAAAAACTAGCCACCACCACCGTGTCCAATTTTTCACTCAAAGTATCAAGCTGGTAAGACGACAATTCGGCCACAAAAATTGTTTGTTTGGAATCCTGATTGATATAATCCAAAAATGGTTTGCCGATATTCCCCACCAAAACAGCTTTCTCTCTGGCGGTTTTTAAAATAGTATAAAGTAGACTGGCCGTAGTACTTTTGCCTTTAGTGCCCGTGACACCAATTACTCGCCCCTTAATGTTGGCCAAGAAAATATTTAAATTGGTTGTTACTATTATTCCTTGCCGTGATAATTTTTTGACTTTCTGATCCGGCAACTTGATGCCTGATGTTTTGATGATGACATCAAACTTTTCCAGATTCTTGAGATAATTTTTACCCAAATTTAAAATCAAATTTTTGTCTTTACTTAGCCAGCTTCTTTCTTTTGGTCCAAATTGCACCAAGCTATTTTGGTCGGCCACGCCAAGCGACTTTTCCGGATAATATTTGCGTAAGTATCGCAAAGACGACTGGCCCTCTCGCCCAAAGCCCAGGATCAGGATTTTTTTATTTTTAAATTCTTTAGTTTTCATATTTCCAGCTTAACAAAAATACCAGCCAAAGTAAAATTATAAAAAAAGAAAAGCCACTGGTTATCCACCAACGGCTATTTCGGCCATTTTATAAAAAATAAAAAAAGATCGGTCGCTAAGGCCATAGCGATAAAGACGATGAGTCGGATATTGAAACCCCGATTTTTCACTCTCTCGTCTGACCAATTTGACCTTTCCCTGATCACGCCGCTGGCGACCAACGCGCCAACATTCAGGACGGCCAAGGCCCACTTCCAGTCGGATTGCAGTTCCGCCGTGTAAGCCAATCCGCCAAATGCTCCGGCCATTGCCGCTAGCCGCAACATCCCTAACAATTTTTTTCTCACTTTTCACCCCTTTATAATTTTAGTTTTTCTATTTCTTCTTTAAAATTTTTCCCCGCCATTTTCATCGCTCTTTTCATCTCACTCGGCGTGCCCACGCACTCAAACGGCTTGATGTTTTTTTGCCCCAAGAGTTCTCGGAAGAGCGACTTGAGTTTCTGATCAGCATACAGGTTTTTGCCAAAAATGACAAGTAGCTCCTCTTTCTTGAGATAGGCCGAGAGCATAGTCCAGACAAAAACGCATTTGGGGCATTCGCCACACCATCTTTGTTTTGCTTTTTTCGTAATTTTAAAATTGGTATTACAACTGGAAAAAACCGGAAAATATTTTTTGTATTTCACAAACTCCCCGACAATTTCCAGCTCGGTTTTCTGACGCAGTAAACTATAATATTTGACGCTCGGTGTAATAAACTTTTTTATATAACTGCTAAACATTTTTTCAAATTCCAGCGATTTACTCCATTGATGATTGATTGTCATTCCCAAGTATTTTACATTACCATAATTGGCGCTCTTTTCATTGCCGAGAATGATCTCATTGTATCCATAGAGAACAGTCGCCGCCACATCCAAGAGTGAGTAGTAAACACTGATAGGAATATGGCCGTTATAAACACCCGGCTTTTTATTTAGAACAAATAGATTGGGTGACAAATAACGCTCCACTCTGATGAGAGGTCGGTCGACCACCTTTACCACTTCGTCAACGAGGGTTGATTGCCCGAGATAAATCAGTTCAAATTTTTTCTTTCTTTGTTTTAATAATTCGGCCACCACAATAGAATCTTTACCCCCCCCGATTGGTACTAGCGTCCGATTGGGCATTTTAATTTTAATTGGCTTGACTGTATATTCTTTGGCGCTGGGAAAGTTTATCAGTCCGCGGAAGTCAATCTTATTGCGATAAAAAAACTCGCCCAAGCCCTTGGTATAGACTTTGTTCCAAAAGGTCGCCTGTTCTTTGCTTAATCTGTATTGGCCCAAATCAATTTTCTTTGGGCAGCTTGTTTTGTAATAACTTATGCCGGCGATTAAAAATAAATTAAACAGCGCCAAATCCAAGGCTCTCAATTGATTTTTATCTAATTTATTTTTAACTGCCGGGAAAATCAATTTTTCTCGAAAGTGGTGTTTGCCAAGCGCATAATCAAACAACACAACCCCGGTTCTGGGGTTGAATTGATATTTTTTGAATTTGAAAGTCTTTTCCGTCATGAGATTATTTTTTGTTCAAAAGTTTCAAGAGCTGTTGATGGATGTGGCCATTGGTCACGATTAGATCGTTTGTGTTTCTGCCTGGCCATTTGCCCTTTGAATTTGTTATTTTGGCTCCAGCCTCCTCGGCTATTATCATGCCGGCGGCCACATCCCATATTTTTGCTGGCCGTATTGGAGAAGAAATATGCGCTTCTAGATAACCTTGGGCCAAATAACACAGACACAGAGAACCAGCGCCCAGTGCTCGGAAGCGATTGCAGACCGGGACTATCTTATTTAATACTTTTAGATATTCTGTTTGTTCCTTTTTACTTTTGTTGGCTATTCCGCCTCCGCCCACCGAGATAATAGTATCGGCCATTGTGCGAAGGTGAGAAACTTTTATTTTTTTATTATTTAAAAAAGCACCGCCGCCCTTTTCAGCCCACCAGCACTCATCAGTCCCCGGCTGATAAACCACACCAAGTATTGGTCGCTCTTTCTGCCACAAAGCGATAGACACCGCGAAATGTTTTACGCCAGCCGCGAAATATTTTGTGCCGTCAATCGGATCAATTATCCACGCATCTTTGGAATGGTTATCAATATCTTGTCCCTCCTCCCGGATGATATTATGGTGTGGAAAGTTTTTTCGAATCTCCTCCACAATCAACTCCTCCACTTTGATATCAACATCAGTAGCCACATCGCGACGGTCTGTTTTGCTGGTTATTTTTTGGATCTTGCCCATCTTTGACAAAGCCAGGTTGCCCGCCCGCTTGGCCAAATCAATAGTAAATTTTAAATTACTCGTCATAATTATTTTTGTAAGATATCCAAATTGACGCACAGCTGATCCTGCCAGATCATATCCGAATAGCTTTTTAATAAATCTCTGGTATAGATTCTTCTTTTTTCATAAGTCGCCTGATCCTTGGCTTCAAATTTTACTGTGATGTACGGTCCGTTTTGTGAATAGCGGAAAACCATCATCCCGTCTTTGAAATCAGCCCGGACCCCATCGTCGCCCGGTATTATGCTGTCGTCGGTGATTTGCGCCCCCTTGAAATCTTTTTTAAATTTTATTGATAGACCTTTGATCACCGCTTTTTTCTTATCATCCGGACAGCCGATTTTTATTTCCGGCGAGGAAATATATTTGGGAAAAGTATCATACAAATCAGCCAGACTCATTTTTTTCTCTGATAAATATTCCATCACCCGGAGCGCCGCGTAGCAACCGTCATCGTGGCCATAGGCGTTGTCAGCGAAAAAGAAATGTCCTGACAACTCTCCGCCGAAGGCTGCCCTTTCGGTTGCGATTTTGTCTTTTATAAAAGAGTGCCCGGTGCGCCAGATAATCGGTGTGCCACCTTCTTTTTTGATCACTTCGCGCACGATCTGTGAACACAGGGTATTATAAATTATTTTTGATTTTGGGAATCGACCCAAAATTTCTTTGGCGAAAATCGCTACCAAGACGTCATTCCAGAGTATACGTCCCTTGCTGTCCACTACGCCGAGCCGATCGCCGTCGCCGTCAAAAGCAAAACCTAGATCAGCTTTTTCTTTTATTACCTCTCCTCCCAGATTTTTCATATATTTCTCATCAGTCGGGTCTGGCGTGCCCTTGGGAAAATGTCCATCTACCTTCAGATTTTTTCCTATTACCTTGGCCCCGGATCGACCAAATATTTCTTCCAAAAAAAGTCCGGTCGTGCCATGCCGCGAGTCAACCACTAGTTTAAATTTCTTTTTTATTTCCAATCTTTTGTGCAGATCATTAATATAGTCGGCGCGCACGTTTTTTTTGGTTACCCTGCCGGGTTTTGGCGCCTGGAAAAAATTTTCTTTTTCCACATATTCACGGATTTCCTGTACATCGTCTTCCATAGTTGTTTCTGAGTATCCAACGCCCAGCTTGAAACCGTTAAAATTCCAAGGATTATGTGAGGCGGTCATGATGGCTCCGCCATTGGTCTGATAGCGGTATTGGGCGTAATACATCATCTGGGTCATAATCATGCCAAGATCAATAATATCCACGCCGGTTGAGAGCAACCCTTTGGTAAAAGCCGGTAAATATTCTCTGCCGCTCAAACGGCAATCTCGACCGACCACCGCTTGAAGGATCTTTCTCCGGCGCAAAAATGTGCCAAAGGCCTTGCCAATAGCTTCCATCTTTTTTACATCAAAGTCTTTGCCCGCTTCCCCGCGGATGTCATAATTTCTAAAAACAAAAGGATTGATCTGCATAACTATGTGTTTAATTTATGAAAAGTTTTTTCTCCGTCCAAGATCATTTTATTTACCAGCCTCCGGTCGTCGCCATTGGCGATGATCCGAAACACCCCGGGCTCGGTCTTGGAGCCGCGAAAGAATAGCCAGTTGTTTTTATCAAATAATATTTTCAGCCCGCTGTCCGCTCCGGGCGCGCTTTTGATTGCTTTTCCTCTTTTTTCATAATACTCCCGAATCTTGATTTTTAAAAGCCCCGCTTGGTTTTCATTGGCCGAGACAATTTTTCTCTCCTCAAAAAACAGGGGATAGCCAGCCAATATTTCCTCCAGCGGTTTTTGTCGTTCCGCCATCAGTCTCAGGATCAGAACCGTGTTCAAAAGTCCGTCGCGACATTTGCCCGGCGCCACGATTACTCCGCCATTACTACCCTCGCCGCCGATGAGGCTCTGCTGTCTTTCCATTTCTGTCACCACGTTGGTCTCGCCTACATCTACCTCTTTGATCTTTACCCCATATTTTTTAGCCACTTGATAAATCAGATGTGAGGTTGGCAGATTTATTACCACGGCACCCTTTGGTTTCAAGGCGTCAATTGCCAAGGCCAAGGCCTCATGGCCATTGATCATATTGCCGCGTTTCTTGGCTAAAACATTTTGACTGTCAATGATCATCTCCGCCCGGTCGGCGTCGCAGTCCAGCCCCACGCCAAAATCGGCCCTTTCTTTATCTATTATCGGCGTCAGATAAGCCAGTGTTTCTTTGTTGGGGATCACTAGTCTTTGAAATTGCCCGAGACGCATATTGATGCCGATCATTTTCACGCCCAGTTGCCGAAAAAGTTGTGACGCCACCACCGCGGCCGTGCCGCCATTGGCGTCAATTAAAACTTTGAAATTTCCTTGTCGGATTTTTTTTGCTGTTGTTTGGCCGATGGTCTTCAAAACAAAATCGATATATTTGCCCGGCAAATCTTTTTCTTTGCTGATCAATTTTCCCGATTGCTTTGCTCTCTGCACTAGCGTTCCCATCTCTTTAGCTTTTTTGATAATTATTTCGCTCTCGCGCGCTCCGAGTATCGCGCCACTTGCTTGTAAAAGTTTCCAGCCATTGTATTCCGGTTCATTGTGCGAAGCGGTAACAATCACCCCGCCCTGCGCTCGGTATATTCTGACTCCGAGTTCAATCATGGGCGTGGTCGCTACCCCGACATTAATTACCTCAAAACCCATTCTCAGCCATTCTCGGGTGAAGACACCCATTAAAGCTTTGCTGGATTTTCTGGTATCTCCACCCACAACCACGCGAATTTTGCCACGGTTTTTATTTATCAAAAAAATGCCATAGGCTCTGGCATAATTTTCGGCTACTTCTTTAGTCAGACTCTCTCCGTAAATACCGCGGATGCCTGATAGTGTTTCCATCAAAGTATCGTGCATTGTTGTTACACACCCCCTCGACTGAAGGGTTATATTAATAAATTTGGAGGTCACGGCGGGATTTGAACCCGCGAATAATGGTTTTGCAGACCATCGCCTTAGACCACTTGGCTACGTGACCCCAAGATTCATATATTAAATTTGTCCCTCTTCGAGGGATGTCTCGTAGAGACACAGACCCCCACCTTACTATTTGCCTGCCCCGCCTCTTGAGAGAGGCGGGGGCTACGTGGCCCTAATATTTATATTTTTATCCTACCTTAATATCCATCATTTTTCAAGGATATAAAATAAATGCACCGCTTTTCGCAGTGCATTTTTATCCCACCTATTTTTTGTTAAGTTTTTTACTAGCCACCATCAAAGTGACGCCCAATAACAACCAGCACCAACGGGGCGAGAGCGCTTGAGCCAAAATTCCGCTGATAATCAAACCAATCGCCCCAGCCAAATGGCTGGTTAAAGACTCAAGCGAATTGATCGTCGCCCTCTCGGCCGCCCGGGCATGATCATTTAGATATTGGCTTTTTATCGGGGAAAATAACCCCCGACAAAATTCATGAGCGAGGAATGGCGGCAATGCCCACAAAAACTGGCCGCCAGCCATGGCCGTCAGCGCGACGAAAAAGCCGATTGACGTCAGGGCAACCACCGACGATCTTTTTTCGTCCCCGATTTTCGCTAGCACTTTTGGGGCGTAATGAGAGCCGGCCATTAATGATAGAGAGATAGTCGCAAAAATCCAACCGAAAGATAAACGGTTCGCGCCCAGCCCCTGGAAAAAAGGTTGCCATTGCATATTCGGACCCTGGGTGATAAAAGTCAGTAGCGCACTCGAGGCCAAGACAAAACGAATATGCTCGTTATTTAGCCCCCAATTTTTACTGTCTTGGATTGTCCCCACGATCTCCAACCAGCCGCTTTTAAAAGAGAAAGATTTTTTTACAAAATATTCCTCTCGCATAAAAGCCATTGCCGCTACAGCCGTGACAAAAAAAGTGATCGCGCCCATTAGCCAGGGCAGGGCAATATTATTTTTTGATGCCCAGGTCCCGATGAGCGCTCCGAGCACGGTGGCCAATTGCTTGGTTTTTATTCCTTGAGCAAAAATGGCGCTAGTTTTGCCTTGATAACCATGGTATCTGAGGCTATCAACCAACCAAGCTTCAAACGCTCCGCTCGCGCAGGTTTGGCCAATGGCGGCTATGATTTCCGCCGTGATAAACAACCACAAGCTGTCAGCAAAAAAATAAACAACTTTGGCCAGCGCCCAGATCAGGCAGGAGAGAACAAAAGAGATTTTCCTGCCAAAGACGTCGGCGATCGCTCCGGTTGGTAGCTCAAACAGCAAGATTGTGACGAAATAAAAAATATTTGGTACGATTGCGCCGACATAATCCAGGCCATGATATCTGAGAAAGGTAATATACATGCCCGCCATGTACGACATCGATAGGTTGACAAGAAATGCCAGACACAGGTAGATTTTAATGGTTTTCTTAACCATAGTGCCTCCCTTTATTTGGTTTTAAATTTTTTCTAGACTTATTTGCCAAAAGCAAAATTAAAACGCCTTGCTTTTTGTCTAGCCAAGGCGTTTATAATGATGATTAATTAGAATCCAATTATCCCAGTTTTAAATAATAATCACCTTGGTCAAACACAAAATATCTACCGGCACCACAATCATAACCGATTGTGTAAACCGGCTTCCAACTTTCCATATTCAACTGGCGATTATTAAAATTCATAGTTATTTTGTTAACTATAAAAATTATGGCATATTTATTAAATATTGTCAAATTTGTCCGTTGGTCTTGACAACTTTTTTAATATTAGGAAAGGAATCAAATAAAAAGTTAAAAAGCAAAAAGTAGCATTTAAATATAGAATATAACGGGTTATGACTAAATAAAAAAGCCGGCATTGACCGGCTATTGTGAGCACTAGAGTGCTTTTACTGTTATTCTCTCCAGTTCTTTTCCCATTGGTGGTTTTTTCAATATTCCTTGCTTGGCCCCCATCGCCGTCACCACGCTATTAGAATTCAGCATGCCGAGTTGCAAGGCTTTTTTGATATTACCTTTGTACAAAATTAATCCAGCAACAAAACCCGAACCGAAAGCGTCGCCTGCACCCGTGGCATTGACTACCTTTTTGTCCAAGATGTCCGCCCATAATAATTCGGGGCCATTCTTGACCCACGCGCCAGCTTTGCCGCCAGTCACTACTACCACGGCCTTGCTCGCCAAGCCGCCCAAGGTTTCCAAAACTGTTTTGATATTTTTTGTTTTAGTTCTGGTCAGCTTTTGCGCCTCACTCATATTCAAAAACAAAATATCCGTCGCTTTGAGCATTTTCTTTAATTTCAGACTGCCGAGTTCCAATTCTGCTCCGCCCGGATTCCAAGCGATTTTGATTTTGTTCTTCTTTGCCACAGCAAAGAGCTGATTCAAGAGTTTCATATTCGCGTTGAGCGAAGTGATGAAAAACCAATTGGCTTTCAATTGGACTACTTTTTTGGGATTAAAATCAACAAAATCCGATGCTCCACGAAAGACGAGTGCCGTTCTCTCACCATCTTTGTCCAAAAAAATTACCGAATACCCGGTCTCTTCTTTTTTATCAATGGCAATCAGTTCAGTCCCCACTCCAAATTTTTTCATAGTCCTGATTATCTCTTGCCCAGCCAAGTCCGCGCCCACGCGCGACAAAAGAGCGGTCTTGATACCCATATTGGCCAGCGTGGCCGCCACATTGGTTCCCCCGCCGCCAATATCAAAATACATTTTTTCGATCTTAATCTTTTCGCCCACCACCTCGGGATTAAATGGGTGGCAGATCTTCGCACCCTGGCAAGACATATCTTTGTTCAAGATAAAAATATCCTTCAGGGCCGAACCAACGGAAATGACGTCAAATTTTTTCATAAAGTAAGTCAATTAAGCGAATTAAGTAAAGCAAGGTAATTATACCTTATTTAGAAAATTAGGTAAGCGCCGGCCAATCTTTTGTTAGATAGAAAAATTTAACCAACTTTTTTCGTAGTCTGGCCGCCTTTTGGGGATTTTTGGAAATAATAAATTTATTTTTACCCGGCCGCTCGATGATACCTTTAAATTCCTTGATTCTCGACTCGTTTAAAGCTTCATATTTTTGGTAAAACAGTTCAATTTCATCGGCTGTCATTTTATCAATTAATACTTCCACCAAATAATCACCAATGACATTAAAATAGTAATTATTTTTTTCAAATAGTGCCTTGCCTAGCATGCAGTATTGAAAATAATCAGTCATTTTTTCTTGGTCTTGGTTGACTGTTTTATCCAAGGCCGTCTTGTCAGCGGAAATCAGCAAAAATTTTTTTTGATAGTTCGGAAAACAAGACAGATATTGTAGCTCGCTTTCGCGCCGGCCGAACAAAAACCAATAGTGTGGGTTATACGAAAACATGTTTGGGTCATTTTTTACTTTTCTCATTAGCTCCACCAAGACGTGCCCCCAAAAACTATCTAGAAGCGCTGGATTTTTGAAATAATACTGCGCCCGATCCCCATTTTCTAAGCGTAAAAAATATTCCGATTCCGTTTCACTGTCCGCGTAACTATTTTTTGCTTGGCGAGTATATTCTGCCAATCGGTTTAACCATAATATATTTAATGTCACCTCTCCGCCACTCACGATAATTATCTCTTCTTGGTTGAGTACCCTTAGGGCGGTATAAACTCCTTGCTTGGTTGTGCCGGGAATCTGTTTTTTGATACGCAAAATCAGATCCAATGTTTCTTTGGGACCATCTTTTAAAATATCCAATATATAGTTTTCTAGTCTGATTTTTTTGCCCAAAAACATAAATTTAGTCTAGCGCAAACAGGGGATAAAGTAAAGAGTTTGTTTACTAAGATATTAAAAAACAAGGAAAACTTTACAAAAAAGTTAAAAAATTGTATAAAAATAGGAAAAACAAAAATTGAAAATTAAACACAAATAGGAGAAATAATATGAAAAAGACATTGTTTTTCTTGACGATGCTGGCGTTAAGTTCGTCAGCCACATCACAGCAGTTTGTTTTTGGTGGCAGCGGAACGGTCTGTCCAGTTGGGGCCTCCTGCTTTATCGGTATTACTACCACCAAAAATTGTCTTTCTGTAACTTGGTATGGTGGCGATTGTTTTTCTTTGGATTTGTCTTATAAGGAGGCAATGTTTTCTTTTGGGGGAAGGGTAGCGACCAAGAACAGGGATAGGTCTGTAGACTTTATTTCCTTAACAATTAATCCGCCCCTACTGGTTAATAACGACTGGACCATCATGGGTATGACCGGCTTAAATGTTTTAATTGAGTCAAATAATGGCTCTAAAAAACTTAGCCCAATTTTTGGTTTTACCATTTTAAAAAACCTTTAGATAGAAAGGAAAGAATATGTGCAGTCATCTATCTCTTTTCGCTCACTGTATTACCTGCGGCTCAAAATGTTGCCGAGACAGTCAAGGTATTGGTTCACCGATATTGTCAGTTCAGGAAGCCGAAAAATTAAATGGTTTTGCGCCTGGCCTGGAGAGGCACGAGGTATTCGGCGAAGTGTATTATACTATCAGAGATTGTTGCAATCAATGTTATTTCATTGTCTCTGATGGCCGGTGTCTTATTCAAAATATTAAACCCCTTGACGACCTTTGCTATCCTATCAAAGCAATTTATGATGAAGTCGGGGGAATAATTTTCGTGGTAGACACTTTTTGCCCGGCTCATGATAAGCTAACGCCTGAATTCATCGCCGAAGCAAAAAATGTTGCCCTGAAATCAATCCAAAGATTTTCTAGGGCGACCTATGAACACTGGCTTCAGCGCCACATTGGTTGGATTACAAAAACAGCCAAAATGATTTAAATAAAAAAAGCCCGAGACTTATCCCCGGGCTTTTAATAATACAAAAAATTTTAACCATTGCCCCTTGCTCGGCCGATCATAAAATCCACATTCTGGTTGGTGTTGACAGCATCGATTTTGATTTGTGGATATTTGTTTTGCCAAACCCGGAATACTTCATCAGTAAAACCTTGCCCGACAGTGTCTACCCTTTGAAAGTCCAAAGCAATTTCTTTAAATTTTTCCAATCCGACCAAGAGTCGTCTGGCCTGTGAGCGGGAAATATAACTTTCTTTGTTTTTATACAAAACAATATTAACCTTGGTTTTATTAAACTGATAAGACGAGTCAGCATATTGCTGAAAAACATCAGCTAATTTTATTTTTGAGCCAAGAGAAATAGTAAAAACCACCCTGGTGCCTTTTCTCATTTTAATATCATTAATAAAAACATCCTGCAGTCGCTGATTGAAAATCAATTTTTTACGACCACTTTCAATAATCAAAGTATCACAAACCTTGGAAGTAAAAAAAATCCCCTCACCACTGTGCGCCAGAGGGGCGGTTGTTTGTTTGCCTTTTAATAGATCTTGGATTGCCTCCAATTCATTTTTCAGGCCTCTCTTTTTCATGATGTTTTGAAAAGCCCCTACACCCTTATCGCTTATGGCGCATTTTATCAAACCCTTATTTTTTTCAGCTATAACCTCTATGGTTTTTGAACCCGAGTGTTCTATGGCATTATTGAGCATTTCGGTAAAAGCATAATCGGCCACTGTCTCTACCTCGGTCGGCAAATTAAAGATGCTAGTTTTTCTTTTGATTTCCGAAAGGACAACATCTTCGGACAAATTTTTGTTAACAAACTTATTGCGGAAGCTCACTATTTGTGCGCGGGCGGCCGCCAACCTTTTTTTGTCCGTCAAAAAATAATGAGCCCTATTGGCCTGGCCAAGCAAGGTGATCTTTCCTTCTTCTCGGAGTTCCTTAAAAAAACGGTTGACATAGGCACGAGAAAAACCGGTCAGCTTGGTGATTTCGCCGGTAGTCACACTCTCTCGCTCCTTTATTTTTTTCAAAATTAACTCTTTTATATCCATATATATTAATAGAATTTGTTTACAACTTCATAATAGCATATATCAATGAAGTTGTCAACATACTTAGATAGTTATCACAAAAGCCCGAGACATCGTCCTCAGGCTTTTAATTATATAAATAAAGGCGACATTCAGGAATGCCGCCTTTAATAAAATTAGTTGGCTTGGGCAATTTAATCATCAGGCTCCAAGTACCCTCCACTTCGGCGGGCAGGCAACTTGGAGCCAACAAAAAAATATTTGTATATTTGTAATCAATTCATAATTTGTAGGAAATCTTCCATCCTCTTCACATCATCCGGATTGGTAAAGCTTTTCCATTTGCCGGTCACTGGCACCGTCTTCACTTTTTTCTCTTTGGCCAAAGTACTGACCGCGTCAGTCAATTCATATTCGCCCCGCGGGGAGAGCCCAATATTTTTTATCGCCGCGAAAATTTCCGGCGTGAATTTGTACATGCCGATATTGACCGTGTAATCTCTGGGGCGGCTCGCGTCAAAATCAATATCCGGTTTGGGTTTTTCTACTATTCTTTCTAAAAAACTATTACCATCGGTTTTAAATAGTCCATAAGGCGACGGATCGTCAGTTGTCATGCCACCAGCGTAGCAAAATTCGTCGTCCAACTCTTTCATTCTCGTCAGATCTTCTACCGCGTAGAGATCATCGCCATTGATCACCACAAAATTTTCTCCGTCGATTGATTCTTCCACGGCGGCAATAGGCATAGCGGTGCCATATTTTTCCGCGCCCATTTTTTCAAATTGATCCACCAGCTTCAAGCTAAATTCCCCAGCATATTTTTGGGCAAATTCTGCCATTTTTTCTTTCTTATGACCCACCACCAAGATGATTTCCGCAAAACCAGCCGCTTTGATGTTATTTAACGAATAATACAAAAAAGGACGGTCTTTCACGTCAATTAGATGTTTTGGTTTGTCTGCTGAGAGCTCGAGCATTCTCGTGCCTTTGCCCGCGGCCATAACTACCACCTTTTTTATCATAATGTTTTTTCAAACCCGCTAGCCCGTTAACGCGTTAATGAGTTAACGGGTTAATTAAACAATTTTTTAACTCGATTTAACCCCCTCATTATTTTTAAGGAGTTATACCACCCCGGCCTCAAAACATAGTCCCACGCCCCCAAAAAACGATATTCTTGGCCGCCAAAACCTTTTTTGAATCGGGTGATACCAGCCCAGGCGTCGTTGTTTTCACTCGCGCCCCACAGGTCATAGATTTTAAAACCGTCACGCTTGGCGTCTTTTATCACATTCCATTGCAGGAGATAATTGGCCATCAATTCTCGTCCCTCATTAGCCGAAGCGCCGTGTAGGTAGGTCGCCGTGTCGCCAAAATAAATCGCGAGAATTGTCGCCAATGGTTTGCCCTCTTGCAAGGCAAAATACAATTTCAGTTTGACATTCTTGTCACCCGTCCCGAAATAACCGATCAATTTTTCATAATAACTCTTGTCATAAATCTTTATCCCATTTCTCTTGGCCGTCTCCTGGCTCAACCGATAAAATATTTCTATATCTCGAGTCATTGAATCAGCGCTCATTGTTCTGACCTGTATTCCCTTCTTTTCCGCCAGCCGGATATTGTATCTGGTTTTTTGGTGCATCGCCCCTAGTAGTTCTTCCTCACTTTTGGTCAAATCAACCAAAATTGTACTTTCCGGTTCCTGGCTATGAATCAAAATTTTTGGTTTTTTAAATCCCAATCGCTTGATAAAACCGACTATATAATCCTTGTACTCATACGGCGGACAAACGCGCAAAAATATTTTGTCTTGTTCTGTGGCCCAGAGTTTTTTGACGATTTCGCTATAAGCCAAGGCTCGTTGGTCCGAATAGTCTTTATGCCAGACTAGTCCGCGGGGGCAGTAAATATATTGATTGTCACCGGGCAACGACTTGTTGATCCCTTGAGCCACTACCCGGAGCTTTTCATCTTCTTGGACCACCCAGCGTGTTAGGGTGTAGCCCAGAGCTTCTTTGTTAAATTCACCCCACTCAAAAGATTGCAAAAAACTCGACGGGCTAGTGTTCTCCGCCACAAACTTGTCCCACTCTTCTTTGTTTTGATAATCAGTCAGGATTTCCATATCTAAAAGTATATTACTTTTAGGTTTTTTAAGCAAAATATTGACAAAAATTGATTTTTATGTAATAATTATAGGAATAAAAATAAACGTTCGTCTTAAAAAAAGAATACCTGAAGGAGGTGATTTCTTTGAAGGTTTGGCAAAAAATATCAATCGTTTCTGTTTTTGTGTTATTTATTATCTTGAGGGGTGGCTTTCTTTTGTCATGCCTCAAAGATTTTCCCGTAAAGGTAACACAGAAACAAAGGGCTAGGGAATTGTCGGCTGCTTGCAAGGCGTATGCCGAAACCATGGGGAAGATAAAAAATCAGAGTTGTACGGTGGTTGACTTTCGAAGCGGCCAGGTAGTAATCAACAACGCTTGGATCCTTTTCACTGGCTATCATCAAGAAAGGGATAGTGTTTCCGCTTTGTCTCGATCTTTGGTTGCCGCATATAGCAAAATTGACCCACGCTATATAGCTGCAACAACAACTCCAGTCGGTCACCATCTTGACGGGGTGCCGGCGCAAAAAGGATGGATCGACAGTTTTGACTGTAAAAAGGTCGCTTTATTTTTTGTCTGGATTTTTCCGATTAACTTCCTCCCTTTTATAATACTGCTTATTTTGATTAAAAGGTGGTATTATAGCAGGCCCTGGCAATTTTCATTTGGCGACGTAGTGGTTATTATTTTATGTCATCTAACCGGTACGTTTGCTTTCCGGGTTTATACCCCTAACAATTTCCTCCAGAAAAGAATTGATTCTCAATTAAAAATCTGGAAGGACAAGATTGGGGCGCATGGTTGGCGTTTAGCTCTGGCGTATTTGGTCGCCATTATTGTTTCCTTGGCCACCTTGATTCGCCCAGCTAAGTCGCAGGCCCAGATGGTCGTCGAGACAAAAATCGTTAGTCTTGTCCCGGCTGCTGCCATTGTTAATCAACAAGAGAAAGAATCCAACGAACCCATGGTTTTTTTCCCGGAAAAAGTTGTTGGATTTTTGCGGAGAGTTTTTGAGGAAATCATGATAGGGATTGAGACTGTTGTCTACAAAACGTTCTCTTTCATGATCACTCAATTTTTCTCACCACCTTTGGAATTTATCTGGGGTCTGTGGGCTCGGCCACCAGATGAAATGCGTTTTTGGATCACCAGAGCTCTTGGTTCTCGCGCTCCTGCTGATTTTGTCCTTGTTAGTAATTCACTAAAAACTTGGACAAAAAAAATCACAGGAGTTAATTATGAGAACCAAAATATTTTTGATCATCTTGTTGGCACTGTTTGCTGTAGCTAGCGCCAAAGACCCGGCCAACACTGTTAAATTTAACGTCGCCACAAGCGGCGGAAAGAACAGTGTTTCGGCAATTGTATTCCATTTGCGGGAGCGTTCTGGTTTTTGGGCTATAATACCGCAAAGTGGGATTCAAGCCGGAGTCGGACCGAATATCTGGATCAACGGGCATGGAGTTAAGGGTTGTCTTTTTAACCCTCTGACTCTTTGTTCGGTAGAAGATTCAGATGGAATAGAGGCAGGGGAAGTAAGACTTTGGAATATCTTTTTGGCCTCAAGCGGGTCGCTAAAGGTGAGCTCATTGTCTTATTATTCCTGGCCTCTGGTTGAATCCAAAACCAAGAGCTTCTATACAAAAGACCAGATTACTTTTTGTAATTTTGGTCTGCGTATTGAGAGCACTTGGCTTAAGGATTGGTCCAATTTGGTCGGGCCAATATATCAGTTTAATCTCCATCCTAAGTTGAACCTGCTTTTCTTCTTAAACCTGAATAAGGAAGTTAAAGAAAAGCGTTCACTGCGGATGGAGATGACAGTTAATTTCTAAACTTTACCCCCTCACGACTGGAGATCGCGAGGGGTATTTTTTTGTCTAAAAAACCTTTTTGGGTTAGTATTAAAGTGTATATTAACAGTTTATCTTGACCCCGCTACTGCGGGGGAAAGATCCCATCTTGATACCCGATTGTATAGATTATAATTAGCGCGTGTTTCCATGGGGTCCTTCGCTCCGCTCAGGATAAATTCATGTCTTATGCCCAAAAATTTTAACCCTCAAGATCAATATTTCAAAAAAGCCAAAGCTCTTGGCTACCGCGCCAGAAGCGCTTTTAAATTGGAAGAAATCCAAAATAAATTTCATTTTCTAAAATCCGGCTTGGACGTTTTGGATCTCGGCGCCGCGCCAGGCAGCTGGCTCCAGTATGCCAGTAAAATTGTTGGTCCGAAAGCCACTCTTATCGGTTTGGACTTACAGCCGATTAAACCGATCGCTAAAAATATCCAGACATTCGCCGTGGATATTTTATCGCCCGAAGCGGAAAAACTAATTACCAAATATCACCCCGCGCCATTCCCGATTATCATCTCTGATTTGGCCCCGGCTACTTCTGGCGAAAAATCGCTGGATCATTTCCGTTCGCTCGACTTGGGTCGTCAAGTTGTGTTTTTGGCTGAAAAGGTTCTCGCTCCGCGTGGAACATTGGTGATTAAGGTTTTTCAGGGCAGTGATTTTGATGCTTTTGTGAAAGAGCTGAAAAGCCAATTCAGTCGCGTGGAAGTCTACAAGCCCAAAGCCAGCCGAGATAGGAGCTTTGAAGTGTATATTATTGTCAGAAGATGATACAATAATTATAAAGCAAGAGTTAAAAATTAATTGGTGGCTTACCCGTCAAGATATTGAATATTAAATATTGAATATTAAGGCCGACTCGGTTAGAAAGGAATATTCAATATCTCAATATTTAATATCCTCGTGGATAACACCAGTATAAATTATTTATTTTTACCACTATGCATCAATTAGATAATCTTGCCGCCATTGGTCGGTTAGATAGAGAAAATATGCTCGAGTCCGTCGCTCTTTTCCCGAGACAGCTCGAACAGGCCTGGCAGGAAACAAAAAAGATCAAATTGCCACCCGCCTACAAGAAAGTTAATAAGATTGTGATTAATGGCATGGGCGGGTCAGGCCTGGGCACGCATTTGATCCGTTCGGTCTATTTTAAAGATCTCAAATTGCCGCTTGGTAATATTCACAGCTATGACCTGCCCGGGTTGGTGGACAAGCAGACTCTCTATATTATTTCCAGTTATTCCGGTACCACCGAAGAGCCATTGAATACCATCAAGGAAGCCCAACAGCGCGGCGCCAAACTGCTTGGCATCACGTCCGGGGGAGAGCTGGCTGAATTGATTGAAGCTAGCCAATTTCCTGGTTATGTTTTTGTCCCCCAATACAATCCTTGCGCCCAACCGCGCATCGGCCTTGGTTATTCCCTAATGGGCATTTTGGGTTTATTGTCGCGCCTGGGTTTTATTAAAGTTAATGATCAAGAAGTTCACCGGATTATTGAGCGCCTTGATCGCTTGGCCAAAGAATTGGTCCCCAAAACTTCTCTAAACCACAATGACGCCAAACAACTGGCTGATCAGCTCTATGGCCACATACCGATTATTGTGGCCGCGGAATTTTTATCCGGCAACGCTCATGTTTTGGCCAACCAGTTCAATGAAAGCGCCAAAAATTTTTCTGCCTACTTTTTGATTTCCGAACTTAACCATCATCTTTTGGAAGGCCTGGCTCGGCCGGGTTCCAATCGCAAAAATTTACACTTCGTGTTTCTCAAGTCCCGGCTTTATAACTCGCGCCAGCAAAAACGCTTTATCATTACCGCCGACATCGTCAAACAGAACAAACTCTCTTTTTCCGATTATTTAGTGGCTGGCGATAGCCCGCTAGAACAAGCGCTCGCCATGGTTTTATTCGGTTCCTATGCCAGTTTCTATTTAGCGGTTCTCAACGGTACTGATCCGTCAGCCATTCCTTATGTTGATTATTTAAAAAAACAACTGAGACATTAATTTATTTATGTCAAAAACTCATCTCGCTACCCTCTCTATAGTTATAACTGATCGTCAGGCTAACGTCGCCAAGGTTAATTCTCTTTTGACCGCCAATGGCCGCCTGATTATGTCGCGCCTCGGTGTCAATCCGAACACCACATGTTTGCGCCATTGCCTCGGCATTATCGTTTTGGTTTTGTCCGGCGAAAAAGATAAAATCAAAAAACTAGCCACCGACCTCGATCAGCTAAAAGGCGTTAAAACCAAAATATCATTGATGTTCAGTGAATAATCCCCGACTTTACTTGCCGTGTTTTTAAGAAACGCGGCTTTTTTGTTATAATTAGAACATGACATTACCTCTTTCTTTCCCGTCCACCCCAAAGCCCGTGAAATACCGGCTAGTTTTTTATTTCCTGTTGTTTTTAGGGGTCAGCATTTATTTTCTTTGGTTAAATTATTCACCATCTTTTCCAGACCCAGACTCTTTTTACCATGCCAAAATAATTGAATTAATCCACGACTCTGGCCCAGTCACAGATTTCCCTTGGTTGCCCTTTACCACGCTGAATGAAATTTTTATTGATCATCATTTTCTGTACCACTTGGCCGTCTTGCCCCTAGCCTATTTTTTACCTTCTCTTTTGGCAGTCAAAATCGCCGCGGTTATTTTTGCCGCTTTGGCCATTGTTATTTTCCAGTGGCTTTTAGACGCATTGTCAGTCAGGTATTCTTGGCTTTATACCCTGGTTTTATTATTTTCTGACCAGTTTATTTTTCGTCTCAATTTGGCCAAGGCACCATCATTATCCCTTATTTTTCTTTTGTTAGCCACCTATTTTATTTCCAAAGCGTCCAAACACTGGAGTTGGCCGCTTTTTGCTTTGTCATTTTTTTATGTTTGGCTTTATGGCGGCTGGCCCATACTTTTAGGAATCGGATTTATTTATTTTATTACCGCTGGTGCAGTCAACTGGTTTGAGCGGTTCTCCAGTCATACATTTAAAATTACTGTCGGAAATCTGAAATTACTCCTCGCCGATTTATTTTGTTGGTCAAATTTGAAATTACCCCTAAGTATTTTTTCTGGTCTCTTGGCTGGTCTTATTATCAATCCCTACTTTCCCGCCAACCTGCAGTTTTACTGGCAACAGACTTTCGAGATTGGGTTGAAAAATTATCGCGGGCTTGTCGATGTCGGCGGCGAGTGGTATCCGCCAGATTTTTTTGGTCTGATCAGCCACAACATCTACTCTTTGATTTTATTTTTCCTCGCTCTGGTGGTATTCTTTGTGTTTCTTCGCCGCCAACGTCCACTCGCCTGGTTGCTCTTTTTTCTCAGTTTATTTTTCTTTTTTATGGCTCTCAAATCCCAGAGGAATATTGAGTATGCCATTCCCTTTATTTTATTTTTTTCCGCCCTGGTATTTTCCTCTTGGCCAGAAATCATTCCTCGTTTAAAACAGTTATTCGCGAGTTATCACTGGCCGACGACTGTCATTATTATTTGTCTGCTTGTTTGTTTGCCGATTATTTTTACTTACAATTTTTTGGGACTACGAGAATCGTTGCGCGGTGGTTTTAGCTGGCATAAATTTTTGGCCTCCGGAACGTGGTTAAAAAAAAATACTCCGCCCGGCACCCTGGTCTTTCATGATAATTGGGCCGACTTTCCCATTCTTTTTTATCGGGATGATTCTGCTCGTTATTTGATCGGCCTGGACCCGACTTTTATGTATTTCAAAAACCAAGAACAATATTATTTTTGGCGTGATGTCTCGGCTGGTCGGCAAACTGGCCACGTATGCGCCCTTATAAAAAAGACTTTTCAAGCTGAATATATTTTTGTCAGCCAGCTCGATCGGGCGCTTGATCCTCAACTTGCTTCTGACCCAAATTGTGTTAAAGTTTATGAAGACACCGAGGCCCGGATTTACCGCCTGATCCCCGGTGATTAGTTGTTTGTTTTCGTCATATGGTTTCCATCGTCATCCCAGCTTACAACGAAGCTTCTATTTTGGAGAAAAATATTCTTCAGCTTTTTGCCTTTTGTCAAAAAAATATTCTCGCGCCCTGGCAGATCATCATCAGCGACAATGCTTCCGACGATGGCACATCGGATATTGCCGGGCGCTTGGCCACCCTTTATCCAGAAATAAAACACCTACGGTTAGCTGGCCGCGGCAAAGGCTTGGCCGTGATCTCGGCCTGGCAAAAGTTTCCAGCTGATATTTATATTTTTATGGATGCGGATCTATCCGTGGATTTATCCGCCCTGCCACCGCTCGTCTCTGCCGTTCAATCCGGAGCCGATATCGCTGCCGGTTCGCGCTTCGTTAGTGGCTCATCAGTCGAGCGTTCATTTGTCCGTCGCTTGATCTCCAATTTTTTACGTTTGATTTTAAAAATTTTACTTGGTCTAAAAGTTCAAGACGCGCCTTGCGGTTTTAAGGCCGTCAACCATCGAGTCGTTAGTCAAATTGTGCCCCGGATCAAAAACCGGACTTGGTTTTTTGACACCGAACTTATTATTTTGGCCGAAAGAGCCAATCTCGCCATTCAAGAAATCCCCGTGGTCTGGCAGGAAATAAAAAATACCAACCGCCGCAGCAAGGTTGGCCTGCTCAGGGCCATGATTGAATATTTAAAAAATATTTATCGGCTTTACGCCAGCCGTCATTAAAGACGATTATGTCTCTCCCCAAAATAAATCACAAAATAGTTTGCCTTGGTATCTTTGTTTTATTTTTTATTTTGTCTTTCTGGTTTACTCGGGCACCCATTACTCACCTTGATAATATGGCACCCCAGGGCGGTGACCCTCTTCTTGTTAGTTGGATTTGGTCATGGGAAATGCACCAAATTCCTATCAATCCGCTCACGGTTTTTGATACCAATACTTTTGCTCCCTTCAAAAATACCTTGGCTTTTACCGAAAACATGTTCGGTTCCTTGCTTTTGGCTTGGCCCCTGTTTCTGATTTTTAAAAATATTATTCTTGTTTATAACCTTGTTTGCCATTTAACCTTTGCTATCGGTGGCCTCGGTATGTATTTATTGGCTTATTATCTCACCAAGAACAAATTTGCTTCTTTTGTTGCCGCCTTTATTTATGCTTTTGCGCCTTACAAAATCAATCATCTGGAACACATTAATTTGTCGGGCATGTGGTTGCCATATTTTTTACTTTATGCTCAAAAGATTTTTACCCGCTTCTCTTGGCCCAATATTTTTCTTTTTTTAATCTTTACTCTCTTGGTCTTTCTAAATGCCATGCAGTATTTTCTTTTTTTGCCATTTGTCTTTGCCTTTTTGGCCGTCGCCCACTGGCAGTCTGGCAGTTTAGTCCTTCTCAGGAAATACTGGTTAAAGATTGCTGTCATCATCTTAATTCTTGCCACCCTTGTCACGACTTTTACTTGGCCTTATTTTCAAACAAGACAAGAGCTTGGTCTAGAGCGCTCGATTAATAATATTGAAGGTCTTTCTCCAGACTTAATAGATTATTTTGTTAGCCCCTTCTTTTACCATATTTTTTATCCAGCTTTTTTCCCCGAGTGGGCGGTTGGCCCAGGTATTTTAATCTGGCTTTTATTGATCGCGAGTTCTGTTTTTATTTTTCGCGCTCGCACCCCTGATCGCCGCTTGATTGCCTATTATGCTTTTGGCTTTTTGGCTCTGCTTTGTTCCCTTGGCTATTATCTACAACTGACTCGCTCGGAAACCAGCGGGCTATTGGGTCCCTGGGCTATTTTCTATCATTTTCTACCAGGCTTTAATGGTATTCGGGCCGTCGGCCGCTATAGTATCTTTTTTCTCTTAGCCGTCAGCGTGATTATTGCTTTTGGCCTAAAAGAATTTTTTCTTATCAAACAAAAAAACAATCATTCTAAAATTTTAATCATAACCTTTTCTCTTTTTATTTTATTGTTTGTAGAATTTAGCTTTACCACGCCCAAGCCTTATGTGCAGACCTTGCCACCGCCCGCTGTTTGTAATTGGTTAAAAAATCAGCCACCCAATCAAATTTACTTAGAGTTACCCTCTGGGGTGAGTCGGCTAGAAAACAACTGGGATGCTATTTATGAATATTGGTCTATCTCCCACTTTCAAAAGATAATTAATGGTTATAGCGGCTACTCTCCGCGCTCCCACCAGGAGCTCAATAAAAAATTGTTTGATTTTAATTTAGATGTTTCTGATCTTGGAGCCGCCAAGGATTATGGGGCCACTCGGCTCATCTTTCATTTTAATTTTTATCCCCCAGCCTTCAAGGAAAAAATAACCAACCTTTTATCTTCTGGTGATTTCGCCACCCTGATCCATCAGAGCGATAATGACTATGTCTACCAAATAAAATAATCTATGTTGCGCGACCTCCTAAAATCTATTGCTCGTCGTGAATGGTTCCTGGTTATTGCCATTTCTGTTTTTGTTATTTTGCTTACAACCGCGCCCTACTTTTATGGTTGGCTGGTTACCCCGGTTGGTTATCACTACACCGGTCTCCATTCGCTTACCCCGGGGGATATCCATGTTTATTACTCTTATCTAGAACAGGTGCGCCAAGGGCATGGGCTTTTTTCTGATTTATATACGACCGAACCCCAACCCTATCCAATGCTGAATCTTTTTTGGTTATTGCTCGGTCTAGGGGCTAAATTTTTTGGTCTTTCCAATATTATTGCCTTCCAGCTGGCTAGGATTATTTTGATTCCGGCTTTGATTTTTGTGCTCTATTTTATCTCCGCTTATTTTTTTCGCGCCAAAACTTGGCGCGCTATCAGCTTTATTTTTCTGGCTTTTGCCTCGGGTTGGGGCGCCACCGCCTCTCCTTTTTTGGAAAATAACGTTTATCAAAAAGGTTGGTACAATTGGCCATTAGATCTCTGGGCGCCGGAAAGCAACAGTCTTTTGACGCTACTCCAGTCTCCGCACCTTATCCTTTCCACCTTACTTATTAGCTTGATTTTCTTGTTTTTTTTCTGGGCGCTTCAATCACGCCGCGCCAGTTACGCGATCTTTTCCGGGTTGGCGGCCTTGTTTCTTTTTTCCTTCCACCCTTTCCATTTGCCCACTATCTTCGGAGTGCTGGGGGTCTACCTTGGTTGGTTGTTTATCAAGAATAAAAAAATTGATTTTACGCAATTAGGCTACTTTTTTATTGTCAGTTTATTTTCTTTGCCTATAATCGTCTATTATTTTTGGCTGATGAGCAGCGACGATCTGACCCGCTTTCGTACCTTACAAAACGTCTGTTTGACTCCTTCTCTTTGGGTCACCATGATTAGTTATGCTCCGCTTTTGATTTTGCTGATATTTTGTCTGATTACATTCTTTCGTCGTCGCGCTTGGCGTCCGGAGTATGTTTTTCTGACGGTTTGGTTTTTTGTACAGTTTTTACTTATTTATTCACCCTTGCCTTGGCAACGGCGCATGCTTCAGGGCTGGCAGATCCCGATGACACTCTTGGCCGTATTCGGTCTGCGTTATTTTTATGAATGGTTGCGCCGTCGATTATCCGCCCACCATTTCGATTTCTATGTCCGCAACAAATATTTAGCGCTTATCCTTTTCATCACTATATTCTGCCCCTCTCAGATTTTTAATCTGGTCAGGGAATTCTCCGTCTTTGCCGACCCTCAATACAAAGAACAGCTTTATATTTCCGCCGACCGCTTTGCTGGCTACCGCTGGCTTCAAGCTAACCTATCCGCCGATGACCTGATTTTGTCGGATATTATCAACGGCAATTTGATCCCCGGAGTGGCCGGCCGGCGCGTGTTTGTCGGCCATGGAGTCGAAACTTTATTTTTTGAAAGTAAATTTGGTTTAGCCTACTTATTTTTCAAGACCAATGATTTCGACGATCGCAAAATTAATTTTTTAAAAATTAATCAGATTAACTATGTTTTCTTCAGTCCAAGCGAAGACATAGTCGGAGAATTTGAGCCTGAAGAAAAAAATTACCTCCATCCGGTTTTCCGCTCTGGCCAAGTTGTCATTTATCAGGTAGATTTAAAGTAAGTTAAAAATATTTTATGCCAACCTGGGTCATCATCCCCACCTACAATGAAGCGGAAAATCTTCCTCGTCTGGTAGAGGCTATTTTTGATTTAAAGATTAATGGACTGTCCGTCGTTGTTGTTGATGATAATTCTCCTGACGGCACCGGTTCGCTGGCTGATCAATTGTCCGCGCTCTATCCGCTCCATGTGATTCATCGCGCCGGCAAGCTCGGTCTCGGCTCGGCTTATCGCGAAGGATTTCGATATTGTCTCTCCGCTGGCGCTAAATGTCTGATTGAGATGGACGCGGATTTTTCTCATAATCCTGGGGATTTGCCTCGTCTTATTAGCGCGGTAGAAGCTGGTGCCGATCTCGCCATGGGCTCGAGGAAAGTTGCAGGCGGCCAAATCATCGGCTGGAATTGGCGCCGCAAATTGTATTCCGATGGCGCTATGTTTTTTGCCCGTTTAGTTCTTGGTTTGAAAACCCATGATATCACCGCCGGTTTCCGGTGTTTCCGTTCCTCCGCCTTGGAGAGTGTCGACTACGCGCGCTTAAAAAGCAACGGTTACGCTTTTCAGATAGAAATGATTTATCGTCTGGAAAAAGCCGGCCTGAAGATCGTGGAAATCCCCGTCACTTTTCCGGATCGCCGGATCGGCACATCCAAGCTGGGCCGAAAAGATATCCTGGAATTTTTTAAATTGGTTTTCAAGTTAAAATTCTCATAATGAAAAAATCTCAAGCTACTATTTATTTATTTCTGATTTTTTTAGCTGGCCTCGCCCTGCGGCTGATTGCTGTTTTTCATTCGCAAAGTTTTTGGTTCGATGAGGTGGTTAGTTTAAAAATCGCCGAGAAAAGCATTATTGGCAGTTGGCAGTATCTTCAATGGGAAAATAATCCACCTCTCCACTATTGGCTTCTTCATTTTTGGATCAAATTATTTGGTTCCAGCGAGCCAATACTGCGTTTATCTTCTGTCCTTTTCTCCGCCCTCAATATTCTTTTGTTTTATCTCTTGGGCAAGAAAATATCCGGCCGTCATTCAGTTGGACTTTTTGCCGCTTTTCTTTCCGCCTTTTCCTGTTATCACCTGTTCACCTCTATGGATGCGCGCATGTATCCTTTATTGTTGTTCTTCGCACTCCTGGCTTGCTATTTCTTCTGGCGTTATCTAACCGAAGGTAAAAATAGTTTTTTGATCTTTTATGCCTCTTGTGCCTTGGGTGCTCTCTATACTCATTTGACTGCTGTTTTTCTTCTCCTAAGCGTCAATTTGTATTGGCTGTTTGCGTATTATTTACTTCGACGCAAAAATATTACTTGGCGCGCTTGGCTGGTGGCTAACGGCGCCATTCTGTTGCTCTGGTTGCCTTGGTTTTACAATTTTGCCAAGCATAGCCTTGCCCGCTTCAATAACGGTGCTTGGTACTTGCACACTGCCGGTGGTGGCGGATTTTTTCTTTTTGAATTGCCGCGCTCTTTCTTTTTCTTGGGTGACGAAAATCCTTTTTTGGAGTTTGGCGCTCTGATTATTTTGGGGATTTTTTTCGTTTGGGCGCTGGCTCGCTTTTTCTTTAATCAATCAGCCGCCGGCGAGATAAAAATCAAATATGATCCAGCTCCGGGCAGTCTCTTTGCTTTATTTATTTTTTTAGTGCCCCTAGCGATTGGCTTTTGTTTTCAAGTTTGGGTATCTAAGTATTACTTGATCGGGAGCGCTGGTCTTTTTCTGTTATTGGCTCTTGGTTTCGACCGTCTCCGGCTCAAGAGCTTGTTTGTCCGAATAATTATTATTGTTTTGTTTTTACTTTTTGCCCCATACAACCTGTGGATTATCAAAAACCAAGGCCAACATCAGTGGCAAACGATTACCTCTTATATCGAAGCCAATGTCCGGCCTGGTGATAGTGTATTTTTTCCAGCCTTTGTCTATGATATTATCGTTGATCATTATCGCTCCAAAGCTTTGCCTATTAACCACGTCCTGACTCGCGATTTGGGCGACGATCAACTGCTTTTGGCGGTCAAATATAATTGGTATCCGGTGCTCAACGCCGAACAGCTCCCAGACTTTAATCAGGTTTTTGAGACCAACCAAAGAATTATCCTGGTTTACCCAGGCATTTCCGCCCAAACTCATCGGGCGGATTTGGTGCTTGATTGGTTTTTAAAACACCACTGGGAAACTGTGACCCAAAAAGAATTTGGCGGCTTTGAAAAAACCACGGTCTTCATTTTCAAAAATCCGGCCTTCTAAAGCCGGATTTTTTATATTAAAACTTAAAAGCCTTTTAATTTTTTTGCCACAAACTTATTGTCTTAGCTTCTTCCATCTTTTGGTAGTTAGATAAAAGTTGTCCTAGCCGTTGATAACCTCGGTCATAATAGGCTCCGGCCCAAGCTGAAGTTTTTAAAATATCGTCAAAATATTGATAGTCATCTTTGTCCATTAAAATATATTCCGGATCCCTGTCCAAAATATATTCCGCCTGGGCAAACTGTTGCACACCCAAGAAATAATAATGCAAGGAATAAATTTCCTTCCGGCTGGACAAATTTGGCAAAAGTCTAAAACTGGCCATTATGGACGCATCAGGCTCAATCTGCTCTAGCATCGTCTTCACCGTCTGTCGATCGGCGATTTTATTTTGTCTGGCCACAGGGCCAAAATTCGGCCACAGGGCCAGATTGAAAAGTACTATTATTAAAAATAAAATTCGCTGATCTTTAAAATAACGCGCACTGGCTTCATTTGCCCTTGGCCAGGCATAAATAAAAGCAATCATTAGCGCTGGTAAAAATAAAGCCCCATAATGTATTTGCCAGACCTGGGCTCCGCCGCCAGCGGCCGACAATATTATTTGCGCCAAAGGTATTACCGAGATTAGTAACCACCTTGGTTTGATCACTGGTAAAAAGAAAAAGGGTGCCAGAAAACCCAGTACCATTTCCAAGTTCGTTAGAGTCAAAAGATGCTTAATAGCCGTCAGCCAATTAGCCTGCCATAGCCAGCCGTAATAAAAAGCAAAGGGCGAAAAGCCAGAAGGTGATAAATGGCCGATGAATTTAAAGGCCAGAATTAGATACAGAAGAGTAACTAGCAACTCGTAACTAGTAATTCGTAAAAGGAGTTTTTCTTTATTCTTCCAGGCGTCAAGCCAGAGGATGATTAAAAAAGTTAAGATAATAAACGCCACATCTTCGCGAATCATTAGACACAAGAATACAAGAATATAAAAATATAAAAATAATTTTTTCGAGGGCCGTGTTTTTATTTTTAAATAAATATAAAATAGCCAGAAAAAGAAAAATGGCAAAAAAACAATCGCGTGAAATTCGTAGAGGTTGACATTGTGAACGAGCGGATTGATGAGCCATAGGAGAGTTAGACCGATAGCGGTAACAGCAACCTGTCCCGACCGACCCCGTCTTGAGTTCTGCGGGGGAGCGGAGGGATCCCGTTTTGACACCTGTAAATTATGATTAACATAATCAGGTTTTAACACGGGGCCATTCTTCATCGCCAGATCTTCCTCAGGATAAACTTTTTTTACCACCAAATAAATCGGCCAAGCCGCTAGCCCCAAAACCAGGGTTTGTAAAATCAAAAGCATTAGGGGCGACTGCCACAGATAATAGATCGGCAGGAGTAAAATTAAAATCGGTTCAAAATGATCGCCCCAATAGTTATGTCCTTGGATTGATGACCAAAACCAGTTGCCCTGAACCGTGTTCCAGAGCGCATTATTATAAATCGCCAGATCTAGTCCGTCATATAGAAAATTTTGGTATTTCCAAATACACGCCGTTGATACAATTAAAATATACAGGCCGACCATGCCGGCCAGTACTTTTTTGTCATTTTTTGTCAGCCAAGTTGCGAATTTATTCATAAAGTCATTATAACCGCCAACCAGTTTCTTGGCAAAAGAAAAGGGCAGATCGACAATCAGTCGATCCACCCTTTGACTGTAGCGGAGAATTAGCGCTTAACCATGACCGCCTTGATGCACCCATGGCATTTTTGGATACCCATATTGCCCATGGATACATAATTCCAACAACCACAATCGCCACAGCGCCAATAATTAGTGCTGTCAACTTTTACTTCCGGATATTTTGGTCCTGATCGCCATCCCACGGGACGGCCCAAACTAATTCGCGGCTGGCTATTGGCCGCCACCAGTCGATAATTTTTTGTTGCCGCGGCTTTGATGGCAATTCCAGGTTTGCCATTGATAATAACCAGAAATCGATGGCCTGATATCGGCCGGAACGTGACAGCTGGTTTTTGTCTTGGCAGAAAAGCCTACTTCTTTGAGCTGAGACTTTGATTTATTTTTGATTACCCCATATATTACTAATTTGCAAGCCAAAACAAAAACTCCCTCGAAAGGGAGCTCAAATGTATTGGTGCGGACGGGGAGACTTGAACTCCCATGGGTTGCCCCACATGCACCTCAAGCATGCGCGTATACCAATTCCGCCACGTCCGCAAATGAATAAAAGTGATTATAAAAATCACTTTGGTGCTTGTCTAGAACAGACAAATAATTAGTAATATTTTTTGATAATTTTTT